>Ga0265798_10002199_pt1 | contig 29001 bp, 25 predicted proteins | sample P3T30metagenome_FD_192430 | JGI IMG/M metagenome (GOLD analysis project Ga0265798, IMG submission 192430) | Plant litter microbial communities from East Loma Ridge, Irvine, California - P3 T30 | ecosystem: Environmental > Terrestrial > Plant litter > Unclassified | place: USA: California...
TCGTCGTTCCAGAAAAGGGACTGTCCACGCCTGCGGAACCACAGGAGCTGCTCCATATCGACGCGGTCGTTGTCGCACTCAAAACGCGGACCTCACCGGTTCAGGATGCAGTTGACCGGTCCCTCGAGGCGTTGAAATGGCTCCAAGCCGCAGGGTGTGAGCAGTTCTATTTCAAATACTGTTCCACCTTCGATTCCACCGACCAGGGCAACATCGGCCCAGTGGCGGAAGCCTTGATGGACGCACTTGGCGCGTCGATCACAGTGGTGGCCCCTGCATTCCCTGCCACCGGAAGAACGGTCTACCAAGGGAATCTGTTTGTCTATGACCTGCCCCTGCATGAAAGCTCCCTGAGCGAGCATCCACTGACGCCTATGCGCGATTCCAGTATCGCGCGTCTATTGGCGCCTCAGGTGGGACCTCATGCGCGCATAGAGCTGCTCAACCTTCAAACAATCCTTCGCGGTGAAGCAGCAGTTAAGGATCATCTCGAGAAGCTCGCCCGGGCCGGCGTGCGGTACGTCGTGGTCGATGCGATCACAGAAGCGCACCTGCGGACGGTCGCCGCTGCCTGCAAGGACATGCAGTTTCTCACCGGTGGATCAGGCCTAGCCGCAGGACTCTCCGGACCGCATGCATCGGGAGCCGCTGAACTCGAGCAGCATCAGGGACGAATGATCACCCTCTCGGGCAGTGCTTCCAAAACCACCCAGGCCCAGGTGCAATACGCGGCGGAACGGGGTCGCGGAATCAAGATCAATGTCGAGGGCCTCCGGGAGAACATGTCTCAGGCGGTGGACAAGCTGATCGAAGCCGTCCTCGAAGTGGAACAAGACGTGCCCACGGTGGTGTACGCGACCGCTTCTCCTGAGGACGTCGTGTCAACAGCAGACGCTGGGCTCATCGAAGAGTGTCTTTCATCCTTGGCGGTTGAGCTGAGTCGACTCGACGCGGTCCGCGGCATCATCGTCGCGGGAGGGGAAACCTCGGGGGCTGTCATAGACGCTCTGGGCGTCACCGACATGACCATTGGGCCCCAATTGGCCCCGGGAGTGGCATGGGTGCAAGCGCGTACCTCCAACGCCCAGAAAGTCTCGCTTGTGCTCAAATCCGGAAACTTCGGGTCGGTCGACCTGTTCACCGAGGCATGGGGTGTGAAGGGATGACCGTCGACAAGTTACGCAGCGCCGTTGTCATGGGCGGCAGGAGAGTTGTCGACCTCGGGCTCAGCCCCGGCAGCTCAGGGAATCTCTCAGCGCGCGGTGAGGATGCGCTGTACATGTCTCCCACAGGTGTTTCACTGGGTGCCCTCCAGGAGGACCAGCTCTCGATCATCTCGCTGGCTGGCGAGCAGATCGCGGGCCCGAAGGCGTCTAAGGAACTGCCGCTCCACACTGCGATGTATGCCAAGGATCCAGTGGCGCAGGTCGTCCTACATCTGCACTCGCCACACGCGACAGCCGTTTCCTGCCTGAAGGCATACTCCGAGCGTTCCGCGCTTCCTGCCGTGACGCCATACTTGGTGATGCGTGTCGGCCGAGTCCCACGAGTTCCCTATGCGCCGCCGGGCTCCGTGGATCTGGGGAAGCGAATGCTCGAGATAGAGGGGTCCTTCCATGGAGCTTTGCTGGCCAATCACGGGCTGATCGTCTCGGGTAAGGACGTCGAACAGGCCATAGATAGAGCGATCGAGATCGAGGAGTCTTGCAGGATATACCTGCAGCTCCTGGGGACCCCTGCACAATGGCTGACGCAGGACCAGGCCGCTCAGCTGAGCCAGACCTACGGAACCGATTGGTAGCACCCGTCCCGTTTTACCTCCCCCAAGGTGGTTTAGCTGGCGTTCTCCAGCGCCGGTAAAACACATAAGGGGAGGTAAAACGCTGGTGGAACTGTCAGGGAAATCCTCGACTGTGCACAATCTGCTCGTATATGTTGAACACAGCGCGGACTGACCGCACAGCATATGGAGGCGAAATGACTCAATACCCAGGCCAGAACGATCCCGAGGACGAGAACCGCACCCCGGGGGAGGCCACAGGTTCAAACTCTGAGGGTTCGGAAGACGTTCCCAAGAAGCAGGAGCAGACCCCCGAGGCCCCGCATGGGGATCAGCCCACTCGACCGATCGGGAGCAACCCCGCCGAGCCGCAGGGTCCGGGCTACGGTGCGCCCAGCCACACTACGCCGGGCCAGCCAGCTCGGCCGGGTCAGCCAGGTTCGACAACTCCAGGTCAGCCGGGCCAGGGTCCCTATGGTCAGTCCGGCCCTTCGGCTCAACAGCCCCCTTCATCAGGTTCCGCGCCTTCCGGTTATGGCTACGGTCAGCAGTCGGGTGGTTACTCGGCCCAGTCGGGTCCAGGTTCCGCTCCGGGACAGCCTGGGCAGTATCAGCCAGGTCAGTACGGCGCTCAGAACCAACCAGGTCAGGGCGGCCCCCAGTACCAGGGACAGTACCCGGGTGGTCAGTACCAGCAGCAATATCCCCAGCAGTACCCGCAGAGCCCGGTTCCACCGAAGAAGAGCAACTCGGTCGAAGGCAAGAACTTCTTCGCCGCCCTGTTCGACTTCTCCTTCCAGAGCTTCGTGACGGTGAAGTTCGCGAAGTTCATCTACGCGATCCTGATTATTTTCATCGCACTGGGCTACCTGATCGTCGTCGTTTCTGGATTCGTCGATAGTGCGGCCACGGGACTCCTCTTCTTACTGCTGGGCTGGATCCCCGCGATGATCTACTTGATCCTGTTCCGCATCACGCTGGAGTTCATGATCGCGCTGGTGCGCACCTCGCAGAACACCGCCGGGACTCGGTCAGAAATCGAGTTGCTGCGTTCTGAGCTGAAGGACCGCAAATAAGCTCGACCGGTTTCCACCGCATATAACGACGACGGCGCCTGATCCTCCACGTGGAGGGTCAGGCGCCGTCGTCGTTGTGTTGGCTAAACGCTCAGTTCAGCTCTACGATCACGGGAGCGTGGTCCGAGGCGCCCTTGCCCTTGCGCTCCTCGCGGTCGATGGAGGCAGAGCTGACGCGCTCGGTCAGCGCCGGGGAGCCGAGCACAAAGTCGATGCGCATCCCTTCTTTCTTCGGGAAGCGCAGCTTGGTGTAATCCCAGTAGGTGTAGACGCCCGGCCCGGGGGTGTGGGGCCGCACGACCTCGGTGTACCCGCTGTCCAAGAAAGCCTGGAAGGCGGCGCGCTCGGGGGCGGAGACGTGCGTGAGGCCCTGGTCGCGGAAGAAGTCGATGTCCCAGACGTCCTCGTCCTGTGGGGCGATGTTGAAGTCGCCCATGAGCGCGATCTGCGCCTGCGGGTCCTCGCGCAGCCAGCCCTGGGCATTGTCATTGAGCTGACGCAGCCAGTTGAGTTTGTACTCCATATGCTCGTCTTCGAGCGCGCGGCCGTTGGGGACGTAGAGGCTCCAGATGCGCACGTCGCCGCAGGTGGCTGCGATCGCACGGGCCTCCTGAATGGGGTCCTTGCCTCCCTTGCCGAAGACCGGCTGGTCCGCGAAGGTGCGCTCCACGTCCTTCATGCCCACGCGGGAGGCGATGGCCACGCCGTTCCACTGGCTCAGACCGAAGTGTGCGACGTCGTAGCCATTGGCCTCGAAGAGCTCCCAGGGGAAGTTCTCGTCCTTGCACTTGGTCTCCTGGATCGCTAGGACATCCACGTCAGATCGATCCAGCCAGGCTTCCACCCGGTCGGCTCGAGCCCGCATTGAGTTCACGTTCCATGTAGCAATCCGCATGGGCTCAAAACTACCAGCGACGCGCGGCGGTACGACTCTCAGCCGTGGCGAGGTGAATCAGCTGTGACGCCACCAGTCGTCCTGGATCGAGACCGGCACTGTGCGCTTGTGTCGGGTGCGCAGGTAGTGCCGCTCCAAGATCTCGGCTTCGCTGTCTGAAATCTCCCGGCCCTCGAGGTAGTCATCGATGTGGTCGTAGCTGATGCCCAGTTCGGTCTCATCGAGCTGACCGGGGCTGTCATCGAGCAGATCCGCGGTGGGCGCCTTGGACCAGAGGGTCTCCGCGGCCCCCAGGTGCTTGAGCAGCTGGCGGACCTGGCGCTTGTTGAGTGTGAACAGGGGCAGGATATCCGCGCCGCCGTCGCCGTATTTGGTGAAGAAACCGGTGATGGACTCGGCGCCGTGGTCAGTGCCGACCACCAGAAGATTATGTTCGCCGCCCACCGCGTATTGAATGGTCATCCGAAGTCTGGCTTTGACGTTGCCGCGGTGGTAATCGACCATGGGACGGCCGAACGCGTCGTTGAAGGCGTCATCCACGCCGGTCACGGCCTTCTCGATGTTGACGCTGTGGAGATGATCGGGGCCGATGAACTCCACAGCGGCGGCTGCGTCTTCGGCGTCGTGCTGGACTCCGTGAGGCAGGCGCACTGCGTGGAACTGGGCCTCGAGGCCTTCCTCGCGCAGCTTCTCCGCCGCGAGCTGGCATAGCTTTCCGGCCAGCGAGGAATCCACGCCGCCGGAGATCCCGAGCACGAAGCCTTTGACGCCTGCGGTCTTGGCATATTCGACCAGGAATTCGACGCGCCGGGACACTTCCTCGGCGGGATCGATCTCGGGCTTGACGCCCATCTCTTCCACGATGTCTGTCTGTAGCTCACGCATTCCCCGAGTCTACCCACGCCCAAGTTTCACCTGGGTGACGGATAGCTGTGTGTCCACCGGATGTGCAGGGCTCCGCGGCTGGCCCCCCAATGGGAGCCCCGGCGTTGACCTCAGCACAGCTGGGGCGCAGAACCATAGGATGGGGTTCATGACTGAGACCGCCGCCGGAACCCAGCCCGCCGATCATTCCGCTGACCGCCAGCGCCTGCAAGAGCTCATCTCCGAGCTCGCAGTGGTGCGCGGCAAGGTCACGCTCTCCTCCGGCAAGGAGGCCGACTACTACATCGACCTGCGCCGGATCACGCTGCAGCATGAGGCCGCACCATTGGTGGGCCGGGTCATGCGGCACCTCCTCGCCGAGGCGGGCGTCGAGTACGTCGCCGCCGGTGGCCTGACCATGGGGGCAGACCCGGTAGGCACCGCGGTGATGCATGCCGCCGCGCAGGACGGTGCCGCAACGGACGCCTTCGTGGTTCGGAAGGCGCAGAAGTCCCACGGCATGGGCCGCCAGGTAGAGGGCCCCAGCGTGGAGGGCCGCAAGGTGGTGGTCCTCGAGGACACTTCGACCACTGGCGGATCGGCACTGACCGCGGTGGAGGCTGTCCGGGCTGCGGGCGGGATCGTGCAGGCGGTGGCGGTCATCGTTGATCGCGATACCGGCGCCAAGGAACACATCGAAGCCACCGCGGGCGTGCCGTATCTCTTTGCGTACTCGAAGAACGACCTCGGCCTGGACTGAGGCTGCCTCCCTCCATTGACGATCATCGATATACAGGGCTAGTCTCGGTATATCGAACAATGTCGATGCATTTACGTGACGCTCCTGGCGTCGCGGCGGTGCGCCTTGAGATGGAGCCATGATGGAAGCCAAGACCGCCACCGAAACTGGACTGCCCGTCGTCGTTATTGGGGCTGGACCTTCGGGTTTGGCCGCGGCCGCGCACCTGCTCGAAGAAGGCCTGGAGCCGCTGGTCTTGGAGGCCGAGTCCCAGGTAGGCGCCGCCATCCGGCAGTGGGGTCATATCAAGCTCTTCTCGCCCTGGCGCTATAACGTCGATCCCGCGGCCGTGGCGCTCCTGGAGCCCACGGGCTGGGAGACTCCGCGCGCCACCGCACTTCCCACCGGAGCCGAGCTGGTGGAGAACTACCTCGAACCACTCGCGCAGACTTCCGCCTTGGCCTCGCGGATCCGGACCGATCATCGCGTGCTGGCGATCAGTCGTGGCCAGCGGGACAAGACACACGTTTTGGCGCGTGCCGGGAAGCCCTTCGTGCTGCGCGTGGCCCATGCGGGCGAGGTCCTTGAGCTGCATGCCCGTGCGGTCATCGACGCTTCGGGCACCTGGGGCACTCCGAATCCGCTGGGGTCCTCGGGGCTCCCGGCTCTTGGCGAAGAGAATCCCGAGGTGGCGCAGCGGCTGCTGGTTTCCCTTCCCGACGTCCTCGGCACCGAAGCTGACCGGCTGAGTGGAAGCCACACCCTGGTGGTTGGCGCCGGGCACAGCGCGATCAATACCCTGCTCAATCTCGCCGCGCTGAAGCGCGCCGACCATGCCACCACCATCAGCTGGGCCATCCGCGGGGAATCCGCCGAGCGCGTGTATGGCGGTGGCGACGCGGATCAGCTCCCCGCTCGCGGTGCCCTGGGTCAGCGGCTGCGCAGGCTCGTGGAGGAAGGCGAGATCACGCTGGTCACCGGTGCCGAAGTCCACGCCTTGGAAGGGACGGGTGGTGACACGAAGTCAGACACCAACCCCCAGAACGACGACGACGCCGCGACCCCCGCCCAGAACGACGACGTCGCGACCCCCGCCCTGAACATCACCTTCGCGGACGGTCGCAGCATCAGCGTCGACTATCTTGCAGCCGCCACCGGGTTCCGCCCGCAGCTGGAGATGCTGCGCGAACTGCGCTTGGAACTGGATCCCGCGGTGGAATCCCCGCGGAAACTGGCGGCGCTGATCGATCCCGAGTTCCATTCTTGCGGCACGGTCGAGGCCCACGGTGCTGACGTCCTGGCGCATCCGGAGGAAGGCTTCTTCCTCGCCGGAATGAAGTCCTATGGGCGGGCGCCCACGTTCCTGCTCGCCACCGGATACGAACAGGTCCGTTCCATCGCGGCACACCTGGCCGGAGCCGATGCCACCGCGCAGAACCTGAATCTTCCCGAGACCGGGGTCTGTTCCGGGGTGAGCGCGCCCGAACCGGGTGAAGCGCCGTCCTGTGGCGTCCCGGATTCAGGCGAGGCGCAGGATCCCAGCGCGGAGGGCGAGTCCTGCTCGACGCCATCACCTGAACCCGTGGGGGCAGGCGCCGGAGGGCGAATCGGTGCGTCCACCGGGGTGCTGCACGGCCGCTCCGGCTGATACCCCGTTCTTTCCAGGGCATCCCGCCCCCCCCCTCGCCATCTGCTGTGCAATTCGACTGCCGTGTAACGCGATTTCGCCTCAAGAACCTGCACAAATCGCACAGTAGATGAATGCACAGGAGCCTAGGGTGAGTAGATGGGTTCCCCTCCAGATCAGATCTTCGCGGATTCTCGCCTCGCGGCGGTCTATGACGCCTTGGATTCAGACCGCACAGACCTAGATCAGTACGAGACCGCGGTCGTTGACGAGTTTGGCGCCCGAAGTGCGCTTGATATCGGGTGCGGCACAGGGACATTCGCTCTGAGGTTGAGCGAGCGCGGTTTACGCGTCACAGGCGTGGATCCTGCCGCGGCCTCGGTCCGGGTGGCACGCAATAAACACGGTGGGGACGCGGTGACCTGGATCGTGGGAACAGCGCTGAATGCTCCTGACTCAAAGGTTGATGCGATCACCATGACTGCCAACGTGGCACAGGTGTTTCTCACCGACGAGGACTGGAATGCGGTTCTCAGAGCTGCCTATGCGCGCTTGGCACCAGGAGGGGTACTCATCTTCGAATCACGCCGCGCGGAAGTCCGGGCATGGGAGCGGTGGACACGTGAACTGACGCATCACTCCGTCTCGATTCCGGGAGGCGAGACCGTGGAGCGGTGGGTCCACGTGACTGCCGTTGACGGCGAGCTGGTCACATTCGAGGAACCGACTGTCTTCCACTCCGATGGTGCGCGGGTGGACTCACTTTCGACATTGCGGTTTCGCAGCAGAGAGTCGATCGAAGAGTCACTGAGGGCCGCCGGATTCAGCATCCTCGCGGTGCGCGACGCTCGGTATGCGCCGGCAAAGGCGTGGATGTACTTCGGTCGGAGGGCCTGAGTCGCCTCGAGCCCCTAGATACGGCCCGCAAAGTCATCTACTGTGCAATCTGACCGCCATTTCACGTGATTCCGCCCCCAAAACCTGCACAGATTGCACACTCGGTGTTGGAGTTGTGGATATCGGTGGCAAGCCGGGAACCTTCGGCACACTCAGAGGATGCAACCTCTGCCCAGCAGCCTCATGCGGCAGGCATTCACCTCAGGTGCGGCCCAGCGCGAAGGTGTGACTAGGGCCCGCTTGCAACGCAAGGACGTGGTCCCGCTCGGTTCGGGCGTGTACGCGGCCCGGGCGCTCGCCGAAACGAGCACCCCACTCGCAGTGCTGACACTCAAGGCGGAGGCGCTCACTCGAGAGTGGCCTGACGCCTGGGCCTCACACCTCACGGCGGCACGGCTCCACAACCTCTGGTTGCCAGGGAGACTCCTTGATGACCCGCGCGTGCACCTCTCCCAGCCAGCCAACGCAAAAACCTGGGTCAGGAGAGAAGGGGTCTGCGGGCATCGAGTCTCGCTCCGGCCGGGGGACCTCACCACACGCAACAACCTTAAGGTCACCACCCCCGCGCGGACCTGGCTCGACTTAGCAAGTTCTTGCACTGTGCGGGAGCTGATCATCTTGGGAGACCAGCTTGTCCGCCATCCGTACCCGCGCTTCGAGGGCCGCACTCAACCCCACGCGACTCCCGCAGACTTGACGAACCTCCTGGCAGAGACCAAGGGAACAGCCGGACGACGGCGCTGCCTCACCGCCCTGACCTGGATCCGCGTAGGCGCTGATTCCGTGCAAGAGACCCTGCTGCGGCTGGCGCTGATCCGTGTAGGACTTCCGGAGCCGGAGCTCCAGGTCCCCGCACTACCGGGAACCAGAAGTTCCCCGCGGACAGACCTCGGCTATGCAGAGCTCAAGATCGCGATCCAATACGAGGGGGATACCCATTTCATCCCCGCACAGCAGCGGGCAGACCAGCGCCGGGACAACATCTTCCTTGCCGAGGGGTGGGTGGTGCTGCGCTTCAATGCAGAGGACGCCCGGGAGGGATTCAGGCGCGCGGTGAATCAGGTCCGCGCAACACTCACGGCCCGCAATGCTCGCAGCCGAGCGCGGGAAGGCGCCCTGATCACCAATCGCTAAGCTGAGCCGGTGCAGCAACGGACCAGCTCAGAGGACCCCGCGTGAGCGGTACTGCCCTCGGGATGGTTCTGCTGGCTGCGGTTCTCCACGCCATCTGGAACATCGCGGCGAAGAGCGCGAAGGGGGACGCCACCACTTTCGTCTGGCTGTACTTCACCGTCGGGGCGCTGATCTGCTTGCCCATCGGGATCATCGATGTCGCGCGCAACGGAGCTCCTCCGCTGCTGGGACTCATCGGCGCCGCCGCGGTCAGCGGAGCGCTGCACATCGTGTATTCGATGTTCCTCCAGACCGGCTACCGCAAAGCCGATCTCGGCGTCGTCTACCCGGTGGCCCGCGGGGTGGGCCCGCTGCTGACCATCCTGGTGGCGGTGGCCTTCCTCGGTGAACGGCCCGGCGGAATAGCGCTCGCGGGTGGGTTGCTCATCATCGGCGGCATCCTGGTCGTCACCGGACGCGAACTCTTTCGCCCAGCTTCCGGGCTTACCACGGGGCTGCGCTACGGCGCGGCGACCGGGGCGGCCATCGCCGGATATACCCTCTGGGACAGCTACGCGGTGGGGGACGCGAACCTGCCCCCGATCCTGTACTTCGGTCTCAGTGCGCTCGCGCAATCGCTGTTCATGCTTCCCTGGGTGATTCGGAAACGGGATCACCTCGGACCCGTCTGGGCCTCGAATTGGCCTCAGGTGCTTTTGATCGCAGTGCTCTCCCCGGCGGCCTACATCCTCGTGCTCTACGCACTGACCACCACGTCTGTGGCACTCGTCGCCCCGGTGCGCGAATCCTCGATCATCGTCGGAGCGCTGCTGGCCAGGTGGATCTTCAAGGAACCTCACCCAGCACGGCGCATCCTCGGTGCCGTGGTGGTCGCCGTGGGCATCACCGCCGTCGCGCTGAGCTGACCAGAGAACTCCCTACGCCAGGCGGGCTTCTCGGGCAAGGATTGCGGCCTGCATCCGCGAGTTCAGCTGCTGTTTCGCGAGGATATTGGAGACGTGAGTCTTCACGGTGGCGAGGCTGACGAAGAGTTCCTGCGCGATAGCCGCGTTGGAAAGACCCCGACCCAGGGCCGCCAGCACGTCCAGCTCCCGCGGGGTCAACTCCGTGGAGAGCTCGCCCGGACCATCACCGGCAAAGGATCCGGCAGGCGACGGCGCTCCCGCTTCCCCGTCCAGGCGGGGGCTCCCCGAGAACTGCGCACCGACTGCACCACCGGCGAACTCGCGCAGCAGCTTCCGAGTCACCTCCGGGGCGAGGACACCATCACCAGCCGCGACCCGGCGGATCGCCTCGATCAGCTGGGCCGGCTCCACAGATTTCAGCAGGAACCCGGCAGCCCCAGCCCGCAACGCACCAAACACCACCTCATCCACGTCGAAGGTGGTCAGCATCAACACGTGAGTCGAGAAGTCAGCCACGATACGGCGCGTGGCGGAGATTCCGTCGGTGCCGGGCATACGGGCATCCATCAGCACCACATCGGGCCGCAACACTGAAACTTGCGTGACGGCAGCCGCACCGTCGGAGGCCTCTCCGATGACCTCGATTCCGTCTGCGGTGTCCAGCAACAGCCGGAGTCCCGCACGGATACTGGAGTGATCGTCCGCGATCACCACGCTGATGTGGTCTTTATTCATGCCCGCACCTCTTTCAGTGGCAGCTCTGCCTCAACGGTCCACATGCCAGATGCCGCAGGGAAGGAGGGCGATGTCTCGGTGGAGGGGCCCGCGCGCAGGGATCCCCCGATCAGCTCGACTCGTTCTCGCATCACGGCCAGTCCCACCCCAGTGCCGAGGGAAGTGGCGTCGTCGTCGTCGCTCTGGTTCCGGGGCTCGGTGGAAGTGACAGCGAGATCCCCTACTGGGGAGGTGACCCGGAGTACGAGCAGTTGGCGCTTGAGGCGCAGCGTCACCTCGGCCTGGGCCTGGCCATGCTTCTGCGAATTGGTCAACGATTCCTGCAACACCCTTAGCAGGACGTGGTGTTGACCCGGGGAGAGATCCTCAGGGGGTTCGCCTTCTACACGAAGACGCATGCCGCGGTCCTCCGCCCGGGCCAGCACTTCAGCCCAGCTGGTGCCATCGAGCAGCTCTTGGTAGTTCAGGGTCTCCGTTTCCAGAGAGACACCTTCGCCGCGCAGCAACAGGACCATCTCGCGCAGCTGTTCCAAGGCTTCTACGCTGATGCTGCGGATGTTCCCCAGCGCACGGCGGTCCCGCTCAGTGTCGGCCTCCACATTGAGCACGGCCCCAGAGGTCAGCGCGATCGCGGAGACCTGTGCGGAGACCACATCGTGGAGCTCGCGCGCCATCCGCTGCCGTTCGGCCGCGACGGCTTCCCGGCGCTTACTCGCCTGCCGGCGCAACATGCCGGCGTGGCGTTCAGCCTCCAACTGGGGGCGCACATCAGGCTCCTCCCACAGCGGATACCCCCGCCGGACCTCAGCCGCCCACCACAGTGGCATCAACAACACGGCCAGTCCGACAAGCACGAGGCTCAGCGCACCTTCCCAGTCCGTCCCGAGGGCCAGTCCCACCACGGCAAAGCCCCCGGTGATGCCGGTCAGCGCTGCCGCCGAGATCTTCACCGCGCGCTTGGATCCGCGGATGCCCATGTTGTAGACCAGGTCAGAGAGGCACAGCAGGATTCCGGCGTTGACACCGATGCTGAGATCCAGCAGGACTATGCCCCCGCCGAGAGTCAGCGCCAGCACCGGGCGACGGATCCGCAGCAAGAGCGCCCCGGCCATCAGGCCCAGCGGAATCAGATGCCACCACTGCTGGGGGGTCACGCCAAGAGCGCGCCACCAGGGCAGCTCGGCCACACCCGCCCAGCCCACGGCAAGGATCAGCACTGCGACGCTGAGCGTCAGCAGGGACTGCAGGTGTGCCCTCACGCTCGGCCTCATGCCCATATTCGACCACAGTGTGGCGGCAGTCGCCTCCCACCAAAGAGGGAGAACGACGACGACGCCCGGCAAGTCTCGATCCTTTGACCGATGTGCCCGCCACTTTGCGCGGGTCAGGCTGGGTCCATGATCACTGACTTGCTGACTGGTGTGGACACGATCTGGGCGCTGCTCGGTGCGCTCACCGTGCTCGCGCTGTTGGACTCCACGAGCTTCGGCACCCTGCTCATCCCAGTCTGGCTCTTGATGGCTTCGGGGCGACTGCGCGCGGGCCGGGTTCTGGTGTACCTCGCGGTGGTGGCGGGAGCCTACGCGCTGATTGGGCTGGTTCTGCTGGGAAGCCTCCTGCTCTTCGGCGACCAGCTGATCAACGGCTTCGCGCACGCCCAGCAGATGCCCGTTGTCCTGTTCGCCCAGCTCGCGCTCGGGGCAGGGTTGATCGCCTACAGTTCTCGGCTAGATCCGATGAGCGCCGCCGGCAAGGAGCGCAAACGTCGGCGTGAGGAATCGCGCGGTACTGCCGGCCGCGTGCGAAGATTCCGTGAACGCGCGGTGGGGGAGGGAGCTCATGGTGGGCTCGGTCCACTGATGCTGCTCGGTCTGGCGGCGGTGGGTCTGGAGGTGGCTACTCTGCTGCCGTACCTGGCGGGGATCGGACTGGTGGCTGCCGCGGATCCCGGTCTACCGGCAGCGCCGGCCCTCATCTTGTTCTATTGCGTGGTGATGATTCTCCCGGCGCTGGTCCTGCTCGCGGCGAGGGTGTTTGCGCACCGGGCATTGGAGCGGCCACTGCGCTGGCTGGAAGGATTCCTCAGCCGGCACGCGAACGGCACCGTTGCATTGATCCTGTTCCTAGTGGGCCTGTGGCTGGGGATCAATGCCCTCGGTGGATTGGAAGAGGCGGGAGTGAATCTGCCAATCGGGTGACCCCAGGTTGATTCCTGGTGAGTCCCGAAGGAACCTTGGCTGACCGGAAGTCCGGGTCCTCGCCAACGGGTAGCGCTATGCTCCTGCAAGGGTGCTGCCCTCTATCAGCACCGCGCGATCGGCGAGTAGATGCTGCCCGCCTCCTCTCAGAATGGACTTCTTCCATGGCCCGTACTGTCCTTCTCGCCGGTGCCACCGGAGACCTTGGCACCCGCATCGTTCGGGAACTCCTCCAGCACGACGTCCGGATCCGGGTCCTCACCCGCCCCGGCAGCCGTAGCTCAGCCGCCCATTTCGGCGATCAGGACCGGATCGATATCGTCACCGCCGAATATTCCGATCACGCCGCACTGACCCGGGCCGCTGCGGGTACTGACGTCGTCGTCTCTGCGATCAATGGTGTCCGCTCGGTGATCATCGATTCTCAGCGCGCCCTGCTGGAGGCGGCCATCGCGGCCGGTGTGCCGCGGTTCATTCCCTCGGACTACTCCGCCGATTACCGTCGAATCGACCGGGACAGCAACCGCAATTTCGAGCTGCGTCGGGAGTTTGCGGCCGAAGTGGACGCTGCGCCTGTCCACGCCACCTCGATCCTCAACGGCATGTTCACCGACCTCCTCACCGGCGCAGCGCCCATGATCCTCTTTGACCGCCACCGGGTGCTCTTCTGGTCATCGGCGGATCAGCTGCTGGATTTCACCACCAGGGACGACGCCGCCCGAGTGACCGCTCTGGCCGCGCTGGATGACACCGCCCCACGGTTCGTCGAGGTCGCCGGTTCCCAGCTCAGCGCGCGGGACGTCGCCGAGATCATGACCGAGCTGACCGGGACCCCGTTCAAGCTGCAGTGGGCGGGAACCGCGAGTTCGCTCTCGGCAATGAGCAAGGTGGGCAAGCGTCTGGCAAAGAATCCGGATGAGACGTTCCCGGCGTGGCAGGGGATGCAGTACTTCGTGTCTATGTTCAGCGGACAGGCACAGCTGCGGCATGTGGATAACGATCGCTACGGGGCCCACAGCTGGACCACGGTGCGCGATGTGCTCGCCGCGCACCTGGCCGGGACACGCGACTAGTCTTCGGTCCGCCCCAGCGACCGTTGCAGCAGCACCGTGCTCAGCGTCTGCCCACGCTTGACCCCCACGTCTGCTAGCCGGCCCACCTCGGTGAACCCGAGCTTCACATGCAACGCGTAGGAGGCAGCGGTGGACTCGTCATCGGTCAGCACGGCGATGACCTGGAGGTGCCCGGAGGCCGCGCATCTGGCCAGCAGCTCAGTCAGCAGCGCACGCCCGATTCCGCGGCCCTGCGTGCCGGGGGCTAAGTACACGGTGTCCTCCACGGTGTGCCGGTACGCCGATTTCCGCCGCCAGTGACCGGCATAGGCAAAGCCGACGACGACGCCGGCCTCCTCCGCAACAAGGAATGGATGATCTGCGGCCTTCTTCTCCTCCAGGCTGGCCGCCCACTCCTCCACACTCATCGGCTCCTCGCTGAAGGTGGTCACCGTGTGGTGGGCGTAGTGGGTCTGGATCTCCACGATGGCCGAGAGGTCGCGAGGCTCGACGGCGCGGATCTGCAGGGTGGGGTGTGGCGTGGTGGCTTCGGGCATGAGAGGAGCTTAATCTGCGGAGCTCTGCCGCGGGACAGCTGGACTTGTCGGTCGGGTAGTCGGGCCACTCCGGTGGGATAACCGGACCACCGGGGTGGGATAGCCTCGAATCCATGGACGAATCTGCGCAGCCCACCGAACGTGAGATCGGCCTGGGCCCGTGGGAGGGGCCTTGGCCCGAAGGTGAGCACTACGACCCCGAGCTGCTGCGCGAGGGCGACCGCCGCAATGTGGTCGACGAGTACCGGTATTGGTCCCATGAGGCGATCGTCGCGGATCTTGATTCGCGCCGGCATGACTTCCATGTGGCCATCGAGAACTGGCAGCACGATTTCAACATCGGCACGGTGGTGCGCACCGCGAACGCGTTCATGGCCAAAGAGGTCCACATCATCGGACGCCGCCGCTGGAACCGCCGCGGCGCCATGGTCACCGACCGCTACCAACACGTCCGCCATCACCCCACCGTGGAAGATTTCGTGGCCTGGGCTGAATCTGAGGACCTGCCGGTGCTCGGCGTCGACCTGTTCCCGGATTCCCGGCCGATCGAGACCTATGAGCTGCCCAAGCGCTGTGTGCTGGTGTTCGGTCAGGAGGGTCCCGGGCTCAGCGAAGAAGTGCGGGAAGCCGCGAAAGACACGCTCTCCATCGCGCAGTTCGGCTCCACGAGGTCCATCAATGCGGGGACCGCCGCCGGGATCGCGATGCACGCCTGGATCCGGCAGCACCGCTTTAACGGCTGAGTCGCCGCACTCGAAACACTCAAAGTGCCGGTCCAGCCGAAGCGCCGCATCACCCGAATGAACAATTCAGAGCTACGGCGTCTCCCCGCGGTCCAGCTTCGCCATGAACTTCTCCAGTCGCCGGGCACGCGTCACCGGAGTTGCAGCGATCATCAGCTGATGCAGCACGTGATACCTGCCCTGGCTGCCCAGCGCCGCAAAGGTCGCCTTCGCCGTGGGGGAGACCTCCAGCGCGGCCGCCAGATCCTCCGGGACCTGAGCCCCGGCCTGACCGGCATAGGCCCGATCCCAACGACCATCGGCCTGGGCCCGCTCAATCTCAGCGAAGCCTCGGTCCCGCATTCGCCCCTCCGCGATCAAGGCCTCCACATACCCCACATTGCGCTGGGACCAGATCGAGGTCTTGCGCCGCGGAGTGAAGCGCTGCAGGAAAGTCGTCTCATCCCGGGACTTCCGCTGCCCGTCGATCCATCCGCTGCACAGGGCCTCCTGCAGCGCGTCGGCATAGCCCAGCGAGGTCGGTGAGGTGACACCCTTCTTCGCCATCACCAGCCAGACGCCCTCTGAGGTCTCCTCATGCTGATCCAACCAGGCACGCCAGGCGGCGACGTCGGGAAGGGTCAGCTGCTCCTGCTCAGTCACCGCGGCCGGCCTTGGTGCTGGAAGGATCGGCAGCCCAGCGGCTGAGGAACTCCGCGCCGGCCTCGTCGTGAATCGCACCGGTCTCCGAGGTCAGCACCTCGTACTCGGTCTCCGGAATGCCGTCCTCGGGACGCACATCCACGTGGGATACCGGCAGCCCACGCTCATGCAACCAGGTGGCCATGGCGTAGTCGGTGCGGGAATCACCCATCGTGAACCAGGTCCTCGCGGTGATGCCCCGGGCCTCGAGCAGGTTCAGCGTGCGCTCGGCCCCGAGGTCCTTGCCCACCCGCTCATGCTCCACATCAGTGGAGATGATGGTCGGGTCGATCCGTACATGACCCAGCTCGTGCTTGCTCAAAAGACCGGGGATCGCGGCGTCGAAGTCTTTCTGAGCCTTGAGGTAGTCCTTGTTCTCCACCTCGGTGGACTGTTCCACCGAGACCATCGCGCGCTTGGTCTCATCGAAGAACATCAGTTCGCTGAAGCGCTCGGAGACCAGGTCCCGGATGTCGTCGAAGAGCGCGGTAGGAAGCTTGAGATCCTCGTCGACGTGGATCTCGCCTAGCCCCTCGGGGGAGACCTCGGCCCAGACCGCGCCCTTCTCTGCCACGGTGAAGACTGGCGCCTGCGGGAGCAGGCCGGCCGCGCGCATCGGTGGGATCACCTGCTGGGCGATGAAGTCATCGGAGCGCCCGGTGTTGAAGATGACCGGGATTCCCTGGTTGGCCATGGAGGTCAGGTCCCGGGCGATGGACTCGATGGCGACGGTGCGGCTGACCGGAGAGGCGATGGGCCCATCTACATCAAGGAGCAGTCCGAAGGGTGGGGTGGGGTTGAAGGCCGCAGCCTCAGCAGTAGAAGTCACCTGTTCAGTATCGCCCAACCAGCTAATATCCCGCAGACGACGACGCCGGAAGCTCGGGTGATTAAAAGAGCCCCCCCTCACCGGCATGACCGGGAGGGGGGCTCTTCTATTTCACTTTTCCTTCAGGCTGACGTGAATCCCACTGAGGGGCTACTTGACCGCACCCATGGAGAGTCCGCGCACCAGCTGCTTCTGTGCGAGCCAACCGGCCAGGACCACTGGCAGCGAAGCCAGCACCGAGGCGGCGGAGAGTCGCGCCAGGAACAGGCCCTCGGAGGTCATGGTGCTCATCAGGTAGATAGGCGCCGTGGCCGCATTCGCCGCGGTGAGGTTCAGGGCGAAGAAGAACTCGTTCCACGCGAAGATCACGCAGATCAGCGAGGTTGCCGCGATGCCCGGGGCCACCATGGGAATCAGCACCCGGCGCATAGTGCCCAGCAGGGACGCTCCATCCAGCGATGCGGCCTCCAGGACCTCGCCCGGGACCTCCAGGAAGAAGGACCGCATCATCCAGACCGCGATCGGCAGGTTCATGGCGGTGTAGAGGATGATCAGTGTCGCAATGTTGTCCAGCATCTTGATCTGGCCGGCGATCACATAGATCGGCATGATCACCGCGACCACGGGAAGCATCTTGGTGGAGATGAAGAAGAACAGCGCGTCCTGTGTCCGCTTCACCGGACGGATGCTCAGCGCGTAGGCCGCAGGGATCGCGAGCAGCAGCACCAGAATGGTGGAGGCCACCGTGGCGATCACCGAGTTCATGAAGTACGGCCCGGCATCCGAGGCGAAGATCGCCCGGTACTGATCCAAGGTGGGTTCGAAGAAGAAGCTGGGAGGCGAGCTTGCGGCGTCGGTCTCTTGCTTGAAGCTGGTCAGCACCATCCATGCCACGGGGGCGAAGAAGATCAGCGCGATGATCCAGGTGGCCACGGACAGGAGGCGGCCCCATACCGGATTCTTCATGACTGCTCCTTCGCGTTGATGCTTTTGAAGATGAGCCGCAGTGCCAGCAGCGCCAGCGCGATGGTGGCGATCACGGTGACCACGCCCATGGCTGCTGACTGGCCGATGTCGAAGCCGAGGAACGCGCGCTGGTAGATGTAGAACGGCAGGTTGGCGCTCGCGGTACCAGGTCCTCCGGCGGTCATCAGGTAGATGTGGTCGAAGGTGTTGACCACGTAGATCGCGCCCAGAAGGACTGAGAGCTCCAGGTAGAAGCGCAGATGCGGCAGGGTGATGTAGCGGAAGGTCTGCCAGGCTGAGGCGCCGTCAACGGAGGCTGCCTCCAGGGCGTCACGTGCCTGGGACTGCAGTCCTGCCAGCAGCAGAAGCATCATGAAGGGCGTCCATTGCCACACCAGGGCGACGATCACGGAGAACATCGGGTACTCGCTGGTCCAGTCCACCGGTGAGATGCCTACCAGTCCGATCAGCCAGTTCACCAGCCCGTAGGTCGGGTTGAACATGGAGATGCTCCAGAGCAGCGCTCCGGCCACCGGCATGATCAAGAACGGCGTGATCAGCAGGGTGCGCACGAGTCCGCGCCCAAAGAACTTCCGGTCCAGCAGCAGTGCCAGGCCGAGTCCCAGGAGCATGGCGATGAACACGCAGCCGAAGGTGATCAGCACCGAGTTCAGTGCGGCTTGGCGGAACGTGGAATCGAGGAAGATGTCGCCGTAGTTGCTCAGGCCGACGAACTGTTCACCCTCGGGGCGCAGCAGGTTCCGCGAACGCAGCGAATACCAGATGGTCAGCAGGAACGGGACCTGCGTGACGATGATCAGGAAGATCAGCGCCGGCATCAGCGGAGCGCGGCGGCGCCAGGCCTCGGCGCGGTCAGCCTTCGTCCGTGACTTCTGCTCAGGTGCCGGCTTTGTGGCGTGAGTGTCACGGTCAAGAGCGGGAGGCGGGTTCTGCGTCGTCGTCATCTCAGGCCTCCCATCCGTAGGTCAGTGCGACGGCTTCGGCGAAGCGCTGCGATTGGTCGAGGGCTTCGGTCACGGTCTGTTGCCCCGCGATGGCGGCTGAGATCTGCTGGCCCACGCGGGTGCCGAGGTCCTGGAACTCCGGGATGGCCACGAACTGCAGCCCGTCATAGGGCACCTCGTGGACCATGCAGTTCTCCTGGTTGGCGTTGCCCATGGCATCCAGTGTCGGCTTGGCGTAGTTGCTGGCAATCTCGGCGTACTCCGGGATCTCATAGGTGGAGTCACGCGAGCCCGGGGGCAGCGCCTCCCAGCCGAGCTCTTCGCCCACTAGTTGGAAGTAATCGGGGTGGGTCATCCAGGCGATGAAGTCCCACGCCGCCTGTTTGCGCGGGCTGGTCGCCGGGACGGCCAAGCTCCAGGCGTAGAGCCAGCCGGCGTAGTCGGTCTCCATGGTGGGGGCCAGGGCGTAGTTGACCTTGTCCCCGACCAGCGAGGATCCAGGGTCCTGGATGCCGTTGACCATGGAGGAGGCGTCGTACCACATGGCCGCATTGCCCTGGGCGACCTGGGTGAGGCAGTCACCGAATCCTGCGGTGGCGGCACCGGGCTGACCCCAGGTCCGCACCGTGTCCACATAGGTGTTCACGGCGGCTTCGACCTCAGGGGAGTCCAGCATCGGGCGCCAGTCCATATCGAACCAGCGGCCGCCGTAGGTGTTGATGACCGTGTTCAGCGGCGCGAGGTTCTCGCCCCAGCCGGCCAGCCCGCGCAGGGCGATGCCGGCACGTCCCTGATCGGGTGCGTGAAGGACTCCGGCGAATTCGCGGACCTGGTCCCAGGTGGGCCGTTCCGGCATGCTGATCCCGGCCTCTTCGAAGAGGTCCTCGCGGTAGACCATGAAGCTGGACTCGCCGTAGAAGGGGACGGCGTACTGCTTGTTCTCATAGGAGAGGGCATCGCTGATGGTGCTGATGAGGTCGTCGGGGTTGTACCCCTGCGTCTCTGACATGTAGGGATCGAGATTTGTGAGCCAGCCGTTGGCGGCCCAGATGGGGGTCTCGTAGTTGGAGATCATCACGACGTCGAACTCACCACCGCCCGAGGCGACCGATGCGGTGATCTTCGCGCGGGCCTCATTCTCCGGGAGTGAGACGAAGCGGACGTCAATGTTCGGGTGAGCCGACCGAAAGTTGTCGATCAGCCCGATGGCGTCCTGCATCTGCGGGTTGGAGACGATGGCGACGACGATCGTCTGGCGTCCACCGGCGCCCGCGCCACCTCCGCCCACGCCGCAGCCGCTCAGCGTCAGCGCCGCACCGCCGAGGCCCGCGCCGAGCAGCGTCCGCCTCGTCAGCCCTGGTCTGTTGCTTCCCATAATCTCATCCGTTCTGCGAGGTCCAGCAAGAGGTCCGCTCATTTGATAAAAGTATTTCGCTCACTTGTCAGGTGACTGTAGTCACAAAATGTAACCGGGGCAATGCGGGCGCGTGATTCCGAGGTGGCTCGGGCCTGGCTGTGGCAGGTGGCGGGAACGGAGTTCAGCCGCAGCGCGGGTGGCCGTTATGCTCACAGGAATTGAGCATGGAGGAACAATGGCTGCGGATCATCTGGTGTTGCTGGCGACGATTGCCACCGAGCACTACAGGGAGGGGCTCTCCAAAGTCGAGATCGCACGACGGCATGACGTCTCCCGCTTCCAGGTGGCGCGTCTGCTGGACGAGGCGCTCGCCAAAGGGATTGTGCGCATCACCATTGAAGACCCCACGGATCCCAATCCGCAGTTCGCCGACCTCCACGAGTCCCTGGGGATCAACTCGGTGACAGTGGTGCCGCCGCGCCCCACCGAATCAATGCGCCCGGCACTGGCTCGTCACGCAGCAGGCCTCTTGCCGCACCGACTGCATGAGGGCGGCCGGCTCGGCGTCGCCTGGTCCCGGACGCTGATGCACCTGCCGGAGTTCCTGACCGACCTGCCCACGGTGGATGTGGTGCAGCTGGTGGGGGCGATCAGCGCCCCGGGAACTTCGACGGCGGCGGCTTCAGCGCTGATTCACTCTCTCGGTGCCGCGGCAGGCGGAGAAGTCTGGCCGCTGCCCACGCCCTTGATCATGGACACTGCAGAGTTGGCGGCGGCGCTGCGTGGTGTCGACGAGGTGAGTGCGGCACTGAGTGCTGCAGATGAGCTCGACGTCGCGGTGGTCGCCATCGGCGCCTGGGGCCCGGGAACCTCCACCTTCTGGGGGCGGCTGAATGCCGATGAGCAAGCCCAGGCGGAGAAGGGCGGAGTGGTTGCCGAGTGCTCCGGGATCCTGATGGACGTCAACGGCGAGATCGCACTCTCCGGCATGGAAGACCGCGTGATCGGAGTCAGTCCGGAGCAGCTGCGCCGGGCTCATGTGGTGGCGGTGGCCGCTGCGGTGGAGCACCCAGAGGCCGTGATCGCCGCAGCTCGAGCGGGTTTCGTCGATGATCTGGTGATTCCCGCTGAGCTCGCCGCGCGGATCAGCGAGACGCTCACCTGATCTCAGATGAGAAATTCATAGTGCTCAAATGAGTGCATGATTGGTACAGTGTGGTCATGATCACGCTCAATGCCTCCTCGCTGAATCAGATTGCCGATGCTCCTGGCACCCCGGCAGTGCCGAGCTACGACCTCGCGCAGCGGCGCGTGGGGATCGTGCATTTCGGGGTGGGAGGGTTTCACCGAGCGCACCAGGCGCTGTACCTCGACCGGCTGATGAACAGCGGTGACGCCATGGATTGGGCCATCTGCGGTGTGGGACTGCTGCCCGGAGATGTGCGGATGCGTGACGCCCTGGTCCCGCAGGACGGGCTCTACACCCTGGTCACCAAAGCGCCCGACGGCACTCGTGATGCCCGGGTGGTCGGGACGATGGCGGAGTACCTCTTCGCTCCCGATGACCCCGAGGCGGTCCTGGCTCGGATGACGGATCCTTCCGTGCGGATCGTCTCCCTGACCGTGACCGAGGGTGGGTATAACTACAACGCCTCTACCGGGGAGTTCCAGTTTGAGACCCCCGCTGTCTCTGAGGATCTGTCGGCTGATTTCTCCTCAGGCGCGACGCCGAAGACCATGTTCGGCTATGTGATCGAGGCGCTGCGGCGCCGTCGCGAAACGGGGGAGCAGCCCTTCACGGTGCTCTCTTGTGACAACGTCCGCGGCAATGGTGACCTGGCCCGGCGAATGCTGCTGGCCTACGCCCAGCGCAAGGATCCGCAGCTGGCGGAGTGGATCGCAGAGCAGGTGGCGTTTCCCAACTGCATGGTGGACCGCATCACTCCGGTCACCGCGGATGCTGACCGCACCATGGTGGGCGAGAGCTTCGGCGTGCAGGATGCCTGGCCCGTGGTCAGCGAAGACTTCATCCAGTGGGTGCTGGAGGATCGCTTCCCGGCAGGCCGGCCTGCCTTCGAGCGGGTCGGCGTCCAGATGGTCGAGGACGTCGAGCCCTATGAGCTGATGAAGCTGCGGCTGCTCAACTGCAGCCACCAGGCCATTGCCTACTTCGGCCTGCTGCTCGGGCACACCTACGCCCATGAGGCCGTCAATGACGAGGACCTGGCCCGGTTCACCCGCAGGAACTACATGGATGACGAGGGCACCCCCGCCGTGGGTGAGGTCCCCGGGACTGATCTGGGTGAGTACAAGGACCAGCTCATGCAGCGCTTCAGCAACGAGTATGTGGCAGACGCCCTGGCGCGTCTGGCCGCCGAGTCCAGCGACCGCATCCCCACCTGGCTGGTCCCGGTGATCCGGGAGAACCTAGCCGCCGGGCGCGACGTGACGGCGTCGGCAGCGATCGTGGCCTCCTGGGCGCGTTACGCCGAAGGCACTGGCGAGAACGGTGAGAAGTGGGATGTGGTGGACCGGCTGCGCGAACGCGTCATAGCTCGGGCGGCTACCCATGACGAGGACATCCTGGCGTTCCTGCGCGATGAAGAGCTCTTCGGAGACCTCGTGGAGCAGTCAGCGTTCACGGAACCCTATGCCGATGCACTGCAGACGTTGCGCTCCGAGGGCGCTCGGGTGCTGCTGCAGCGGATCACCGCCTAGGGCCGCAGGTCCAACCCCGCAGATCTAGCTCCGTACTGGCGGGGTAGGCGCTCCCTTGGGCGGCTCGATCTTCGGGTACTGCCCGTGGGTGCCGGCTGCCTGAGTGGCAGTCGGCCGTTCGGCCTGCTCGGGTCGGTGAGGCGAGGCGTCCCAGTTTCGGTCGACGACGCGACGCTGCACAAGGATCGCCGCACCAAGAATCAGCAGTCCCAGCGCTGCGACGACCACGATGCCGCCGATCGAGCCGATGCCTGCTCCGTAGCCGACGAGGATACCGAACCAGCCGAAGTCGGTGTCCCCGAACGTGGTGTTGGCGGAACCGAAGTCGCCGAGGACCAACAGCAACAGTGCTGGCAAGAATGTGATGAGCAGACCGTTGACGAAGCCACCTGCCACGGCCCCGCGCCGACCGCCCGTCGCGTTGCCATAGACGCCGGCTGCGCCACCGGTGAAGAAGTGTGGCACTAGGCCTGGCAGGATCAGGGCCAGTCCGAGCGCAGGGTTGAGCCAGAGCGTCAGCGCAGCGAGTCCCACGAGTCCGCCGGTAAAGCTGGAGAGGAACCCGATCAGCACAGCGTTCTGGGCGTAGGGAAACACGATGGGAGCATCGAGGGCCGGGATGGCGCCTGGAACGATCTTGGCGGCGATGCCCTGGAACGCTGGGACGATCTCGCCAAGAATGGTGCGGACACCGAAAAGGATCACGGCGACGGCGATGCCGAACTGCAGTCCCTGTGTCACCGAAAGCATGATGAAGTTGCCGGGATTCGCGGCCCCACCCTCAAACGCCTCATAGGCGGCCTCACCCTCGCGGGCGAAGAAGATCAGCGCGACGACGACGTACATGATCACCATGGACAGGGCAGTCGCGACCATTGAATCCCTGAGGAACCGCAGTCCTTCAGGCAGTTTCAGGTCCTCGGTGGAACGGCTGGACTTGCCACCGACCAGCCGGCCCACGGTGCCGGCCGCCACGTAGCCAGCGGTACCGAAGTGGCCCATGGCAATGCTGTCATCACCGGTGATCTTGCGGGTGAAGGGCTGAGAGAAAGCAGGAAGCGAGACCATCAGGATGCCAAGCAGTGCTCCACCGACACCGACGGTGATGGGTCCTGAGTACCCGGCAGTGGCCAGCACAATGGTCAGCAGCGTAGCCATGAAGAGGATGTGGTGGCCGGTGAGGAAGACGTAGCTCAGTGGTGTGAAACGCGCCAGCACCAGACTGATCGCGAAGCCGAGGATCATCAGCCAGGCCACTTGGGCGCCGTAGGTCTCCTGCGCGATGCCGACGATGGCCTCGTTGGTGGGGATGACGCCCTGGGCTCCGGTAGCCCCCTGGATCATGATTCCCAGCGGGTCCAAGGATGCGACGACGAGTCCGGCACCTGCACCGATGAGCAGGAACCCGAGGATCGCCTTCATGGCGCCACCGATGATCTGTCCGGTGGACTTCTTCAGCGCGATGAGTCCCACGGCGACGATGATGCCGATGAGGAAGGCTGGGACGGAGAGAATCTCGTTGACGAGGAATTCGGGGATTGCGACGAGCCAGTCCATGTGTGTTCCTTAGACGTTGTAGAGCTCGCGCAATGCGCTATCGAGCTCGTCTTTGCTGGTGAAGTTTTCGATGACTTTGACCGGGATGCCGACGTCTCCGAGGGATTTGGCGATCTCTCCCGAGGTGAGGATCGCCTTCGCCTCTGAGGCGCGGCCTCGGGCGGAGATGGTGTCGGTGGCTTCGACATTGAGGAAGCGGCCCCATCCCCAGGCGTCCAGAACACCTTCGAGTGTGTTCTTCAGGAACAGGGAAGTCCCGAGACCGTTGCCGCAGACGGTAAGAATCAGATGCTGTTCGTTCCCGCCCGAAGACTTGCTCGCAGTTTCAGGAGCCTTAGGGGGTTTGTCTTCTCCTCGGAGGATCGCGGTGATCGTTTCGGGAGTGGGAGCGGTATCCACGGCAGCGCGTAGGTTGTCATCGCCCAGGACGGCGCTCAGTTCGGCGAGGGCGTGAGTGTGGTCCTTGGAATCCACTGCAGCAAGAGCCACGACTAGGGTCACGGGATCGTTCTCGCCGCTTCCGAAGTCCACCGGCGTCTTCAGCCGCACCCAGGACATTCCAGTGCGATGAACAGCAGCGGAGGGACGAGCATGCGCGAATGCGAAGCCGGGTGCGATGACGATATATGGGCCGTTCTCGACAACGTTGTCGACCATGGCCTGGGTGTACTCGGCAGAGGCGATGCCTGCCTGTTCCAGAAGGCCGCCGGCGAGGCGCACAGCTGACTGCCAATCGGATGCCTCAGCATCCAGCAGAATCGAGTCCTGGCGGATGAGTTCGGGAAGAGATGAGGTCATGGTTGATCCGTTCTGCTCAGACCTGGTGATGTCACAGCCTTGCTGAAGTGCTGCGGAGACTGGGTGACATTATCACCGTCTGGGGTCGAGTCCCTAGGTCGCGGGAATACGAGTAGTGCCGACCCCTCCTCCCCAAATCCTCCAACCCGGTAGGATCGCCCCAACGCCGCCACAATGGGGTGGCGGCGCCATGAGTTGAGGGAGACCGCAGTGATGTTCTCGAAGATCCTGGTTGCTAACCGCGGAGAGATCGCGATCCGCGCCTTCCGCGCCAGCGTAGAACTCGGTGCGCGCACCGTCGCCGTATATCCGCATGAGGACCGCAACTCCTTTCACCGCCAAAAGGCAGACGAGGCCTACCGGATCGGCGAAGAGGGCCACGCCGTTCGCGCCTACCTAGACATCGAAGAGATCATTCGCGTGGCCAAAGATGCCGGCGTGGATGCCATCTACCCCGGTTACGGCTTCCTCTCCGAGAACCCGGACCTCGCCCGCGCCGCCGAAGCCGCTGGCATCACCTTCATCGGGCCACCTGCCGACGTCCTGGAATCCACCGGGGACAAGGTCAAGGCCCTGCGTGCCGCCAAAAAAGCCGGCGTCCCGGTCCTGCAGAGCTCCGAGCCCTCCAAGGACACCGAAGAACTCACCAAGGCTGCCGAGGAGATCGGTTTTCCGATCTTCGTCAAAGCCGTCGCGGGCGGCGGTGGCCGCGGGATGCGCCGGGTGGATAAGCGTGAAGACCTCGCCGAATCTCTGCGGTCGGCCATGCATGAGGCCGAGACCGCCTTTGGCAATCCCACCGTCTTCCTGGAACAAGCAGTCCTGCGTCCCCGGCACATCGAGGTCCAGATCCTCGCCGACGGCGAAGGCAATGTGGTCCACCTCTTCGAGCGCGATTGCTCCCTCCAGCGCCGCTACCAGAAGGTCGTGGAGATCGCCCCGGCCCCGCACCTGGATGAAAACATCCGCCAGGCTCTGCACCGCGACGCCGTCGCCTTCGCCAAGGCCATGAACTACCGCAACGCCGGCACCGTGGAGTTCCTTGTGGACACCGTCGGGGAGCGCGCGGGCCAGCACGTGTTCATCGAGATGAACCCGCGCATCCAGGTGGAGCACACCGTCACCGAAGAGATCACCGACATCGACCTGGTCTCCGCGCAGATGCGCATCGCCGCAGGCGAGACCCTCGAGGATCTCGACATCCGCCAGGAAGACCTGCGCGTCCGCGGCTCCGCCATGCAGTGCCGGATCACCACCGAAGACCCTGCCAACGAATTCCGCCCCGACATCGGCACCGTCACCGTGTACCGCTCTGCCGGTGGCTCCGGGATCCGGCTCGACGGCGGCACCGTCTACGCCGGGGCCGAGATCAGTCCGCACTTCGACTCCATGCTGGTCAAGCTCACCGCCCGTGGCCGCAACCACCAGACCGCCATCGCCCGGGCCCGCCGCGCGCTCTCGGAATTCCGCATCCGCGGGGTCGCCACCAACATCCCCTTCCTGCTCAACGTGCTGGACTCCAAAGAGTTCCTCGCTGGGGACGTGGCCACCGACTTCATCGACGCCCACCCCGAGCTCGCCAAGATCAACCGCTCCCAGGACCGCGGCTCCAAAGCCCTGCAGTACCTTGCTGACATCACCGTGAATCAGCCCCACGGTCCCCGCGTAGAAGGAATCGACCCGCGGGATAAGCTCCCACAATTCCCCGGGGACAAGCGCGATGAGCCCGACCGCAGCCCCTTCGACGGACCTTCGGACCACCCCAAACCAGACGGTTGGCGCCAGGTGCTCCTCGCTGAGGGCCCCGAAGGCTTCGCCCGCAAACTCCGTGAGCAGACAGCGCTCGCCGTCACCGACACCACATTCCGGGACGCCCACCAGTCACTGCTCGCGACCCGCGTGCGCACCCGAGACCTGCTGGCCGCGGCGCCCGCCGTCGCGCATGTGACCCCTGGCCTGCTCTCGGTGGAGGCCTGGGGCGGCGCCACCTACGACGTCGCGCTGCGGTTCCTCTCCGAGGACCCGTGGGATCGGCTGCGTCTGCTCCGTGCGGAGCTGCCGAACATTCCCATCCAGATGCTGCTGCGTGGCCGCAACACGGTGGGCTACACCCCCTATCCGCTGGAGGTGACCGACGCCTTCGTGGCCGAGGCCGCCGCGACCGGGGTGGATATCTTCCGGATCTTCGACGCGCTCAATGATGTGAACCAGATCCTCCCGGCCATCGAGGCGGTCCGCAAGACCGGCACTGCCGTGGCCGAGGCCGCCCTCTGCTACACCGGCAACCTCAGTGACCCGGCTGAGGACCTCTACACCCTGGATTACTACCTTCGCTTGGCTGAGCAGATGGTCGACGCCGGCGCGCACATCCTCGCGATCAAGGACATGGCGGGACTCCTGCGCCCCGCCGCGGCCAAGACTCTGGTCACCGCGCTGCGTGAACGCTTCGATCTGCCGGTGCACCTGCACACCCATGACACCGCCGGCGGACAGATGGCCACGCTGCTGGCCGCCGCCGAAGCTGGGGTCGACGCCGTCGACGTCGCGGTGGCCTCCATGGCCGCGACTACCTCCCAGCCGCCCGCCTCTGCGCTGGTGGCAGCGCTGGAGCACACCGAACGTGACACCGGACTGGGTCTGGAAGCCGTGGCCTCCATGGAGCCCTACTGGGAGGCCGTGCGTTCGATCTACACGCCGTTTGAATCCGGGCTGCCCAGCCCCACCGGACGGGTCTACCGGCATGAGATCCCGGGCGGTCAGCTCTCGAACCTGCGGCAGCAAGCCATCGCGTTGGGGCTGGGGGAGCGGTTCGAATCAATAGAGGACATGTACCACGCTGCCGACACTATGCTGGGCCGTCTGGTGAAGGTCACGCCGTCCTCGAAGGTGGTCGGGGACCTCGCGCTGCAGCTGGTCGGGATGGACGTGGATCCGCAGGAGTTCGAGGCGAACCCGCAGAGCTTCGACCTGCCCGATTCGGTGATTCAGTTCCTCGCCGGTCAGCTCGGGGACCCGCCAGGCGGCTGGCCCGAGCCCTTCCGCTCCAAGGCGCTTCAGGGCCGCACGGTCAAGCCTCTGGACCAGGAGCTCAGCGAAGAGGACTCCGCGGCGCTGCGCTCCGAAGACGCCGCCGAGCGGCGCCGCACGCTGAACCGGCTGCTGTTCCCCGGGCCGACCAAGGACTTCGAGGCCGCCCGGGAGAAGTACGGCGACGTCCAGGTGCTCCATACCCGGGACTTCCTCTACGGGATGCGCACCGGCTACGAGCACGTCATCTCGCTCGGCAAGGGAGTGCGGCTGCTGGTCAGGTTGCAGACCGTCTCAGATCCTGACGCCAAGGGGATCCGGACCGTGATGTGCACGCTCAACGGCCAGGCCCGCCAGGTGGGTGCCCGCGATGACTCCGTGGAGGCCACCGGCGCAGTCGCCGAGAAGGCCGACACCTCCAAGTCAGGCCACGTGGCCGCGCCCTTCGCCGGAGCGGTCTCGCTCACCGTGGAAGAGGGCGACACCGTGGAAGCCGGGCAGAATGTGGCCACCATCGAGGCGATGAAGATGGAGGCCGGGATCACCACCCAGGTCGCCGGCACCGTGACCCGAGTGGTGATCAGCGGCGTGCAGCAGGTCGACGGCGGAGACCTGCTCGTCGTCGTCGACTAGCCGTCTCACCCGCGGGGCTCACCGACCTCACGCGCCCCAGGAGGCCGTGATGTCGGTGATCTCCTCGGGGGTGCGGGCCGCGAGCGCCGCGGCGTAGCCGGGCGGCGCGGGCATCAGGCAGCCCCAGAGACCCTGGACCCGAGCGTCCGTGGTCTCGGTGACGGGCGCCCAGCGCAGCCTCTCCGAGCCTGCGCGACCGTGCCAACGCGTCCCGGTGTCCCGGGACCCGAGATTCTGGGCGTCTAGATTCCGGGCGTCTAGATTCCGG
>Ga0265798_10002201_pt1 | contig 28983 bp, 13 predicted proteins | sample P3T30metagenome_FD_192430 | JGI IMG/M metagenome (GOLD analysis project Ga0265798, IMG submission 192430) | Plant litter microbial communities from East Loma Ridge, Irvine, California - P3 T30 | ecosystem: Environmental > Terrestrial > Plant litter > Unclassified | place: USA: California...
GTTGTTGTCGCTGCCATGCGTAAGCTCGTGCACCAGATTTATGGTGTCGTCAGCTCAGGCCAGCCGTTTGACCCAAATTATTTACAAAAACAGCTTGCAACTTAAGACGGTATCTGTCCCCGACGTTTTGTCACCGGCGTCGATGACGGGTGGGAGTCAGGCCGTTGGGGCGCCGGACCGCGGCGGACTACACCTCTCTCATCCCACCCGCTTGTACCACGGCTGCGGCGCCAGTATCTGCTGATACTGCCCGGCGAGCCGCTCGCCCGCATCCATTTCGCGATCGATCCCCAGCACGCCGAACACGGCCAGGCTGTCATGGAACAGCTGCAGCACCCGGTGCCGCAGCAGCGGACCGAAATCGGGCAGGGCGCGGCGGCAGACGATCAGCTGGAATTCGTTGAACGACGAATCCGTCACGAGGTTGTACTGCGCCCAGGTGATGCGGCTGCGCAGTTGCGGTGCCGGCACCAGCACTTCGCCGTCGGCCTGGAAGTAGTCAAGCAGCTGGCCCGAGCCGCCGGCCTGCTCGTAGCTGCGCTGGTAGCTGCCCATCAGCGCGGGCTGGATCGACGCCGACAGCGCCTCCTCCAGCAGCGCGTCGCTGGACACCGTCGCGTAGATCTCGACTCTTCCCAGCAACTGCCGCTCGGCCAGCAGCACGGCCACCGTCCACGCCTGTTCGGCGCCGGCGCAGTCGGCCAGCCAGATCTTCGGCAGCGGCGAACCGGGCAGGCAGTGCTCCGCCACCGCGACGAACTGCGCTGCCTCCACCGGATCATCGAACATCGACGCGGGCGGAACGGACAGCGCCCGCAGCAGCGCGGACGACGTCGCCACGTCGTGCAGCACGCGGTCCTGCAGCTGCGACAGCGTGCGCAGGCCGCGCCGCTGTCGCAGCGCGAACAGCTTGCGTTTCAACGCCGTGCGCTCGTGCGTGCGGAAGTCGAAGCCGAAGCGCTGCACCAGCGCTTCCAGCAGCAGCGCCAGTTCCAGCTCCTCGACCTCGGGCACGCAATCGCGCGGTGCGTCGTCCGGCAGTGCCCCCAGCTCGCGCGCGCTCAATGCAGCCAGACGCGCATCAGCGACAGCAGCTGTGCCACGTCCACCGGTTTGGTGATGTAGTCGGATGCGCCCGCGGCGATACACTTGTCGCGGTCGCCCTTCATCGCCTTTGCCGTCAGCGTGATGATGGGCAGCGAACGGAATTTCGGAATGCGGCGGATGGCCCGCATCGTGTCGTAGCCGTCCATCTCCGGCATCATGATGTCCATCAGGACGATCTCGATGGTCGGATCGCGTTCCAGCACCTCGATGCCGTCACGGCCGTTCTCGGCGAACGACACGTGCATCTGCTGGCGTTCCAGCAGCGAGGACAGCGCGAAGATGTTGCGCAGATCGTCGTCGACGATCAGCACCTTGCGGCCGGCCAGGCCGGAGTCCGCCGCGTGCACCTGTTCCAGCATGCGCCGCTGCGCTTCCGGCAGGTTCGCCTGCGAGCGGTGCAGGAACAGCGCCGTCTCGTCCAGCAGGCGTTCCGGCGAGCGGGCGTCCTTGATGACGATCGTCTTGGCATAGCGTTTCAGCTTGGCCACTTCTTTCTTGTCCAGCTCTTTGGCCGTGTTGATGACGACGGGCAGGTCGCGCAGCTTGATGTCCTTGCCGATGATGTCGAGCAGCTCGAAGCCGGAGATGTCGGGCAGCGTCAGGTCCAGCACCATGCAGTCGAAGTGGCTGGTGCGCAGTGCGGCCAGCGCCTCTTCCCCCGTGCCGACGGCCTGGATGTCCACGTCGCTCTCGCCGATCAGCGCGACGATCGAATCGCGCTGGCCCTGTTCGTCGTCGACGACCAGCAGGCTGCGCTTGCCGCCCATCAGGAACTTCTGGATGCGCGTGAACTGCTCCTGCAGCGCGTCCTTGTCCACCGGCTTGTTCATGAACGAGATGGCGCCCGAACGCAGCGCCCGTTCGCGCTCGCGCGAGGCGGACATCACGTGCACGGGAATGTGGCGCGTGCTCGGATCACGCTTCAGGCGGTCCAGCACCGTGAAGCCGTCGATGTCCGGCAGGTCCAGGTCCAGCAGGATGGCCGATGGCAGGTAGTCGCGCGCCAGCGACAGCGCCGAATCGCCCTGGTGGATGACGATGCCCTTGAAGTTCTTCTCGCGGGCGAAGTCCAGCACGACCTTGGCGAAGCGCTCGTCGTCCTCGATGATCAGCACGGACGGGTCGCCCGGGGCCGTCAGGCCGCGATCGTCGATCGTCGAGCTGTAGGTTTCGCTGTCGGCGTCGGTGGGTGGGCGGTGCTCGATCACGTCCACGTCCGTCACGCTCTGGCTGTAGATGACCTTTGGCGGCAGCGGCGCCATGCGCTGCGGGGCAGGGCGGGGCTGTTCGTAGTTGACGAAGCCGGCGCGGTTATACGGCAGGAACAGCGTAAACGTGGAGCCGCTGCCCACCGTCGATTCGACGCGGATCTCGCCGCCCAGCAGGCGCGCCAGCTCGCGTGAGATCGACAGGCCGAGGCCCGTGCCGCCGTACTTGCGGGCGGTGGAACCGTCGGCCTGCTGGAACGCCTCGAAGATCAGCTGCAGCTTGTCGGACGCGATACCGACGCCCGTGTCGCTGACGGAGAACGCCAGCACGGCATCCGCGTTGGCCAGGTTCGGGTTGTCCAGGCTCCAGCCGCCGCTCACCAGGCCGATCTCCAGCGAGACCTGGCCGTGCGACGTAAACTTGAAGGCATTCGACAGCAGGTTCTTCAGCACCTGCTGCAGGCGCGTCGTGTCGGTCATCAGGGAGGTCGGCAGGCTGTCCGCCAGCGCCACCGTGAAGCCCAGGTGCTTCGCTTCGGCCATGTGGCGGAAGGTGCGGTCCACGTAGTTGCGCAGGTTGGCGAAGCGGTATTCCGACACGTCCAGCGTGACGGTGCCCGACTCGATCTTCGACAGGTCGAGAATGTCGTTAATGAGTGTCAGCAGGTCGGAACCGGAGCCGTGGATGGTCTTGGCGAATTCGACCTGTTTCGACGACAGGTTGCCTTCCGGGTTGTCGCCCAGCTGCTGCGCCAGGATCAGCAGCGAATTCAGCGGCGTGCGCAGCTCGTGCGACATATTCGCCAGGAACTCGGATTTGTATTTCGACGACAGCGCCAGCTGCGTCGCCTTTTCCTCCAGCGCCAGCTTGGCCTGTTCCACCTCGCGGTTCTTGCGTTCCACCTCGATGTTCTGCTCGGACAGCAGGCGCGCCTTTTCCGCCAGCTCCTGGTTCGTTTGCTGCAGTTCCTGGGCGAGGGACTGCGACTGCGTCAGCAGCGACTCGGTCCGGCTGTTTGCTTCGATCGTGTTCAGCACGACGCCGATGGATTCCATCAGCTGATCGAGGAACGACAGGTGGGTTTCGGTAAAGCGATCGAGCGAGGCAATTTCAATCACTGCTTTCACCTGCTGCTCGAACAGGATCGGCAGCACGACGATATTCGTCGGCGGCGCCGCGCCCAGGCCGGACGAGACAACAATGTAATCGCGCGGCACGTCCGTCAGCCAGATGCGCACCTTCTCCAGCGCGCACTGGCCCACCAGGCCTTCGCCCGGCAGGAAGGATGTCGGCAGCTTGCGGCTGGAACGGTAGCCGTAGCTGGCGATCATGCGCAGGCGCGCGTCGTCCAGCTGCGAGTCCATCATGTAGAACACGCCGTGGTGCGCCGACACCAGCGGTGCCAGCTCGGACAGGATCAGTTTCGTCACCGCCTGCAAATCGCGCTGGCCCTGCAGCAGCCGGGTGAAGCGCGCCAGGTTGGTCTTGAGCCAGTCCTGCTGCGCGTTCTTCTGCGTGGTTTCCTTCAGGTTGCGGATCATCTCGTTGATGTTGTCCTTCAGGTACGAGACCTCGCCGCGCGCTTCCACCTGGATGGAACGGGACAGGTCGCCCCGCGTCACCGCCGTCGCCACTTCGCCGATCGCGCGCATCTGGTTGGTCAGGTTGGCCGCCAGCTGGTTGACGTTTTCCGTCAAGTCCTTCCACGTGCCCGCGACACCGGGGACATTGGCCTGGCCACCCAGCTTGCCTTCCGTACCCACTTCGCGCGCGACGCGCGTCACTTCCGACGCGAACGACGACAGCTGGTCCACCATGACGTTGATGGTGTCCTTCAGCTCCAGAATCTCGCCCTTGACGTCCACCGTGATCTTTTTCGACAGGTCGCCGCGCGCCACGGCGGTGGTCACCGCCGCGATGTTACGCACCTGGCCCGTCAGGTTCGACGCCATGAAGTTGACGTTGTCCGTCAAGTCCTTCCACGTGCCGCCGACACCCGGCACGTAAGCTTGCCCTCCGAGCTTACCTTCCGTCCCCACCTCGCGCGCCACCCGCGTCACTTCGGAAGCGAACGATGACAGCTGGTCGACCATGACGTTGATGGTGTTTTTCAGTTCGAGAATTTCGCCTTTCACGTCCACCGTGATCTTTTTAGAGAGGTCGCCGTTCGCCACGGCGGTGGTCACTTCCGCGATGTTACGCACCTGGCCCGTGAGGTTACCGGCCAGCTGGTTGACGTTTTCCGTCAAGTCCTTCCACGTGCCCGCGACACCCGGCACGTTGGCCTGGCCGCCGAGCTTACCTTCCGTCCCCACTTCGCGCGCCACGCGCGTCACTTCCGAAGCGAAGGAGTTCAGCTGGTCGACCATCACGTTAATCGTGTTTTTCAGCTCGAGAATCTCCCCCTTGACGTCCACCGTGATCTTCTTCGACAGGTCGCCGTTGGCCACGGCGGTCGTCACGTCCGCGATGTTACGCACCTGGCCCGTCAGGTTACCCGCCATCGAGTTGACCGAGTCGGTCAAGTCCTTCCACGTACCGGCCACGCCCTTCACCTGCGCCTGGCCACCCAGCTTGCCTTCGGTACCCACCTCGCGCGCCACGCGCGTCACTTCCGAGGCGAACGACGACAGCTGGTCCACCATCACGTTGATCGTGTTTTTCAGTTCGAGAATCTCGCCTTTGACGTCCACCGTGATCTTCTTCGACAGGTCGCCGTTCGCCACGGCGGTGGTCACGGCCGCGATGTTACGCACCTGGCCCGTCAGGTTCGACGCCATGAAGTTGACGTTGTCCGTCAAGTCCTTCCATGTGCCGCCCACCCCCGGCACGTACGCCTGGCCACCCAGCTTGCCTTCCGTGCCGACCTCGCGCGCCACGCGCGTCACTTCGGAAGCGAAAGAGCGCAGCTGGTCCACCATGACGTTGATGGTGTCCTTCAGCTGCAGGATCTCGCCGCGCACGTCCACCGTGATCTTTTTCGACAGGTCGCCGTTGGCGACGGCCGTCGTCACTTCGGCGATGTTACGCACCTGCGACGTCAGGTTACCGGCCATCGAGTTGACGGAGTCGGTCAAATCCTTCCACGTGCCTGCGACGCCTTTCACCTGCGCCTGGCCACCCAGCTTGCCTTCCGTGCCGACTTCGCGCGCGACGCGCGTCACCTCCGAGGAGAACGACAGCAGCTGTTCCACCATCGTGTTCGCGGTCGTTGCCGCGCGCAGGTACTGGCCTTTCAGCGGGTGACCGTCCACCTCCAGCGCCATCGTCTGCGACAGGTCGCCTTTCGCGACGGCGCCGATGACGCGCGCCATTTCCGTGGTCGGGCGCACCAGGTCGTCGATCAGCGTGTTGACGGCGCTGATGATCGTCGCCCAGCCGCCGGAGACGTTCGTCACCGGGGCGCGCTGCGTCAGCCGGCCCTCGCGGCCGACGACGCGGCTGGTTTCCGTCACCGACTTGACGATGCGCTCGTTGGTCTCGATGATGTCGTTCAGCGTGTCGGCGATCTTGCCCGACACGCCCGTCCAGTCGGACGGCATGCGCGCCGTGAAATCGCCTTTTTTCAACGCCATCAAGGTGGACAGAATCAGCTTCAGGTCCAGCTCTTCAGGCAGTTCGGTCATGTCGTTCATTGACGCTTCCCTCTTTGGAAAAGTATGTGCGGGCCGGCATGCCAGGAGGCGCCGGCGGTGCTGCAGATGGATGACGGCCGCTGCCGGTCGGCAGCGTCATCGGAATGGGTTGAAACAAGGGATGTGGGGGCCGCCGTGGCGATTCCGGCGTGAATATGGGCGTGACTGCGTGGGCGTGACTGCGCAGGCGGGAAGCGCCCGCCGGCATGCCGACCCGCGCAGGCGATCCCGCGAGGTCGATGCTGCTGAAACATACGTTGGAAATATACACGACAGCGCCACCCGAGCTACATTGTCAAAGGCTTCCAGTTTTTCGCCCGTCCGACGATACGCCGGTGCGCACGACAGTCAAGTCCAACACCCCTCGGGAAGCGCTCAGTTTAGCAATATTGACGTAAAAATTAGAAATAATTTCCCAGCATAACTCAGGTTCGGGTTGCCGGGGGGTACGGTTGGTGGCAATGGAGTAGTAACGAACGGGAGGAGTCCAGTCGATGTGGCGCGAAACGTCGGGAATCTCGATGTTATTGAAGCTGGTGGCGCAGGAACGTATAGGTCAGCGCCCACATCCGCGCCTGCTGGTCGTTGTTGGCGGCACCCGCGTGGCCGCCTTCCATGTTTTCCCAGTACAGCACGTCGTGCCCCTGTTGCTGCATTTTTGCCACCATCTTGCGGGCGTGGCCCGGATGGACCCGGTCGTCGCGCGTGGACGTAGTGAACAGGACGCGCGGATACTGCTTGCCGGCCGAGACATTGTGATACGGCGAATAACGCCCGATATACTCCCACTGCTGCGGATCGTCCGGGTCGCCGTATTCGCCCATCCACGAAGCGCCCGCCAGCAGCTTGCTGTAGCGGCGCATGTCGAGCAGCGGCACCTGGCAGACGACGGCACCGAACAGCTCGGGACGCTGCGTCAGCGCCGCGCCCACCAGCAGGCCGCCGTTGCTGCCGCCCATGATGCCCAGGTGGGCGGGGCTGGTAACGCCGCGGCGGACCAGGTCTTCGGCGACGGCGATGAAGTCGTCGAAGGCGCGCTGGCGGTTGTCCTTCAACGCCGCCTGGTGCCAGCGCGGCCCGAATTCGCCGCCACCGCGGATATTGGCCAGCACGTACACGCCGCCTTCGCTCAGCCAGGCCGCGCCCGTCACGCCGCTGTAGAAGGGTTTCAACGACACCTCGAAGCCGCCGTAGCCGTACAGCACCGTCGGGTTGCTGCCGTCCAGCTTCGTATCGCTCCGCATGACGACAAAGTAGGGCACGGCCGTGCCGTCGCGCGACGTGGCGTGATGTTGCACGACCGTCAGCGCGTCGCCGTCGAAGAAGCCCGGCAGCGATTTGATGAGCGTTTTTTCGTCATGGCCCGCTTCGGCCAGGTACAGGGTGGTCGGGTGCAGGAAGTCGTTTACGGTGAGGAAATACTGATCCGAGTCGATATCGTCCAGCGGCGCCACGTCCAGCGTGCCGAACGCGGGCGTCGCCACTTCGCGCCGCTGCCATGCGCCGTTCACGTGACGCAGCTCGACCAGGCGGTTGCGTACGTTGTCCAGCTCGTTGAGCAGGATCGCCGAGCGGGTGGCCGATACGCCGTCGAGCGACGTCGTTGCCGTGGGCGTGAACAGCACGTCGAAGCGGCGCTCGCCGTGCAGGAAGTCGCGCATGCTGGTAGCCAGCAGGGCCCCCTGCGGGTAGGTGGTGCCGGCCACCGTCCAGGCCGATCGCAGGTCGACGATCAGCTGGTCGCGCACCGTGTAGGCGCTGGCGTCCGCGGGCTTGTCGATTTTCGTCAGCGTCGTGCCCTCGCGCACGAACAGCTCGCTCGTATAGAAGTCGATCTGGCGCGAGATGAACTGCCAGCTGTGGCCGGGCGTGAAGTCCTTGTAGGCGCCCACGCCCAGGTCGTCCGGTTCCGCTTCGTACAGCGTTCGCGCTTCCGCGAGCGGCGTGCCACGGCGCCATTCCTTGACGATGCGCGGGTAGCCGGACGACGTCAGCGAGCCTGGCCCGAAATCGGTCGAGACGAAGATCGTGTCGGCATCGATCCAGGCGACATCGCTTTTTGCCTCCGGCAGGTTGAAGCCATCGGCGACAAAGGTGCGGGAGACGGTGTCGAACTCGCGCACGACGGCCGCATCGCCGCCGCCCCGCGACAGCGAAATCAGGCAGCGCTTGCCTTCGGGGTACAGCGACGACACGCCATGCCATACCCAGTTTTCGTTCTCGGCCGCGGCCAGCGCGTCCAGGTCCAGCACCGTCTCCCATTGTGGCGCGGGCGACTGGTATTGCGCCAGGGTCGTGCGGCGCCACAGGCCGCGCACGTGGTCCGCGTCGCGCCAGAAGTTGTAGTAGAACTCGCCGTGCTTGCGCACATACGGGATGCGCTCGTCCGAGTCGAGGATCGCCTGCAGCCGGGCGCGCAGTGCCTCGTGGCCGGGACGGGCCTGCAGCTCGTCCAGCGCCACGGCGTTCTGTTGCCTGACCCAGGCCAGCGGTTCCTCGCCCTCGACATCTTCCAGCCACAGGTACGGATCGGCTTCGGAATTGCCGGCCGTGGCATGCGGCATGTCGGCGGCAAGTTTGCGCTGGCGGTTCTGGCGTAAGGTCATCTGGGCTCCAGTGGCGGTTCGGATCGCGTACTCTACACCACCGCAGGCACAGTCGTAAGGCGCAGTCGTGCGGCACGCTCGGCGCTGTCGGGCTCACAATAGTGTCTGAGCAATAGTGCCTGAGCAATAGTGCCTGAGAAATAGTGCCTGAGAAATACTGTCCACAAATTCTTGTCCAGCGGAGAACGCATGCGCATCGCCACTTTCAACGTCAACGGCATCGGCAGCCGCCTGCCGGCCTTGCTGCAATGGCTGGAGGAAAAGCAGCCCGATGTGGCTTGCCTGCAGGAGCTGAAGGCGCCGCAGGAGAAATTCCCGCTGGAAGCCATCAACGCGGCCGGCTATCACGCCATCTGGCATGGCCAGAAAAGCTGGAACGGCGTGGCCATCCTGTCGCGCACGCCGCCGCAGGAAATCGGGCGCGGCCTGCCGGGCGATCCGGAGGACGAGCAGAGCCGGTATATCGAAGCGGTCGTCGGCGACGTGGTGATTGCCTGCCTGTACCTGCCCAACGGCAATCCGGCGCCGGGCCCGAAGTTCGATTACAAGCTGAAGTGGTTCGAGCGGCTGATCCGGCGCGGCGAGCAACTGCTGGCGACGGGGGCCAACGTCGTGCTGGCGGGCGACTTCAACGTGATGCCGACGGAACTGGACGTCTACAAGCCCGAACGCTGGGGCGACGACGCACTGTTCCGGCCAGAAACGCGGGAAGCCTTCCACCGCCTCGTCGCGCAGGGCTGGACGGACGCGCTGCGCAGGATGCATCCCGGCGAAAAGATCTACACATTCTGGGACTATTTCCGCAACGCCTACGGCCGCGACGCCGGCCTGCGCATCGATCACCTGCTGCTCAGCCCCGCACTGGCGCCGGCGTTGAAGGCGGCCGGCGTGGACCGCGATGTGCGCGGCCGCGAGAAGCCCAGCGATCATGCGCCGACGTGGGTCGAGCTGGATCTGGGTGCGTCGAAAGCCGGCGCGGCCGGGTCGGCGGCGGCCGCGCGTGGCAAGGCCGCGCACGCCGACGTGTCGACTGACGCGGCCAATACTGCCAAAGCAGCAACCAAAGTCCCTCGCAAAGCACCGGTGAAAGCGGCGCTCGATGCGGCGACGAAGGATGCGGCCGAAGCACCGGCCGAAGCACCGACGAAAACATCGGCGAAAGCCCCGGCGAAAGCGGCGAAGAATGTAGCAACAAAAGTAGCAACAAAGGTGCCAACAAAGGCGGCAACGAAGGCGGCAACGAAGGCATCCGCGAAATCCTGATGCCTCAGGTCGGCGCCCACACCACGTCTGTTGCAAAGATCGCATCTCCCGTCCAGCGCGGCAACCCGGGCAGCGCATGCTGCGCGACGGCCCGGTCGGCAAATCCCAGCTTGCGCGCCAGCGCCGGCAGCGCGCGGCAGTAGACGGGCTGGATGCCCGCCAGCCGGGCCAGTTGCCGGTATTCCAGCACCATTCCCTCGGATACTTGCGCGAGAATCTGTGCCACCCTGTCGCGCCAGTCGTCCGGCCACGGCGGTTCCGTGGCGTCCAGGCGCATGACGCTGTCGCCTTCGCGCACCGCGCCGCCACGCAGCACGCGTGCCAGCACGCCGCGCTCGCGGCCGATCGTGCGCGCCAGGCCCGGCTGCCGGGCGTCCAGATAGCCGCACGCTTCGCAATGAAACGTCAGCCGGACGATGGCGCTGGTGCCCACCTGCAGCAACGTGCCGGACGCCAGTCCGGCCGTATCGACGTCCAGCAGGATGTTCTCGCGCAGCGTGCCGGGTTGCAGGCCATGACGGCGGTAGGCGGGCGTGCCGGCAAGCAGCAGCTGGCGTGGCGACAGCGTATCGGCATGCATGTCGCCTTCGAGTCCGAGCCCGGCGACGGCGTACGCGGCGGTCACGGCGTACGGTGCCACCGACCGGTCGCGACGTACCACGAGGCCCTCGATCCGGCCCAGCGCCGCCGGCGCGCCGTGGGCGCTGTCGTGTGGTGCCGGTAGCCCACGTTGCATAGGGCGGTCGCAGTCAGGCAGCGGATACTCTTCAAGCGGTCTCATGGGGTTCCCTCGGTCATGGCTTCAGTGTAGCAGCGGGTGGGGCTGCGCCGTTGGGCGACGGGGCGTCCCCGGCAAAGGGCCGATTGCGACCAACAATGCGGCCACAACAGGACAGGATGGCGGCGATTACCCGGCCAACGGAGGCGCGACCGCTTCGTCACGCGCAGCGGCGCCCGGTGAGGCGCGGGCGAGCGCGGCATTGCGCAACGGTCGGCGGAAAACCGTGTCCTGCGGCGCCCCTGCGGCTGGAGGCAGAAGCATCGTCGCAATCGCCGCGGCAACGGAAAAGGAAACAATGGCAAGCAGCGTCGCGAACAGGGCTGCCATGGTCGCGGCCAGCAACGCGGCTGCGCCGGCAAGGCCTGCCGTGGCAAGGCAGGGTGCGAGCGCGTTTGTCGTCAGCCCAACGGCGATCGCCAGGCAGACGAGCGGCCCAATGGCGGTGGCGTTCCGTTCGCCGCCCTCACGAGTGTCACGGTTGCCACGATTGTCAGGTAATTTGTCAGGTAATGTGTTCTTCACGGCGGCCTCCCATGCTTTATCCTTCGACGCGACAGTGGCATAAAAGTTCCGTTCCGTCGCGAATACTGGTGACGCGGGGTCTTTCGGAGTATCCTGCTGTAGTGCAACAAGTTCTAAAACAGAAGTAATGAGACCTACCGGCGCAATGCAACCTACTGGCGAACACAGAACAGGATGGACCCCGCCGCGTGTGCTGCAGTGGGGCATCGGCCTGGCGCTGGCGACGGCGGTCGGGTTGTCGTGCTATGCGGGTGCGGACCGCAGCGTGGAGGAAGATGCCCGCCAGCGCTTCGACAGCGCCACCCGCGCCACGCAGTACAGCATCTCGGCCCGCGTCAAGGCGTATTCCGATCTCGTGCGTGGCCTCGTCGCGCTGTTCCAGTCCAGCGACGACCTGACGCGTTTGCAGTTCAACCAGTACGTGGGCAGCCTGGGCTTGCCGCAGCACTTTTCCGCCATCGAAGCCATCACCTACGCGCCGCAGGTGACGGATGCACAGCGCGATGCGTTCGTGGCCGCCGTGCGTGCCGATACCAGCGTCGATCCGGCCGGCTATCCCGGCTTCACGATCCGCCCGCCCGGCCGCCGCCCGCTGTACGCACCGCTGACGTGGATGGAGCCGCAAGGCACCTTGCAGGAAAAATTCCTCGGCGTCGACCTGATGGGCACGCCTGCCGTCGAGCGGGCCATGGCGCTGTCGCGCGATACGGGCCAGATCAGCGCTTCCGGCAATCCCATCAGGGTGCAGACGCCCACGCCGCATATCGCGCTGGGCATGCGCCTGCCCGTCTACCGGCGCGGGGCCAGCGTGGTCGACGTGGCCAGCCGCCGCGCCGCCTACCTTGGCTCGGTCGGCATCGGGTTCTCCGTCGCCGCGCTGGTGCAGGGGGCCATCGACGAGATGGCGGACCGCAAGATCCACATGATTCTCTACACCGACGGCAATACGCCGCCGGAGCAGCGCCGCCTCGAGATCGAGTCCGACGACCGCCTGCTGTACAACGACAACGGCTCGCTGGAAGCGCCGCCCGCCTTGAAGGGCGACATGGACGACTACTTCGTCACCGTGCTGCCGATCGACTTCAACGGCAGCCTGTGGAAGGCGCAGTTCAACGGGCGCAAGAGCGACATCATCGGCGGATTCGACCGCGCGCTGCCCGGCGTGGCGCTGGCCACGGGCTTCCTCGGCACGCTGCTGATCTACGGCTACGTGTTCATGCTGACGGCGCAGCGGCGCAAGGCGCAGGCGCAGCGCCGGCTGCTCGACAGCGTGCTCGATAACGTCGATGCGCAGGTCTACATGAAGGATGCCGAGCGGCGCTATGTCTACGTCAACGCGCGCATGGCCGAGGTGATGGGGCGCACGCCCGACGCAATCGTCGGCCGCGTCGACCGCGACCTGGTGCCGGCCGGCGAGGCCGACCTGGCATGGCAGGAAGACCGGCAGGTACTGGCGGACGGCATCAAGCGTTCGGGCGAGGGCCGCTACACGGATGCCGACGGTGCCACGCGCCACCTGTGGACCGTCAAGGCGCCGGTGGAACTGGCGACGGGACGGGCCGTCATCGCGCTGTCCACCGACGTCACGCAGCTGCACCGCCTGAAGGAAGAAGCGCAGGCCGCCAGCGAGGCCAAGAGCGCGTTCCTGTCGAACATGAGCCACGAGATCCGCACGCCGATGAACAGCGTGATCGGCATGGCGCACCTGGCGCTGAAATCCGTCACCGATCCGCGCCAGCGCGACTACCTGCAGAAGATCTACCACTCCGGCCAGCATCTGCTGGGGATCATCAACCACATCCTCGACTTCTCCAAGATCGAGGCGGGCCGGCTGGAACTGGAGATGCTCGACTTCCGGCTGGACGCACTGCTGGCCAACGTGGCCAGCCAGCTGGGCGAGAATGCCGCGCGGCGCGGGCTGGAGCTGGTGTTCGAGACGTGGCCCGGCCTGCCGCTGCAGCTGCGCGGCGATCCCCTGCGGCTGGAGCAGGTGCTGCTGAACTTCACCAGCAACGCCATCAAGTTTTCCGAGAACGGCCGCATCTTCATCCGCGCCCGCGCCGAGGAAACGCGCGACGCCTCGATCCTCGTGCGCTTCGAAGTGCAGGACCGCGGCATCGGCATGACGGCCGAACAGGTGGGCAAGCTGTTCCAGTCGTTCCACCAGGCCGACGCGTCCACCACGCGCCGCTATGGCGGCACGGGGCTGGGCCTCGTCATCAGCAAGCAGCTGGCGGAGCTGATGGGCGGCGCTGTCGGCGTCGAAAGCGCGCCGGGTGTCGGCAGCACGTTCTGGTTCACGGCCCGGCTGCAGCAGGGGGTGGAACAGGCGCCGCCGCCCGCGCCCGTGCTGGAGGACGAAACGCTGGCCCCGATCCGCGGCGCCAGCATCCTGCTGGTCGAGGACAATGTCTTCAGCCAGCAGGTGGGCCAGGAGTTGCTGGAGGATGCCGGCGCCACGGTGGTGGTGGCCAACAACGGCAAAGAGGCCATCGACCTGCTGCTGAAAGGGCATTTCGACTGCGTGCTGATGGACGTGCAGATGCCGGTCATGGACGGCTACGAGGCGACGCGGCAGATCCGCGCCCATCCGCGCCTGTCCGGCACGCCGGTCATCGCGATGACGGCCAACGCCGGCCGCGAGGACGAGGCGCGTTGCCTGGCGGCGGGCATGGACGAATTCATCACCAAGCCGATCGCGCCGGCCGTGCTGTTTGCCGTGCTGTCGAAGTGGATGAGCCAGCGCGCGGCACACGCCCGCACGCCGCAGGTGCGCAGCACCACGGCGCCGCCGCCGCCCGCGCCCGCGCCAGCTGCGCAGATGCCGGCCGCCGCCGCCGAGGCGGCGCTGTTCGATGTGACGGCGCTGGGGCAGACGTTCGGCAACAAGCCGGAGAAGATGCGCAAGTACGCGCTGATGTTCCTCGACTCGGCGCGTGAAGGGATGGACGAAGTGGACGAGGCGCTGGCGCAAGGCGACCTGGCCAGGCTGGCGGAGCTGGGCCACCGCATCAAGTCGTCGGCGCGCGCGGTCGGCGCCTACAGTTTTGCCGAGTTGTGCCTGGCGCTGGAGCGGCTGCGCAAGGGCGGCCAGATCGACGAGGCGCGGGCCATCGTCGTCCACATGCGCCCGCTGCTGGACCGGCTGGCGGCGCACCTGGGCGCGGAGCTGGAAGCGCACCTGCCCGGCACCGCCCGATAGCTTTGCGATGCCAACTATGGATAATGTGGTACGCACTGCTGCCCAGTTATTCTGAGATATGGATCGGTTCGGAGTTGAAAGTAGCCGACATCGCGGGTGGCGGAGTCGCTACCATGTGATTCCAGCGGCGCAGATGCCGCTGGACTGGACAACCGCAGTGCGCAGAAAGATGTCGACGCGAATTGGACCAAAAATCATAGCAAGAATCACTTCGGCTACCTGCTTTACGCCAGCGTGGACAAGCGCTGCAAGCTGATACGGAAAATCGCCGTGACGCATGCCGCAGTGGCCGACACTACCGTCTTCGAAACGCTGCTCGATGCCAGCAACACCAGCGGCGGCGTGTATGCCGACCGCGGTTATCCCAGCATTGAACGAGAAGCGAGCCTGAAGCAGGCTGGCTGGCCCGTCCACATTCAGCGCTGAGGGCATGCTACGAAGGGTATTTCCGAGACCCGGACGCAGCGCAATCGCGTATCGCCACGCCGCGACTGCGCGTCGAACATACACTTTCCGCGCCTTGGCCCAGATGGGCGCCAACGGGTGCGCTGTATGGGCTTTGTGCGGACCACCTTTGCCTTGGATTGCAAAGCGGCTACAAGTTGAAGCGCCTCGTCTTTTTGAAGCACGGCGGCCTCGCGCCTTTCTGAACGGTACGACGACGGGTAAAACGCCGCTCTCGACAACGTGTCTGGACCTGACGCACTGTTAGCCAAATCATCGCGTCGAGTCTCGAACGCCTCGAAACGTCAGTCAGTAGCTCCTCGCGCCGGCGCACGGCAAAAAAGTTAGGTTATTCGAGGTGCCTTCAGTCCGGATGCATACTGGTGCCGGTCGCGCTTGACGTCCAGTACAGGCACCGCAGCGGCTCGCTTGCGAGCATCTTCGAGAAATTTGACTTTGGTCAAAAAAGAGATCTCAAACGAACTCCTCCAGCCGTCATGCCATATAAGCTGATCCCTAAGCTGCTGGATTGGCAGGCAACCGAAGGAAACATGAAGCCATGGCAACGTTGGGTGGACTCGTACTGAGGAAACGCATACTCAGAAAATTTCCACGTAACTCAAGCGGCAACTACCGCAAAGTGACCGGGCAAGTTGCAAGCTCCAAGAGAATTCATGGCTCTATTGACATTTAGTCACACGGGAGAACGATATGACGAAGAAACTATGCTGGGGTACCATCGTCGCGATCGCCGTTGCCGCACCGGTGCAGGCGGATCACTGGCAATTCAGCTATACAGGGTTTTACCACGAAGAAACGGCGACTTGGCTACCGGATCTGACCATTACGGGAAAATTCTGGGCAACGGATAGTGACAAGAATGGGATTATCTCTCGCGATGAACTCAGAAGTTTGGAATTCAGCAATTACCCAATACCATTACCCAACGGCTGCAATCCAGGCATCGATTGGTGCGACGTCTACAAGTTCAACTATAGTGTACCCGGCGGCCTTGTTTTCGACGCTTCGTATCGCTACTCTGACGATTTTAGGGGCTACGGTTATCGCTGGATATCCGGCGAGGTGTTTGGATACAGTTATGACAACCTTATAGGTCACCATGAGTCTAGAACGTTGCTCATGAATGAAATGACCATATTTACAATCTCTCCGATCCCTGAACCTGCGACTGGCATGCTGGCAGGCGGGGGAGCGCTCCTGCTGGGGGGATTGCATATTCTTCGCCGGATCCGCAACGTCAAGCATAAACGACCATTTTACGTTTCATAACCGTTGCGTCAAGCCCGTGGTAGACGCGTTTGACGAATGATTTCGGCTTGCTCTGCTGTTATTTCTTGAGAGCTTGCATCGGTCTCGCTATCAGGGGCAGGCCGCTGGGTTTCGAGAGATTTCGCTGATAAATTCCGCTAGATGATTCGCGCCGCGTTGGCTTCTGCCTTGGTCGACTTTGTGCTCCGAAGTAACCCGGCTATTATTTGACAAATGGACTTTCCCCGGTCCAGTGTAAGCTTCGGCTATGCGAGTCTTGAGCTGATCAGCAGTAAGCGAGATGATGCTTGCCACACCGCATGAAAGCCAAGTTTAGGCGGCCAGCTTGGCGGCGCAGTTCCCCGGCAGGAAAATCGTCGACACGACTCACAGGTGATCTCGCCTTTTTCAACCGCGCTGACTACCCCCGGTTTAAAAGCGACCGTGCAATCACGCTGATTGCGCTTTCCTTCTGTTGCCATCTCGCTCTCCAAAAATGAGGCGAACTACGATAACCCATTGTAGGGCGGGAAGGTAGCCTGTGGCTTCTGTGCATAACAGGTTGGGTAATGTGTCGAGGCAGCCTAACACGTTCCCGTGCCGAGGCTACGCCGCAGTAGGCTCGGCGGTTCCTCTGCTTGACTGCAACCGCACGACGCCGGTATTTGTTGGTGGGGAACTCCCAGGCGCAGGGGAGCCATTGTTGTAGCTCGAACTGAGCGATAATACGGCTCGTCCACCGTAATCCCCGACATTGTCCACTAGCGTATGAGCAGTACCATCTCCCCCGGCTTGTTGATCCTGCACGGCAACCAGCTCGAACAGCTGCGCGCCGCCGTGTTCGGGTGGCTGCGCGGGCATCCGCTCGATCCGCTGGAGACCGACATCCTGCTGGTGCAGTCGAACGGCGTGGCCGAATGGCTGAAGATCGCGCTGGCCGAGGAGATGGGCGTGTGCGCCGCCACGCGCGTGGCGCTGCCGGCACGCTTCCTGTGGCAGGCCTATCGCGCCATGCTGGGGCGCGAGCGCGTGCCGCGCATTTCCGCGTTCGACAAGGGCCCGCTGGCGTGGCGGCTGATGCGGCTGCTGCCCGCGCTGCTGGCGGAGGAAACGTTCGCTCCGCTGCGGCATTTCCTGGCCGACGGCGATCCGGACCGGCGCCTGCAACTGGCCGAGCGGCTGTCCGACCTGTTCGACCAGTACCAGGTGTACCGTGCCGACTGGCTGGCCGACTGGGCGGCCGGGCGCGACATCCTGCGCTGCCCGCGCGGCATCGAATACCCGCTGCCCGAGGGCCAGCGCTGGCAGGCGGCATTGTGGCGCGCCATCGTCGCCAGCGTGCCGGAAGAGGAGCGGGCGCTGGGCCGCGCCAGCGTGCACACGGAGTTCGTGCGCGCAGTGGAGAGCGGGGCGCAGCCGGTCATGACTTTGCCGCGCCGCGTCGTGCTGTTCGGCGTCTCCGCGCTGCCGTACCAGACGTTGCAGGCGCTGGCATCGCTGGCGCGCTTCACGCAGGTGATCGTCGCCGTGCCGAATCCGTGCCGCTATTATTGGGGCGACATCATCGACGGCCGCGACCTGCTGCGCGCCGCGCGCCGCCGCCAGCAGCCGCGCAACGGCATCGACCTCGCGGCCGTGCCGCTGGAGGAACTGCACGCGCACAGCCATCCGCTGCTGGCCAGCTGGGGCAGGCAGGGGCGCGACTACATCCGCATGCTGGACGAATTCGACGAAGCATCGAGTGCCGCGGGCGACGGCGATCATCTGCGCGTGGACCTGTTCAGCGACGACGAGGGCGACACGTTGCTGCGCCAGTTGCAGGGCGCCGTGCGCGACCTGCTGCCGCTGGCGGAACATCATTTCCCGGCACCGGATGCGGCGGACCGTTCCATCGTCTTCCACATCGCCCACAGCGTGCAGCGCGAAGTGGAAGTGCTGCACGACCAGCTGCTGGCGATGCTGGCCGGCGACGGCTCGCTGCGCCCGCGCGACGTCGTCGTCATGGTGCCCGATATCGACGTCTTCACGGCCGCCATCCACGCCGTGTTCGGCCAGTACCGCCGTGGCGACGCGCGCCATATCCCGTTCGAGATCGGCGACGTCAACGACCGCAGCGTCAACCCGCTGCTGGTGGCGCTGGAATGGCTGCTGCGGCTGCCGCAGCAGCGCTGCCGCCAGAGCGAGGTGCGCGACCTGCTGGACGTGCCGGCCGTGGCGCAGCGCTTCGGCCTGGCAGCGGACGACCTGCCCATCCTGGGCCAGTGGATCGAAGGCTCCGGCGTGCGCTGGGGCCTGGACCGCCGGCACCGCGAGGGTCTCGGCCTGGGCCCGGCCGGCGAGCAGAACGCGTGGATCTTCGGCATCCGCCGCATGCTGCTCGGTTATGCGAGCGGCAGCGGCGACGCGTTCGGCGACATCGAGCCGTATGGCGAAGTGGGCGGCCTCGATGCGGCGCTGGCCGGCTCGCTGGCGCAGCTGGTGGAAAGCCTGCTGGCATGGCGCGCCGCATTGGCGCAGGCGCGCACGCCGGCCGAATGGGGGGAGCAGGCGCGCGCGCTGCTGGCCGCGTTCTTCGATGCGCGCGAAGAGGCCGACAGGCTCACGCTCAACCAGTTGAACGACACGCTCAACGCGTGGCTGGAGACGTGCGAGGGCGCCGGCTTCGACGAGGAAGTGCCGCTGTCCGTGCTGCGCGAAGCGTGGCTGGGGGCGCTGGGCGAGCCGTCGCTGGAACACCAGTTCGTCTCCGGCGGCGTCACGTTCTGCACGCTGATGCCGATGCGCGCCGTGCCGTTTCGCGTCGTCTGCCTGCTGGGCATGAATGACGGCGACTTCCCGCGCCGCGCCAGCCGGCTCGATTTCGACCTGCTGGCGCTGCCCGGCATGAGTCGCCCGGGCGACCGCTCGCGCCGCGACGACGACCGCTACCTGATGCTCGAAGCGGTACTGGCCGCGCGCGACACGCTGTACGTCAGCTGGTGCGGGCGCAACGTGCGCGATAACAGCGAGCAGCCGCCTTCCGTCCTGGTGGCGCAACTGATGGACTACCTGCGCGCGGGCTGGCACCTGCCGGACCTGCACGACCGTACGACGGAGCATGCGTTGCAGCCGTTCTCGCGCCGCTATTTCGAACAGGGCGGCTTGCTGACGTATGCCGGCGAATGGCGCGCGGCGCACAGCGAGGCGGCGGCGCCGCAACGGATGGAACTGCCGCCGTTCGAGATCGACGAGCGCTTCCGCCTGAAGCTGTCGATGCTGGCCGCGTTCCTGCGCCAGCCGGTGAAATACTTCTTCCGCCAGCGCCTCGGTGTCGTGTTTGCCGAATCGGCACTCGTCGGCGAGGACGAGGAACCGTTCACGCTCGACGGCCTGCAGCGCTATGGCCTGGAGGACGCGCTGCTGCAGGACGCGGGCGACGAGGACGAGGATGAAGACAAGGCGCTGGCCAGCCTGACCACGCGCGCCCAGCGCCTGCAGCGCGAGGGCGTGCTGCCCATCGGCCTGATCGGCGACCGCGTGCGCGATACGCTGGTGGCGGCATTGCTGCCCGTGCGCCAGGCGTGGCTGCGCCTGCGCGCGCGCTATCCGCACCCGGCCCATAAGCTGCCGGTGGGGCTGACACTGGAAGGCATCGTGCTGGAAGACTGGATCGACCAGCTGCGCAGCGACGGCAGCGCCACCGTCTGGCTGATGCAGATGTCCTCAAAAGCGCTGGACAAGGCGGGCCAGCCGCGCGGCGACAAGTTGATCGGCATGTGGCTGCGCCAGCTGGCCGCCAGCGCGCAGGGCGCATCCTTCACCGGCTTGCTGGTCGCGCGCGACGCCGTCGTGACGATGGCGCCGCTGGCCCAGGCCGATGCGCATGCCGTGCTGGCGGGGCTGGTGACGCTGTGGCGCGCGAATATGGACGCCCCGCTGCCGACGGCCTGCAAGACGGCGCTGGCGCTGGTGACGGGCGGCGACCCGCGCACCACGTACGACGGCGGCTTCGAGGTGAGCGGCGAAGGCACGGACGAAACGCTGGCGCGGTTGTGGCCAGAGTACGCGGCGCTGGCCGCCGAACCGGATCATGCGCGCGTGGCGCAGGCGCTGTATGGCCCGCTGGCCAGTTGGTTGAAAGATCATCTTTCGGTGCAGCCCATCGAAGGGGAGGGCGCATGAGCGACATCGCACACAGCGCGCCGCTGCTCGACCCGTTGACGTTCCCGCTGCATGGCTCGCGCCTGATCGAGGCCAGCGCCGGCACAGGCAAGACGTGGACCATCGCGGCGCTGTACGTGCGCCTGGTGCTGGGCCACGGTGGCGCCGATGCTTTTGTCCGCCCGCTGCTGCCGGCCGATATCCTTGTCATGACATTTACGCGCGCGGCAACGCGCGAACTGGCCAACCGCGTGCGCGAACGGCTGGTGGAAGCGGCGGCCTATTTCCGTGGCCAGGCCGACAGCGAGGACGGCTACCTGGATGCGCTGCTGGAGTCGTACCCGGACGACAGCGCGCGCCAGCAGGCGGCGCACCGTCTGATGCTGGCGGCGGAAACGATGGACGAAGCGGCCATCTTCACGATCGACTCGTGGTGCCAGCGCATGCTGCGCGAGCACGCGTTCGACAGCGGCAGCCTGTTCGACGAGGAACTGGTCAGCGACGAAGCGGCGCTGTTCGAGGACGCCGCCCACGACTACTGGCGCCAGCAGGTCTATCCGCTGCGCGACCCGGCGCTGGCAGCGCTGCTGGCGTGCTGGCCGGACGTGGAACGCCTGAAACGCAGCCTGCGCGACCTGGTGAAGAAAGCCGATGGCACCTGGCACCGCGACGGCGACGGCCAACCCATCCCTCTTGGGACGCTGATCGGCGCCGCGCTGCGCGAACAGCACGAGCGCATCACCAGCCTGAAGGCGGGCTGGATCGAGCGCATCGAAGCAATGGAACTGTGGCTGGAGCGGCAGAAGGATGCGGGGCAACTGGACGGCAAGATGATCCAGATGCGCTGGCTGGCCGGCTGGTTCGGCAGCCTGCGCGTGTGGGTGTCCGAGCCGGACCGGATCGATCCCGGCATGTCCGACAAGGGCTGGTACCGGCTCTCGCCCGACGGCATCGCCGAGGCCTACAAGGGCACGGAGATTCCCGGGGAGTTCGCGGCGCTGGCGCAACTGCAGCAGGACCTGGCGGCGTTCGAGCCGCTGTCCCATAAGCTCTTTCGTCACGCTGCGGCCGTCATCGCCGCGCGCATGGAGGAACTGAAGCGGCGCAACCGCCAGTTCGGCTTTGCCGACATGCTGCTGCGCCTGCAGCATGCGCTGGAAGGGGAGAACGGCGCCGCGCTGCGCGAGCGCATCACGCAGCAGTACCCGGTGGCGCTGGTGGACGAGTTCCAGGACACGGCGCCGGGCCAGTACCGCATCTTCGACCTGCTGTACCGCGTGGCCGACAACGATCCGGCGCTGGGCCTGTTCCTGATCGGCGATCCGAAGCAGTCGATCTACGGCTTCCGCGGCGCGGACATCCACAGCTACCTGGCCGCGCGCCGCGCCACGGCCGGGCGCCACTTCCAGCTGGGGACGAACTACCGCTCGACGCGCGAAGTGGTGGAAGCCGTCAACCGCATCTTCCTGCACGCCGAACGGCTGGCCGGCGGCACGGGCTTCGACCGCGGTGCGTTCCGCTTCCGCTCCGGCGCCGTCAATCCGCTGCCGTTCGATCCCGTCGATGCCAAGGGGCGCAGCGAGCGCCTCGTCGGCGTGGAAGGGCAGCTGCAGGCGCTGACCGTATCGTGCGCCGATGCGGCCGACCTGGGGGCCGACGCCTACCGCGACTTCTTCGCCCATCACTGCGCCGAGCATATCGTCGCACTGCTGAACCATCCGGGCACGGGCTTCGACGGGCCGGAAGGTTTGCGCCGACTGGAGCCGGCCGACATCGCCATCCTCGTGCGTGACCGCAAGGAAGCAAGAGCCATCCGGCTGGCATTGCAGCGCCGGCGTGTGCCCAGCGTCTACCTGTCCGACAAGGATTCGGTGCTGGACAGCGACGAGGCGCGCGACGTGCTGCGCTGGCTGACCGCGCTGGCCAATCCGCTGGACGGCACGCTGGCGCGAGCCGCCTTTGCCACGCGCACGGCGAACCTGTCGCTGGCCGAACTGGCGCGGTTATCCAGCGACGAACTGGCGTGGGAAGCGCGCACCGAGCAACTGAAGGCGCTGCACACGATCTGGCAGCGCCAGGGCGTGCTGGCGATGCTGCGCCGCTTCATCCACGATCTTGGACTGCCGGCCGCGCTGCTGGCGCAGCCGGGCGGCGAGCGCCGGCTGACCAACCTGCTGCACCTGGCCGAACTGCTGCAGTCGGCCAGCCGCCAGCTCGATGGCGAGCAGGCGCTGATCCGCTGGATGGCCGAACAGGTCGAGGGCGAGGGCGACAACAGCGACGAGCAGGTGCTGCGCCTGGAATCGGATGCGGAACTGGTCAAGGTCGTCACGGTGCACAAGTCGAAGGGGCTGGAATACCCGCTGGTGTACCTGCCGTTTGCCGTCACGGCGCGCAAGGTGGACCGGCGCAACCGCAGCTTCTTCGAATACACGGATGCGGACGGCGTGCGCCGGATCGACATGGCATTGTCGGACGACGCCCACGCGGCGGTGGAGGCGGCCCGCATCGAAGAGGAACTGCGCCTGCTGTACGTGGCGCTGACGCGGGCGCGCCACTTCCTGTGGCTGGGGGTGGCCGCGCTGCCGGCCAAGGCCAAGGGCGCGAATCTGCTGCATGAATCGGCGCTGGGCTACCTGCTGACGGGCGGCCAGCCGCTGCCGGCGGACGCGTTGCACGAGCGCTGGCACCACCTGCGTGGCGATTGCGACGGCATCGGCATCGCTGCGGCCGGGGCACCGGAAGGGGTGACCTTGCTGGCGCGGGTCGAGCACAAGGCGTCGCTGACGGATGTTCAGCCCTATTCGGCGCAGTTCGAGCGCGACTGGTCGGTGGGCAGCTTCACGTCGCTGACGCGCGGCGTGCAGGGCTCCGCTGAGTCGTCGCCTGTGCCACCGGTGCCGCGCGATGCGTTGGAGGCGACGCTGCTGGAAGGAGAAGACGTCACGGCGCCCGCGACGACGGTGCAGGAAGCGCCATGGCACCGCTTCCCGCGCGGCTCCGTGCCGGGCAACTTCCTGCACGAGCAGCTGGAATGGCTGGCGCAGGAAGGTTTCGATTCGGTGCACGACACCACGTTCGACGTGCGCATCGGCCGCCGCATCGAGCGCGCCGGCTGGGGCCACCGGCTGGAGGACACGATTGCCTGGCTGCGCGCGCTGGTGACGACACCGCTGCCGCCGCTGGGGGCGGCCTTGCAGGACATCGGCGCGCTGCTGCCGGAAATGGAGTTCTGGTTCCCCAGCGAGCATCTGGCGACGGGCGCGCTGGACATGCTGTGCCGCCGCCATCTGCTGGACGGCATCGCGCGGCCGCCGCTGCCGCAGCGCGCGCTGCACGGCATGCTGAAGGGCTTCTCCGACCTGGTGTTCGAGCACGAGGGCCGCTACTGGGTGCTGGACTACAAATCGAATGCGCTGGGCGCGGGCGACAGTGCCTACCACACGAACGCGCTGGCGCACGGCATGGCCGAACACCGCTACGACGTGCAGGGCGCGATCTACCTGCTGGCGCTGCACCGGCTGTTGCAAAGCCGGCTGGGCGACGACTACGCTCCGGCTGAAATGCTGGGCGGCGCCGTGTTTTACTTCCTGCGCGGGATCGGCAACGCCGCCACGCGCGGGTGCTACCTGATCGCGCCCGACGCGGCACTGCTGGACGACCTGGACGCGCTGCTGCGCCAGGCGGCGCCGGCACCACTGGAAGACGACGAATGAAACGCGGCGCCCCCGACCTGGCACTCGATGCCGAGCGCATCGAAGTGACGCTGTCCGTGCTGGATGGCCTGACGCAAAACGGCAAGCTGCGCCGCCTGGCCGGCGCGTTCGCGCGCTTTGTCGGCACCCTGGGCCATGCGCCGGCGCCGCTGCTGGTGGCCAGCGCGCTGCTGTCGGAACTGGAAGGGCGGGGCCACAGCTGCCTGGTACTGGCCGACCTGGCGCACGACCCGTCGGCGCAACTGGGCTGGCTCGATGGCGAGTGGGCGGCATTGCGCACGGCGGCCGGCCCGCTGCCGAAAAACGCCGCCGGCTGGCGCAACCTGCTGCAGGCCTGCGAGCAGGTCTGGCCTGTGGGCGACCTGGATTTCAACCAGCCGCTGGTGCTCGACGGCGAACGGCTGTACCTGCGCCGCTACTGGCGCGACGAGACGATGGTGGCCGCTTCCGTGCGGCGCCGTGCCGGGGCGGACCGCGCCGTGGATGCCGCGGCCGTGCGGGGCTGGCTGGACCGGCTGTTCGAACCGCGAACGGAGGGCGGGCCGGACTGGCAGAAGATCGCCTGCGCCGTCGCGCTGCGCAGCGACCTGGCCGTCATCACGGGCGGACCGGGTACCGGCAAGACGTACACGGTGGCGCGCCTGCTGGCACTGCTGTTCGCGATGGCGGGCGACGAGGCGGCCGGCCTGCGCATCGCGCTGGCGGCGCCGACGGGCAAGGCCGCGGCGCGGCTGAAGCAGTCGATCGACACGGCGCTGGACGAACTGGCGGAAAAGCTGGGTGAGACGCTGCCGCTGCGCGAACTGGCCGCGCGCATGGGGGCCGCGCGCACCCTCCACAGCCTGCTGGGCGCACGGCCCGATACGCGCAGCTTCGCCTACCACGCGGGCAATCCGCTCGATGTCGATGTGCTCATTGTCGACGAAGCGTCGATGGTGCACCTGGAGATGATGGCGTCGCTGTTGGCCGCGTTGCCGCCGCATGCGCGCCTGATCCTGCTGGGCGACAAGGACCAGCTGGCGTCCGTCGAGGCGGGCGCCGTGCTGGGAGACCTGTGCGCCGAAGCGGAAGAGGGCAACTATGCAGAAGGCACCGTCGCCTACGTGCGCGCGGCCACCGGCGAGGATATCCCCGAGTCTTACCGCACCCGCGACGGCGGCGCGCTGGCGCAAAGCATCGTCATGCTGCGCCAGAGCCGCCGCTTCGGCGGGCCGATCGGCGCGCTGGCGCTGGCCGTTAACCGCGGCGACGCGGACGAAGCCCGCGCGGTGCTGCGCGCCGGCCCGGCCGAACACGGCGACCGCGTGCACTGGATCGAAGGTGCCCGTCCCGCCGACGTGCTGGCGCTGGCCATCGAAGGCCGGCCTGGGGCGCCGCAGGGCTACCGCGACTATCTGACGCTGGTGAAGGAAGGGCCCGACGCCTGGGGCGCGGATTACCAGGGCTGGGTGCGCGCCGTGCTGCGCCGCTTCGAGGGCTTCCGGCTGCTGTGCGCCGTGCGCGCAGGGGAGTGGGGCGTGTCGGGGCTGAACGAAGCCATCGAGCAGCGCCTGGACAGCGCGCGCCTGATCCGTCGCCGTGGCGAGTGGTACGTGGGCCGGCCCGTCATGGTGACGCGGAACGACTACGCCACGGGCGTCTACAACGGCGATATCGGCCTGACCTTGCCGGACCCCGCGCGCCCCGGCTCGTTGCGGGTCTGGTTTGCCGACGGCGACGTCATACGCAGCGTGCTGGCAACGCGCCTGCGCGACGTCGAAACGGCGTTCGCGATGACGGTGCACAAATCGCAGGGCTCCGAATTCACGCACACGGCAATGGTGCTGCCGCGCGAGATCAACGCCGTGCTGGCGCGCGAACTGGTCTACACCGGGATCACGCGGGCGCGCGAGTTCTTCACGCTGGTGTCGCCGAATCAGGCCGTACTGGGGGAGGCGATCGCGGAACGCACGCAGCGGGCCAGCGGCTTGCGCGAGGCGTTATTGCGATAGGACAGGGGACAGGCACCCATCTGTGGGTCGGAGACCCGCAGATGGGTGCCTGTCCCCGATGTTCGTCATCACGAGCTGTGGAGGCACTACATCGGGAGCAGGTGCCTGCCCCCTTGTTGGAAATCAGTCCGCGGCGCGGCGGCGGCGCGGCTTCTTCGTCGGCGCGGCCTTCTTGCGCCCGTTGTTCGACACCTTGTTCGACTTCATGCTGCCGGCCGAAGCCTTGATCAGCGACGATGGCGACGAGCGTGCCAGGCGGGCCACGCGGGGACGGTCTTCGTCGCCCGTGATCAGGCGGCGGATGTTGAGCGCGTCCATGATGCGTGCCGAATTGGCGCCGGCGTTGAGCAGCACCATCGTCGCGTTCTTGCCGGCCGCCTTGATCTTCATGATCAGGCAACGGCCTGCTTCCTGCGTATAGCCCGTTTTCGACAGGCCGATGTCCCAGCCCTTCGCGCCCACGAGGCGGTTCGTATTGTGATACTCGACCGAACGGCCCTTGATGTTCATGACCTGGCGGGTGTCCGTCGTGATGCGGGTGATGTCCGGGTAGGCCGCGGCGGCCGTGGCCATCTTCACCAGGTCCGTCGCGGTCGACGTGTTGTTCGGCGACAGGCCGGTTGGCTCGTCGATGCGTGTCTGCGTCATGCCCAGCGCGCGGATCTTGCGGTCGACGGCGGCCTTGAACGCGGCCGGACCGCCCGGGAATGTGCGCGCCAGCGACGCCGCGGCGCGGTTATCGGACGACATCAGCGCCAGTTGCAGCACTTCGCCGCGCGACAGCGTCGCACCGACGGGCACGCGCGACGTGCTGTGCTTGAGCATGTCGACGTCCTGCTGGTCGATCAGGATCTGCTCGTTCATGTCCAGTTTCGAGTCGAGCACGACCATGGCCGTCATCAGCTTCGTCAGCGAAGCGATCGGGACGACGTCGGTGGCGTTTTTTTCCAGCAGAACTTTACCGGTACCGTCTTCGACGACCAGCACGGACTGCGAGCCCAGCGGCACGGCAGCGATGGCGCAGGCCGCGGAGCACGACAACAGCAGGGCGGCGGCAAATTGTTTGATCATTTTGTCTGAATTCGGGAGAGGGCGGACGGCGCGGCACACAGACGGCTTCATGAAAGCGCTCTATCTGTGCGGCAATATTTCACAAGTACAGAAGATAGCATCAATTGCCCAGCCCAGTCCAGACGATGTCAGCCGTGCGCGACTGTCGAGTCGGCAAAACACCAATAAAAAAGAGGCCGCAGCCTCTTTTTAAGCGTCACCTAAGACAAACCGACAGGTTGGAGTCCGCAGAATGGGGTCAGGTCCTGCAAAAGGGGTCAGGTCCGACATTCGGACAATTGCAAAAGTGCAAAAGGGGTCAGGTCCGACATTCGGACAATTGCAAAAGGGGTCAGCTCCGACATTCGGACAATTGCCACCTCAACGGCCGGGGTCGTGTCCGAATGTCGGACCTGACCCCGGTGTTTATTTGCTGGCGTAGATCTTGTCGAACTCGCCACCGTCGTCGAAGTGGCGCTTCTGCGCCGCGCGCCAGCCGCCGAAGACCTCGTCCACGGTAAACAGCTTGATCGGACGGAACGTGGCCTCGTACTTCTTCGCCACCGCCGCCGAACGGGGCCGCAGGAAGTGTTTCGCGATGATTTCCTGGCCCTGCTCGGAGTACAGGAAGTTCAGATAGGCCGTCGCTTCCTTGCGCACGCCACGTTTGTCCACGACCTTGTCGACCACGGCGACGGGCGACTCCGCCAGGATCGACTGCGCCGGGTAGACGATATCGAAGTTCTGGCCGAACTCCTGGCGCATCAGCTGCACTTCGCTCTCGAACGTGACCAGCACGTCGCCGATCTGGCGTTGCGTGAACGTGGTCGTGGCGGCGCGGCCCCCGGTGTCCAGGATCGGCACGTTCTTGAAGATTTTCGTCACCAGATCGCGCGCCTGCGCGTCGGTGCCGCCGTTCTGCAGCACCGAGCCCCAAGCCGCCAGGTACGTGTAGCGGCCGTTGCCGGCCGTTTTCGGGTTCGGGATGACAACCTTCACGCCGGGCCTGGCCAGGTCGGCCCAGTCCTTGATGCCCTTCGGATTACCCTTGCGCACGAGGTAGATCATTGTCGAGTAGCTGGGCGCCGCGTTGTTCGGGAATTTCTTTGCCCAATCCTTGGCGACGAGGCCGCGGTCGGCCAGCATGTCGATATCGTTGGCCTGGTTCATCGTCACGACGGACGCTTCCAGCCCGTCCGCCACGGAGCGCGCCTGCTTGGACGAGCCGCCGTGCGACTGCTTGATCTGGATCGTCTTGCCGGTGCTCTTCTGGAACTGCGCCTCGAAGGCGGGGTTGATCTCCTGGTACAGCTCGCGCGCGACGTCGTACGAGACGTTCAGCAGCGTGACGTCGGCAGCCGACGCGATGCCCGGCAGGCCGACAGTGGCGGCAGCCAGGGCCGAGGCCAGCAGCAGGCGGCGACCTGCGCTAAATGCGGTTTTGTTATTTTGCATGGTGTGCTCGTGGTGGAAAACAGATATCAATGGTCCGAAATTCCCGGGGATAAAGATACTAAATTTTCGTAATATGCTTAGACTCCACCTGCCCGGCTGCGTCACGACGGCTTCCGGCCGACTCGTGTATAGTCCCGCTACAGCTATACCGCCTCCGAGATTGTGCCCCATGAGTTTTACTATCCGACCCGCCGTTCCGCAAGATGCCGACGCCGCCTGCGACGTCCTGCGTCGCTCCATCCGCGAATGCTGCGAGCCGGACCACCGGGGCGACTCCGCCGTCCTGGCCGCATGGCTGGGAAACAAGACACCGCAAATGGTGACGTCGTGGTTTGAATCGCCCACCAACGTCTCGCTGGTGGCGGTGCGCGACGGCGCTGTCGTCGGCGTCGCGCTGCTGACAGGCGCAGGCAAGCTGGCCCTGTGCTATCTGCTGCCCGAAGTGCTGCGCCAGGGTGCCGGCAAGGCGCTGCTGGCAGGCATGGAAGAGCGGGCCGCCGCCCTCGGCATGAAGACCATGTTCCTGCACAGCACGTTCACGGCCGAGGGCTTCTTTGCTGCCCGCGGCTACCGGCGCGACGGCAACGTGCGCG
>Ga0265798_10002203_pt1 | contig 28973 bp, 23 predicted proteins | sample P3T30metagenome_FD_192430 | JGI IMG/M metagenome (GOLD analysis project Ga0265798, IMG submission 192430) | Plant litter microbial communities from East Loma Ridge, Irvine, California - P3 T30 | ecosystem: Environmental > Terrestrial > Plant litter > Unclassified | place: USA: California...
ATGCCTGCTCGCCGCTTGGCCCTAGGTGTGAAGCAGCTGGAGGAAAACCCCTGGGATACCTTCCAGACGGTGTTCACCCCCGGCTCGGTACACAAGGCTACCATCACCGAGAAGTCGGACCGTGGCGCAGTACTCGAGTTGCCTTACGGCATCGAGGGCTTTGCTTACCCCAAAGGCTTGGTGAAAGAGGATGGCTCGAACGCCGAAAACGGCGAGTCGCTCGACTTCCGCGTTACTGAGTTCTCGAAAGATGACCGTCGCATCGTGCTCTCGCACACCGCGGTGTACAACAAAGAGGACGAAAGCAACCGCAGCACCAACGCTAACTCGAAGTTTGCTAAGAAAGCCCCCGCCGCTGGCCAGAGCCAGGGTGAAGGCAAAATCAGCGACCTCAAGAAGCCTGCTGAGAAGAACACCCTAGGTGACCTCGACGCCCTAAGCGCTCTCCGCGACCAGCTTGCTGGCGCCGAGCGCCAGGCTGGCGAAGACCGCCTGAAGGCGCGCGCCGAAGCTGGCACCCCGCTGGCTGGCAACTCGCCCGACAATGCTGAAATTCAAGGTTCGTAAGTTCTTGAATTAAGGTAACTAAGAAGCCCCGGCCGTGAGGTCGGGGCTTTTTTTATGCAAGTATTTACAGCATTTAGGCGGGTAGTTTTGGCAATGTGGTCTTTTTTCGTACCTTTGCCCGCCCAAGCCGGTAACGTGACCGAGTGGCTAGGTAGAGGTCTGCAAAACCTCCTACGGCGGTTCGAATCCGCCCGTTACCTCAACCGAATATCCAAACCCCCAGGAAGCTAGCAGCTTATCTGGGGGTTTGTTTTTTAGTAATAAGTTGCCCTAGGTGGCGCCAGCAGCCGATGCAGCGGGCACTCAACGCCTTTGTACAGAGCAATGGCTAGTGCATTGGTGATAAGAAAGCGCAGGGGCAGATTGGTAGTGAGGTGCAGGGTGAGGAAGCGGTCGAGCACTCCGGCATGAATCAGATAAAACGCGTAGCTGGCTTTGCCGAATAAGTCGAAAGGCCGGCTCCCGAGCAGACGGCTTAGCCGCGTAGACTCGTGCATCAGGCCAACCAGCAGCAGGCAAATACCGGGCACGACGAGCAGGTTGTTGATGATAATTCGGCTCCAGTCGGCCGAATTGTCGCTCCAAGGCAGCACATGGGCCACTACCAGCAGCCCTAGGCAGCCCATTACCCAGGCCCCTCCTACTGCGGTGCAGGAAAGATGCTGCGTAAGCCAGCACAGTGTAGGCGCCCGGTGCAGCCACAGCAGGGCGAGGTAGATACCACCCAAAAACTCGAAGCAACGGCCGAAGAAGGTAGCCGACAGCATAAAAACATAGTTGGGCACGAACCCAAACCGGTGAAAGGATGCTGGCAAGGCCACCAGCACACTGCCAATAAGCCAAAAGCCAATGACGTATAGCGGCAAGCGCGCTGGCTGGCGCCGAAGACCTAGCAGGAGAAAAGGCGCTAGCAGGTAGAAGAACTCCTCCACTGTCAGTGTCCAACCGGTGTAGACGCCTGTGAATCGAAACTCGGTAAACCAACCGCGCAGCAGGGTAAGGTTCATAGCAACCACCAAGGCCTTGCCGGTAGCACGCGACCTGGTATACAACCCCGTTGCATCGTACTGCGGGGCAACCTGATACACCACAAAGAATAGGCAGGTGAGTAGAAAGTACAGCGGATAAATTCGGGCGACACGGTGGCGCAAATAGTTGCCCAGCCACTGGCGCGACACTGCCAGCTGGCGGCCGTAGCGCGCGCCGATGAGCAAGCCGCTCAGCACGAAGAATACCGTAACGCCTAGGTGAAACTCACTAATGATGCGGTCAGGTAAGCTTCCAAGTTCAAAGGAATTGGTATGGTGAAAAAAGATAAGCCAGGCCGCCAACGCTCGCAGGCCCGTTAGGGCTGGGAAATAGGGCTTCGCGGTGCTAGAGACTAGGGGCGAATAAGTAGGCAGCGGCGACATCAAAGCTAATTGAGAGGCCCAAAATACGGCGGCTTGGTGGGTGCCAAGCGGTAGCCCCTAGGTACCGGAGGCAGCGCAGGCTAAGCAGAGAACTCTCACCTTGCATACAACGGGACTTTTGTGCGTATACCCTGCCCGACAACCGCCGTATGGTGCCTACATTGCCAATTCGCTGGCTAAGCCGGCGGCTTACTCCTGACTTGCCTTTATGAAAATTATTGACCTGCGCACGATGCGCGGCCCGAGCTACTGGTCGGTGAAGCACTTCCGATTGATTGTTTGTAAAGTTGATTTAGGGGAATTTTCTGGCGAGTGGAGCAATACGCTCGATAGCTTTGCCGAGCGCCTCACTAACCTCCTACCTCAGCTGGGGCAGCCGCACGCACCGGGCCGCCACTCTAACAAGCAGCTAGCCAAGCACCCACCCCTAACCCAGGAGCAGCTCGCCGATGGTGAGCCCCTAGGGCACGTTATTCAGCACGTAGCGCTGGAGCTGCAGCGCCAGGCCGGCATGCCGGTGTTTTGGGGCAAAAGCTACCCAGCCCGCGAGGAGGGCGTGGAATACGTGGTATTTGCTTATCAGGAGGAGCGGGCCGGCCGCTATGCAGCCCAAGCGGCCGTAGAGTTGGTAGAAGCCCTATGCAAGGGCGAAGAGTTTAACCTAAAGCTGGTCATCGACGAGCTGCACGATATTCGGGAAGAAGAGTTTTTTGGACCCAGCACTTGGAGCATTGTAGCCGAGGCCGCTTCGCGCAACATTCCGTACATCCAGCTCAAGAACAGCAGCATCATTCAGCTCGGCTACGGGGTAAACCAGCGGCGCATTTGGGCCACGACCACCAACCTGACTTCGCACGCGGGGGTGGAAGTGGCCGGCAATAAGAACCGCACTAAGGCCATGCTGGCCGACGGCGGCGTGCCGGTGCCCCGCGGCACCACGGTGTACTCGGAGGATGGCCTGCGCGACGCTATCGAGGAGCTAGGCTTCCCCATCGTGACCAAGCCGCTCGATGGCAACCACGGCAAGGGCGCTACCATTCGCATCATGAACTGGGAAGACGCAGTAGCGGGCCTAAAAGCAGCCAAAGAATACTCGCGGGCCGTGATAGTGGAGCAATACGTGCAGGGCGACGACTACCGCCTACTGGTGGTAAACGGTAAGCTCATCGCGGCGGCCAAGCGCACGCCCGCCGCTGTGACTGGCGATGGTGAGCGCACCATTCAGCAGCTCATTGACAAGGTAAACGAAGACCCGCGCCGCGGTGTAGGCCACGAAAAAGTGCTTACTTCCATCAAGGCCGACCAGCACACGCTGGATATCTTGAAAGGTAAGGAACTGACCCTAGACTCGGTGCTGCCGGCCGGCGAAACGCTGTACCTCAAGAGCACCGCCAATATCAGCACTGGTGGCACGGCTACTGACGTAACTGACCTCATTCACCCCTACAACCTGCTGTTGGCCGAGCGCGTGGCAGGCATTGTGGGGCTCGACATTTGCGGCATTGACTTGCTCACCAGCGACATCGCCATTCCGCTAAATGAAACGCGGGGCGCGGTGATTGAAGTGAACGCGGCACCGGGCTTTCGCATGCACATTGCGCCCACTGAAGGCCTGCCGCGCAACGTGGCCGCGCCGGTCATTGATATGCTTTTTCCGGCCTGCTCCACGGCGCGCATCCCGATTATCGCTATCACGGGCACGAATGGCAAAACGACCACTACACGCCTTATTGCGCACCTAGTCAGCAGTATCGGGTACAAAGTGGGCTTTACGACTACTGACGGCATTTATATCCAAGGTGTACAGCTGCAAAAAGGCGACTGCACAGGCGGCCAAAGTGCCGAGTTTGTGCTGCGCGACCCTACCGTGAACTACGCCGTGCTTGAAACGGCACGCGGCGGGATGCTGCGCTCGGGCCTAGGCTTCCATAGCTGCGACATTGCAGTGGTGACCAACGTGGCAGCCGACCACCTAGGGCTGCGCGACATTTACACCGTGGAGGAAATGGCGGCCGTGAAAAGCGTGGTGCCCCGCACCGTGCCCAAGCACGGCTGGGCCGTGCTTAATGCCGACGACGACTTGGTGTACGACATGGGCCGCACGCTCGATTGCCGCGTGGCGTACTTCTCGATGAATGAGAACAACCCGCGCATTCAAGAGCACGTGGAGGCTGGCGGCGTTGCCGCAGTGTACGAGGAAGGCTACGTCACCATTTACAAGAACTCTTACAAGCTGCGCATTGACCGGGCCGTGGAGTTCCCGGTGACCCTAGGGGGCCGCGCTACCTTCAATATCGAGAATGCGCTGGCCGCCGCGCTGGCAGGCTACCTGGCGGGCTTCGACAAAGACACGATTAAGACAGCGTTTCGCACCTTCGTGCCCTCGGCCACCAAGACACCGGGGCGCATGAACAGCTACAAGTTTCCGCGCTTTGAGGTCATCGTGGACTACGCCCACAACACGGCGGGCATCACGCGCTTTGCCGAGTTTATGGAAGCCACGCCGGCCACGCGCAAAATCGGGGTGGTGAGCGGCCTGGGCGACCGGCGCGATGAGGACACCTTAGGCTTTGCCCGCGTGGCGGGGCGCATCTTCGACGAAATAATCTTGCGGCAAGACCGGGATTTGCGCGGCAAGTCGGCGGAGTTTCTGCAAGAAATAATGACGCGCGGCCTGCGCCTCGACAAGTCCGAATTGCCCATTACCTACATCGAAAACGAGATGGACGCCATCGACCACGTGCTGGCCACGGCCCCCGAGGGCGCGGTGGTAGTGCTGCTGACTGAAAATATCAGCGGCACGCTCAAGAAGCTCGATGAGTACGAAGCCAGCCTCAGCAACGGCTCGAACACGGACTTGCCCTATCAGATTTAAGTACTTCTAAATGAAACGAATTGTGCACGCGGCCGTGGCCGCAGCTGCCCTAGGACTGGCAAGCTGTCAGTCTTCGACCTCTGATAAGACTACTCAGGCCACCGGGGCTACCGGCGGCAATAAGGAGCTAAGCGGCTTGTTCGAGCAGTTCTGGGACAAGCAGTCGCGGCTCGACCCGGTGTCGGCCACGGCGCAGGGCGACAACCGCTTCAATGACCAGCTGCCCAACGACCAGACCCGGGCCTACCGCGACACGCTACGCACCTTCTACCAGAACTACTTGGGACGGGTAGAAAGGTTTGACCGCAACGCGCTGGATGACAACGACAAGATTAGCTACGACATCTTTAAGTATGACCTGCAGCAGCGGGTAGCGGGGTTGAAGCTGAATACCTGGATGCTGCCGTTTCAACAGTTTTGGGGGCTGCCGCTGTCGATGGGACAGTATGGCTCGGGGCAGAGCATTCAGCCCTTCAAGACGGTGAAGGACTACGACAACTGGCTAGGCCGGGTGCAGGGCTTTACGGTGTGGGCCGACTCGGCCATTGGTAACTTCCGGCGCGGCATGAAGGCTGGCGTAGTGCTGCCTAGGTCGCTGGTTACGAAGATGATTCCGCAGATGCGCGCCAAGGACATCGACGTGACTGACGCGACAAAGTCCTTGTTTTACGGACCTATTAACAGCTTTCCGAAGGACTTTTCGGACGCCGACAAGCAGCGCCTGACTGCGGCGTACAAGCAGGCTATTCTGACCCAGCTGGTGCCTACTTACCGCAAGCTCGGCAACTTCCTGGCCACTGAATATTTGCCCAAGGCCCGCGCTACCAGTGGCATCAACGCTGTGCCCGGCGGCTCGGAAATCTACCGCTACTACGTGGGCTACTGGACCACGACCGAGAAAACTCCGGCCGAAATCCACGCTCTAGGGCTGCGTGAAGTGGCCCGCATCCGGGCCGAAATGGAGCGTATGAAAACGCAGCTTGGCTTTAAAGGCACGCTGCGCGAATTTTTCGAGAGCCTGAAGCACGACCCCAAGGCCATGCCCTTCAAGAGCGCCGAAGAGGTGCTGGCGGGCTTCCGCAAGATTCAGGAAACCATCGACCCCAACCTGAAAAAGATGTTTGGGCGCACGCCCAAAACGCCGTTTGAGATTCGGCGCACCGAGGCTTTCCGCGAGGCCTCGGCCTCGGCCGAGTACAACCAGGGCTCGCCCGATGGCTCGCGGCCGGGCATTTTCTACGTGCCGCTGCCCAAGCCCGCCGAATACAACGTGACCCAAGGCATGGAATCGCTGTTTTTGCACGAAGCCATTCCGGGCCACCACTACCAGATTTCGCTGCAGCAGGAAAACACCAGCCTGCCCAAATTCCGGCAGTTTGCTGGCTACGGCGCCATGACCGAGGGCTGGGCCCTATACTGCGAGAGCCTGGGCAAGGAGTTGGGCCTATATAAAGACCCCTACCAGTACTTTGGCGCGCTAAGCGATGAGATGCTGCGCGCCGTGCGCTTAGTGGTTGACACTGGCCTGCATACCGGCCAGATGACCCGCGAGCAAGCCATTGCCTACATGCTTGACAACACGCCCGACAACGAAGCCAACGACACGGCCGCCATCGAGCGCTACATGGCCATTCCGGGCCAGGCGCTAGCGTATAAAATTGGGCAGCTAAAGATTCAGGAGCTGCGGGCGCGCTACACTAAGGAGCTGGGTGATAAGTTCAAGCTCAGCGACTTTCACGACGAGCTGCTGAAAGATGGCGTGATGCCTCTTGATGTGCTGGAGCACAAGATGGACGCCTGGGCCGCCCGCCAGAAATAAGCCACCTAGGGGGCCTCTACCGCAAACGGCCGAACCTATGGGTTCGGCCGTTTTTGTTTTTAACTCGTTGTGAATAGTTACCATCCTGCTACCATCCTGCGCCTGCCTACTGCCCATGAATCTCAATAATTTCGAGTTAGCCTTTGTCTTGGGCCGCCTGCTCCTAGGTCTCAACTTTCTGATGCACGGGCTCGTGCGTATTCCCAAGCTGGCCGTATTTCGGGCGGGCATCGAAAAGGAATTTGCAGCGGCCCCGCTACCGCCAGCACTGGTAAGCGCGTTTGCTACTACGCTGCCGTTTGTGGAAGGAGCCATTGGCGTGCTGTTGCTGCTGGGGCTGTTCACGCGGCCAGCCTTGATAGCCGCCATGCTCGTGATAATGAGCCTAGTATTTGGCAGCAGCCTACTCGAAAAATGGACGCTAGTAGGCGACCAGCTCGTGTATGGGCTCTACATCATCACGCTGGTGCTGCACTTGCAGCGTAACCGCCTGTGCCTCGACCGGGTAGTAGGGCAGCATTAACAACCATAATAAATCTCTTATAAATAAGGCTTAAACAGCCTGCCACTAGGCACCTTTGGTAATATATCAAAGCGTTGTAGCTGCTCGATATGGTGCTCTTTGCACACTCCACTTAGCTTGAGGGCCTGCTGCTTACAACAGGTTGTTTGACACTGTTTGTCGCTCAGCTCAAATGTATTCTTAGCTAAATAATCTCCCATCAACGCCCCGTATATAAGCCAAGAAGCTGGTTGCGTATAGGGTTGCGTTTGCCAATCATCTACACTAATCGCAGGTACTTGAAAGGCGTACTCCTTGTTTTCAAAATTCCACTCTCGCCCTGTTTGCCAATGTTGACCACAGTGCGGACAGATGAGGAGCTTTAAACCAACTAGCTTATTTTCAGAAAGCTGCACTAAGCTACTAAGTAAGAATTTGGTTGTTTTTATACGCTTCGTAATAGCTGAGCGAGAAAGCTCAAGCACAGGATAGGTATCACAGGCACAAGACATGACTATCGAAAAATAAAACAGTTTCAAATTTACTCCATTAGGCAGTACTGCACTTGCAGCGCAACCGCCTGTGTCTCGACGCAGTAACTCCCACGCCCACCACCTAGGGCGATTTCTCTCCTACGCATGCGCCATATCACCGCCGCCGACATTTCGGCCTTCGAGAAAATCTACCGCCTCAACCTCGTCAACGGCTTGCCCGGCTTCAAGCCTGCCAACCTGGTGGGCACGGCCTCGCCCGATGGCCAAACCAACCTCGCTATTTTTAGCTCGGTGCTGCACCTAGGGTCTGACCCGGCCGTGCTGGGTATGGTAACGCGGCCCAATACTGTACCACGACACACCTATCAGAACATCAAGGACAACGGTGGTTGTTTCACTCTCAACCACGTACCGCTGAGCCTGATAGCTCAGGCACACTATACGTCGGCTAACTTCGACGATGAGGTATCAGAGTTTGAGGAATGCGGCTTTACTGCTGTGCACCGCGACGGCTTTCCGGCGCCCTACGTGGCCGAAAGCCCCCTCAGCATCGGGCTGCGCCTGCGCGAAGAGCATCCCATCTTCAACGGCACCGTGCTGCTGGTGGGCACTGTCGAGCACGTGTACCTGCGCGAAGAGGGCCTGCGCCCCGATGGTACCCTTGACTTAGTAGCGCTGGGCGAGACCGCCATTTCGGGGCTCGATGGCTATCACGGCGTGTTGCCGCCGCAGCGTTTCGGCTACGCTCGGCCGGGCCAGTTCCCGAAGGCTGAATAACCAAAGAGGGAGCCAAAACCAACCGGTTTTGGCTCCCTCTTTGGTTACAAGCTGAGTTCTTCAACCTAAAGCCTGAAGGGCTAATGGCGATATGGGCGCGGGCGGGCCGGACGGTCGCGGTACCAGGCACGATAGGTCTTTTTACGGCGCTTTTTGCTAGCTAGCAGCAAGCCTACAGCGGCTAGCACCGTACCCGAGATAGCCAGCGCTTTTACAAGCGGGCTTACCAAGGGCGGGGGCACAGTGCGCACGCCCTCAGCGTCGGCCTCAGCTGGCTGATGCACGTAGCGGCCTATTTTGGGGCGAGCTATGCTATTGAAATACACCGCCAAGTGGGCTAGCTGGTTGCGTAGCGGCTCGCCATACATCGGGATGCCGTGGCCGGTAGCCCCTACTTCGGGCACGAGGCTCACTAGCTGCGCCACCGATACGCGGGCCGAATCCCAGTCGGGGGTGAAGTAGGCCGGCGGGCCGTGCACCTCCTGGTGCTGCGTGATGGTGGCAATGGCCGATTCGCCTTTCACAGTGGTGAAGGCATCGCCGGCTACCAGCACACGGCCTTCCTCGCGGAAAAACGACACGTGGCCCGGCGTGTGGCCGGGCGTGTGTAGCCAGCGCCAGCCGGGCAGGCCGGGCACGCTGCCATCTTCGGGCAGCGGGTGCACGCGGCTACCTAGGTCATAGGGGTGCTTGGGATAGACAAAGGACATGTACGCCATAAGGCCCCCGCCCACGGTGGGGTCGGGCGGTGGGTAGCTGGAACGGCCTGTGAGGTAGGGTAGCTCCAGGGTGTGGGCATACACGGGCACATCGGGCCACAGCACAAGTAGCTCATCGAGGCTGCCGGCGTGGTCGAAGTGAGCATGCGTCATCACGATAGCGATAGGCGGGTTGGCAGGGCCAAACGCCTCTTCGGCGTGCGCCTTTATTTTATCGGCCGAGCCAGGCAAGCCCGCATCAATGAGCACCCAAGGGCCATGCGGCTGCTCGGGCACGGCGGCCGCGTAGTAGAGGTTGACAAATACGTCGCGCAGCGCGTGCAAGCCAGGCACCACTGGCATGAAGGCAGGCGTAGTAGCCCGCGAAGCATCATTGGAAAGCATAGACAGCAAGGATGGGAAACGTAAATTGCCTGGGCCGGTAGACGCAGCGCCAACTTAGCCTACGGGCAGCGGCCGCCTAGGGCTTCATTTTACCACCTAGGGCTGAGGCTGCCTTTGCCATTGGGCTACCCCTACGGCATACGTAAAACGCCCCCCACCAGGCTGGCAGGGGGCGTTAAAGCGTCGCTAAAAATATTATTGCTTGCCGTCGGGGGACGTTGCAGTGCTGGTAGGACCGGCTTGGTCGGTAGTACCGAGCTGCCCGTTGGCCGACTGGGGCGAGGCGCTGCTCTTGCCGGCCGGGGCCGACTGCTGCTGCTCTTCGGGGCTGGCCGTTTTCAGGTCAGCGGCCGAGCCTTTGCCGATGGGCGTCCGCACATTTTGCACGTAGTTGATGCTATCGCGGTTTACGTCGGCATTGGTGAAGCCCGGCGTGCCGTTGAAGCCGTGCTCAAACTGCTTGTTTACGCCGGGGCTGTATTTGTAGTCGCAGGCCGTAAGCAGCGCGGCCGAAGCACCCAGCAACAGCGCCAGGGCGGGGCGAAAAGAGAAGTTCATACAAAAAATAAAAGGAGTTGTTGGTGCAAAGATGCAGCCCGACTGCGTTTAGACTTGGACGGGACTGCCAGATTTTTGTTGCCGCAGAGCCAGCTTCGCCCGCGCTTTCGCTGTTCATTCTTCCTACTGCTTGCTATGGCTGCCTTTTTCTCGCCTTCGCCGCTGCGCCGGGCCCTAGGTACCCTCACGCGGGTGGCCCTAGCGCCAGTGCGCGGGGCCACGCTGGTGTACCAGTCGGGGCGGGCGCACCAGCATTTTTTCTTGCCCGTCCTCAACGGGGCGCTTGGCGACCAGCTAGCCGCCCGCCACGACCCACGCGCTATTGCCCTGAGCTTTCGGCGGGGCGGCCACGACGTGGCGGTGGCTGACCTAGGCCTAAGCGAGCCGCACCAAAAAACGGTGGTGTTCGTGCACGGGCTCATGGGCGACGAACTTATTTGGCAAACCGGCTTGGCCGAGGCACCCGGTGGCCCGCTGCGCTATGGCCCGCGTATAGCCGCCGAGGCCGGCGTGCGGGTGCTCTATGTGCGCTACAACACGGGCTTGCACATCTCTGAAAATGGCCGTGGCTTGCACCAACTGCTTACCGACCTGCACCATACTTACCCTGATGCCCTAGGCGAACTAGTGCTGGTGGGCTACAGCATGGGCGGCCTTATTATTCGCTCGGCGGGGTACTACGCAGGCAAGTCGCAGGAAATACGCACCAAGGCTGGCGCTAAAAAAGCTAAATCAGCCGCCTCACTCACTGAAGAGCCGCTGCCAACTGCTCCTTCTTGGCTGGCACATGTGCGCTCTATTTTTCTGCTGGGAGTGCCGCACGATGGCTCGTACCTAGAGCAAAACGGCCAGTTGGTAGAGCGCCTACTCAAGCGCATCAACCTATTGCCGACGCGCTTCATGAGCAATGCCATTGCCCGCCGCTCCAACGGTATCAAGGACCTAGGGCAGGCCTTGCTAGTAGATGAAGACTGGCAGCAACCCGATGACCCCGCCCTACCCCGCCCGCGCACCGTAGTGCCCTTGCTGCCCGGCGTGCGCTACCATGTGCTGGTGGGTGCCTGGCTGCGCGCCAACCTGCCCCGCGCCGTGCGCGACTACTTTGGCGACGGCCTAGTGAGCGCGGCCAGCGGCCAGGGGGAGCTATTTGGCGACGAAACGGCCCTGCCGCCCGGCACCAGCGTGCGCACGGCGCGCTTTGGGCAGCAACACCACGGCGGGCTGCTGCGCCACCCCGAGGTGTATTACTACCTGCGCCAGTGGGTGTAAAATCTTTTATCAGCAAAAAGGCCCGTCTGCCTACTGCAAACGAGCCTTTTTGCTGATAAAAGCTACCTAGGGCAGCTGCCTACCACGAGCCCTGGTTGTCGTCGGTGCTATCGAAGCCCCCGCCACCGGTATCGTCCGACGACGTATCATCGTACGACCCGCTATCGCCGGAGAAATAGTCGCCCGAGCTGTCTGAGCTGTTGGCATCTGAGAAATAATCGGGGCCAGCATCGGTGCCGCTGTTGCCAGTGCCAAAATAGTCGCTGGCCGCGTTAGCGGGCGGCACGGCTCCGGCCCCGCCTAGGCCCGCACCAGCCGTGCCCGTATCGAAGTTGTGCGCAGCGCTGCCCGAAGTGTCATGGCCTTCGGCCATGCGGTTGCCTAGGTAGGCGCCGGCAGCAGCGGCGGCCCCAGTGGCTAGCATGCCGCCAATACCCGGGCCCGAGCTGGGTGCCTGGTTACCATAGCCTCCTCCATAGTTGCCACCCTGCGGGTAGCCTTGGTTGCCCATAAAATTGGGCGTTTGGTTACCTGGGGCCGGGCCGTTGCCCCGGAAATTAGGTGTCGGCGACTGCGCCGCAGTATTGTTATTGTTTCGGCTAAACAGGCGCTTTACCAGCCAAATACCGCCGCCAATCACGAGCGCCCCAATGAGTAGTGAGCCCATACCCAGTCCGCTGCCCGAAGAGGCTGGCTCAGGGGTTGCCTCGGGGTAGGCAGGCGTGGAAGCTACTGGCTCTGTGCTGGCATTATTTATGGCGTTGGGAGCGGTGGCAGCATCTGTGGCCGCCGCAGCGCCAGCAGCGCTAGCCGCCGTATTGTTCTTGCGCGGGTCCGAGCTGGGGTTGGCCGCTAGCATCAGGGTATTCAAGCCTTTGCGCAGCCCAGCAAAGTAGTTGCCCTGCTTAAAAGCCGGGGCCATGTCCTGATTCATCACGCGCTGAGTCAGCTCGGGTGTAATGGCGCTGCGCAGGCCCGAACCGGCTTCGATACTCATTTTATGCTCTTTGCCCGACAGCAGCACCACGATACCGTTGTTTTTGTCACGCTGGCCCACGCCCCAAGCAGTACCTAGCTGGCGGGCATAGTCGGCCACATGGGTACCGCCCAGCGAGGGCACCGTCACCACTACCACCTGCGTGCCAGTATTGTCGGCATACTTACGCAGGCCGCTTTCCAGCTTTTTGGCGTCGGCCGCCGATAGCAGGTTAGCTTGGTCTGTAACGAAGGTGAATGGCTCCGGCCGGGCCGGAATACCGTCGGCTGCCGCAGCTGGGCGCCCAAGCCCAACCGCTAGCACGAGCAGTAGAAAACTGAAAAATCGAGACATGGCGAAAGTGTGCTGAAAGAATGGAAAAGTTTCACTTTCCTTGTACGGCAGTTGTCCGCCTAGGGCTGGTCTCAGCTGTCCGCTTAGGCACCTAGGGTCATTAGATAACCAGTTACTGCCTAGGGTCATGGTTTAAGTTGCTTCTCAAACGTATTGCTCTCCACCTCCTTAAACACCAAAGTATTAGTGCCTAATAACCACCGCATAACCTCAATCGTATTAGTCGCGCCGCGCTCACCAACGGGGCGGTTGCTGCTTTTCCTATCCTTATGCCTACCACGCCTACTACCTACGTTTGCTTTTCCGACGGTGTCGAAGAAATTCAACCTAATGAGGACCAGCTAGGCGACGAAACCGTGGCCTCAATGGCCCGGGTGGCCCGCCTCATGTTTGAGAAAAACCGCCATGCTATCCGCGATGCTCACGCCAAAAGCCACGGTATTTTGCGCGGTGAGCTGCACGTGGCGCCCAACCTACCCGAGCACTTGGCGCAGGGCATGTTTAAGGAAGCCAAAACGTATCCGGTTATCATTCGCTTGTCCACGTCGCCGGGGGCCATTCAGCCCGACAGCCAGCCGGCCGTGAAAGGCTTTGCCTTGAAAATTATTGGCGTAGCAGGCAAGAAGTTCCTACCCGAGGAGGCTGATGCTGTTACCCAAGACTTTTTGATGGTGAACGATACTATCATTCCGACCGGCGATGTAAAAAGTTACCACGATATGCAGCTGCGCATCGAAAAGCTGGCCCATGGTCCTGAGCTTCTGCAAACTGCCATCAACAAAGTAGGTGTGCTGGCCGACAAGGCTCTAGAAGTTCTGGAAGACGTAGGCGGCCCCAAAAAGGAAGTGAATATGGTGGTGCAAGCGCATCCTATACAACCACATCCTGGGCGAAACCTACACCACGCTTGGCGCCATTCGCTATGGCGACTACGTAGCCAAAGTAAGAGTAGCCCCGCTGTCGGACAACCTAAAAGCGCTGGCAGGCAAAGAAGTAGATGTGAGCGAGCCGGGCGCTTACCGCGACCTGGTAGTCGATTTTTTCCGTACCCAAGGCGCCGAGTACGAGTTGCGCGCCCAGCTCTGCACCGACCTAACAACCATGCCCGTCGAAGACGCCTCCATCGACTGGCCTCAGGACCAAAGCCCCTACCAGACGCTGGGCAAAATTGTATTGCCAGCGCAGGACGCATTTAGCCCCGCCCGCCGCGTGTACGCCGACGATGTGCTGTCATTTAACCCCTTCCACTGCCTGCCCGAGCACTTGCCCCTAGGTAGCATTAACCGGGTGCGCATTAAGGCCTACGCCTCCTCGACCAAATATCGGCACATGATGAACGCCACGGCCAAAGCAGAGCCTACCGACATCAGCCAGCTACCCGATTAAAACGTATTGGGCTTCAGCTACGTATTGAGAATCTCTCCTTTAGCCAATAGACCATGAAAACGCCCAATCATACCGACCCGGAAACCAAGAAGAAAGAAAAGAAAAACGAGGTGGACGAGCGCAGCAAGCCTGACGGCAAGAAAACCACCACCCAGAAGAAATAAGCTACCTGCTAATTTCTAGCAAAAGAGCCCGGCTACGCACGTAGCCGGGCTCTTTTGCTAGAAACTATGTCTGCCTTACAGCGCCGTAGCTGGCTCAACGGCTCGCTCGAAGCGCACGTGGCCCTCTTGGGCGGGGCCCACCAGCGCAAAACCATTGTGCACCAGCACCTGCTGCGAGGCAGGGTTGTCGGCGCGGGCGTGGGCCACCAGCCGGCGTACCTGGCCGGTGGCAGCGGCTTGCTGCACCAGCCCGCCCACCAGCTCGGTGGCCAAGCCTTGCCCACGCCAATCGGCGGCAATGGAGTAGCCTATTTCGGCCGTGCCGGCGTCGGGCGGGCCCATAAAGCCCCCGGTGCCGATGAGCGTGCGGGGCGTGTCGCCCTCAGCTTTGCGCAGCGCGTACCAGCCGTACCAGCCGGCGGCTTCGCGGCCGCCCGCCGTCAGCTTTTCCAGAAAATATTGCATGGCCTCGCGGTCGTAGTCACCGGGCGGCCAGTCGGTGGGCAGGACGGCCCCCAGCAACACCGGAAAATACTGAGGCTTGTGCAGCTCGGCGGTGAGCAGCGCCCGGCTGGCCGCCAGGATGATAAGACGCGGGGTCTGGACAATCAGTGGAATCATAGCTGCTATATACGGCCTGCGCCGCCCAAGGAGGCTACCTAGGGCCGCAATACCGCACCCAGGCCGTGCAGTGCAGGCTGCTAAGCCAGCCCAGCCGCGCCGGGCGCAGGCGGGCCCGGCGCGTAATTTTGGCTTGATGCCGCATCCGTTTCGCCTTCCTCCCCTACCCGACCTGCCCATAGTAGCAGCACTGCCCGCGCTGCGCGAAGCCCTGGCGACCCAGCCCCGCGTGGTACTTGAGGCGCCGCCGGGCGCCGGCAAAACTACCGTGGTGCCCTTGGAGCTGCTGGCCGCCGAGTGGCGCGCGCCCCATCAGAAAATTTTGGTGCTGGAGCCGCGCCAGCTGGCCGCCCGCGCCGCGGCGGCCCGCCTGGCCCAGCTACTCGGCGAGCCCGTGGGCCGCACGGTGGGCTACCGCGTGCGGCTCGATAGCCAGGTATCGGCCAATACGCGGCTGGAAGTCATTACCGAGGGCATTCTCACGCGCATGCTGCAAGACGACCCCGCGCTGGAAGACGTGGCCTGCGTGGTGTTCGACGAGTTTCACGAGCGCAGCCTCAATGCCGACCTAGGCCTGGCGCTAGCTCTCGATGCGCAAGCCGTGCTACGGCCCGAGCTGCGCATCCTGCTCATGTCGGCCACTCTAGAGGCCCAGCGATTGGGCCAGTGGCTGCCAGCGCCCGTGGTATCATCGGCGGGGTTTTTATTTCCTATCGAGACCCAGTATCTCGACCCGCGCCGGGCCGCTGCCCTGCCGCCCAAGCCCAGCGAACGCCTAGCCGAGCTGGTGCCGGGGCAAGTGCGCGCTGCCCTGGCCGCTCACGAAGGCGACGTGCTGGTATTTCTGCCCGGCGTGGCCGACCTGCAACGCATCGAGAGAAAGCTCGCTGACGGCCTGCCGCCCACTACCGACCTGCACCTGCTGCACGGCGAGTTGCCCCTCGAAGCCCAGCAGGCAGCCCTGCGCCCCGCGGCGGCTGGCCGCCGCAAGGTTATCCTAGCTACCAGCATCGCCGAAACCAGCCTGACTATCGAGGGCGTGCGGGTAGTGATTGACGGGGGCTTTGCCCGGGTGCCGCGCTTTGTGCCACGCACGGGCTTCACTACCCTCGAAACGGTGCCCGTGGCCCAGGCTGCGGCCGACCAGCGCCGAGGCCGCGCCGGCCGCCTCGCGCCCGGTACTTGCTACCGCCTCTGGACTGAGGCCGAGCACTACCAGCTGCCCGCTCACCGCCCGCCCGAGATTCAAACTGCCGACCTCAGCGGCCTAGTGCTAGAGCTGGCCCTGTGGGGCACCCACGACCCCGGCAGCCTGCGCTGGCTCGATATGCCCCCCACGGCGGCCGTGGCCCAGGCTCGCGAGCTATTAGTGCGCCTAGGGGCTTTAGAGATTAAAAACGAAAAAACGAAATTTAAAAGCGAGGCAATAGATGCTTCTGCTAGCGGTGAAGAGGTACCGTTTTTTAATGCCCCCTCTCTAATTTTTAATTCCACTCTTCACGGGCGGCAGCTTGCCAAGCTGGGCCTGCCGCCGCGCCTGGGCCACTTGGTGGTGCGCGGTACCGACCTAGGGCACGGCCCCGCTGCCATAGCCCTAGCTGCTCTGCTGGCCGAGCGCGACTTACTGCGTTGGGCCACGCCCCACGACCCGCGCCCTCTGCCCCCCGACCTGCGCCTGCGCCTAGAGGCGCTGGCCAGCGGGCGGCCGCCGCTGGCGGGGCTAGCCCTGCACCACGCTACGCTGCAGCGCGTGCGCGAGGTGGCGCGCCACTTGCAGGGGCGCTCGGGCGGCAAGCAAAGCGCTTCGCCGGCCCATCTCACGTCTTCGCCCGTAGGGCTGCTAGCAGCCCTGGCCTACCCCGACCGGGTGGCCCAGCGCGAAGCCCCCGACCGGCTGCGCCTCGTCACGGGCCAGCGCGTGAGCCTCAAGACCGAAGACGTAGACCCACAGGCTCGCTTTTTTGCGGTGGCTTACCTGGCGGGCACGGCCGCCGCGCCCCGCGCTACCCTAGCCGCGCCGCTCGACCTAGAAGAGCTGGAGGCGGGCTTTGCCGAGCAAATTACCACTACCGAGGAGGTGCGCTACGATGCCGCCGCGCAGCGGGTGGTGGGCCGCCGCGTGCGCCGCCTAGGGGCCCTTGTGCTGGCCGAAAGCGTGATAGGCCAGCCCGACGCTACGCTGGTAGCGCAGGCGCTGCTGGGCTACTTGCAAGAAAGTGGCCTGGGCAAACTCAACTGGACGGCCGGCGCCCGGCAGTTGCAGCAGCGCCTCGCGTTTTTGCACCAGCTACTGGGCGATGCGCAGTGGCCAGCCTTCGACGATGAGGCGCTGCTGGCAGACTTGCCCGCCTGGCTAGGGCCGCACTTGGCTAGCCTCAAAAGCCTCGACCAAGTACAGCGCCTCGACCTGACGGAGCCGCTGCTGACGCGGCTGCCCGGCGGCTGGGCTCAGCGCCAAGAGCTCGACCGCTTGGCTCCCGCTACGCTCGAAGTACCCAGCGGCTCGCACATCACCCTCGACTACGCCGACCCCACCACCCCGGTGCTGGCCGTGAAGCTTCAGGAATTGTTTGGGCTCACCGAAACTCCGACGGTGGCTGCTGGCCGGGTGCCACTGCTGCTACATTTGCTCTCGCCCGGTGGCCGGCCAGCCCAAGTCACGCGCGACCTGCGCTCCTTCTGGGAGAAAGGCTACTTTGAGGTGCGCAAAGACTTGAAAGGCAAGTATCCCAAGCACCCGTGGCCAGATAAGCCTATGGAACACATTCCGACTAAGCTCACAAAAAAACGCCTGGGAGCGTCCTAGGTGCCGTTGCTGTAGCACAAGGAGTTCATATACTGGCACAAAAATTTATGAGCTAGTATATTTTCTGAATAGCCATTTCAGCGGCATAGTTAGACACGAACGCATTATACATCAACTGTATAGCTACAAAAACAAATTACCCACCTCAAACTGAGATGGGCAATCCAACTTTTCCTTTTCCTGTTTCTAGAAAATCTATTCGAACCCTCTTGCAGGCAACTACCTCAGCTTAGCACAAGGCCACGGCTGATAGGGTGGTGAATAAATTATCTGATGCAAAACTACGGGTGAATCATGTCGGAACATGCAATTGGCGACCATTGTAGCTATTTAGTCGCTCGATGGCGACTCTTTCTCTGTAAACGAATGGAAAACCCTCTCTCAACTGCATCGTTTTAGTCCCTAGGTCACAAAAAAAGCCGCTACTTCAAGGATTGAAGCAGCAGCTTTTTTTGTGACCTAGGGACTGGGCTTACCGAATTAGCTTTAAATCCCGAGTGCTATTTTCCGGCTGAAAGTGCCTGCGTTGGTAATCAGCTTTAGCATATAAATACCGGTCGCCATATCGGGCTCTATCATTTGGCGCGAGCCATTGCCTAGCGACACCTCCCGCTGGTATACCTGGCGGCCACTCATGTCTAGTAGCTGGAGCTGGACCGTGCCTACGTTGCCCGGCTGCACATCGAGATAAAAGGTACCATTGTTGGGTACCGGGTAGATGCTAACGGTCAGCTCAACAGGTTTTATTTCGACTGCTTTAATAGGCGAATACACCGGCTCGCGGTCGCTCCGCAATTGTTGCAGGCGGTAGTAGTTCCAGCCATTGGCAGGCTGCGGGTCAATGGCATCATAGCTCTGGGCCTTCATGGTGGTAGCCCCGCCGGGCCGGCGCAGCAAGTCCGTAAACACCTTGCCATCTACCGATTTCTGAATCACAAAGCCGGTGCAGTTCTCTTCAGCGGCGGTTTCCCAATTTAGCGCTACCTGCTGGTTAGCAGCCACAGCCTCAAAATTTATGAGCGTGGGCCGGATAACTGCCGTCAGTTGGTTATACAGCACCCCGTTGGGAACTAGCTGCTTGGGCATGTCGGGGCCACTGTATTGCAGCACCAAGCCTTGGCTGCCACCGTGCTCACCATAATCGACGCGTAACGTGTGCAAGCCCGCCGTAAGCGTCCAAGTGCCGGTCACTTCACGATACGGGAAGGAGTCGCCTTTATTGAAAGCTACCGGCTGCGGGTGGTTATCGAGCCAGAGGTACGCCGCATCATCCGAGCCTAGGTAAAACGTGTAGCTGCCGGTCTTGGTCACATATAGCTGCCCTCGAAACTGAGCGCTAAACTCGTCGGGTCGATTGGGCGCATAGTAGGTGGCCACGTTTCCAACTTGGAAGTTGTCATCTTCGGCTTCCGCGAAGTTTAGGTCCTCCACCGTGCGGTTGCGAATCACTGGAGTATTGTTCGTAAAGAAGCTAGTCTGGTCGTAGAAGTAGCCCCGGTAATAATCGGCTGCCAGCCCTGGCGAGCCTATCACTGGTGGCAGCGACTGCGCTTGCGCAGCAGACGATAGCAGCGTGCAGATGCACAGCATGATGGCAAAGCAGTGCCCAAATCGACTATTACCACATGGAGGCCAAAAATGGCCGCGAAGAATGTAGAGAAATAGCATGGCGAGGATAAGTGGAATCATAGATTATTGCTTTCAGACGTAAGAAAAAAAAATTTGTTCTTCTAGAAAAAGCAAAGTTCTTTCTTCTCTCCGCAATATTCAGTCCGATTTAGTCTGTTCTTTTATAAATAAATTTTTGTCTTTATTTCTGCCCACCAATTAGCGAACAGAATTGCTACAGTTTTTAAGCAGTCCTCTATTAGTTCATTACTTCAAAAAAATCAATTAGTGAATGCGCTAGCTATTCTACACCTGGGCTTAACCACTCATCCAAATACAAAATCCTAACAATACAAATCGCCTAACTCATAAGCAGATATCTATTGATATACATAGGAAATTCAATTAAATACATGAGCAAACCGATATACTATCCGCCCGCTCCATACAATTCAATTACAATTCATCAGCCTTCGCTAATCCCGGCTTGGTTATTACAAAACCGGCCGTATTTTTTTCTTGGCTGCTAACAAGTCGCCTCTATACTTTAAGCGTGCAGTGTGGGTTGCGCTACTCATTTGCTATTTTTTTAAGCGCCGCGCTACCATCTGACAGTTGAGGCTGCTTAGTAGCAAACCGAGCTCAGCCTAAGACCTAGGGCAACTAGTGCACGGCCAAACATTCTGGGCGTGCCATCCGTCTTAGCCACGTTCTTTTCTTTAGCTAAGCAGTATGTCTAAAAACTGGTTTATTACCGGCGTAAGTACCGGTTTTGGTAAGCACCTGGCCGAGTTGGCCTTGGCCCAGGGCGATAAAGTGGCCGCCACCTTCCGCAAGCAGGAGCAGGCCGACGAATTTTCTAACAAGGCCGGCGCTAATGGCAAGGGCCTAGTAGCCGATGTGGCCGACGAGGCCGCCGTGAAGCAGGCCGTGGCCGATGCCATTGCGGCGCTAGGTTACATTGATGTAGTGGTGAACAACGCCGGCTACGGCTCGATGGGCCCCATCGAAGAAGTGCCCGATGCCGAGGTGCAGCGGCAGTTCGACATCAATGTATTTGGGCCGCTGCGGGTGCTGCGGGCGGTGCTGCCGCACCTGCGCGAGCGCAAAAGCGGTCACATCCTCAATATCACTAGCATCGGCGGGCTGCGTGCTTTTCCGGGCGTGGGCATCTACAACGGCTCTAAGTTTGCGCTGGAGGGCATAGGCGAGAGCCTGGCCCAGCAAGTGGCCCCCCTAGGTATCCATGTGACTAATGTGGAGCCCAGTGGCTTCCGCACCGATTGGGCGGGGCGCTCGGCCACGTTTACCGAGCCGGCCATTGACGACTACCGCTCCACGGCGGGCAAGAACATGGCCGACATTCAGGGCTACAGCGGGCAGCAGCCCGGCGACCCCGAGCGCGCGGCGCAGGCCATGTTTGACCTCGTGCGCATGGACAACCCGCCGCTGCACCTGCCCCTAGGCAAGGCCGCCGTGAAGGGCGCCCTCGACAAGTTTGCTACCATTACCAAGGAAGTAGAACAGTACGCCCACATCGGCAACGGCGCTGATTTTCCGAGCTAGCACCTAGGTCTCCTTTTGCTTAGACACACAAAACCCCGGTCTGGCAGACCGGGGTTTTGTATGAGTAGACCCTTCCCACAAAAGGCAGTGCCCGCTTTTTGACCTAGGTCAAAAAAAGAATAAAGTTCGATTTCTGTATCAATGCAGCAGCCAGCACCTAGCGCAGCACTAGGTACCTAGGAACTTGTCCTGAAAATCGACTTATGGCCGCACTATTTCCACGAGCGGCAATTCGGCTACTGGCTCGGTGACGCGCGCCGCTGGCACCGAGTTGCCTTGCAAGGCCAGTTGGTAGCGAGCCTCGTCAAACTCGCCCTCGCTCTTGGCAATCACCAGCGTCGCCACGCCGTTGCCGATAACGTTGGTAATGGCCCGTGCCTCGCTCATGAAGCGGTCGACGCCCAGCAGCAGGGCCACGCTCTCGACCGGAATAGCCTTGGTGGCCGCCAGCGTGGAAGCCAGCACGATAAAGCCCGAGCCGGTAACGCCCGCCGCACCCTTGCTCGTGACTATCAGAATAGCAATGAGCGTGAGCTGCTGCGTGAGGGAAAGCGGAATATTGAAGGCCTGAGCCAGGAAAATAACTGCGATAGATAGGTAAATGCTCGTCCCATCGAGGTTGAAGGAGTAACCGGTAGGGATAACTAAGCCCGCCACCGAGCGCGAGCACCCTAGGCGCTCCATCTTGTCTATCATGCGCGGCAATGCCGACTCCGACGACGACGTACCGAGTACCAGCAGTATTTCTTCCTTTATAAAGCGCAAATAGGGACCTAGGCGCAGCTTATAGAAGCGCAGAATAAGATTGAGTACCACGAAGATGAATAGGAACATCGTCGTGTACACGACCAACATAAGCTTGCCCAGCGGCAGCAGCGTGGCAATGCCATACTTGCCAATAGTGAAGGCCATGCCGCCAAACGCGCCCAGCGGGGCCAGCTTCATCACGATGGCCAGCACCCCAAACATGGCGTGCGATAGCCGGTCGAAGGTCTTAACTAAGGGCTGAGCCACCTCGCCCATGCGATTGAGCGCCAAGCCAAAAAGCACCGCAAATAGCAGCACCTGCAAAATGTCGCCCTTGGCGAAAGCCTCGACTACGTTGCCAGGTACGATGTGGGTAAAGAACTCGACCCAATTCATCTCCCCAGCTTTCTCGGTGAATTTGGCGGCTTCTTCGGCCTTTTTGCTGTCGTGCAGCACAGCTTGAGCAGTGGCCTGCACGCCTGCGCCGGGCTGAGTCAGGTTGGCCACTCCGATGCCAATAGCCAGAGCTAGCGTAGTCACTATTTCAAAATAAAGCAGGGCTTTACCACCCACGCGGCCCACTTTCTTCATGCTGCCCATGCCCGCAATGCCGAGCACGACAGTCAGGAAAATGATGGGCGCAATCAACATCTTAATGAGGTTGATAAACGTGTCGGCCACCGGTTTGAGGGCCGCGCCAAACTTGGGAAAAAGCGCGCCCACCACTACCCCTAGGGCAATGGCCGTGAGCACCTGCACGGTAAGGTTAGAGTACCAGCGTTTCATATATGAAGCAAAGAGACGAGGGTGGGAATGTAGCAGCAGCAAGACTAAGGCACGACCTAACGCAGCATTTTTGAAAACCAAGCCCTGCAAAGCAAGCAGCTTTAAAACAGAAGCTAACTGCCGCCTAGGGCAGCTAGCATCCCAGGCGAGCTGTTCGGCCGTAACCTTCGACGCGCCCGCCAAGATGTCAGCGCTGGCGTAATCAGCGTACTTCTGAAAAGTATCTACGAATTTCTGAGCCAGGTCGGCGGCCGTAGCGTCGTAGGCAGTAGCATTGACCCAAGTCGAGCTGGTGGGGGAGGCATAAACTTGGTCCTTTAAAAATACGCCGAACCCACCACGCCTATTGCGATAAGCTACTCGCTAGCCTGCCGAGCAATTTCATGCTTTTACCTTAGCCTTATGCCCGTACCGCCCTCTTACTCCGCCAACGATTTTGAAGCCCAGAGCTGGCAGCACCTGCAAGACCTCGTTTTTCGCGATACCTGGGATGCCCACCTTGGCCGCTACCGCTCGCCATTTGTGTACCGCGGCATGCGCAGCTTTGGCTACACGCTTAGCACCAGCTTGCAGCGCCTAGGTGGCAATTACCATGAACTGGAACACCACTTGCTGCGCAACTTCCGCAAATACGCTCGCGACACCACCACGCCGCCCAGCGCCACCGTCTGGGACTGGCTGGCCCTGGCCCAGCACCATGGCCTTCCTACGCGCTTGCTCGACTGGACCTACTCGCCCTACGTGGCGCTGCACTTCGCTACCGACGACCTGCACGCCTATCACCAGGACGGTATTATTTGGGCGCTCAATTACGTGAAGGCTGCCGACCAACTGCCCCCTGCCCTGCAAGGCGTACTAGCCCGCGAGGGCTCCAACGTATTTACCTCCGAGCTGCTGTCGCCCGCCGCGCCCTCGCTGCCTGCCTTGCAAGACCTACAAGAAGAGCCCTTCGTGCTTTTTCTAGAGCCGCCCTCCCTCGACACGCGCATCGTACACCAGTACGCACTGTTTTCGTGCATGAGCACCCCGCAGGCCGTGCTGCACCACTGGTTAGCCGAGCGGCCCGAGCTTTTCTTCCGCATTCGCATTCCAGCCCGCCTCAAGTGGGAGGTGCGCGACAAGCTCGACCAAGCCAACATCACCGAGCGCGTCCTTATGCCCGGGCTCGGAGGCCTCAGCCGCTGGCTGCACCGTCACTACTCGTCGGCCCAGGGCCGGCCGACTACGGGCGAAGGTGCCGAGCTACCCGGCTGAAGCTACCACCAACGTAAAGCGCCGCTGCCTAGGTAGGCAGCGGCGCTTTACGTTAAGCTAACATTATTTTATTGACCTAGAGATTAGTGGCGGCCGTAGCCATAGCCATACCCTCGGTCGTGGTGGCCGTGGCCATGGCCGCGGTCGTAGCCGCGGCGGCCGTAGCCGCGGCCCCGGTCATGTTCGTGCACTACGCACGAGCTCAGCGTGATACTTCCGAGTACTAAGAGGGGCAGAGCCCGACGAAAAAGGAGCGACAACATAATAGTAAGTCTGTTTAGGGAAGGTTGGAGAAAATCGAGAACGTATATCCTTAAACGAAGACCGTGCCAGAAAGACGAGTAGCTATTAAAGACACTTACTGGGTAGGTCGGCACAATCTGACGTATATTTGTCTGGCAATACGGTTTTCCTGCTAAACCCCCTGTTGCTATGGCCGACCACGCCGCCCCTAAAATCGCCTTCGAGGCTCTGACCTACGACGACGTACTGCTGCTGCCCGCTTACTCGGAGGTATTGCCTCGCGACTGCGACCCCAGCACCCAGCTCACCCCCCGCATTCGGCTGCACCTGCCCCTCATCTCGGCCGCAATGGATACCGTGACCGAGGCCGACATGGCTATTGCCCTGGCTCAGGAGGGTGGCCTAGGTATCATTCACAAGAATATGAGCGTGAAGGCTCAGGCCAACCAGGTGCGCCGCGTCAAGCGCTCCGAGTCGGCTCTTATCCAGGACCCCTTCACCCTGCCGCCCACTGCCACCCTGGCCGATGCGCGCAGCCTCATGCGCCAGCACAACATCGGGGGCATTCCGATTATTGAAGGCGACCGCCGCCTGGTAGGCATTATCACTAGCCGCGACCTGCGCTTCGAGAAGGACTTCACGGCGCCGGTTTCGACTATCATGGTGCCGCTTTCGCGTCTGGTGGCTGCCCCAGCTGGCATCGACCAGCGCGAGGCCGAGGACATGCTGCAAGACAAGAAAGTAGACAAGCTGCCGCTCGTAGATGCGGAAGGCCGCCTCACCGGCCTGATGACCTATAAGGATATTCGCAAGCGCCGCCGGGCGCCGCACGCCAGCAAAGACCACCTAGGGCGCCTGCGCGTAGGTGCGGCTGTAGGCGTCACCGCCGACCTGCTGCAGCGTGTGGCGGCGCTGCACGAGGCAGGGGTCGACATCATCAGCGTTGACACTGCCCACGGCCACAGCAAGGGCGTGCTCGATGCCGTGCGCTTGATTAAGAAAGAATACCCGAACCTAGACGTGATGGCCGGCAACGTGGCCACCGCGGCCGGCGCGCGCGCCCTAGCCGACGCTGGTGCCGACGTAGTGAAAGTGGGCGTAGGCCCTGGCTCCATCTGCACCACCCGCATCATTGCGGGCATCGGGGTACCGCAGCTGTCGGCCGTAATGGAAGCCGCTCGCGGCCTGGAAGGCACTGGCATTTCGCTGGTGGCCGACGGCGGTATTAAGTTCTCGGGTGATATCGTGAAGGCGCTGGCGGGCGGCGCGGCCGCCGTGATGGTGGGCTCGCTGCTGGCCGGCACCGACGAGGCCCCCGGCGACCTCATCATTTATGAAGGCCGCAAGTACAAGAGCTACCGCGGCATGGGCTCGGTCGAGGCCATGGAAGACGGCTCTAAGGACCGGTACTTCCAGGACGCCGAAGACGACGTGAAGAAACTAGTGCCCGAGGGCATTGTGGGCCGGGTACCTTTTAAAGGTGATGTTAATGAAGTGCTGTACCAGCTGGCTGGGGGTATGCGGGCTGGCATGGGCTACGTAGGCGCGGCCAACTTGCCTGCTCTACAGGCAGCCCAGTTTGTGCGCATCACAGGAGCTGGCTTGCGCGAAAGCCACCCGCACGATGTGCAGATTACCCGGGAGGCGCCGAACTATTCGAGTCGCTAGCTCCAACGGCGGCGGCTTGCCCTAGGGCGGGCCGCCGCTAGTAGTACTGGCCTAAGGTGTATTTTTGCTTTTCCAACGGCCAGCGGGGAATAAAAGGATATTAGCGCCGATGGGGTTTACCTTCACGCTTCTTATGCCCAAAATTCGCCCTTCTGCTTGGTTTCTGATAGCCGCTGGCTTCTGCTGGCTTCTACTGCTACTCAGCACCCTAAGCCGCGGGCAACCCATTCCGGGCCTGGCCGCCAACTGGCCACGCTGGCTGCTGCTAGTAGCGCAAGGAGGCTTTGCAGCCTGCGTATTTCTGTACACGCGGGTGCAACCCGATGCGCTGATTGGCCAAAATTTTATCGGGTTATTGCGAGCGCTATTTCGCCGAGGATTGGCACTCAGCGTAGCCTTGCTAGTGCTCGTTGGTATCGACCAGTTAGCAACCGCGCACACGCTGCCCCTGCCTGGTAATATTACCACTGCTGTAGTTTACACCATTGCGCTGGCGCTGTTTATCGTCTTTCTGGCTCAGGTTCTTTATGCCTGGCGGTCGCTCGTGAGTTTTCGGGGCGGGGCCAAGCTGCGACGCGAGTGGATGGTTTTCGAGCTTACCCTAGGACTGGCCCTAATGATGCAGCTGCTGGTGTGGCAAATGTCGCCGAGCCTACGGCTTGGGGTAGGCATTGGGCTGGCACTGTTCGGGGTGTATCTAAGCGGGCACCAGCGCTGGGTGGCTTACCTCAACAACTCGCAGAAGTGGCAAGCCATTCTGCTGCAGCTAGGTATTCTGGGCTTTACGCTGCTGTTCCTGTTTTACCTGCGCAACGCCCAGAACGACCCAGTATTGCTAGCGCCTGCCACGCAGCTTTCTTTCTTGGTATTGAGTTCGTTCTTCGCTAGCTTCTACGCTATAGCGGGTTTGCTGATTACGTTGTTCAACTTACCGATTGCCGAGGTTTTTGAGCAGCGGCGGGCCGAAATCTTGGGCTTGCAGCACCTGAGTCAGATTATTCAGCGCGGGCAGTCGGCCCCCGAAATTTACCAGATGCTGTTTAACTCGGCTATTCAAACCATCAAGGCTCACGCAGCCATTTTGATGCCAGAGCGGCAGCCCGGCGAATTGACTAAGTCGTCCCTCACGACCCTACGTTACCAGTTTTCCGCCGACGATATTCCACTAGTAGAGCCACTCCTTACACCACTGCCAGGCACGCCGCGCGTAGTCGAGCTGATTGACAATAACCTAGAGCGCTCCAAGCGCCTAGCGGGCTCGTCCATCCCCTACGGGTCCATGGCAGTCCTGCCGTTGCAAAGTACTTCGCACAACTACGGTACGCTACTGCTGCTACACAAGGAGCCGCACGCGTTCGACTCAGAGGTACTGAGCATCCTGCACACCTTCACAGCCCAAACGGTACTCAGCCTCGAGAACCTGCAGCTTGCGCAGGAGTCGCTCAGCAACCAGCGCACGCAAGACGAGCTGCGCATTGCAGCGTTAGTGCAAGAGCGCCTCATTCCGAAGCGTTTGCCCACCGACGACTGGTTTGAAATCAGCACCTATGCCCAAGCGGCCAAGGAGGTAGGCGGCGACTTCTACGACTTTCTGCACCTGCCGGGCCAGAAGCTGGCGGTGCTTATTGGCGACGTTTCGGGCAAAGGCGTTACGGCAGCTTTCCACACTGCCCAGATGAAAGGCATCTTCCATGCCTTAATGCAGGCCAATCCGCTGGCCAAGAAAGAACGCGACCGCTACCCCGACCCCCATCGCTTCATGGTGCAGGCCAACGAGGCCCTCACGCACTGCCTAGAGCGCTCGTCTTTCATTACGGCCGCCTTCTACCTAATTGACTACCAGGCTGGTGGCTTTAGCTTTGCGCGCGCTGGGCACTGCCACACGCTATATTACCACTCCATTAAGGAGGAGGTTAGCTACTTTCGCACGGAGGGGCTGGGCCTAGGTATCATCCGCGACGTAGCCTACGAGAAACACGTCAAGACGCAGTTTTGGGATTACAACCCCGGCGATGTCATGGTTATCTATACCGATGGCATTGTAGAGGCGCGCGACGGCGAGGGCAATGAGTATGGCGAGGAGCGCCTACGCCAAATGCTAGAAGCGTGTTTCTACCAGTCGGCAGAAGAAATCAATGAGCACCTGCGCCACGATGTGCAAGAATTTAGCCGCGGCCAGCCTCTGCACGACGACCAGACACTGCTTGTTATCAAGTTCAAAGCGGCCCAACCCCACACCTAACCCTACGTATGGGGCACTATTATGAAAGTAACGACGCACACCTCCACTGATACCCTCACCCTCGTTCTTGACGGTGAGCTCGATGCTTCTTCTGCTGTTGTGCTCGATGCTGAGCTCAACAAACCAGAAATACTAAATTACCGCAAGGTACTCGTTGACTGCCAGCGCTTGAGCTATATTTCTTCGGCAGGCCTAGGGGTCTTTATCTCGCACCTACAGCGCTTGCAAGACTCCGATGTGAAATTGGTATTCTTTAACATGCAGGAGAAAGTGTTCAACGTATTTGAGATTCTTGGCCTCGATTCGCTGATGCATATTGTCCCCACCGAGCAAGAAGCTCAAGCCGCCTGAAAAATTATGGATTAAAAATTGTGACTGATGAATTCGCTATCTGTTTTTTCACTCACAATTTTTAATTCATAGTTTATACTCATTCCCCATGACCAGCCACCTCCGCATTGCTTGTTCGCGCCACAACCTTCAGCAGGTGCGCGACTTTGTGCGCGGTTTTCTCACGGCGGGGCATCGTAATGAGGTAATTGTGAATCAAGTAGTACTGGCTGTAGATGAGGTAGTGGCCAATTTCATCATCCACGCCAATGGTGAGGATGCCAATCAGTTTCTGGATTTGATGCTGGCTCTTACCGAGCACCGCCTCGACATCGAAATTGAAGACCAGGGTGCCACTATCTTTATTCCTTCGTCGGTGGCGCCCAACCCCGACATGCGCGAGTACATTCGGCAAGGGCGCAAAGGCGGTATGGGCATGGCGCTGGTGGCACGCATTATGGACCGGGTAGAGTTTTTTGAGCGTAATGCCCACACGGTCTGCTACCTGAGCAAGACGCTCGGCTAGCGCCAGTTGTTACTACCTAGGTGGGGAGAATAAGGGAAGAAGAAAATCTTTCACTTATTCTCCCCATTTTTTATTCGCCTCTCCGCTTCAGCCTATCCCCGCGTTTTTCTTCGTAAAATTGCACCAGCATTGTGTCCATTGCGTTGGGAGCAAACTTCTGACCTTATTGGGCTGATTCCGCTTACTCTTTCTATGCATTTACGCCTTCCGTTGGCCGGTGTTGCTGCCGCCACGCTGTTGCAGCTGGCTGCTTGCCAGACCAGCAAACCTACCGCTGCTGCGACTACGGCACTTACTGGCCCAACTGCCGCCCCCAAGAG
>Ga0265798_10002205_pt1 | contig 28961 bp, 23 predicted proteins | sample P3T30metagenome_FD_192430 | JGI IMG/M metagenome (GOLD analysis project Ga0265798, IMG submission 192430) | Plant litter microbial communities from East Loma Ridge, Irvine, California - P3 T30 | ecosystem: Environmental > Terrestrial > Plant litter > Unclassified | place: USA: California...
GGGCAGCTCGATCATGCCGGGCAAGGTCAATCCGGTGATTCCCGAAGCGGTCAACATGTGCGCCTTCGAGATCATGGGCAACGACCTGGCCCTGACCATCGCCGCCGAGGGCGGGCAGTTGCAGCTCAACGTCATGGAACCGCTGATCGCCTACAAGATCTTCGACTCCATCCGCCTGCTGCAGCGCGCCATGGACATGCTGCGTGAACACTGCATCGTCGGCATTACCGCCAACGAACAGCGCTGCCGCGAGCTGGTGGAGCACTCCATCGGCCTGGTCACCGCGCTGAACCCCTACATTGGCTATGAAAACGCCACCCGTATCGCTCGCATCGCCCTGCAGACAGGTCGCGGCGTGCTGGAGCTGGTACGTGAGGAAGGCCTGCTCGACGACGCCATGCTGGCCGACATCCTGCGCCCGGAAAACATGATCGCGCCGCGCCTCGTGCCCCTCAAGGCCTGAGCCGGCCGTACGCTCACCAGGTCGAGGGACTAGACACCTCTCACCTTTTGAGGGCTCCGAGAGCAATTTCGGAGCCCTTTTTTTGTGCCGCTGTAACGCCCTGGGTCAAACATCCCACAAGATGAATATGCCCAGTCCTATGCACCAAAAAGCTGCGCGGCCTTACACCTATGGGTATAGTGCCGCCCTTTTGAACTTGACGAGGTAACCCCCATGCTTGAAGTCATCAACGACTTCCTCTCGGGAAAAGTCCTGATCGTGCTTATCGTCGGCCTCGGTGGCTATTTCACCGTGCGCTCGCGCTTCGTCCAACTGCGCCACTTCCTGCACATGTTCAGTGTGTTCCGCGACAGCCTGCGCAACAGTTCAGACCAGCTCAGCTCGTTTCAGGCACTGATGCTCAGCCTGGCCGGGCGAGTCGGCGCCGGTAACATTGCAGGCGTCGGCATTGCCGTGACCCTGGGTGGCCCGGGCGCGGTGTTCTGGATGTGGGTCACCGCCCTGGTGGGCATGGCCAGCAGCTTCTTCGAATGTACCCTGGCGCAGGCCTACAAGCGCTGCGACCCCGACGGCCAATACCGCGGCGGTCCTTCGTTCTACATTCAGCACGGCCTGGGCAAGCGCTGGCTGGGCATGGTCATGGCGGTGCTGTTGCTGCTGACCTTCGGCTTTGCCTTCAACGGCCTGCAATCGCATGCGGTCACCAGTTCGCTGAACGATGCCTTCGGCCTGTCCACCACCTGGACCGGCGTAGGCCTGGCCGCGTTGCTGGGCCTGGTGTTCTTCGGTGGTATCAAGCGAATCGCGGCGGTCGCCGACCTGCTGGTGCCGGTCAAGACCCTGGCCTACATCGCCGTCAGCCTCTATGTGATCGTGCTGCAGTTCGATCAGGTTCCGGAAATGCTGGCGACCATCGTGCGCAGCGCGTTCGGCCTGGACCCGGTATTCGGCGGTCTGCTCGGCAGCGCCATCGTCATGGGCGTGAAACGTGGTGTGTTCGCCAACGAAGCGGGCCTGGGCAGTGCGCCCAACGTGGCCGCCGTGGCGCAGGTCGAACACCCGGTTGCACAGGGCGTGGTGCAGGCGTTCAGCGTCTTCCTCGACACCTTCGTGATCTGTACCTGTACCGCACTGGTGATCCTGCTGTCGGGCTTCTACACGCCGGGCTTCGAGGGCGATGGCATTGCCCTGACGCAGAACTCGCTGGCCAACGTGGTGGGTGAATGGGGCCGGGTGTTCATCAGTGTCGCCTTGTCGCTGTTCGTGTTCACCTCGATCCTCTACAACTATTATCTGGGCGAGAACAGCCTGCGCTTCCTCATCGGCGACAACCGCAAGGCGGTGCTGGTGTACCGCGCGATCGTGCTGTTGCTGATCTTCTGGGGCGCCATCGAAAACCTGGAAACGGTGTTTGCCTTCGCCGACATCACCATGACCCTGCTGGCCTTCGTCAACCTGATCGCTTTGGCCATGCTGTTCAAGACCGGCCTGCGCCTGCTGCGCGACTATGATGCGCAGCGCAGTGCCGGGATCAAGGTACCGGTGTTCGATTCGCGGCAGTTCGCCGACCTCGACCTGGACCTCAAGGCCTGGCCGGTGCCAAATCCGGCGGCAGCCGATGAAAAGGCCCAGGCACCCCTGCCCGTCCAGCGTTAAGGAGGCTTCTGCATGAGCATCGCATCCCCTGCCCGTCACGTACGGGTGCTGTACACCGGCGGCACCATCGGCATGCAGGCCAGTGCCAATGGCCTGGCTCCGGCTTCGGGCTTCGAGGCGCGCATGCGCGGACAACTCGACGCCCAGCCTGAACCGGTGGTGCCGCACTTCAGCTTCGAGGAGCTGCTGCCGCTGATCGACAGCGCCAACATGACGCCGGCCTACTGGCAGCGGCTGCGCGAAGCCGTGGTTCGAGCGGTGGATGAGCAGGGTTGCGATGCCGTACTGATCCTGCATGGTACCGACACGCTGGCGTACAGCGCGGCGGCCATGAGTTTCCAGTTGCTGGGGCTCGAGGCGCCGGTGCTGTTCACCGGTTCCATGCTGCCGGCCGGGGTGCCCGACAGCGATGCCTGGGAAAACGTCAACGGCGCCCTGGGAGATCTTGCCAGGGGCCTGGAGCCGGGTGTGCACCTGCATTTCCACGGTGCGCTGCTGCCGCCGACCCGCTGCGCCAAAGTGCGCAGCTCGGGGCGCAATCCGTTTGCCGCGTTGCGGCGCACGGGTGGCGCCGCCCGGGTTGCACCGATGCCGGCGGCGCTGGATTATCGCCAGCCACGTCAGCCTGCCAGCATCGGTGTATTGCCGCTGTACCCCGGCCTCGGCGTGCCGCTGTTGCAGGCGGTCGTGGACAGCGGGGTGCAGGCCTTGCTGCTCGAATGCTACGGCAGCGGCACCGGGCCGTCCGACAACGCGCCGTTCCTCGACGCGCTGCGGGCAGCCCAGGCGCGGGGCATCGTGGTCGTGGCGCTGACGCAATGCCAGGAAGGCGGCGTCGAACTGGATGTGTATGAAGCCGGTAGCCGCCTGCGCGATGCAGGCGTGCTCTCCGGCGGCGGCATGACCCGCGAGACGGCATTGGGCAAGCTGCACGCATTGCTGGGTGCAGGCTTGCCGGTGGAAGAAGTCCGCCGCCTGGTAGAACTCGACCTGTGCGGCGAACTGGCCTGATCGAAACCGCGGCGCGCCCTTCGCGGCCACGGACCGCTCCTGCGAAGCTTGCACGATCCCGTAGGAGCGGTCATCGGCCGCGAAGCAGGCGCTGCGGTGTATCAGGCAGACTGCGGCGCGCCCTTCGCGGCCACGGACCGCTCCTACGAAGCTTGCACGATCCCGTAGGAGCGGTCATCGGCCGCGAAACAGGCGCTGCGGTGCATCAGACAGACTACGGCGCGCCCTTCGCGGCCACGGACCGCTCCTACGAAGCTTGCACGATCCCGTAGGAGCGGTCAGCGGCCGCGAAGCAGGCGCCGCGGTGTCACTGTCACTCAGCAGCCGGTCAGGCGTTCCACGCGCGCTTCGTTGGGAAAGAACAACGGACGCAGGCGAACGCCAACGCTGTTGCCGATGAAGGCGGCGACCAGCCACAGCCAGCCATGCAGGCTGCCAGAGGCAATGCCGCTGAAATACGCACCGATGTTGCAGCCATAAGCCAGGCGCGACCCATAGCCCAGTAACAACCCGCCAATCACGGCCGCGATCAGTGACCGGCGCGGGATCTTCAAGCTGGGCGCGAAATGCCCGGCCAACCCCGCCGCCAGCAGTGCACCCAGCACGATACCGATGTCCATGACGCTGGTGATGTCCTCCCACACCGGCGCAGCCAGCGCCTTGGCGTTGGATGCGGTTTGCCAGAACGCCCAACTGCCCACGTCCACGCCCAACCCACTGGCCACTTTCGCCCCCCACAGGGCGAACGCCGACGTGATGCCCCAAGGCCGACCGGCCAGCGCCAGCGTGGCGAAGTTCAGCAGCGCCAGCGCGACTGCTCCCCACACCAGGGGCCAGGGCCCGCGCAGGAACCTGTTCGAACCAGGCGTCGCCCGCACGTCGGGTGTTTCCAGCGCACCATGCCGACGCCGTTCCAGGCCCACGGTCACCCACGCGATCAGCGCGAACACGCCCAGGCTCAGCAACAGCGCCGGCACCACGCCCAGGCTCTTGACGATCGAGATCGCCGGCAACGATGGCAAGGCAAACCACCAGTCCACATGGTGGGTCGCGATCAGTGAGCCACAGATGAAGAACAGCAGGGTCACCAGCATGCGTGCGTTGCCACCACCGACGGTGAACAGCGTCCCCGACGCGCAACCGCCACCCAACTGCATGCCGATGCCGAAAATGAAGGCACCGAACACCACCGACAAACCGGCGGGCGCGACCAGCCCCACCACCGGCTGGCCGAACAGGCTGCCTGCACCCAGAACCGGAAAGAACAGCAGCACCGCCAGCGCCAGCATGACCATCTGCGCCCGCAGCCCTGCGCCTCGGCGATCACGGATGAACACCCGCCAGGCAGACGTGAAGCCGAACGCTGCGTGATAAAGCGTCAGACCCAGGGCCGCACCGACCGCCCACAACAGCACCTGGCGCGAACCCACCGCAGCGGCGAGAAACACCCCGCCGAGCACCAGCAGAGAGATCGCCACCAGCGGCGCACCCAGTGCACGCCGTGGGGCAACAGAAAAAGTCGAACTCATGGCAGCATCCGAATAGAGAGACAAGACAGCGCAGCAGTATAAAACCTAAAGCCAGGTGTTGATGCGTCTCTGCGACCAGAGCGACTTCAGGCCGCAGGTGATCGGTGCCAGGCACCCGCAGGATTTTGTGAACAACCTTCTTGCAACGTTCCCTCGACGCGCCGGTCAGAAACTGTCCAACCGAGGCTGAGCTAGCCATTTCACTGTATGTAATACCAGACGCTAAGCGCGATCTGTGGATAAACCTGTGTATAACCTTGGGTATAACCCTGTGGATACTTGTGTGGATAATCTTCCGAGTGCTGTTGGATGCACTCGCTCGCACAAGATGCCAAGATGACCGTCACGACCCACCGGAGCACCACCATGTCCGACCTCGCCATTCGTCCTGTTACCGCAGCCGACCATCTTGCCTGGCTGAACCTCTGGCGGGCCTACCAGCTTTTCTACCAGACCGAGATCCCCGAAGCCGTGACCCAGGTCACCTGGCAACGCATGCTCGACGACGCCGAACCCATGCACGCGGCGCTTGCCTGGCGCGACGGCGTGGCCATCGGCATGGTTCACTACATCTATCACCGCTCGTGCTGGACCATTGAAAACTCCTGCTACCTGCAGGATCTGCTGGTGGATGCTTCGGTACGCGGTGGGGGCGTGGGTCGCCGGTTGATCGAGTTCGTCTACGCAACCGCCAAGACCGCCGGTTGCGCCAAGGTCCACTGGCTCACCCATGAAACCAATAGCACCGCCATCGGGCTGTACCGCAATATCGCCGAGCAGCCCGGTTTCATCCAATTTCGCAAGCCACTCTAGGAGCTGCCATGCCCACATCCGCCTCCGCATCCGACTGGAAGCCCGTCAAGGCACCCGTGGCGACCACCATGAACGGTCGCTTCATCCGCCTGGAGAAACTCGATCCCAAGCGCCATGGTGAAGACCTCTGGGAAGCCCTGCAGGGGCCGCAGTCCGACGCGCAACTGTGGGACTACCTGCCCTACGGCCCCTTCAACGACCTGGAGCTGTTCTATATCTGGCTCGACGGCTATGCCATCAGCAACGATCCGCTGGGCTTCTGCGTGGTCGACCAGCACACCGGCAAAGCCGAAGGCATCCTCAGCCTGATGTCCATCGTGCCGGCGCACGGACGCCTGGAAGTGGGCCACGTGGCCTTTGCCGCCTCCATGCAGCGCACGCCCAAGGGCACCGAGGCGATCTACCTGGCGCTCAAGCTGGCATTCGGTCAGGGCTATCGCCGGGTCGAATGGAAGTGCGACAACGCCAACAAACGTTCGCGCCGCGCCGCCGAACGCGTCGGTTTCAGCCTCGAAGGTGTGTTCCGCCAGCACATGGTAGTCAAGTGTCGCAACCGTGACACGGCGTACTTTTCCATCACCCACAGCGAGTGGCCGGCAATCGAGGCAGCGTTCGAGGGCTGGCTGGCGGTAGACAACCAGCCTTCTTCCGGCCAGCGCAAACCCTTGGAACAGTTTCGCGTCGGCGTTTAAATAATTCTGTAAAGACCAGGGGCTATACAGGACGACCTCACTGCAATCAGGTCGTCCGCTCATGCCGTACTCTCCGCACCGCCTCGCCCTTGCCATCGCTCTGCTCGCCCCGGGCACGCCGATGTCGGCGGCCTTCGCCAAAGACCTGCAGATCGATACCGCCATCCAGGCGACGCAAAGCCTGAGCGATACCGATCGCCTGACGGTGAGCAAGGGTGGGAGCATCACGGCCAGTGCCGAGGCGATCAAGCTCAAGGGTTCGGCAGCGGGTACTGGCGTGGTTGTGGATAACTCGGGCCGGCTGATCTCCACTGCCGATCGAGCCATCGACAGCTCCAGTAGCGGCGCAGTGCGCAACTACACCCTGATCAATCGCGCGGGTGCGCTGATTCAAGGCTCGTCCGATGCCTTTCGCATCAAGGACGATTTCAGCCGTGGCGCCATCGTCATCGACAACAGTGGCACGCTGCGCTCGCTGAACAAGCGCGCTATCGATCTGGAAGCCCTGGAAAGCGCTGGCATCGCCACCACCCTCGACAACCGCGCCGGCGGGTTGATCCGCAGCGAAAAGAACGACGCGATGAAAACCGGCATCAATGCCACGATCATCAACCACGGCGAGATATCCACAGGCGACACCTTCAGCCTCGACGACAAGTACGACGGTATCGACGTGGCGGCTGCCACTGGCGTGTCCGTGTACAACCATGGCTTGATCAGCGGCGGCCGCCACGGCCTGACCACGGACGAAGGTGCGCTGCTGTACAACGAAGGCACGCTGATCGGCCGCAATGGCTCGGGCTACGGTTCGGACGGCAACGGCACGGTCATCAACCACGGCCTGATCTCCGGCGATGTGTCCGGCCTGCAGGCCGTGGGTGACGGCGACGGTGTGGACATCGACTACATCGGCCATATCGAGAACTACGGCACCATTCGCGGCACCGGTGCATGCGGTGCCAAGCCAGGCGATCCCCTCAATGCCAGCGAAGGCATCGCCATGGGCGGCGGTTATATTTTCAATGCGGCAGGCGCCACCATCAGCGGCGCCGACAATGCCATCCTGATCGACGATGGCAGCAATGGCTCGGCCCATGGCGCCACCTATCTGGAGAACCATGGCAGCATCAGCGGGCTCAACGGCTTCGGCGTGCAGCTCAATGGCGCCTTCGCCGACACCGTCATCAACGCCGGCTCCATCGGCGGCAGCAATGGACAGGCCCTGCGAATGGGCGCAGGCGACGACCGTTTGACCGTACTCAGCGGTGGTCGCTTCAACGGTGTGGTCGACGGCGGCAGCGGCCGCGATCGTGTGATCCTGGAGGGCAATGCCGGCGGCAGTTTCGGCAACAGCCGCCACTTCGAAACCCTGGAAGTGCAGAGCGGCACCTGGACCCTCACCAGCATCGGCGACTTCAGCGCCGACAGTCGCATTGCCAACGGCGCCACGCTGATCAACCAGGGCAGTATTGCCGGCAACCTCAGCGTTGATCCGGGCGGCGTCTACGCCGGCGGTGGCGCAGTGGGCAACCTGCTCGTCAACGGCACCTTGTCGAGCAACAGCCAGCTGGGCACTGCCTTGGTCAACGGCGACCTGACACTGGCACGCGGCGCAACCCTGGCGTATGGCGTGAACGCCGATGGCAGCAGTGCGCCGCTGCAGGTCGCAGGCGCGGCCAATCTCGACGGCGCCACCCTGGCCGTTGTGCCGAGCAGTGGCGAATACCCCTGGCAAAGCCGCTACACCGTGCTGCAGGCGGGCAGCGTGAACGGTCGCTTCGGTACGGTGACGAGCGACTACGCCTTTCTGACCCCGACCCTGAGCTACGGCGCGACCGCGGTCGACCTCGACTACACCCGCAACGACATCGCCTTCGCCGACTTCGCCAGCACCACCAATGGCGGCAATGCCGCCCGCAGCCTGGCTGCCGCAAGCAGCGGCACCCTGTACAACGCCCTGCTCGGCACCAGCACCGCCAGCGCAGGGGCGGCCATCGAGCAACTGGCTGGCAGCAGCAACGCCAACCTGGCTGCCGCAACCCTGGCCGGTACCACCCAGGTCGGCAGCAGCATGCTCTCGGCCATGCGCCAGATGGGCAGCGGCAGCGGCCTGCTGGTGGGCCTGGGCGCACAAGACACGCCGGTGCTGGCCGCCAGCGGCATACCCGACCAGGCCCGCAACCTCAACGACCCCAACGCACAGGGCCGTGTCTGGGTCCAGGCCCTGGGCAGCTACGGCAAGCTTGATGGCGAACACGGCAGCGATGGCCTCGAACAACGGACTTCGGGCGCCGTGCTGGGCACCGACTGGGCACTGACCCCGGACTGGCGCGTGGGCCTGCTGGGCGGTTATTCGCGTACCGACCTGGACGCATCCGGCGTGGACGGCAAAATCGACAGCTGGCACGCAGGCATCTACGCCCTGCGCCAGAACGGTCCGCTGGCCCTGCGCCTGGGTGCGGCCTACAGCCAGCATGATGGCAACAGCAAGCGCAGTGTCGACTTCGCCGGCTTCAGTGACCGTTTGCGCGGCGACTACGACGCCGACAGCCAGCAAGCCTTCGCCGAACTGGGATACGACCTGGGCAGCGGCCGGCTCAGCGCCGAACCCTTCGCCAACCTGGGCTACCAGCGCTACAGCCGCGACGGCTACCGCGAAAAAGGCGGAGCCGCCGCCCTCGCCGTGGACGCCCAGACACAGGACAACTTCACCAGCACCTTCGGCGTGCGCCTGGCTCACTTGAGCCAATTGGACAACGGCATGAGCCTGACCCCGCGTGGCAGCCTGGGCTGGCGTCATGCCTATGGAGACGTCGACAACAGCACCCGGCAGGCGTTTGCCAGTGGTGGCAATGCGTTCAGTGTCGAAGGCAGCGCCCTGGACCGCGACAGCCTGATGGTCGAAGCCGGCCTGGACCTGGGTGTCAGTGCGCGGCAGAGCGTCGGCATCGGTTACACCGGCGAGCTGGGTAGCAACAGTCGCAACCATGCTGTGGTCGGCCAGTGGCAGATGCGCTTCTGATCAGTCTCGCGGCTGCCGGGTGGACAAAAAAAAGGGGGCCACCCGGCCCCCAGAGGAAAACCTTGAAACCTGAGATCAGCCCTCGATCTCGATCAGTATCTCGCCGGGGTTCACGCGGTCGCCCTTGGCCACGTGGATCGCCGTGACCTTGCCTGCCACACCGGCCTGGACCTCGGTTTCCATCTTCATCGCCTCGGTGATCAACAGCGCCTGGCCGGCCTTGACCGAGTCACCCAGCTTGACCAGCACATCGACGATATTGCCGGGCATGGCGGTGCTGACATGGCCGGGTTCGCTGGCCTGCTTGCGTTTGCCGATACCGCTGCCGACGAACTCGTTCAACGGCTCGAACACCACCTCTTCAGGCATGCCGTCGATGGACAGGTAGAAGTGCCGCTTGCCTTCGGCCTTGACCCCGACACCGGTGATGTCGACTCGATAGCTCTCGCCGTGCACATCGATGACGAACTCGGTCGGTACCCCTTCACCGCTGCGCGCAACCTGCGCTCCGGCCTCGGGGATCGGCAGCAACACCTCGGGCACCAGCGTGCCGGCGGCACGCTCTTCGAGGAACTTGCGCCCGATGTCAGGGAACATCGCAAACGTCAGTACATCCTCCTCCGACTGGGCCAGCTCGCCGATGTCCTTGCGCAGCTTGTCCATCTCCGGCTTGAGCAGGTCGGCGGGACGTATGTCGATGACCTCCTCGCTGCCGATCGCCTGGCGCCGCAGTTGTTCGTTGACCTTGCCCGGCGCCTGGCCATAGCCGCCTTGCAGGTACAACTTCACTTCGTTGGTGATGGTCTTGTAGCGCTCGCCGGCCAACACGTTGAAGAATGCCTGGGTACCGACGATCTGCGAGGTGGGCGTGACCAGTGGCGGGAAGCCGAGGTCTTCGCGCACCTTGGGGATCTCGGCCAGCACCTCGTTCATGCGGTTCAGCGCGCCCTGCTCCTTGAGCTGGTTGGCCAGGTTGGAAATCATCCCGCCTGGCACCTGGTTGACCTGCACGCGGGTATCGACCGCGGTGAATTCGCTTTCGAACTGGTGGTACTTCTTGCGCACGGCGTAGAAATACAGGCCGATTTCCTGCAGCAGTTCCAGGCTCAGGCCGGTATCGAATTCGCTGCCCTTGAGCGCCGCGACCATCGACTCGGTGCCCGGATGGCTGGTGCCCCAGGCGAAGCTCGAGATGGCGGTGTCGATGTGATCGGCGCCATTTTCCACGGCCTTGAGCTGGCACATCGCGGCCAGGCCTGCCGTGTCGTGGCTGTGGATGAACACCGGCAGCGACTGCTCGGCCTTCAACGCCCTGACCAGTTCGCCGGTCGCATAAGGCGTCAGCAAGCCCGCCATGTCCTTGATCGCCACCGAGTCGCAGCCCATGGCTTCCATCTGTTTGGCCTGGGCCACGAACGCGGCCACGGTATGCACCGGGCTGGTGGTATAGGCGATGGTGCCCTGGGCGTGTTTGCCGGCTGCCTTCACGGCCTCGATGGCCACGCGCAGGTTCCGCACGTCGTTCATGGCATCGAAGATGCGAAACACGTCGATACCGTTGTCGGCCGCCTTGGCCACGAAGGCCCGCACCACGTCATCGCTGTAATGCCGGTAGCCGAGCAGGTTCTGCCCGCGCAGGAGCATCTGCAGACGCGTATTCGGCAACGCCTCGCGCAGCTTGCGCAGGCGTTCCCACGGGTCTTCCTTGAGGAAGCGCACGCAGGCATCGAAGGTGGCGCCGCCCCATACTTCCAGCGACCAGTAGCCCACCCGGTCGAGCTTGTCGCAGATAGGCAGCATGTCTTCGGTGCGCATGCGCGTTGCCAGCAAGGACTGGTGGGCGTCGCGCAGGATGGTGTCGGTAACGAATATTCGCTTGGAAACAGGCGTATTGGACATTGTTGTGTTCCTCACAGGCCGGCGTGGGCGGCGATGGCGGCGGCGATGGCCAGGGCCAGCTCTTCGGGTTTGCGCTTGATCGAGTACTGGGTCAGCTCGGGGTGGCTGTCGACGAAACTGGTGTTGAACTGGCCACTGCGAAACTCGGGGTTGCGCAGGATTTCCTGGTAGTACGCCGCGGTGGTCTTGATGCCTTGCAGGCGCATGTCATCCAGCGCACGCAGGCCGCGGTCCATGGCCTCTTCCCAGGTCAGCGCCCAGACCACCAGCTTCAGGCACATGGAATCGTAGAACGGCGGAATGGTGTAGCCGGTATAGATCGCCGTGTCGGTGCGTACGCCCGGCCCACCAGGCGCGTAATAGCGGGTGATCTTGCCGAAGCTGGGCAGGAAATTGTTCTTCGGATCCTCGGCATTGATGCGGAACTGGAGGGCAAAGCCGCGGTGCACGATGTCTTCCTGCTTTACCGAAAGAGCCAGCCCCGAGGCGATGCGGATCTGTTCACGGACGATGTCGATGCCGGTGATTTCCTCGGTGATGGTGTGTTCGACCTGCACCCGGGTGTTCATCTCCATGAAATACACCTCGCCCTCGGCGAGCAGGAATTCCACGGTGCCGGCGTTCTCGTAACCCACCGCCTTGGCCGCTCGCACCGACAGGTCGCCGATGTAGGCGCGCTGCTCGGGGGTCAGCTGCGGGCTGGGCGCGATCTCGATGAGCTTCTGGTTGCGCCGCTGAATCGAGCAGTCGCGCTCGAACAGGTGCACCACATTGCCGAAGCTGTCACCCAGAATCTGTGCTTCGATGTGCTTGGGATTGACGATGCATTTTTCCAGGAACACTTCGGCCGAACCGAAAGCCTTGGTCGCTTCGGAAATCACCCGCGGGAACGCCTGCTCCAGCTCCTCGCGGCTGTTGCAGCGACGAATGCCGCGCCCGCCGCCACCGGAAGTGGCCTTGAGCATGACCGGATAGCCGATGCGTTCGCCCTCCTCCAGCGCTTCGCGGATGTCGGCCACGTTGCCCTCGGTGCCGGGCGTGACCGGCACGCCCGCCTTGATCATGCTGCGCCGGGCTTCGGTCTTGTCACCCATGCGGCGGATGACCTCGGCAGACGGGCCGATGAACTTCACCCCTCGCTCGGCGCAGATATCCGCCAGCTCGGCGTTCTCGGAAAGAAAGCCATAGCCTGGATGCAGGGCATCACAGCCGGTCTCAACCGCCAGGTTCACCAGCTTGCGTGGGTTCAGGTAACCGGCCAGGGGCTCGGCACCGATGCTGTGGGCTTCGTCGGCGCGCTTGACGTGCAGCGCATGACGATCGGATTCGGAGTAGATCGCGACCGAACGAATGCCCATTTCGGCGCAGGCTCGTACGATACGTACGGCAATCTCACCTCGGTTGGCGATCAGGATCTTTTTTATCACTTGGAATTTCCTCGACCGATGAATCCATTCGGGTCGGTGCGTGGCCGACCCTTTGGGTAACCAGTTGTTTCCTGGTCGCCCCTGCAAGCTAGCGCGGCATGAGGATTAATAAAAATAAATCTTTGTTGGGTTACATATTAGTAAAAGCTTATATTTGAGGAGCTGCCCACCGCACATCGGATTGAGAAATGCGTAAGTCATTGATGCGCCTGACGTTGCGTCAGCTACAAGTGTTCAACGAAGTGTGCGACCTGCGCTCCTACAGCCGCGCGGCAGAAGAAATGTCGCTGACTCAACCGGCAGTCAGCTTGCAGATTCGTCAGCTGGAAGAGCTGGTGGGCCAGCCTTTATTCGACTATGTGGGCAAGAAGCTCTACCTGACCGAGGCAGCGCAAGCGCTGCAGGCCGCCAGCCGGGACATCTTCGGCCGCCTGGAAAACCTCGACATGCAGCTGTCCGACCTGCAGGGCTCGCTGCATGGGCAGCTCAAGCTGGCGGTCGAATCCAGTGCCAAATATTTCACGCCGCACCTGTTCGCCGCCTTCCGCACGCTGCATCCGGAAGTCAATCTGCAGCTCACGGTGGTCAACCGTGCGCAGGTCATTCGCCGTTTGAGTGACAACCGCGACGACGTGACCATCATGTCGATGGTGCCGCAGGACATGGGGCTGGACTTCATGCCCTTCCTCAACAATCCGATCGTGGCGGTGGCTCCGCCCGAGCACCCGCTGTGCCAGCAGGAACGGGTGAACCTGCAGGAGCTGCAAGCCTATACGTTGCTGGTACGCGAACAGGGTTCGGGCACACGACGAGCGTGCGAGGAATATTTCAAGGAGAAGCGCGTGCATTTTGCGCAGACGCTGGAAGTGTCTTCCGCCGAGGCTCAGCGCGAATGCGTGATTGCGGGGCTGGGGCTGGCACTGCTGACACGCCACGCCGTCGCCAGGGAGTTATCCACAGGTACCTTGTGCGAATTGCGTGTGGAAGAGCTGCCGTTGCAGCGCAGTTGGTGCGTGGTGCAGGCCAAGGCACGGCGTCAGTCGCCGGTGGCGTTGGCCTTTGCCGCATTCATCCGCGCCGAACGTGCACAGATCACGGCGCTGGTCGAGCGCTTTGGCGGGAACCCGTCGATGCCGCCTGCCAGTAATTGAGCTCGGCATCGTCGCCGATTTCCTGGAGCAAACGACGCTGCTCGGAATAGCTCTCGATCGCGCGGCGAAACTCCATGCGGCGCTGATCTTCCTGCTGACGTTTGGTACGGGTCGCGCTGTTGCCCTGCGGTTGCGAGCCATCGAAGTAACGAGCCATTGCGTGTCTCCCAGTTCGAGTTCGGGAGTACAGGGTGGCGTGGCTATGTGAAGGTTTGGCGACGAGGCGGTGAACATCGGGTTAAACCGCAGCGGTCGCTCAGTCCTCGTGAGCCTCGTGGGCCTTCAACGACTTGGGCGACAGGCGCAGGCTGCGCAGACTGCGCTTGACGCTCTTCAAGTGATTGACCAGGTCTGGGCCGCGGGCCATTGCCACGCCCATGGCCAGTACGTCGATCACCACCAGGTGGGCGATGCGGGAGGCCAGCGGGGTGTAGATCTCGGTGTCTTCATGCACGTCGACCGCCAGGTTGACCGTCGCCAGTTCCGCCAACGGCGTCTGCCCCGGGCACAGCGAAATCAGGGTGGCGCCGGTTTCACGCACCAGGTTGGCGGTGATCAGCAGGTCCTTCGAGCGCCCGGATTGGGAGATGCACACGGCCACGTCGGTCGGCTTCAGTGTCACTGCCGACATGGCCTGCATGTGCGGGTCCGAGTAAGCCGCCGCCGTCAGCAGCAGACGGAAGAACTTGTGCTGGGCATCGGCGGCCACTGCGCCGGATGCGCCGAAACCATAGAACTCGACGCGCTGTGCGGTGACCATGGCGCTGATCGCCCGCTGCAGGGCTTCGGGGTCGAGCTTCTCGCGCACCTCCATCAGAGTATGCAGGGTGGTGTCGAAGATCTTCAGGCTGTAGTCGGCCACCGAGTCGTCTTCGTGGATGGCGAACTGACCGAAACTCGCCCCCGCCGCCAGGCTTTGCGCCAGCTTGAGTTTGAGGTCCTGGAAACCGGTGCAGCCGATCGCCCGGCAGAAACGCACGATGGTCGGCTCGCTGATGCCCACGCTGTGCGCCAGGTCGGCCATGGAGCTGTGCATCACCGCCGCAGGGTCCAGCAGCACATGCTCGGCAACCTTGAGTTCGGATTTGCGCAGCAGGTGGCGAGACTGGTCGATGTGTTGCAGCAGGTTCAAGGGACAGCTTCCGCTAAAGGGGTCGAAGGGCCGGGATGTAGCTAGTCTGCAGTTATACTACAGGCCTCTGTGATCGCCCAGTTAAACGTCTCAGCAAGGATGATCGGCCGCCAAATCCGGCCCTTTGCGAATGTCATCGGTACCCATGAGTCTCACCTGCGCGTACCCCGGCCCAGGCTAGGGGTGGTCACCGGTACGCGCCGACACGTCGGTGACCAGAACGATGGTCTGGTGAACTTCACCTCGGGCATTTCGCACGCCGATCAGTTGTAGCCATTGACCATACTGCTCCCCATTCAGTCGCGTCTCGGTCAGCGCTCCCTGCCATGAACCCTCGACGTCCATGGCATGCCGAATCGACGCCTTGCACCTGCGCGCATCGCGACTGCAAGGCAGTTGCCACCAGGATCGCCCGCAGAGTTGATCCGCAGCCAGCCCGGTAATACGGCTGAATGCCGGATTCGACGTCAGTACTTTGCAATGAGCGTCGAGCACCAGGATGCCCTCGCTGGAATGGTCGAACACCAACCCCGCCAGCTCCAGCTGGCCGCTCAGGGCGATGTCGCGGCTGGCGTCGCGGCGGGTGCCAACCATGCGCAGGACACTGCCATCCGCCGCACGCTCCACGGCCCGACCGTGGTCTTCGATCCACAACCAGTGGCCTTCATGGTGGCGGATGCGGTACTGCACCAGGTAGTCGTCGCTGCGACCCTTGAGGTGGTCGATCATGGCGCGCTTCACCCGCGGCACGTCCTCCGGGTGCATGCGCGGGCGCAGTTGCTTGAGCATTGCCTGCATGAATTCCGGCTCCAGGCCGAACAGCTCCTTGAGTTGGGTGTGGTAGACCTCGTCAGTGCTCAGGTTCCAGTCCCACAGGCCCAAACCGCTCGCCTCCAACGCCAGGGCCAGACGCTGCTCGCTCTTGCCCAGCGCCTGGTTGGCCTGATCCAGTTCACGACTGCGCTGCTGCACGCGATTTTCCAGCTCCGCATGGGCTTGAGCCAATTGCTGCTGGGCCTCGCGGCGCTGGCCAACTTCGGTGGTCAGGGCCTGGTTCAGGCGCTCGCTGCGGCTTTGCGCCAACTGCAGGGTCTCGATCAGCTCCTGGTTGCGAAAGCGCCGCAACAGGCTGCGGTTGGTCAGCCGATTGACCTGCCAGGCGACCACCAGCAATGCTCCCAGGAAAATCAGCCCGAACCAGCCCCAGCCGCGCTGGGCGCCGTCGTTCCATACGAACAGGTAGGCGGTGGGCGGCAGCAGGCACGGCAAGGTATAGGCAAGAAAGGCCGGCAGGCTGACGGCGTAGGCCACGCTGGCCGACAGCGTCGCCGCGCCGAGCAGGCCGAACACCCAGGCCTGCTGGATGAGGTTGTCTTCGGACACCAGCATGATGGCCGCCGCCGCCAGGGTCGCGCCGCTGACGGCCGAGCCGAGGATGAACATGCGCCGCCAGTGGGCCTGGGCCTGCCGGTCCGGCATGGCCGCATCGAACGCCGCCACCTGGATGACCCGTCCGGCCACCAGCAGCAACAGCCACAGCAACCCGATGCTGACCCCCAGGTAATGCTGCGGAGTCCATAGCAGCCAGGCACACAGGCCGCCGTTGAGCAGCATCAGCAAGGTCGGCAGCAACGAGCCCTGGTACAGCAGGCGCGTGCGCTCGGCGGCCAGTTGCGCGGCGTAGCGCTCCTGCAGGGCCTGCTGCTCCAGGGGCGAGTCCAGCGGGTTGAGGTTCGGCGTCATGGGCAATGTGCTTGTCGTGAGGTGCCATCCGTCGAGCCAGAATACACAAGCACAGGCGTCGCACTTGCACCTTATGTCCGACTCTGCAGGTATTTATCCAAAGACGCGCAACTCTTGTTTGCCCCAACTCCATCGCGCACCCTAAAATGCCCGGATGCGCGATGACCTCTCCCTTCTGCTGAACTCCCTCAACGATGCCCAACGCCAGGCCGTAGCGGCCTCCGTCGGCCGTCAGTTGGTCCTGGCCGGTGCTGGTTCCGGTAAAACCCGAGTGCTGGTGCACCGTATCGCCTGGCTGATCCAGGTCGAAAACGCCTCGCCGCACTCGCTGCTGTCGGTGACGTTCACCAACAAGGCGGCCGCCGAGATGCGCCAGCGCATCGAGCAGCTGATGGGCATCAACCCGGCCGGCATGTGGGTCGGCACCTTCCACGGCCTGGCCCATCGCCTGCTGCGCGCGCACTGGCAGGAAGCTGGCCTGAACCAGAACTTCCAGATTCTCGACAGCGACGACCAGCAACGCCTGGTCAAGCGGGTCATGCGCGAGCTGGGCCTGGACGAGCAGAAGTGGCCGGTGCGCCAGGCGCAGTGGTTCATCAACGGGCAGAAGGACGAGGGCTTGCGCCCGCAGCACATCCAGCCCGGTGGCGACCTGTTCCTGGCGACCATGCGCTCGATCTACGAAGCGTACGAGGCGGCCTGCGCGCGGGCGGGGGTGATCGACTTCTCCGAACTGCTGCTGCGCGCCCTCGACCTGTGGCGCGACAACCCTGGCCTGCTGGCGCACTATCAGCGCCGTTTCCGCCATGTGCTGGTCGACGAGTTCCAGGACACCAACGCCGTGCAGTACGCCTGGCTGCGGTTGCTGGCACAAGGTGGCGACAGCCTGATGGTGGTAGGCGACGACGACCAGTCGATCTACGGCTGGCGCGGCGCCAAGATCGAAAACATTCACCAGTATTCCGCCGACTTCCCTGATTCGCAGCTGATTCGTCTGGAACAGAACTACCGCTCCACCGCCGGCATCCTCAAGGCCGCCAACGCCCTGATCGCCAACAACAGCGGGCGTCTGGGCAAGGAGCTGTGGACCGATGGCGGCGATGGCGAGCCGATCAGCCTGTACGCCGCGTTCAACGAACACGACGAGGCGCGCTATGTGGTCGAAACCATCGAGAGCGCGCTCAAGACCGGCCTGGCGCGCAGCGACATCGCCATTCTCTACCGTTCCAACGCCCAGTCGCGGGTGCTGGAAGAGGCGCTGTTGCGCGAGCGTATCCCTTATCGCATCTATGGCGGGCAGCGCTTCTTCGAACGCGCCGAAATCAAGAACGCCATGGCGTACCTGCGCCTGCTCGAAGGGCGCGGCAACGATGCCGCCCTGGAGCGGGTGATCAACGTCCCGCCACGCGGCCTGGGCGAGAAGACCGTCGAAGCCATCCGTCAGCATGCCCGTCATGCCGAAGTGTCGATGTGGGAAGCCGGCCGCCAACTGGTGGCCAACAAGGGCCTGACCGGGCGCGCCGCCAATGCCCTGGGCGCGTTCATCGAGCTGATCGAGAACCTCGCCGCCAAGGTCATGCAGATGCCGTTGCACCTGATGACCCAGACGGTCATCGAGCAGTCCGGCCTGATCATCTACCACCAGGAAGAAAAGGGCGAAAAAGGCCAGGCACGGGTGGAAAACCTCGAGGAACTGGTCAGCGCTGCGCGCAACTTCGAAAACGGCGAGGCAGAAGCCGACCTGACGCCGCTGGCGGCGTTCCTGGGCCATGCCTCGCTCGAGGCCGGCGACACCCAGGCCGAGGAGCACGAGGACAGCGTGCAGCTGATGACCCTGCACAGCGCCAAGGGCCTGGAGTTTCCCTACGTGTTCCTGGTGGGCATGGAAGAAGGCCTGTTCCCGCACAAGATGAGCCTGGAAGAGCCTGGCCGTCTCGAGGAAGAGCGTCGTCTGGCCTATGTCGGCATCACCCGGGCCATGCAGCAGCTGGTCATGACCTACGCCGAAACGCGCCGCCTCTACGGCAGCGAGACCTACAACAAGGTGTCGCGCTTCGTGCGCGAGGTGCCCGCCGGGCTGATCCAGGAAGTGCGCTTGTCCAACAGCGTGAGTCGTCCTTTCGGCGGTGGCCAGGCGCAGAACTCGAGCAGCCTGTTCGGTGCGGCCAACATTCCGGAAACCCAGTTCAACCTGGGCCAGCGCGTGCAGCATTCGGTGTTTGGCGAGGGTGTGATCCTCAACTTCGAAGGCGCAGGCGCGCAGGCGCGGGTGCAGGTCAACTTCGCCGAGGGCAGCAAGTGGTTGATGCTGGGGTACGCGAAGCTCGAGCCAGTGTAGCCACTGGCTGCAGGGCTTTGTCGCGGTGCCCGGCGGCCGCGAAAAAGCCGACACGGCCTTTCCAACCAGCAACGAATTTTCCTACGCCGCGCTTCGCATTTACGCAAAAGCTCGAAACATGTTGTCACTAGCTATGTACAGCACACCTGTGCAACATGACTCGCGTGCAATCCACCTAACGGAATGAACCTATGCAACGTTTTCTCAGCATGGCCCTGGCCCTGTGCATCGGCCTGACCATGAGCCTCGATGCCAGTGCCAAACGCTTCGGCGGCGGCAAGAGCATGGGCGCAGCCCCGACTCACCAGACTCGCCAGGCCGCGCCCACCACCCCAGGTGCCGCAGCAGCCGTCCCAGGCCGTGCAGCCCCAGCCGCCAGCGGTGCCTCGCGCTGGTTGGGCCCTCTGGCCGGCCTCGCCGCCGGTGGCCTGCTGGCGTCCATGTTCATGGGCGATGGCTTCCAGGGCATGCAGATCTTCGACTTCCTGATCATGGCGGTCATCGCCTTCCTGATCTTCCGCTTCATCGCCGCTCGCCGTCGCAAGCAGCAGCAGGGCCCGCAAATGGCCGGCGCCGGTGCTCCGTACCAGCGTGAAGCGATCGACCAGGCACCTGCCCAACCGTCGATCTTCGGTGGCGCCAGCGGTGCTTCCGCAGCCCGTCCGGTGATCAACGCGCCGGCCTGGTTCAACGAAGAAAGCTTCCTGAATGCTGCACGCAGCCACTTCCAGTCGCTGCAGCAGCACTGGGACGCGAACGAGATGGACAAGATCGCCGAGTTCGTTACCCCGCAGATGCTGCAATCGTTGAAGCAGGAACGTGCCGAGCTGGGTGATGGCTTCCAGTCCACCTACATCGACGATCTGCAAGTGCAGCTGGACGGTGTCGATGACCGCGCCGAGAAAACCATCGCTACCCTGACATTCGTCGGCGTATCGAAGACCTCGCGCTTCGACAAGGGCGAACCCTTCAGCGAAAGCTGGAACATGGAACGCGCCCAGGGCGAAAACCAGCCTTGGCTGGTCGCGGGTATCCGCCAGAACTGATACACGTCACGCTTTGCGAAGCCCCGGCCCTGGTCGGGGCTTTTGCATTTTGAACGTTGCATCCATTTCCAGCTAAGGTATAAACCGCAGCGCGTATTCTGGTCAGAGGAAAACATCGTGGAAGAAGTGATCGAGCAGCTCCGAGAAGCCAACGAACCGGTACCGGTTCCCCTGGAACTGCCAGACGAAGACCTGCTGGTCGAGATCGAAGAGCAGTTGTTCATCAATATTCCGTTCGTCTTCAAGGAGTATCTGCTCACCGTCAGCGACGTCGTGTATGGCAGCCTGGAACCGGTCACCGTGACCGACCCGCAATCGCATACGTATCTGCCGGAAGTCGCCGCCAGCGCCTGGGACATCGGCGTACCACGCGAGCTGATCCCGATCTGTCAGGACGGTGAGGACTACTACTGTGTCGAAGAAGACGGCACCGTGGTGCTGTGGTCGGGCGAGGAAGAGCTGGTGACCGAGGAAAGCTGGGAGTCGGTCTGGCACTGGGTACGAGACGTCTGGCTGGAAAGCTGATCGGTAGAGGCAGGTGTGACCTTTTCACAGCTCGACGGCGCGCCGCCAACCCTGTGGGAGCGGGTTCTACCCGCGAAAAGGCCAAACCTGCCTACCCAAATTCAATGCTCGACGTTGTTATCCAGGGTTTCCAGTAAAGCCACCTGCATCCGCGTATGCACGCGAATGAACCAGCGCCACAACACGGCCACCACTGCTGCTGCAACCACCGCAATCAACAGCAGTAATTCCATGGTCGGCAATATGCTCGCCGACAGTGCCGCCAGCAGCACGAAAATCACCAGCAGCGACAGCAGCGGAATGACTTCGGCGATGACGCGCCGCACCCGCTGGGTATGCCTGCCAGCCATTTCAGGCTTCACCCCCATTTCCGCCAGCAGCATCGACAGTGCCTTGAGCTTGCGATAGGCGGCGATCAAAAACGGCAGCGACAGCAGCAAGGCTGCGCCCCAGATCAACGCCTTCTGCCCGCCGGGCTCGGCCACCCAAGTCGTCAGGTGACCGCCGATACGTTCGGCAAAATAGGCGCCAGCCAGAAAGATACCGATCACCAGCGCCAGGTTGACCCCTACCTGAAGGAGGATCTTGCGGATCATCGATGCCAGCATGGCGCCCTGCCCGCGCGGCTGGATACTGCGCAGCCATTCCCCGTACATGCCCAGCACGCGTGCGACACGTTGCGGCACGATAGCGCCGAGGCGATGCGACAAGGGATCGGCTGCCCGGATCAGGTACGGCGTGGACAGCGTCGTCAGCACCGACACGGCCACGGCAACGGGATAGAGAAAATCGCTGGTGACCTGCAGGGTCATGCCCAGCGCGGCGATGATGAACGAGAACTCGCCGATCTGCGACAAGCCCATGCCCACCCGCAGCGATGTCTTGCCATCGTTGCCGGCAATGAACGCGCCCAGCCCGCAAGAGACGATCTTGCCGAGCACCACGGCGACGGTGATGACTGCAATCGGCCAGGCATAGTCGAGCAGGATGGCGGGGTCGAGCATGAGGCCGATGGCGACGAAGAAGATCGCGCTGAACATGTCGCGGATGGGTTCGATCAGACGCTCGATCTTCAGCAATTGCCGCGACTCGGCCATGATCGCCCCGATCAGGAAAGCCCCGAGCACCATGCTGTATTCAAGCTTGACCACCAGCAGGCAAAAGCCGAAGCACAGGCCCAGCACGGTCACCAGCAGCATCTCGTTGCTTTCGAAGGTGGCCACATAGGCCAGCAGCCGGGGCACCACCAGGATGCCCACGACCAGGGCAATGACCATGAACAGCGAGAGCTTGCCGACCGTCGAGAACACCTCGCCCGAACTGACCGCGCCGCTGACGGCGATCCCCGACAGCAGGGCGATGATACCGATACCTAGAATATCCTCGACGATCAGCACGCCGAAGATCAACTGGGCGAAGCGCTCGTTCTTCATCTTCAGGTCGTTGAGCGCCTTGACGATGATGGTGGTCGAGGAGATTGCCAGGATAGCCCCGAGGAACAGCGAGTCCATGGTGCCCCAATCGAACCAGCGGCCGATTTCGTAGCCGATCCAGATCATCAGCACGATTTCCAGGAAGGCAGCGATAAAGGCCGTGGCACCGACCTTGAACAGTTTGCGCAGGCTGAATTCCAGGCCCAGGCTGAACATCAGAAAGATCACGCCCAGTTCGGCCATGGTCTTGATGGTGTCTTCGTCGTGGATCAAGCCGAACGGCGGCGTATGGGGGCCGATGATGAAGCCGGCAACGATGTAGCCCAGCACCACGGGTTGCCGTAGCCGGTGAAACAGAATCGTCACCACGCCGGCTACCAGCATGATCACCGCCAGGTCCTGGATAAAACTGATGGCATGCACGGTGATAGCCTCCATTGCTATTCAGAATTGCTGTACCAATTGTTTCAGAAAGGCAGATTAACACCGGCCATTGCAGGCGAACGTCGGTGCAATATGCGGAAACAGATCGCCGCTATGCCCTGCGTAATGGCACGATAGACGTGACGGCGCCCGTCCGTTCGGCGTCCGCTTCTGGATGCAACCTTTTGAAAGCGGCAAACGCCAATATAGGCGACGCCCCTGCACTTCTGCCAACCAACCGTGAGTTCACTATGGAACCTGGAAACGCCCAGCTGTCGATGACGGTGCTGATGACCCCCGACATGGCCAATTTTTCCGGCAATGTGCACGGAGGAACGCTGCTCAAATACCTCGACGAAGTGGCTTACGCCTGCGCCAGCCGCTATGCCGGCCGGTATGTGGTGACCCTGTCGGTGGATCAGGTTATCTTCCGCGAGCCGGTGCATGTCGGCGAACTGGTGACGTTCCTGGCTTCGGTCAATTACACCGGCAATACCTCGATGGAAGTGGGCATCAAGGTGGTCACCGAGAACATTCGCGAGCGCTCCGTGCGCCACACCAACAGCTGTTTCTTCACCATGGTGGCAGTGGATGACCAGCGCAAGCCGGCCAGCGTACCGCCCCTGCAGCCGCAGGATGCCGAAGGCACGCGGCGCTTCATCCAGGCGCAGCAACGTCGGCAGATTCGCCAAGAGCTGGAAAAGCGCTACCGCGATCTCAAGGACGAGCCGATTTAAAGCGCCACGGCGTCGAAACGCAGGCGCGGATGGACGATGCGATCCTGGGCGCGCACTAGTTCCAGCTCATAGCTGGCGCAGGCCTGGGTTTCCAGCAGTACTTCATGCACCGCCGCCGCAGTGAATTCGAAAGCGGCCAGCCAGTCATCGCCCAGCAGCAGCCGGGCGAGGAACAAGCCACTGGTCAGGTCACCCACACCGACCGGTTGGCGCGGAAACGCCAGCAGCGGACGACGCAGGTGCCAGCTGCCCGCGGCAGTGACCAGAAGCATTTCGAAGTCTTCGGCCGATTTGCCCGGATAGGCCAGGTGCTTGACCAGCACCGCCTTGGGCCCGCGCGCCAGCAACGCCCGCGCCATGGCCACGCAGTCCGGCAGGGATTGGGCCTTGCGCCCGCTGAAGCTGTCGAGCTCCAGCTGGTTGGGACACAGTACGTCGGCAGCGGCAACGGCTTCATCGAGCAGAAAGTCGCTGACCTCGGCCGGCACCACGCAGCCTTTTTCCGCATGCCCCATCACCGGGTCGCACAGATACAGGGCCTTGGGATTGGCCGCCTTGACCCGACGTACCACGCCCAGGATCGCTCGCCCCTGCGCGGCGCTGCCCAGATAGCCACTGAGCACGGCATCGCAGTTGCCCAATTCGCCAATCGTCGCAATCCCTTCGACCAGTGCGGGAATGTGTTGCGGCGCCAACACTTCTCCCGTCCACTGGCCATACTGAGTGTGATTGGAAAACTGCACCGTATTCAGTGGCCAGACCTTGACCCCCACCCGCTGCATCGGAAAAACCGCCGCGCTGTTGCCGGCGTGGCCGAACACGACATGGGACTGGATGGCGAGCAGGTGTGGTGTACGTTTCATGCAAGGATTCCGGACCGGTGACAGGACTTCATGGCGCGCAGTATCGCGCGAAATGCAGCCTGTACGACAGACCGGAGACACAGTTAAGCTGCGAGCAACCGGTTGGAGCGCACTTCGATGTTGACCCTTGGCAATATGTTCATCCTGATGTTGATGGCCGCAGGTGCGGCTTGGCTGTGGCACAACCATGGCCTGCGTGAAAAGGCCCTGGCGCGGGTCAAGCAGCATTGCAGCAGGCTCGATCTGGAACTGCTCGACGACAACGTGGCCTTCAAGCGTTTTGCCTGGCTGGCCGATGCCAACGGCCGCAAGCGTCTGGCGCGTGTGTACAACTTCGAATTCACGGTGACCGGCGAGCAGCGCCATGCAGGCATCGCCACCCAATTCGGGCCACACGCGGTGCAGATCGAGCTGGCGCCCTACCCGTTCGAAGTGAAAACCGCGACCAGTGCCGAAGTCATCGAGATGAGTCAGTGGCGTCAGGAACACAAGCGCTGGCGTCCCTGAGCGAGGTCAGCGCTGCGATGGGTCGTCCACGCGTGCCTGCTGCAAGTGATCCTGAAGAGCGGCTGCGTCCTGCGGCGTATCGAATATCAGCTCCAAACGTGAATCACGACGCCATTCACTGGTTTTCCACTGCACCGACTGCCCCGCCAGCAGGTTGCTCGAAAACCATCCATTCGGGCTGTGGATAACCAGCTTGGCCCGTCGCCAGGACCAAGTGGCCAATGCGCGCTCCACTGTTGGCAAATCGAACCGCGTTCGGGCTTGCCATCGCCAGCCGATGCTCCAACCATCGCGGTGATCCTGCACCTGGCATTGCGGCTGGGACTTATCCACCCAGATTTCACCCATGGCTTGCGGGGGCTCCCTCAGCCTGTCCACAACCAGTGGCGCTGAATTATCCACAAGGGGTAACTGCTCGAACCGCACCTGATCGACATCGAGCCACAGCAGTCGGTCTGTGGGTAACCCTGAAGTTATGCACACTCCTGGCGTCGGCTTTGCCTTGTTCATGATCACCAAGCCTGCCACTTCAGCGGCTTCGCGCTGTGCAGCTGGCAGCGCGACGCCTTTCGCAAGGGTCAGCGCGTCGAGCACCATCACCAGCGGTTGCACCGCCAGAACGCCGCGCCAGGGCGCTTCGCTCAGTTGCGAAAGGATCTGCAAAGGATGACCCAGACCCGAGGGTTCGATGAACAGGCGATCCGGCCGGGCTTTGCGCAGCAGGCGGCCCAGGCCGATCTGAAACGGCGCACCGTTCACGCAGCACAGACATCCTCCGGCGATTTCGCCGATTGCGATACCATCATCAGTGGTGGCAAGCAGCGCGGCGTCGATGCCCACCAGGCCGAATTCGTTGATCAGCACGGCCCAACGCTGGTTTGTCGGCTTGCACGCCAGCAGACGACGAATCAGGCTGGTCTTGCCGGCGCCCAAGGGGCCTGCGATGACATGGGTGGGGATGTTCTGCAGCATGGTCGGATATCTATGGAGGTTGAGCGATGCGTGTGTGGGGTTTGCTGGGGCTGCTGGCCAGTACCCAGGTGTGGGCCGAGGCCTGCGTGGTGCACAGCCAGGCAGAACGGGTAAGCGTCGAAGTGTGCCAGCAGAATCGCACTATACCGCCGAAGCTGTTCAAGGAAGGTTTTTGTCGACCCAACCTGCCGGGGCAGCAGGTCGAAGTGCAATTCCTGGCGCAGTGCCCGAAAGGCGCCTACGGCATCTGCCGCGGCGCTCGGGTCGAGCGCATGCCCTATGAACAGGACATCCACTACTACGGTGTGGCGAGCGACGCCGCCTACCTCAAGCCGTTCTGCGAGCAAAACAGTCAGGGACAATGGATCTTGCCCTGAGCAATCTGGATCATGCCTGCTGGCCTTGATCGTGCCACTCGCCGAACGGATCCGGCCAGTGCACCCAGGCCTGTGCGCCCTGGGCCAGTTCCTCATCATCCAGCAGACACTGGTCCAGGGCGTGGCCTAACGCTGCGAAATCCATGTTCTGCCCGATGAATACCAGCTCCTGGCGGCAGTCTCCGGTGTCGGCGTGCCACGTCTGCTGGATGGCAGCCACACTCTCGGCCTCCTGCGGCCATTGCGTTTGCGGCACGAAACGCCACCAGCGGCCAGCGAAGCCATAGCGCATCAACCCACCCGCCTGGGACCAGCTTCCTGCTTCCTGGGGTTTGCTGGCGAGCCAGAAAAAGCCTTTGGAGCGCAGCAGCCGACCGTTGGTCCAGGGTTTGTCGATGAAGTCATGGAAGCGCTGTGGGTGGAACGGACGCCGCGCGCGGTAGGCCGTGGATGCAATGCCGTATTCTGCGGTTTCCGCAACATGCTCACCCCTGAGCACCTTCAGCCAGCCTGGCGCCTGCGCTGCGCGCTCGAAATCGAACAGCCCGGTGTCCAGAATGCGTGCCAGCGGCACCTGGCCCATGACCATGGGCATGACCTGCGCGCCGGGGTTGAGTGTGTGCAGTACTGCCATCAGCTCGGTGCGTTCAGCCTGACTAATCAGGTCGATCTTGCTGACGAGGATGAGGTCGGCAAATTCCACCTGTTCCACCAACAGATCAGTGATGGCTCGCTCGTCGTCCTCTCCCAGAGTTTCGCCGCGCGTCGCCAGGCTTTCCGCTGCCTGATAGTCGAGCAGGAAATTGACCCCGTCGACCACCGTGACCATGGTGTCGAGCCGGGCCAGATCGGCCAGGCTCTGGCCGTGCTCGTCGCGGAAGGTAAACGTCTCGGCCACCGGCAGCGGCTCGGAGATGCCCGTCGATTCGATCAGCAGGTAATCGAAACGCCCCTCGGCGGCCAGCTTGGCCACTTCTTCGAGCAGGTCTTCGCGCAGGGTGCAGCAGATGCAGCCATTGCTCATTTCGACCAGTCTTTCTTCGGCCCGGTTGAGGCTGACGTTACGCTGCACTTCACTGCAGTCGATGTTGATCTCGCTCATGTCGTTGACGATCACGGCAACGCGCAGATCCTCCCGGTTGCGCAGGATGTGATTGAGCAACGTGCTCTTGCCGGCCCCCAGGAAGCCGGACAGCACGGTGACGGGTAAACGGTTGGGCATGACGGACCTCATCGGTGACGGGAGCAACGAACGCTGCATCGCTTATATTGTTATAACATAACATATAAGTTGCCACTGACTTGATCATATTGTGCTTTAGGCAACAATTGCATGGCTGAGAAACGCGTGTTCCACGTGGAACACGCATTGCAGCTATCAGGTGCGAGGCTTCACTGACCCACAGTTGTTTCCCAACCAAACGGCGCGAGTGTTCATGCTGCCCTTCTGCGCGACGCCGGAGGCATTGAACGTGCCGTTAACCGTGGTGAGAAACTCTCTATCGCTGAGAAACTGGGCTTGCCCGGTACCCTGAGCCTTGGGGCAACTGAACTGAAATTTCCAGACATTGCCATTGCGCTCGGTGATCTTCTGCGTGCAGCCGGACTTCGCATCTTGCAACGGGATGTCGTTGGTTTTCACCTGTTCAGGCGTCAGGCACGAGCGAATGCCATTGCCGCCCACCGTGATGCCCTGGTTGGCAAGCACGCCTTCCATCATTGCCCTTTGCTCGGGTGGAAGCATCTTCAACTGACCCAGCATCACCTGCATGTCAGGCAGCGGCTTGCCATCGACTTGCATGTTACTGGTGGTCATTTCCCATAGGCCCGGCTGGAGCATCTGCGCCTGTGCCCCGGTTGCCGAAAGGCACACTACCAATGCAGCCATCGGCCATTTAAATCTCATCTGATTCCACTCCTCAAGAACGTTGGGAAAAGTGCGGGCATGGGTCTTTGACGTCGAAACGGGTGCCGAGTTGCGCGGTAATAAAAACGCGACAACCGCCACTGAACGTGGTCTGTTTAGCACAGCGCATCAAGGAGCCGCCGTGCAATGGATTATCACAGTCCGATTTTTTTTGGGTATCTATTTGGCCTGCTGCACGTGTTGGGCATCGCTGCCGCCGTTCATGCAGTTCTTACCGTACGCACCGCGCAGGGTTCGATTGCTTGGGCCTTATCGCTGTTGTTCATTCCCTACCTCACGTTGATCCCCTATCTGGTGTTTGGCCGCAGCACGTTCGACGCATACATCAAGGCCCGTCGGCATGCCAACAAGGAGATGCACACCGCCATCGCCGACATGGATTGGCGCCCCTGGATAGAGGAAGCACTTGCCGCACGCAAATCCACGTCTTACGCGTCACTTAGGGCCATGCCCAAACTTGGCCGGATGCCATGCCTGGCCAACAATCGGGTGGGTCTGCTGATCAATGGACACGCCACCTTCGATGCCATCTTTGCAGCCATCCGCGAAGCCCGGCGAGCGGTGTTGGTGCAGTTCTTCATCATCCACGACGATCATATCGGCCGGCAGCTGCAAGGCTTGCTGCTGCAAAAGGCCTCCGAGGGGGTCGAGGTCTACGTGCTTTACGACCGAGTGGGGAGCCACGCCCTGCCCCGCGAATACGTCGAGCGGCTGCGCGAGGGTGGCGTCAATGTGAAAGCATTCGCTACCCAGAGCGGCTGGTTGAACAGGTTTCAGGTCAATTTCCGCAACCATCGCAAGATCGTCGTGGTGGACGGAGTAAAAGGCTTCATCGGTGGCCATAACGTCGGCGACGAATACCTGGGCGGCAACCCCAAGCTCTCGCCCTGGCGCGATACCCATGTGAGCATCAGCGGGCCGGTGATCGCCTGCCTGCAAGAGTCCTTTGCTGAAGACTGGTTCTGGGCAGCCCGGGAGTTGCCGCCCTTGATCCTCCCCGAAGCGTATGAGGAAGACGGTGTGCTGTGCCAGGTGCTGGCCAGTGGCCCGGCCGACCCCTATGAAACCTGCTCGCTGTTTTTCGTTGAATCGATCCACGCTGCGAATGACAGAGTGTGGATAACCACTCCTTATTTCATACCGGACGAAGCGGTTTTTGCCGCACTGCGGTTGGCGGTACTGCGCGGGGTGGACGTCCGTATCCTGCTGCCCTCGCGTCCGGATCACAAAGTGGTGTATGCCGCATCCAGCCTGTTCGCGTTCGAAGCAGTGCGC
>Ga0265798_10002206_pt1 | contig 28958 bp, 37 predicted proteins | sample P3T30metagenome_FD_192430 | JGI IMG/M metagenome (GOLD analysis project Ga0265798, IMG submission 192430) | Plant litter microbial communities from East Loma Ridge, Irvine, California - P3 T30 | ecosystem: Environmental > Terrestrial > Plant litter > Unclassified | place: USA: California...
GGCATGAACTTTTGAGAGAGTAATGCTTAGCATGCATGTAATTACATTTCTATGCTCCAACCCGACTCCCGCAACTCACAAAGTTACACTTCAGTCTCCGTCTTCTCAACCCTCTCCCTCTCCCTCCCCTCCGCCTCCTCCTCCTTCTTCTGCCTCAAATACTGACAAAACGGACTCCTCTCCCTCATCCTACCCCCAAACCTCAAAAACACAAACGGCACCACACACAGCGCAAGACTAAAAAACCCCAGCAGACTAGTCGCCCACGCGACGCCCATAGCGCGATACATGGGCTTCGCAGCAAACGGCAAAACAGCGCCGAAAGTCGAACGCGACAGCGACGCAGCCGCCATTGCGCTCGCCGCGAAAATTTCGTATGCGTCTACGAGGTAATTGAGTAGCGCCATGAACAGGCACAAATATCCCATGCCAAACAGTATCCCCGCGAGCGTAGGCACTAGAGGTGAATGTACAAAGTCAGTGTATGTCTCACATGCACGTCGTACATATACACATACCAATCCAATGCACGCTTTCCCGTGCGCTCCAGCCGAGCCAAAACGCGCTGACGACGAAGAACGGGCCCGCGATGCACGCGAGGGGCAGGCGGCGCATTTCTTCAACTTTCGCCCAGGGGCGTTGTTGCCGCTGCGCGCGCGCGAGGATAGTGTCCCAGGTGAGGTACATTATCGCAGAGATGAAGGCGCCTACACCAATCGGCAGGAACGCGAGGCCTGTTTCGCCGCGGTTGAAGGCGTAGATGCCGGTGAAGATGATGGGGTAGGATTGCAGGTAGATGTAGAATATGGCGTCTTGACGCGTTGTTAGGAATGGGTTTGGCTGTGGTGGACACGAGTAAAGGTGACTTACAAGCGTAGCTTAAGTACAAGCAGGTGAAGAGCACGATTGGCTCGAAACATATCATCCGTAGGGGGCGCGAGAGCACGACTGTCACGATATGCTTCAGGTCTGTCTTTTCGAGCTCCAGTGGCGCTACTATGCTTTCGTCTCCTGTCTCCTTGCGTAGTCGCTGCGCGCGCTTCTTTAGGATCTCGGGGCCGTATGTCTCGGGGAAGAACACGACGAGCGGCCATGTCGCGCCCGCGAGAATGGCGCCGATCCAGAATGGCCAGTTCCATTTTACGACTGAGACGAAGCCAGAGACTACCGGTCCAAGAATGGGTCCAAAAGTTGTCGCTGCCTGGATACGTATCAGCTGTCGTCCGATTTATTTCACACGTGATAGTGCCGCAACTCACCATGAATATCGCCATGCTTCTCCCCCGACTAATCGGGTCATGATATATGTCCGCGCAGATACCACCAACAACAGATATCGCCGCACTACCCCCAATACCGACCAGCAGCCTGAATATCACCAAGGCCGCAAAGTTCGGCGCCACGGCTGATGCGATCGAGAAGACGGTGAGCAGGGCGAAGGAGTACATCATGACGCCTTTCCGACCATACGATTCGGACAGCGGTCCCCATGCCATTGGGCCGACGACGTAGCCGACTATGAACATGGAGGTCGGTAGGATGAGCTGGTACTCTGACGTGACGCCAAAACGTTCTGATATTGGCTGTGTTGCGCCGGCTGCGAGACTGGGGGCATTTAGATGGGAGTGAATGGGAAGTGGGAGAGAAAGCTTACGAGGAAGACATGGTGCTGTTCATGACTGTAATGGCATTAGTAGTGGCTGTCGCAGAGTTGCGAGTATATACATACCGCACATAATAGCTGTGAAGAGTGCATAGACTTTTTTGTACTGATCGAAATTAGCACAGGTACATAGACGGTTGTACCTAAGTGTACGTCAGATTACTGCCATACCCGTGACCCTGTATGCCCATTAGCCCAAATTCAACGGTCAGCTTCGAACACATCTGCTTACAATTATTCGGATTCTCCGGATCCTCATCTTCGAAACGAATGACACGTTGTCTATCCTCTCGTCCACTCCGCTCACTCTCGCCACTCGCTCTCGACGCCGTTCTCGAATGCGTACCCGAGCTCACCGCCGACCTCGTATCCACCACTTCAACAATCTCTTCTTTCTCTTTCTCCAGATCCGACTCCTTCTCCAAAGTATTCAAGTACGCCGCACGCGAGCTTTCGTCTCGGGCTATCGTTACCCGATCGTTAGCAAGAACACATTGCATCCAACTCCAAAGAAAGTGTAATTCATACCACGGCTCCTCGAGCTCCCTCTACTCCTCTGACTTCGCGAAGTCACGCTCCGGACGAGCGAAACAGGCGTTGCTATAACTTCGTCGCCGAGCCGGGATTGTTCCCGGGAATAAGTCCTCTCGAGATCTATTCGGGATTCCATGTTAGCGTATATGACGACACCTCGTCTTTGCCGATGGATTGCAAAATACAACAGCAGTAGGATAAAGAAAATTGGAAATGTGATGGCAAGAAAAGGAAAGGTGAGATGCAAGAGAGAGAAAGTCGGAGTATAGAAGAGGAGTGGCGCTTAACCCCGCGATGTGGGTTAGTCTATCCGAGGTGGATGAGGCTGCTAGAACAGTTATCAATCGACAATTATTCATGGGCATGCAGGTCTAGCGTTTTTGAAGGGCTTTAAGCGGGCGCGAGTGCATGACGATATCGGTTGGCAAGGCGGGCCAAGCTGTGTAGGGCGCGATAAAAGAAATTGGTACACTGTGCTGGAGCTCGGAATGGTATTCCGAGAATATGTTCCATATCCCAAGATCGGCATAGATTTAGAGATGCGCGTTGAAGTCTTGATCTTGCGCGTAGAACAGTCTGTTGCTCGATGCGATGCCATCATGTCGTCGTACTCATGTCTCTAAATTGATGCTTCGTCCAAACCGCCCATACAGCGCCTTCTTCAGCTCACCCATCTCTTCCTGAATCGTCTCCAGCTTCGACTTGAGCTCCTCGACCTCTCCGTCAATAGACTCCGTAGAACTTTCGAGCAACTCGAGGACCTGGGGCTGTGGTAACGACACGAAGCAGTCGCCGACTTTGTATCTGCAGCGACTCATGAGCATGAATTCACGTCAAACGCAATTGTTTGCTGACACTTACGGCACTGTGTCTTCCTCATCGACGAGTTCCAGCTCGGTGGAGATCTCCTCGAGGTCTTCCTTCTCCTTCTGCGCGCGACGTTAGTCGAAACATCTCACCAGCAAATCCGTACATGCAAGCCTACAATCTTCGCCCTCAGCTCCTCCTCAAGAGCGGTCTCTTTCTGATGCAGCGAACTAAAGCGATTGATCTTCTCCTGGTCCTCGCGACGCACTTCCATATCCTGGCCGCCCGCCGTGGCCTCCTCCTCTTTGGTGAGCTGCAGCTTCGTTAGCGCCGTTTCCACCGCGAAACAAAACTTCCAATTCGACTCACCATGCGACGCTGCATTATGTCGCTGTGCAAAGAATTATTCCGGATGTGTGGGTTTGTTTGTTGAGGCAAGGACCGAGAACGGGATTGCGAGTATTGAATGAGTGTGGGGTTGAGGTGTGGTGGATGCTTGTCAACTGCAGCGACTCAAAATATAGACCACGTGCCAAGGCTTCGCACAAAATACTGCAAGTTCCAACTGATATCAGGATTTCTGTAAAAACGTGCATGAAATTGAACAGAACTGAATTACCCATATCCCACATCATGCTAGAGCACAATAAACGCCATCTAGATCTATGTACATCACTCCACCCTCTCCCTCTCAACCACAACCCCCAACCCCTCCCTCTTCTCCACCAACTCGCAACTCATCTGACTATTCTGCGCATCACATAGCGCCCTAACAACCCCACTCTCCGCCCTCTCCCTAACAATCATCCTCAGACTATTAACAATATACTTCCTAAATACATCTACACTCCACTCATCCGGCAACACGCTCAGCACCTCCCCAATATCAAACCAGCCTGCGAACCGCTCCAACAGTTCGCCCGTGCGCTCCACGCGCTGCGAGATATCGTCTAGTTGGAGGAAGTTGTGGAGTAGGTGGTTGAATAGGACGGATTGCTCGGCGCGCGAGGGTAGGTCGGTTGCGGGGATGGGTATTGGGGTGCGGAAAATGGAGGAGTAGCCGTAGAGGCAGTAGCTGATTGCGGTGTCGAAGTCGCCGAGGCCGTGCACGAGGAGGCGGAGGGCTTCCTGGTGGCGGGACTGACGGCCGTTGAGGATAATCATTTCGGGGACGAGTTCTTGCTCGTAGGGCTGTAGCCTTGCTAGTATAGCCGCAACGTTATACGAGCTCGTTGCGGGCTGGTTTGAGCCCAGCAATTGGAGTAAGCGTAGTCGCGCTTGCCACCATTCGGCAGGGATAGCGTTGTCGGTGATGAAGCTGTGGTATGTGGGTTTTGGGGGCACGAGGATGCGGTATGTTTCGTAGGTTTGGAGGAGTGTGGTGCGGGATGACGAGTTGCTTTCGAGTTCGTTGATGACGGTGTCAAGGTAGAAGGCGATGAGCTCGTTGACGTAATGCGTGTGCTTTTTGCCGAAAACGAGATATTCGAGATACTCTTTGACGGCACCGGGTGCCTTTTCGCGAAGTAGTGCGACGGCTCGCGTGGGCTCGAATTTGACACGACTCTGGTCGTCGGCGAAGATTTGAACACCGAGCTTGGGGTTGCGATTGGCGAGCCATGCGCCATATTCTTCGACCAGCGACTCGTCTCGTATGCGCGCGAGGTAGGTTCGTAATGTGGCTTCGTCGACGCCCTCTCCACTACTGTCCTTCTCGCCCTCCAGGATGCGCCTCCATGTTGCCAACACTTTGGCTGCCTTTACCGATGCTTTGCAATTGCTCTGGTATAGGCGACTGAGTACATAGAGTCGCTTGAACTGCTCAAGCAGCTCTACAGCGCGGTTAAAGCACTCGACCTCCTTATCAACCAACTCGTATAGCTCGGCCCGATGCACGCCTGGGCTTGAGGTGCCCTTCGGACTCCCTTGGTCCAGCAGCAGCAGGATATGAAGAAGAGCTGCATCGACACTTTGGAAGACGTAAGGGTCATTTGTAACGCTAGCCATCCCTTTTTGCTTCTTCCAGAATTGCAAGTATCTCTTTACGAAGTGAAGTAGATTATCACCAAACGGACCATTGACATCAGTAGACATGGTGGACAGATCGTTTTGGTGCAGGAACTGCTCGACGAGCGAAGTGATGCCACCGGATATCTGTATACCGTCTGGTCCTTGTGCCACCTCTTTGTTCAAGATAGGCAGGAGACTCAGAACTACGCGTGGGTCCATCTCACCTTCGATTAACGCCTGCTCGGTGATGCGCTTCTCATTCTCGAAGATGATGATGTTCGTCTTGGTGCGAAGAATAACGTCCATAAAAAGCATGAGCGACGCCTTTTGCCGTATGTAGATGAGACTCAAGTACTCAGACTCGTTCCGTGGATCCTGACCGCGGATGTCACCTAGGACCTGCTCTAGCTGACGTCGATTGGGTTGGATGCGCGTACCGTCACCGGATGATGTGTATTGTGCAGCTTCGATTCGGGCGTCTAGACGGACCACGAGTGGATTTCTGACTGTCCACCAGATTTGATCACCAGCCCAAAGCACGTTCTGTGCCTGCAGTTTCGACAACCGTTCAGTGAATTCGCGATCTGCTGTCGTTGCTACATGCTGCTGTGTGTCGGTGTCGTCAATTGAGCCTAGATGCAGTCTCTTGACCATGAGCTTCGTTCCTATCTCGGAGAGAACAATATCGTAGGGCTGCACGACAGTGCGCATACCCACTGGTATCGAGACGAAATTGCCCACACTATGGATGGTGGCACCTAACGAGCTCAGATTCAGCCATTGTTTACCAGCTTCGCTCTCGCCGGGATCGACGTCCCAGCGCTGAACCTCTACGCCATACGTAGTCTCGTCTTCGTCCTCTTGATGGACCGCGGCAAGAATATAGCCTTCTTCAGCATCCGCATCAGGACCCATAGAAGCAGCCATGTCTATGCCTGAGCCATCCACGACAACGGCGTCGGGATAGCTGCTGAATTGAATACTGCCTCTGCACATGTCTCCTTCCAGATTGACGAACATGCCAACGCCAGGCTCAGAGTATGTGGTGCCAACGGTGAGGAGAAATTCGTTCGGATTCGGGGACGAGATGTGTGGTTTCAGTGGGACGAAGGGTGGTGGCCTTGGTAGCTGTTCAACTTGTAGATGAGTCGCATCGTCTTCTGGGGGAGGTAGCGGTAATGGCTTGTCAGGTGAAGCTGCACCGCTCCTGGGAAGACTGGACGTCCTTTCTGGTGGCTCTGCCTGTGGTGCACGTGCTGGAGAGCGTCCATTTGCCGGAGAGATGCTCCTCGAGAGGGACTCAGGTACGTCGAAGCCATACCTCTGAGCTGGTGCGCGTGGACTCTCCGTCCGGGACGGTCGGCGGCCGAACCCCAGGACATTCAGGCTCGTACTACGAGAATGACCGCGCTGCTCTTCTTGAACATGAGGCTGTGGGCTTGCGGAGGAGACGCTTCTCGAGGGCACGTTTGACGCAGTAGCGAGGCTCTCGGCAGCCCCTCCCACATCGCCAGCGTCAGGATCGAGCGAAGAGATTGGGAACAAGCCAATCTTCTGCTGGTGAGCCACGTCCAGAAGCGCGTACGAATGTGCATCGGCAGCGCATGAAAATCTGTATCGCCGGACCGACACCAGGCAGCCTCCGTATTCAATCGCCTTGATCGCTTTTGGTGGCGAGTGTTCTGATATTTGCACCAGTCGCAGCCTCTTCTTCAGGCCAATGACGACCACCACGCCGTCTGTGTCATCCTCGTCCTGCTCATTCAGGTCCACACCCCCAACCCAGAGGCAAGGTATTGGCTTGAAGCTCGACTCGGGACTCAGCTCGGGCAGCGAGTATATGGAGAAGGTGTTGTTGCAGAGGATGCACGCCTTGTTGACCTTGGGTAGTAGCAGGATCTGCTGCACGCCTGGCCCATTGTGGTCATTGTGTGGTGGCTCGAGCCGCGATGCGATTATGGCGGTGGGCTCTTCCGAGGCATCGCCGGGCTCTGGAGGCAGCAAGACGAAATGGAGGATCTCAGCGGCCGAGGTGCCCACGTAGAGGTTGCCGTTCCACACTTCGACGCAGGTTATGCGCACTTCGGCCGCGTCGCCATCAGCGGACAGCGGCAGGTCCGAGACCAGCTTGCGGAGGATATACGGGCCATCTTGCGGGGGCTGGCGTGTGGTCGATTGCGACTGGGGCGCTGCTTCTGCCATGGTTTACGAGCAGTCTATGCGCCATGGCTGGCTATGGGCGTACGGGTAGTCCTCGAGGCGCGTGCATGGTGAAGGTCGTGCATGTGCATGTGGAGCTTGGAGCTTGGAGCTTGTGTTCGCTGAAGCATGACGATCGCCGTCTACGCCGCACCACTGCGCCGCACCTCTCCCGAGACACAACACTACCAACGTCCCACTGTCTTACAACACCCACTGCACGCCTACACGCCTGGCGATGAAGGCTGTGCGTTGCATACAAGATCTTCCCAAGGAAGTCGTGACATGTAAGTGGACACTTATTGGAACATACCAGAATCGTGCACTGATATGCCATGTAGCTAGCTATGAGTGGCTTGCTGTACTCGACTGCAGAACAGTGTGGAATGCCGACATCCGCAAATCCTTCGCATCATCCTTGCGCGTTCAACAGTCATAAGCGCTCTCAAACAACCCGGTCACGATGCCTCATGAGTAGAACAGTCACGGCTCACAAGTGAACGCCTATCCCGTCCACTCACCACTAGCAGAAGCCTTGCACCTCGCCGACTCGAGCAGTTAAGATACAGCCCCGCTATGAAGACATGCAGCATCCTCCACGCGAACATGTCCACCCTGTCGAAGTAGAGGTCATTGAGGCGACAGGTTTCGAGGACGAACGCCTTGCACATCTGGTCCAGGCACATGTAGTTGCACTCCATGGACATAGCGCCTCGATTTACTGCGCTCAATGGGCCTATGGTGATCGCCCCCAGAGCTCCAACATCATGCAACCAGCGGTCATTGCACAGTATCAACCGACTCGTCAACGAACTTGACCAGCCATGTTACGTCGCTTTATCCAAACCTGCATGTGTGGCCATCCTTCGGCGACTGCTTCGGCGATCAACCATTTACGCACGTCACCAAGAAATGTCCGATCCTCAGGTCGGCGACTAGACTTAAGGCCTAGCTGGTATCATGCGGACATGTTGCGTGGTGTGTAGCGCGATGGAATAGCGCTATAGCTCAGGCAATATGAAAGAAAGCAAGTGCACGTCCTCGAAGTCTTTGTTTACAGAACGTTTGCTCGTGAAAGTAGGCTTACATACGGGACTCATAATATTGTATAGTTGGAGCAAGTCACGGATCTGAGATTTGTCGAAACGTCAGGCCAGCTTTCGCGAGGCTGAGCTCTGCTATTCTCTGCAGATTCTTCTACTGGATATGTCATCAGACAGCTAACGATTAGATGAAGCACCATTTCCTGATTTAGTACTACGCCCTGTCCCAGCCTTGCTGACTGCATGGTGGACACAGTCGACCCGATTAGCCGGTCCCGATCTCATTGGGTTTCGCGATCTCGGTCCTGCCCCATTAGGAAGCAGGGCATTGCCTACAGAAAATAGTCAGTGGTATAGTCTGCTTTACTTGACACCTCCCGTGAGCGGACTGTTCGTCGCGGAGCGCACAGACTGGGGATGTGATCTTTTCACGTGCGCAGCAAGGGTCGCTTCTTCACAAGTAAAAGCTAGACAAACGCTGGCATCTTGAACACTAGCACTATCTTGGCGCTTTGGATACCTGCATCAGCTTTGCATTCACAGTGTTCCAGTCCATCAGTCTTCTCAACTTGTCTACAACTCAGCTAGCACAATGGCATTGCAAACTCGTTTCAGCATGATGTCCAACCTCTCGACATCAGCTCAAGATACTCTCTTCCAGTTCAGCCAAGGCCCGAAGACTTCAGTCTCTCACTCCACTGTCCACTCGGCTTTCGAAAGCGTGGTCGATTCCCACCCTACGGCCCTCGCTGCTATATACGCCGACCAACAACTCACATACATCCAGCTCGACCTCGCGGCCAACCGCCTCTCACATTACCTCATCAGTTCCGGACTACGTCCCCGCCAACGCGTATGTCTAGTTGTCCAGAGGTCGCTGGAGATGCTCATTGGGCTGCTAGCGATCTTGAAAGCTGGATGCCAATATGTCCCGATCGATGGAGGCGTCGTGTCAGACCAGGCACTACGGCACATTCTCGAAGACACAGAGGCGCGGTTCATCTTGTGCCTGCCACGATTTTGGGACCGCGTGACACAATTTGCGAACAAGCAGTGCGTGGTGCTGGAGCTGGGCATGGAGACGGGGGCGTTTTATGATGCAGGGAGACCAGGAGTTGAGGTCTCGGCCGACGACGGAGTATATGCTATGTATACCTCCGGTAGGCATCCCTTGGTGGTCAAGTAAGAAAACATTGCTGACTAGGGCAGGGAGCACGGGGGTGCCAAAGGGCGTGGACGTTCCACATAGAACAATGCTTGGCAAACTGCTATTGGAACCAGGACGGATGGGAATGGGCGTGGGCTCGAAGGTCGCGCAGGTTCTGAGCATCAGTTTTGCTATGGGTATGGTCCTCAATGTCGATGTTGAGCTCGAATCGCTTACTCGGAATAGGCGCGTGGGAAATGCTGGGGTCTCTGGTAAATGGCGCCACTCTTTATCTTCGAGGATCAGACTGGAACGCAACGTTGGTACAGGTAAGTCCACACCATCAATTTGTCAGCAGAAAAGTCGAGCTAATATGTGCGCTAGGTTGACACACTGATTTGCACGCCTTCCATCCTCTCCAAGTACCCGCAACAAGAGTTCCCCAACATCAAAACCGTCGCTGTAGCAGGGGAGGCATGCCCACAGACGTGAGTACTTGGCATCGAGCTGTATTACGCAACACTGACTTTTCGACAGTCTTGCAGATGATTGGGCTCAAGGACGTCAACTCTCCAACTTCCTCGGCTCCACAGAAGTCTTCCTGGTCTCGGCACATGCGCACATTCCAGGCAAGCCTCTTTCTATCGGGCGACCACTCCCGAACACGAGATGCTACGTTCTAGACGATGCGGGTGCGCCTCTACCCGTGGGGGAAAAGGGGAACTTATGGGTTGGCGGCGCCGGCGTGTCGAAGGGCTACATCAATTTGCCGCTGACGACCGCTGAAAAGTTTCGGCCCGACAACTTTGTCGATGATGGGTGAGTATTCTACTGCGTACCACTAGCAATGCTGATTGACTAGGAATGCCACTATGTTCAACTTTGGCAACGTTGTTTGCTGGGAAGCAGATGGAAGTTTAATCTCGTTTGGAAGGATGGACGATCAAGTCAAGATCAAAGTTTGTTGCTTGACGTTATGCGATCCATCCACGAAAGGTGCTAACCCCCACAGGGCTTCCGAATTGAGCTGGAAGGCGTCACTGCCATCACCGAAGTAAGCTCGATTAGTCTGTACGTCGATGTGATGAACCGCATTAACACTTACAGATATTCCCTGACATCACGCGAGCTACCTCGTTGGTCATCGACGATGTTCTTCACGGCTTCTACGCTTCTCTCTTACCCATCGACGAGCAAGCGCTTCAATGCTTTATGAGGCTTCATCTACCCTACTACTCCGTACCGGAACGCTGGACTCGTGTCAGCGATATTCCTTTGAATTCTAATGGTAAAGTAGATCGGGCTCTGCTTAAAGCGACGGTAGCACGCTTAAGTACAAACGTTGAGCCGCACGAACCGGAGGATAAGTGGTCGAATCCGGACGTCGGCACTACCACGAAAGCCACTGAACTCCCACCGACAACCCCACAGGATACAATTGCAGCCTTGCCAAATCAATCTGGCCGTGGAGAAGTAGAACACGCCATGATCTCCAACTCCGAAGTATCAGCTTGCATGCCAGAAGGTCTCAAATCCGAATCACCAAACACCGGGCCAGGAGTCAAGACACTATCACCCTTGCCCCCAAAGCATGACTTCCAGACTCTTCTGAAAGGCTTCGCTCTTGGAAAAGAATCCCATTCTGGATCTTCCGATCTTGAGTCATCATCTTCGAACCCTGAAGGACCGCGAACAGACGCGCTGCCAGAGGTTCAGGGTTTTCCAACGTTGAGCTGGTTGCGACATCGTGTTTTTATCGCATACCGCTGGTTACTCATTCCCATCGCATGCGCAAACATCGCCGTCGCATGCTGGCTCCTGAACGACGGTATCAAAAGTGGCGGATACCCGCTATCTAAAGTTGGGCATGCTACTGCAGCAAACCTTTGCGCCGCGATATTGATACGCTCGGAACCGGTTATCAACATTCTCTTCACGATCTTCTCATCCGTACCTACATCGGCACCACTCGCGATACGGCGAATCTGCGCAAACGTATATCACATTGGCGGTATTCATGTTGGATGCGCTATCGCTGCGATTATCTGGTTCATCATCTTCACTGCCGGTGCCAGTATTGAACTCGGCAAAGACGCTGATTCGCGGGTCATCTCGTTGGCCCCGACGATATTGTCCTACTGTATCACTTTCCTGCTGTTGTCCATGACTCTACTGTCGATTCCAACACTCCGCAACAAATATCACGATGCATGGGAATATCTGCACCGCTTTGGTGGTTGGTCAGTCCTCATTCTTTACTGGGCCCTCGTCAGCCTCTCGACCAAAGACCTCGCCCGTGGCTCGGAACTATCCACCACGCAAGCTTATGTACGCAATCCATCCATCTGGCTCCTGACAATCGCCACCATCGCAATCATCTTCCCATGGTTATTCCTACGAAAAGTCCGCATACGGTCCGAGTATCTCTCATCCCACGCCATTCGCCTGCACTTCGACTCACCCATTGTCCCCGGCAAAGGCGTTCGACTGGCTCAACACCCTCTCCGAGACTGGCACGGCTTCGCCACAATTCAAGACACCGACAACGTTGATACGAAAGGCACTACTCATAGTAGCAAGGCGTACTCGGTCATAATCAGCCGGGCAGGAGACTTCACAGGCCGCATAATCGACACTGCCCCAACACACATCTGGCGCCGCGGCATCCCCACCTGCGGCTTCCTACGCGTCGCCACGCTCTTCCGCAGTGTAGTCATAGTAGCCACCGGCTCTGGCATCGGCCCGTGTCTATCCATCTTTCCATACCAGCGCATCACAATGCGCATCTTGTGGACGGCGCCGAATCACGAGGCAACTTTTGGAAAGTCGATAGTCGAAGAAGTAAAGAGCAGAGATTCCAACGCCGTGTTATACAATACGCGCACGCTAGGGAAGCCGGACATGAGTCTTCTGGCGTGGAGGTTGTACAGGGAGAGTGGGGCTGAGGCGGTGCTGGTTATTAGTAATAGGAGGCTTACGAGGGAGATTGTGTTTCAGATGGAGAGGAGGGGTGTTCCGGCGTATGGGGCGATTTTCGATTCATAAAAACGGTGAATGGGGAGTAGATGAGATGGGAAGGATGTTGTAAGAAGTGAAACTAACTCGATGTGGCTGTGCTACAAATTAGGCAACCAAATCATGCATAGTTAGTCTTGCTTCACACCCAACATATCTGTCATCCCCAGCAAGTGCAACTTGATGCGGACAACACCAGCCCACCCGGACTATTAACCCACTTGAATCAACATGCTCGCATTCCGCCGTAAAATCTGCGAGGACACAATCTCAAGATCCTCGTCCATCGCCTCCTCGACTCCAGGCGGCTCTCTCACCAGCCACTTCATCCCCTCCCAACTCCCACCGCTAACCAAATCCTCCCCAACATACCCCAACCTCCCTCACTCCCCCATCACAATCCACAACAGCGACGCCTTCGCTCTAGCCCGCCTCATCTCAACACGCACCTCCACGCCCAGCAAAACCGGCGTCCTCAACCTCGCAAGCGACCGCGAACCCGGCGGCGGATGGCGCTACACGCTCAGCACAACGCAAGAAGAAGCACTATGTTACTCCTCGACACTGTACGCCACGCTGAATCCCGAATGGTATCCCTGGCCGAACATGGGCCCCGGATCCTGCGCGGGGATCATATCGCCCGACGTCGTTGTATTCCGCGACACGCTGAGTAATGGATTACTCGAATTTGCTGAGCAAGAGCGCCATGTCGTTGCCGTCATGACAGTCGCCGCGCCATGTTATCCCAAACTCACGCACGACAAGGAAGACTTCGCAGACGCGTCGGAGCTAGAGGATTTGAGGCAGAAAATAGTGCTTGTGCTTAGAATGGCGGCGGGGAGTGGGGTTACGCGGTTGGTGCTTGGGGCCATGGGTTGTGGGGCATATGGGTGTCCGCCAAGAGCGGTGGCGAGGGAGATGAAGGGGGTGTTGGAGGGAAGGGAGTTTGAGGGCTGGTTTGGGGAGGTGGTGTTTGCTGTTTATGCGGCTGGGAGGGTGGGGGAGAAGAATTTGGAGGTTTTTAGGGAGGTTTTTGGGGCTGGGTAGAGGGGATGGGGATGGTTGGGGGATGGGTGGTGATGATTGGGTAATAGGTATAAGTTATGCACTGGAGGGAGAGTGTTACAAGAAGAGAGAGGAAAGAAAGTTCGTACTAGAGATTGAAGCTGTATTTGAGAGAGAAACTGTAGGCGCATATGGAGCTGAATCTCGAAGGCCGAGCAATGACGGTTCTTGAAGAGGTTTCTGAATATGAGCAATCATGTAGATTGAAATCCTACAAATCGAGTATTTGTGTATGACACCTCTGTTACACAGTACATGCGACTTATCCACCCCCATCGAGGTATCTCACATTCCCACGACCCCAAGATCCCCCCGCTACTACAAGTCTGTAACTATCCCTTCCCATGACCATCAAGTCTCCAACATTCTGTAAGCCGCTTCACACCCCAGCCCCTAATACTCCACACTCTTCATCCTCTCCCTAACCCGCTCGGGCAGTTCCTCTGCCCCAATCATCCCCATCCTCACCGCATCCCCCCAAAGAAACATAGCCCTATCCTGCGCATACGCCAGATAATCAAACTCCTCTTCGTCCTGCGATTTGTATATGTCAGTCTCTTTGTCTTCTTGCTTGTTGCTAATATCATTTTCGCCGCCCTTTTCTTCACTCACGATTACCTCTTTTTTCTTCTCGTCTTTCTGTATCTCGGCACCGGTGCCGTCGACATTACATTCCGCGCGCGCGTCTTCGGCGTCAAAGTCGGGAAGGCCGGGCACGTGCGCTTGCACAATGCCCCAGGCTACCCACATGGCGGAGTTGGCGAGGCGCCAGAGTTTCGTTTCGGCCATGAGGCGGCGCGCTTCGTCTTCGGTTTGGCGCTCGCGTTGGGCTTCTTGCTCCGAGTATTTCTCGCCTGGTGGGGCGCGCGAGTCGAGCATGAAGGCGGAGATGGTGCTCGGGGCGGCGGTGGCTGCGAGCGCGGTAGTGCTTCCGGATGTGGGGAGAGGGCCTAGGTGAGGCGTGGGCGGGTTGGAGGCGGAGCCGCCTGGGGCCTTGTAGGATGGTGTGTGCAACAAGTAAGAGAGGATGAAGCGTTGCTGCTCCTCGAGCGTTGGATAGTACTTTGTGTTGCAGCGCCATGGGTAGTCTGCGTCGTGGTAGTTGTACGACCATTCCGTCTGGCAATTGTCAGTATTGCGACAAATTATAAAATATTTGCTTGAGAATCTGCCAATAAAAGAGAAGAACACTCACGAAGTGGTTTGCGAACTCCAGCCCAGGAAGGTTGGCATTGGCGTACTCAAAGTCAATGACCACGAGCTGTTTGTGCTTGTTTGCCGGCAATAGCAGAGGCGACTCGCCCTCAGGCACCATACGAAGGATGTTGCCGTACTGAGTCTGTTGCTTTTTATCAGCTTCCACATAAATATGCCGCATCGCTTTCTAGACTTACGTCGTTATGGGCAAAGACAAGCCTCTCGTTGATCTTGTCGATGCCACCATACTGGTCCTCAAGCCACTTCCTGTACTTGACAATCGTGTCCCGGAAGATCGGCCATTCCGTGCCGCACACGAATCCCCTCTTCTTCCACTTGTCTGCCGGAGACTGAATGGAATCGACATTGGCTTCCTTGACTTGCTGATCGAGCCATGTGACAACCTGCTCGCACCTCTGGACCCACTTGTCCCAGTTTTGCCATACAAATGGCCCGGCCTCTCGCTCCTCTTTCAGAAGATCGATGCCCTCGTGGAGCTCGCGCATACGCTTGGCAATCTGCTTCGAGGTATCTGGCTGTCGCAGCTCCTTTGCGGTGAGTGCTTTTGCGTTGAGAAACTCCTCGAAGCGGCCGTTGGTGAAAGTGCCCAGCAGGCGAGGTCCGATGCGCTTTCGTGCGAGACGTTGCAGGATCTTCAGTTCGGACTCTCGGTCGATCAGGTGCTCTACTTGCGGTCCATAGATACGCAACAGAAGCTTGCTATATCTGTTCAGCGGTGTTATAGGATGTGTGGAAAGAATGACTTACGGAGGTGGGTTCTTAGGCTTCGGTACACCATCAGGGCCTTCCGCTTGAGTGGGAAGATCCTTAGGAGGCGAAACGACGTAGACGGCATTGGTCAGCGCACCACTGAGGCGCTGGACATCCATATGCTCGCTGAATTCCATGGGGACCTTGCGCCAGCCTTTCAATCGCAGGGTAAGTACGATACGCAAGATCTCGTACTTGAACTTGTCCCACGCCTCTTTCTCTTTGCGAGCTTTCCTCTCCGACTTCTCGGTCACCGGCTCAAGCTCTGGCGTATCTGTAGTATAAGCCATTGTCTTGGAATTGTCCAGTGTGGCTTCACAGTTCGGAACCAGCTGGTCGACGGATTCGAAGTAGTCCGAATCGGTGGTGACTATAGAGTGACGCTTCAGGCCCGTCGAGAGTTTACGGACGTGCGAGTATTTCCTCTTGGTGTCGGCAGGCTTGATCGATAACGTCTTCTCCAAGATGGTTGCAAGCTGATCGAGTGCCACGGAACCCTGCGAGGACTCCGAGCCGCTTCGTGCTCGTGGAGTAGCAGATTGATCAGCGGTCTGAAAGTCCTTGCTTACGACCTCGTCATCGTGGCTCTTCTCTTTACCATGCCCCTTCCTCTTGGCCCGTCTAGCAGTCCGCCTGTCTCGCTCATGTTTGATCCATGCGCTAACCTGCTTGAGAAGTCCATCGTGTGCGTGATGGTGATGAGTGTCCGTGGAGCTGTCTGAAAGCAGCGATGTGAGAGAAGGATTGCCTTCGAGTACCCGAGACTTCGAAGATCCTAGACGCTCGAGTGACGGTCTACCAGACAATCTCTTGCGGCTCAAACTCGCAGTGTACTGTCTGGCCGCTCCGTCGAGGTCGAGATAGTCTCTCTGGTCAAGCTCTTTGTTCTTAGCGATCATCAATGGTGAGATGCTTTCGTCGGGGAAAGAAACGACTGTGCAGATATGTATAAGCAGTGGTTCTCTGGTATGTGTCTCGTTACTTGGCTAGTGTCATTGCCGATTGTTTATGGAATGTTCTCTGAGGACCGAGCAAGTGACAGTCTTTCAGATTGTGTATGGTTGCACTCGGTCCTAGATGTCTTCCCCACAACAACAACAACAACATGTAAAGAATTGTGTACGAAGAAGCTACGCAGCTGTGCTACACACCGAGAACGCGCATTCACCATGAATGCCCCTCGCAGATCACAAAGATACAGGCTGTGACTGATACTGACAGAGCACAAACTCGGAAGCGGGCCGCAGGTTTCGACGTACCTTTCGGGCGTGGTGACTCGGTATTGTGCCCCTCATTGGACTCATTCGAAGTCGCCATAGTTGTTAGTGTACCAACCAGACCTTTCACTAAGCGTGGGATGTAAGCCGAGGGACGGAAGATCGTTCGATGTAATGATTGTCGGAACAGGCGTCCCGCAAGGTGTGTGGTTTTGAGAATCGCTGCAAGGTGCGGTGCTATCAGCTATCGTGGCTCGGCAAGCCTACGCGAGGGCGATCAGGGTCCACGCACGTGTCAACTCGACTGGCGAGAGAGAAACCTACACACGACAGCAGGTAAGAGGAGAGACCAATCTTTATGTTGGGAACTTGTGTATATGTGGCAACGGCAAGACGGCAAGAAAAACTCTACTCGCTTTTTGTAGATACGTTTGTGTGGCGACCAAGGCACAGCCAGCATGATTTGAGCCTTGAAATCGCAGTCAGGTGCTACTTGACGTACGTCAGACGCTAGAAACCGGGGACCTGGAAAACGCTCTGGGCAAGTCTAGGCGAGACGAGAACAAGTCATTCAACACACCAGCTACTGAGGTGCACTTGTTCGAAATTAGGATACTTTCTTGGAGTCTATGTACAGTTATGGTCACCGCAGCGCGAAGAATCACTGCAGCACACTGGGAATCAAAGTCCAACCAAACGCCTCGCTACAATGCTACCAACACAACGAACCCAATGTACTCTTTCAAACGAATATTATATCCCAACACGTAGCAGCGTACGAGAAGCGCACGTTGTACTGAGAATAGCATCAGACTGCTTCTTGCGCCCATTCAACAGTCTCCAAAGCCAGCATGACGAGCAGCAACGTCGAGGGCAGGATCCAGACGACGTAGCTTTGGAAGAGAATTCGCGACATGGCGCCCATGTACACGTTATTGATTTGGCAGATCTGCGCGAGCTGAAGCGCAGTCGGAGCGCCGCTCAACAAGAAGCACACGATGATGAAGATTGGGTCGTCGAGGATGCTGACAGGCACGTACTTCGCAGTGAGCGCAAGCATCGGTGCCATGAGTAGTGTCGGGATGAGCATGCGGCTGACCAGAGAGGCGATGACCAGTGTCCTTTCCACCTTTGGATCTTCCATCGAGTGTTTATCTTCTTTGGGGAGGGTATTTCGCGCCAGGTTGGCTCCTAGTACCACGAGAATCAGTGGCACAGCGACCTGACCACTCTGGTTGACGGCACGCGTAACGGAGTTGCTGACAAAGGTTCCCGGGTCGAAGAACAGGTGCTGTAGCCGAGGAACCGATGCCACAAGGATTGCGACCAGCATAGCCCATAGAGGTGGGTTCATGAACGACCAGACACCTTTGAGGAATTTGGCCATTGCTTTTTGAACCTTGAACAGTGCTCGCTGAAGCCATGTCGGCAGGGAGTGGAATACGCGGCGTTCGGCGCGAGCGAAAGCCCCAGACACGCTGATCTTCGCATGATGTATAGCGTTCTTCGCTCGTTTAGGCCAGCCCTTGATGCCTTTGGGGATTTGTGATTGATTGTAAGGTTTTGAGGAACCGTTTGCCATGTGGCCATTTGGCTCGTCATTCACCACTCCATTGCCTGGAACGACGACATTTCCATTTGTAGGCGTTGCAAGGTCCGAGTAGGCCTGGATATCTTCGCGATCGGAGAGAGACGCTGAGTCATCGGACTGTTCAGAAGTTTCGTAGCTGGTCACATCGCCCGAGTAGTAGCCAGATGCCGAATCGTTGAGGAGATGCTGTGCTTCGTCCTCATCGTACTCGCCATTCTCCAGAGCGCTGCTCTTACCGCCGTCCTCCTCTTTGTAGGCGCTCGCAGGAGCCAACAGCACATTGAAACCCCATGTCCATCGCACTAATTGGCCGAGCTGCTGGAAGATGAGCAAGTAGAGGATGCCTCGTGCGGCGACTTCGTTGTCGTTATCGCCGGGCACTTTGTCCCAGTGGAGACCTGACAGGGTCTTGGAGAGCGAGATGACGAGGGAGATTGGTAGCGAGTTGGAATTGCCAAAGACCTGGGGTCGTCAGTCATGGTTATGAAGATGCAATAGGTAAGCATACAGCCATTGCGACCAGGAAGTTGGAGGCGCGCTTCTTAAAGCCGCAAATTCTGGAGACAAGTAGGGCGGCGAGGTAGGATATGAGGGTCTGTACGATGAAGATGGCAGGAATGACGGCGAGGTCGGACAGCTTGTCGGCGGTCAACTGTGATGCGAGCTTTGTAAAGACTGCGCAATGGTTGTTAGCTCAGCACTTCTATCATGAGTACTTGGTAGCGTACTGAGACACGGCGTGAACAGCTGGGTGTTGAGGTTCGCCAGGAACTTCTGGTTCTCCGCGTCGAATTGGCCCATTCGCGCGACAATGTAGCCTGGCAGACTGACGCAGACAACCTCCATGACAGCCTCGAAGACGAGCAGGGTGAGGTTTGCAAAGTCCGGGTGTGAGCTGTGCTTCTTCCTGAAGGCCTCCATGTAGCCATTGCCGGCATAGTCGAACGATTGGGCGCTCATGGCGACGAAGCTAGGGTTGTACTGCGCATCGCGCAGACGTAGGCTCTGCGGAAAGAAAGGCATCGTGTGTTGTCCAGATGTCGGGCAGGAGCGGCGGCGTGTAAGTGGAAGGGCTGTGAGGCGCGCGCAATGTCTCTTTGAGTCCGTTTCTTGGTTCGTGTTGAAACACCAACCTAAGACGCCAGAGTGGAAACACCAACTTAATAGGACGCCAGAGTGATCAGAGCCATAGCGCGTAGGTAGGTCATCGCGGAGACGCAGTCAACAAGACGGCGGTTCTGGTTCTAGATAGAGTCTCGCAGCAAAAGCAACAACCTTGGAAGGGCAGGAGCTGGCGGCATGCCAAGGCATGGCGCAAATCATGGAGGGTTAGTGCTCTGGCACGTCTGCTTTTGGTGGGTGTGGGTGCCCTTTAGGCCTATGTGCCATTTTCAGCTCGAGGCGACATGACTGGACTATGGGTGCGACAAAGTACTCTGCTGTCTCATTGATGGATAGATACGTGGTGTGCAGCTGCAATGGCTGTCTTCGCCACTCCACCGACTACTAGATCCCGTAGATAGTGTCTCTCCGCGCTATTTGCAATCTTATGCGCTTCCAGAAGACGCTTGCTTGCCTACATACGACGTTCGCCACCGTCAAGAGTCGCCTACAGGTGCCATCAACTGGAGGAAGCGAGAGCCTGTTCACTCGTTCTCTGACGTTGCACGCTCATTTCGCTGCCAAGTTCACCGCGCGACTGTCCTGTCCAGCATTATCGTGATTATTCCAAGGTTACGTCACCGGCATTCCACCTTCCTGCGCAGCGCATCACCGCAGCTGGTCTCATGTGTGCACCGCAACCTGTCAAATCGGCCTAGTCCCTCCGTGGAGCTAGGTAAAGTGACCGCATCCTTCCTGTCCTGTCTATATTCTTATCCCACTTGCGGCCTCTGCCAACCACCTCACACTCGCACTCGCACCTCCACTCCCTGATCTCCAAGGCTGCAGCATATTCACACCCACCGACGCCGCCGCCGCCGCCATGGACTCGACCGCCTCCACCCCCGACGTCGACGAGGTCGAATCGCCCTTTGGCTCTCCCTCCCCGTCTTCCCCTTCCCTCTCCTCGAGTCCGCCTACCAATGCCTCGCCCTCGCTCCTCTCCCCCGAACAACGACCGCGCCCGGGCCCCCATTCCGTCTCCACCTCGGGCGCGACTGCGAACATGACCTTCTCTTCCACGCCGCTGGGCAACATCAGCGCTGCAAGAAACCCCCGCGGCCCTGCTCCTCCGCCAATCTCGAGTCGAGGCAGCGGCCTCAACCTGTCACAGGACATCCTGAAGCGGATGGAGGCTGTCCGTCTGGGCCGACAAGGCGCGCCTCCCACTGGTCTGGGAAGAGGGCCGCTCCCTCAGAGCCCGGGGCCCACGGTGAACCAGCAGAATCCAATGTCGCCCACAAGTGGTGCACCGCCCATGGCAAATGCAGGCGGCGTACCTGCCAACTTCCGGCCGCCTCTTGGCGGGGCTGCAATGGGCTTCCAGTCGGCGCCCGCCGTGCCTGGCCGCGCAGGCCCTAAGCTCCAGATGGGCGGTGTTGCAGCCAGGCGTGGGTTTCCAGGTGCATTACCGGGCGGTCTACCAGGCGCGACACCGACACCCGGCGCAGGCACGGCCGCTCCTCCTGCTGGCAAGAAGGCAAAGCCTAAGATGACTTTGTCACAAATGAACGGCGGTGACCCGGACGAGCCGCCTAAGAAGCAGGAGACGGATCTGGAGCGTTACGCAAAATACATCAATACCAAGGACGGCAGTCTCAACTTTGAGGGCAAGGCTATACTCAACTCCGAAGGTGTCAAGTTTGCTGGTGGCACATCGTTCAAGATCTCTCTCGATGAAGTGGATACTTTGGATGAGCTTGGAAAGGGCAACTACGGTACTGTTTACAAGGTCAGACACAGCAGGCCGAAGATGCGGACAGTGGGCGGTGGCCTTGGTGGTAACAAGGCTGCTCCAGGCTCTCCGTCGCGGTCAGGCTTCGACAATGACGAAGCGAGCCCACCAACAGCCGCACGTGGAGCGGGTACTGGCATTGTCATGGCCATGAAGGAAGTACGCCTTGAGCTGGACGACTCAAAATTCGCAGCCATCATCATGGAACTGGACGTTCTCCATCGTTGCGTATCACCGTTCATTGTCGACTTCTATGGCGCTTTCTTCCAGGAAGGAGCCGTGTACATATGCATGGAGTTTATGGACGGCGGCTCAATAGACAAGATCTACGGCGATGGCGTTCCAGAAGGCGTGTTACGGAAGATCACACTAGCGACTACCCAAGGCCTGAAGTCGCTAAAGGACGAGCACAACATTATCCATCGAGACGTCAAGCCCACCAACATCTTGATGAACACCAAGGGGCACATCAAGATTTGCGACTTTGGCGTGAGCGGAAACTTGGTCGCGAGTATAGCGAAGACGAACATTGGCTGTCAAAGCTACATGGCGCCCGAGCGAATATCGTCTGGCGGGATTGCACAAGCAGGTGCAAATCCCGGCGGCGGCACGTACAGCGTGCAGAGCGACATCTGGAGTTTGGGGTTGACGATCATTGAGTGCGCACTGGGTCGGTACCCGTACCCGCCTGAGACCTACAACAACATTTTCAGTCAATTGAGCGTGAGTAATCCTGACTTATGCCGCCCTGCTGTTACTAAACCGACTAGGCAATTGTCGATGGCGAACCACCAGATCTGCCTGAAGAGGGCTACTCAGAAGCTGCACGGAATTTCGTCCGCGGATGCCTGAACAAGATTCCAAACTTGCGACCAACGTATGCCATGCTACTACAACACGCATGGCTAGCACCGCTTGCCAAACCCGCAACCATCACCGAGGAAGACGAGGACGAAGTTGCTGCCGCAAACGATGCTGAAAGTGGAGAGGCTGCTGGCGACCAAGGGGCTCCCGAGCCAATTGAGCCTGTCCATGACCAAGAAGTGGCCGACTGGGTGAAGGCTGCCATCGAGAAGCGGAGAAACGGAACTCTGAAGCGTTCTGACAAGCCTGCATTGCATGCTGCACCATTAAATGCAGTCCAGAGCCCTGGGCAGAGCACGAAGACCGGTCTGGATGCGGCAGCACCAGTCGAAGCCGCAGCGTAGGCTTCGAACAAATGCGTACTTTTTCTTTTCCGTTTGAAGCGCACGGCGGTGTATCTTCTACCTAGCATGGAGCGCGAAGACTTGATTCTCAATCACTGGACGACAGGCACAGGCACAGGCACAGACACAGACACAGATGCAACAGCAACAAGGTCCCTCAGATTTGTCTGGCGAATTTCTCATGTCGAAGGATCACAGGAGCTAAAGCATTTGGCGCTAGCTACATTGGGCGCTGTCGTCAGCTACCAGGTTGATTGGGAGGAAGTGAAGGTATTGAGGGGTGATTGTGAAAGGCCCGAGTGGTGTCAAGCATTAGCATACAGCAATTACGAATGAATGGGGTTGGAAATCCTGACAGCCAGAGATCGATGCTTCATTTCGTGTTGTGTATTGTGACTTGTTTCTTCCACCACTCTGACTATTAGATCTTGTTTGAATCGAAGCCTAGTTCTCAAATGCAGAGATGCATAATTCCACAAAGAATGACGTAAGATGAGACGCGATCGCACGTGAACATCGCCAAGGCTCACTAGCCACATGTGGCTGCGAATGAGTGAGTTACGGCCACTGTGTCTGGTCGGAACGCCGTCGAAGTTATTCGAACACGGTCTTCTCATCCACGCGCTTCTCATGCCACAGGCCGCCGACTGCCTTCTCTCACTCCGTTGCATGCGCCTACTCTGCCGATAAAAGTCGTGTTTCCTTCCGTCGCTCTTTATCCCCAACACCTGGTTAACCCGCCTTTCGAGTACCCGCTCTCAAGATGTCGGGCACCGACTACAACTACGATGAACAGGTGCGCCTTCGCGCCCACCGCATAGCAGGAGTTCACTAACAATACCCAGGGCCAGTTCTTTCCCTTCTTCATCCTGACCATGACCACGCTTGTCACAATTCCTACCACAATTTCGTTCCTGAGGCCAAGCAAAGGTATGCATCTCCCTACCGCGTCGCCCCGCCCAGAACTCACACCACGGCAGAGCTCGAGAACACAGGAACGCGCATAGACTCCGATTTTGTCCCCGAACATGCCGACCTCATTCAGGGACAGCGCAAGAAGCAGAAGCGGCTGGAGCGGCGGTTGAAGCGGGGTCTCCTGATGGTCGGCGGGTGGGCGATGATCGCTGGCATGATATACCTGATCATTGTCACTGCGCGGATAACACCAAAGATATGGAACCCGTACGAAGTCTTGGGCATTGACAGCGTATGTATGCCCGCATAGATTGGCTTGAGCATCAACTGATTGTGGCAGTCCGCCGATGAGAAGGCCATCAAGAGCCGCTACCGAAGGCTGTCGCTCACGCTGCATCCCGACAAGGCCCGCGAGGACCCAGAGAAGAACGTGACTATCCAGAGCATCAACGATCAATGGGTGGACGTCACCAAAGCCTTCAAAGCCCTCACCGACGAGGAGATCCGCAACAACTTCCTCCAGTACGGCCACCCAGACGGCAAGCAGAGCTTCAGCATCGGCATTGCGCTACCCAAGTGGATCGTGACTGAGGGCGCTGGAAAATACGTCCTGCTCATCTACGCGCTCGCTCTCGGCGTCATCCTGCCGTACACCGTTGGAAAATGGTGGTACGGTACCCAGCGATTGACGAAGGAGAAGGTGCTTGTGGCCAGTGCCGGGAACATTTTCCGCGATTACGACAACGAGCAGGGCGAGTCGGGCGTCGTTGGTGCACTGAGCAGTGGGGAGGAGTTTAATGAAGTCCTCGCCGGCCACAAAGCAGATACCGGTCTCTCAAAGCTGGAGCAGAAGGTTCTTGGAGACGCAGAGTCACACATCTCGCAGGCACTCACCAAGAAGGACCGGCAAAAGTTTGACGACCTGGAGGACAGCAGCAGGCGGAAGGTTCTGGCGCTGCTGTGGGCTTACCTCGGCCGCATTGAGCTCGACGACGAAACCTTGAACGATGGTAAGTAGGCTTGGGTCTCATCGTCAGGTTAATCGCTCACAATCCCTAGAAAAGTTTGAAGTTGCGCCCATCGCCCTCCGCCTCAACGAAGCCTACACAGCCATTGCACTCGCATTTGGCAGCACCAAAGCCGTCGTCTCCGCATACCACACATCGCAAAACATCATTCAAGCACTTCGACCAGAAGCCTCTCCACTCGAACAATTACCGTACTTCACGCCGGCCGTCGCAAGCGCAGCCGAAGCAGAGCGGTCCAGGACACATTTGACTATTCAAGAGTTCATGCAGATTCCCGAGTCACAGCGGAAGGAACGGACAGTCGGCTCTGGTCTGCTCTCTCAAACCCAGTACAGCACCGCAATGTCCGTGGCTTCGCAAATTCCTATGCTCAACATCGAGAAGGCTTTCTTCAAGGTTGTGGGTGAGCGCTTCGTCACACCTAGCAGTCTGGTACAGTTTGTTCTAAAGTGCCGATTCGTCCCTCCCACCTCTCAAGGCTACCCCGAGGTCAATCCCAAGGATCTACTTGACATCGATCCAGAGGAAGGTGACGTCGCTGCGATCACCGGTCGAAAGAACGACCGATCTGGTGAGAAGCCAATCCAGCCACCACTTACACACGCGCCATACTTTGCTCGCGATCACGCGCCGAGGTGGCATGTCTTCTTGGCGGACAGCAAGCAGGGTCGCATCGCCGTTCCACCATTCACCTTTTCCACATTTGACAAACCAATTCTCGATGCGAGCGGCAAGCCGACCTTCAACGTACAGACACTGAAGATGCAGTTCGGCGCACCGCCTCAGGCTGGCAGCTACACATTCGTCATGCACGTTGTCTGCGACAGCTACATCGGCATGGATACGAAGATGGAAGTCACTCTGGTCGTTGAGGATGCTAGCAAAGCGGAAGAGGTCGACGAGGAGGATGAGATCAGCGAGCCAGATGAGGGTACGTCTACGAAAAGCCTTGAAACTTCAGTAACAACTGCTAACATGCCATAGACACAATCGCCGGCCAAATGCAAACCCTCAAGACAGGCGGTGCGCCACCCAAGAAGCGGAGGCCACAAAACGACGACATCTCCAGCGGCAGCGACACCGAAGGCGACGTCGACTCAGAGAGTGAGACCGACACCGACACCGATTCGGACGACGAGTAGGCTTGAGGTCTTTTCGTGGAGCATAGGAGTATCGGCGCATCTGTACAATTGACCTTTGATCACCGAAAGTGAGCGTATTGGCATTTCACGGCGTTTGGAGACTTGGAAAGAATCATGTAAGACGTTCAGGCTTCAAGATAGCAAAGCACTGGATAGGGGGAAGTCGTACGTGTATATGCTTCTAATCCAACTCAAATCAACACCTTTTCGTTCCCTTTCTTGCTTGGGCAACGCAGGAAAGAAATTGCAGCAGGACTGCGCGATAAGTTGCCATGTGCCTCAGGAACACATATCTGCCGAACATGTGCATTGACGTTAGTGCCTGATTGTATTACTCCAGATTAGCGACTTGCGGCGTGGTTTGTGGCCGGGTGTTTGTTTGGTCGTTGGGCTTGGTGCGTGGTGGGTTTCAGATTGGTCTCAGTGGGGCGTCTACTCCAGCGGATATCGGGAACAGCTTCTCGACCACGAGCCGGGGGATGGTGAGGGTGTGTCATCGGTAGGGTGACAGTAATGGGCTGCATGGTATGGATATGGGTATGGGGTGGACATGGTGCGATGGTCATTGGTTTGCGCTTCGGGAAACTTTTGGACGTACGATGAGTGAAGGTTTTTTCGAAGGATGGAATCTACAGCAGTACCGAACTGCAATAAAGGTAACACAAGCTCTGCTCACACAACCAGGCACAGCAACATACCAGTACCCAACGTCGTCGCCTTAGGCAAGACCAAGAACGGCCACCTCCGCATTTCAAAATAGCCACCCTTCTCTTTCGCCTACCTACCGTAGCCTCAACGTCTCAAACACAAGGATCTCCCACTCGGAAAAGCTCCGACAACACATCACCCGGTATGATCAGCGAAGACCACGCGGATACAGGGTATCCGCACATCCTGAGGCTTTGAATTTGCGCCTCAGTTTGCAGGATCCGAGTATCAAGCACTTTCTTGGCACACATATACTGGCTTGGCTTGCGTGGGTGGTGTATGCGCCGGGGGTAGGGCGGGTAAGGCCAATGGCGGCATGGCAGGGCGGGGTGAAGTACCGGGCGCGATAGCACGGCATTACGCATGCTCCCTGTGCCTGGATTTGGGTATAAGCCATGCTGTGTAGCCGTCTAGTTTGATTCTCTATTCACACTCTCTCGTTCCAACCTTCCGCTCCTTTCATTCAGTCTTTCCCTTCTTTCAGCGACTTTGATAGTCTGCGAGCTACACTCTTTCTTTTTCAGATTCAGTAAAACGTCTGTGACGTTGCTTTAATTCGACGTTCCTATAGACGCTTCATTTTGATAATCATTTGGGCCACTATTACGACTTCTTCCACGATGTCTCTTAAGATCTTTGCTGCTCTCGCTCTTGCGACTGGTTTCGCTGGTAAGTTCACACTTCTCCCACAAGACAGAGACTAACAACTTAACACAGCTGCTAGCCCCATCTCCACCCCCCAATCCAAGCGCTCCAACATCTTTGACGGCAAAGACTTCGGCGGCCAACCCAACGGCGCCATCATCAACGGCTTCTCCGGCCCCGGTTTCAACTTCGCCGACGGCTTCAACGCCTTCAACCAACAACAACAAGTCATCCAAGTCCGCGAAGAAAGCCTCCAAATCGCCAACAACGGCATCCAGCAACAAGTCGTCCAACAAGTCAACGAAGTGCTCATCGTGGACCAAGTGAACAACGGCTTCAACAACGATCTGAACAACCTGTTCCGCAAATCCAACTTCCAGAACCAGTTTCAACAAGTCACGACCGTCATGATCGTCGTTCAAGAGATACAAATCGCTGTCGCCGACGCATTCGGTAATCAGTTCCAGCAGCAGGTTTTCGCGCAGAGCATCCAAGTAGCGAACCGCGGTGCCGCACAGACGCAATCGATCATGATCTTCGACTCCAAGACACTCGTGGCACAGGACATTCTAGCCAACGGCGCGTTCAACAACATCAAGGGGTTCGGCGGCGTTGCCGGCGCGACTGGAACATTTGACAAGGCACTCCCAACCAAGACAAATGGCGTGCAATTGCTGGGCGCGAAGCCGACGTGGTCCAGTGTCGCGGAGGATCCGGCTGCTAAGCTGGGCGGTATTTGGGAGAGCAATGTGAAGGATTTGCAGAGTGGGGATAATGATGAGGCGGATAATAGGTTGAATGAGGAGGTGGCTAGGATGGAGAAGGGGGTGCTTGATCGGGCGGCGATGAATGGTACGAAGTACTGAAGGGTGGGTCGCACTGCTGTTGGGACTTTTGTTTGGAGTGCTGGGTTGGAGTGGGTAGTGTAGAGGAGTAACGCAATATTCGAAAATCTAACACATTCTGACCAAAAAGTACATTCGGAAGTTGGAACACGGCGGAGCGCGTGTTCGAACACACGGTTGTAGATCAAGCAAGGTGACAATCAAGGGCAAAAAATAAAGTATCTCATAACGTTAACTACTGACACTAAGGCGACCTCGGAGCTTTTATTAAAAGGTGGTGGACTTGCTTTATTGACAGATGTGAGAAGTTTTGAAAATATATACGAGTAGAGAACTGTTTGGCGGCAATGATGAGAGAGGGAAATGGTCTTCCTTCATCAGGTGCGAGATGATGCGCATACGGCACGAAAGCCAGCACTCGACCGCTTCGAAGAAAACACTCATGAAGAGCAACGGAAATAGTGAACGATCACTCACATATCCAAGAAGCAGTCCGTTTGCGCAGTCCATGCTTCGAGCTAGCTCGTGCTTGAGGTCACCTTCACTCACGGACCAGAAAACTTCCAATTGCCCACTCCAGCCTCGACACTCAAAACCCCACCAGCTTCGACTTCACGATGGCGACTGGACCCTACACCAACATGAAGCGGCACTCCTCGGCGCACACTCACGTCGTAAGACCTCACTCCTTGCGCTCTATCTACACCAAATGCCTCGTCACTCTCGCCCTAGTATCTCTCACCATCTACGTTCTCACCTACCTCACACCCAGCGGCATCAGTACCAACACTGGGCTCGTCTTCCAACCCATACAATGGAACATCACACGCGACCCCTCAGAAGTCCGCATCGCAAAAGCCGCGATCCTGTATGACTCTCACTCAAACGCCATCTGGACTAAAGCCCTCGAACTGCACCAAGCACAAGGCTATGAAGTACACGTGCTGCGAAAAGAAATTGTCAAAGGCTTCGCAGATCAGTATCTGTGGCTGCATGAAATTATCGTGAAAGAATTGCGGAAGAAGAGTGAAGTGCAAGCTGAATGGATACTGTATATATCGCCCTTACCTCCACCTTCATTTCATCTGCTCGCTAACACACCAAACAGCTTCTTCGACCTCCCATCTGTCCTCCTAATCAACCCCTCCCTCTCCCTCCAAACATTCCTCCCACCCCTCCCCTCCATCGACTCCGAATCCTACAAAGCGCTCTCCATCATCACAACAAAACCCGACTCCGAACACATCAACTCCAACCTGCTATTCCTGCGCGTCAGCGGCCTGACAGTACGAATCTTGACGCTCGCCTTAGC
>Ga0265798_10002207_pt1 | contig 28955 bp, 24 predicted proteins | sample P3T30metagenome_FD_192430 | JGI IMG/M metagenome (GOLD analysis project Ga0265798, IMG submission 192430) | Plant litter microbial communities from East Loma Ridge, Irvine, California - P3 T30 | ecosystem: Environmental > Terrestrial > Plant litter > Unclassified | place: USA: California...
TTATAAACTGAATGAAAAAGTAAAAGAAGAAATTAATGAAGCGCTGAAGAACGTAAAAGTTTCTCAAAATAACCAATGATTTAGTAATCTTAAATAAAATAGTAAAACCACTGTAAATGCAGTGGTTTTACTATTTTACCTAATCCTCTGTTCCTAAAGACGCTGATATTCAGTTTTTCCCGACGGCAGAAGGCTATTACGATTACAAAAAGATCAGTATATTTACCAGTACAAGGATCACCTGGATATACAAGTAAAAGAGAAGCTTTACGAAGGATACGAACGAAGTTCAGTGCGGATAAGTTTTGGAAGAAACAGTGCAGGCGCTCTTGAAATTACAGATGCCAATGATTATTACCCGTTTGGGATGAACCACCTGAAAAGCGGAAATTCTTTCTTTGGGGTAAGTTCATACAAGAATTACAAGTACAACGGAAAAGAAATCCAGGAAAGCGGAATGTATGATTATGGAGCGAGATTCTATATGCCGGACTTAGGACGTTGGGGAACTATGGATCCACTGGCGGAAGTAAATAGAGCCTGGTCCCCATATCGTTATGCTTATAATAATCCTTTACGTTTTATTGATCCAGATGGGAGATTAGAAGATTGGTACGAAGATGATCAAACAGGTAATATAGCATGGCATGATAGTAGTGCAGAAAGAGCTGGTCAAACCAATCTTACTCAAAAGGCAAATGGAGGTTCTATTTCCATAAGCGGAGGGGGCAATAATAATATTTTAAACACTGATGGGAGTATTACTAGCAACGGAGAAACAATAACCAATGGTTATGCTACAACTACCTCTCTTGGAAGAACAATAACTTCCCGAAATCCTTGGGAAGCCATAGTAAATGCTTCTGGCAATGCTGGCGGGATTACTTGGGATAATGATCTCGTAAGAGGATTTACTGGAGATTTTGTAAATGTTGGTGGTGGATTTTCTGGAATTGCTGGTGGAGGTGGTGGAGTTAGTTGGGAGGCAAATTGGGTTCTTCATGGTCCCGAAGCTAGTTTTTTGCCTGCTATTACAACAACTCCATCTATTGGTGGTTATAATTTGGATCTAACTGTCAATGTCGGCAATGCTAATTATACAGGAAATGCATCTGATATTACAAGAAGTATGTTAGTTACTAATACTGGAAATGGTGATGTTCCTACAGGATGGGTCGCTGCTTCATTAACTGCTGGATGAGAAATTGGAGTAACAGGTACGGCAACAAAAGTAAACGGAGGTTTCATATTTGGTGCACAGTTAAATGCCGGTGTAGGACTTCCAGTAGGACCTGTACCAGTTAATGCTTCTGCTGGAGTATCAAATACTTATTTAATTAAAGATTTTTATAAGAAATGATGAACAAAAAAGTATTTTTTTTCATACCAATATTTATAATACTAATATTATATTTTTATTATGCAAGTAATTCTATGGACAACAGAGATCAACATAATTATGAATATTTTATTAAGAGTGATTTAAGGGGTACAGTTATAGAATCAAAAGAATATGCTAGAGGAGTAAAATTGCAATTAGAAAATAAAACAGTTGTTTTTTATCCAATGACCAGTAATTTAAATGAAAATAATATTTTCCTTTTTACAGTAAAAAAAGGTGATAGTATTATTAAAAAGCCATTTCAAGATACTCTAATTTTAAAAAAGAAGAATGGAACCTTTTTTAAATACAGCTTTTTTAAATTTAACTGAAATACAAGATCTCGCACGATTTTATCGTGAGACAGATAAAAAAGGTCAAGTATCACCCCGATCTCGCGGTCAGACAAACCCGATGTCGCGGATTTGTAATCCGTGAGCAATAATAATAATAATAATAATAATAATAATAATAATAATAATAATAATAATAATAATAATAAACCCACTGCAATTGCGGTGGGTTTTTGTTTTATAAAGCTGCTGCGTTTTTAGCAAAAAAGTCTTTAAATTTTTTATTGGTAAACATTTTTTCGACGAGTCGGAAAATGGTTTGCTTGTCTTCTTCTTCGAGTTGCTGAATGAGTCTTATCTGTTCGAGTTCCGTTTTGTCTTCCAGGATAACTTCTTTGGGAATAGAACCGTCATGATTAATGATTTGATCGGTATTCATATCAAAAAGTTGCACCCGCTAACGCGAGCATCTTGCTCGTACTCAAACTAAGACTTGTAGATCTTTACAGGACTTCGGTAACAGATTAAGGCAGCAGCACCCCAGCCAAGATTGATGGCCTGGAATATATTTATGCAGCGCAGAACAGAAGCAGCAGGCTGCCCCAATAACCGATTCGATAATCCTGCGGGTTATAAAGGCAGGGCACTAAGGAATTATTCTTTCTTCTTTCAGCTTTTCAAACAGATCAAAAAAAGAATCCTCCGTGCTTTCAAAAACAGTAAATCCCGCTTTCCTGCTTTTCGAGACATCGGTCATCACTTCGATGGGCCTTCCCAGGTCAAGGTCGGTATGCCAGGCTGAAGCCAGTTTTGGAAGGTCATTTTCTTTTAGTTCATAACGTCGGGCAATTTCTTTCCAGATTTCCTGCCTGTCTTCCAGTTCTTTTTCGAGAGGTTTTACAGAATCATTATAGCCTTCCGCTTCAATCCCGAAATAATCGGCAATTCTGTTCCATAACCATTTCCACCGGAATACATCCCCGTTGGTCACGTTGAAGGCATGGTTTTTTGCGGCTTCAGCAGTAGAGGCCCAAACCAGCTGCTTAGCTAAAACGCGGGCATCCGTGACATCAGATAATCCGTTCCACTGGGCAGCGGATCCCGGCCAGATGAATTTTGCTCCCGTTTCTTTACAGATGCTGGCATACACGGCCAATGTAGTTCCCATGTTCATCAGATTACCGATTGCATATCCGATCACGGTATGAGGGCGGTGGATGCTCCAGGTAAAATGGTCTCTTTCGGCAGCTTCATAAACAGCATCTTCCTGGGCATAATAAAAATTAGGATATTCCAGTCGTGGCTGGGCTTCCCGCAAAGGGGTTTCGGGCAGTGATCCGGCATTGGCGTAAGCCTCAAACGGACCTAAATAGTGTTTTAAGCCGGTCACCAAAGCAACATGCTTCACTGATTTTTTCGGAGATAAGGCCTGCAGGAGGTTTCTTACCAGGGCACTGTTAATCCGGATATTTTCTTCCTCCGTATCATTCCGCATCCAGGTGGTGAAAAAAATATGGGTGGGAGCGATGTTTTCCAAAGCATCCGTCAGGCTGTGTTCATCCAGAAGGTCTGCTTGTACAGGATTCAGTCCTGAAACAGAATGGTTGGGATTTCTTGCCAGGCCATATGTGGTCCAGCCCTGTGAGATCAGTTCATGAGCAAGGTTGCTGCCCGTAATTCCTGTGGAACCGACGACTAATGCAATATTTTCCATAATGTAAATTAATTTGTTACTTCATTGTTTACCTGATCTTTTTCAGATCACATAACAAAGATAGAAACGGTTCAGGGCAAAAACACTTGATATAGATCATGAGTTTTCTGTGGTTGAGAACAGGTTAGCGGAGCAGTATTTTTTTCCGGATCCTGCTGACGGTTTCCGGACTCAGCCCCAAGTATGAAGCGATTAAGCGGTGGGAAAGCTTCCGGATCAATTCAGGGTTGCTTTTTACCAGCTGAAGGTATTTTTCCTCTGCCGTAAAACTGTTGGATACCATCAGCCTGTGGTCCTTTGTAACCAGGCTGTTCTGATACAGGATCCTGAAATAACGGTCCATCACGGGAATTTCTAAAGTCAGTTTTTCATAATCTTCATGGCTGATGAGTAAAAGTTCAGCATCTTCAACCGCATCAATATTCAATACCGCTTTTTCCTGATTGATGAAACTGTTGAAATCTGAAATCCACCAGCCTTCAAAAGCAAATAAGCTGATCCGCTGCTGGCCCTTTTCATCCATGATATATGATTTCAGAATGCCTCTGCTTACAAAAGATAAATGTCCGCAAAGTTCGCCCTCCCGTAACAGAAACTGCTTTTTGCGAAGCTTTTTCTCAGTGAAAAATGACTTTAACAGTTCATTCTGACCGTTGCTGAGATCAACTTTTTTATTGATATGTGAAATTAGAACATCAAACATATAGTATTTAATCCTGAAATAAAGAGAAGACTAATTTACCACTATTAATTTTAAAGACAGCCGATCCGGACTGATTAATATTTACAGCAGTTCCGGCAAAGCTTTTAAACAGTACATTTTTGAACTGCCATTTTCTGTGAAGAAGTTGGATTCATCGAATCTTTATTTAAAGTTAAATTTAAACTGCTAAGATTTAATGAAAAGACACCGATAGTCATTAAGTAAGGAATATTTTTAATAATAATAAATGTTTTAATTCGATAAGATAAATATAAAGCCTTTATGACTGAATAATATTCTGTTTACAGCAGATTTTATTGACTGGAAGTGATTATGAGGTCAAAATAATCAGAAATAATGGCCGTTTTTATAAGAAAATGTAAAGGCAGGAGAGGGGTTTCTGTATACTTTTTATAAATTTATTGATATGAAAATCAGTGGTATCAGCTGCAGTCAGAGCTTTTAACTGATTGTTACTCTATTTTATGTGATATAAAATTGCATCTTTACACAAAAGGAATTGTAATAACAATTTTCTTAGTATATTTAGCTTAAGAATGAAAGACTTTACCTATGAATAATTATCCGGTTCCTGAAAATGAAGATCAAAGAATCAAAAAATTGGAACTGTTCGATCTCCTGAACTTACCTAAAGATCCTGAATTGGATATTTTTGCAGAAACAGCCTGTCTCGTTACAGATTGCCCGAGTTCACTGGTGAGCATCATGGAAAGCCAGACCCAGACCATACAGAGCTGTATTGGGATTTCAATGGATTCTGTAGACCGGAAAAATACCATCTGCCAGTATTCCATTGCGAGCGGCGAAGTGGTGGTGATTAATGATACGCTTTCTGACGAAAGGTCATCTGACAATCCGCTGATCCTGGAAGGCGGGATCCGTTTCTATGCGGGCATTCCGCTGATTGATGATGAAGGTTTTGCACTGGGAACCATCTGTGTGATAGATTACAAGCCCAAAACCCTGTCTGAAAACCAGATTGCGACGCTTACAAAATTAGGCAGTGCGGTTACGAAGCTGTTCATGTCTAAAAAGAAGAATATTCAGGCAGAATATTTCCGGCAGATTTTTGATATTTCCAATAACCTGATCTGTGTTCTGAATAATGAATGTATCCTGAAAGATGTAAACCCTGCTTTTGAAAAAGCTTTTAATCTTTCTAAAAACCAGGCAGTGCATCATGATTTTCTGACACTTTTGGGTAAGCAGAGCACGGAACTGCAGCCCCGCTTAGAAAATTTCATTCATTCCGGTGAAGAACTGGTATTTACAACCTCTACGGAAAGCATGAATAATGCTGATGTCCCTATAATTGTGGAATGGTATCTGAAATGGAGCCTGAACCGTTCTGAAATATTCTGTTTCGGAATTAATGTCACCCAGTATACAGAAGAAAAGCGGCAGCTGGAAAGCTCAGAGCGCCGTTTCAGAAGCTTCTTTGAAAATGCCATAGGATTGATGAGCATGCATGATATGGAAGGCAACATCCTCGAAGTCAATGAAAAAGGCCGGGAAACATTGCACTATTCTGCAGATGAGGTCAGTAAGCTGAATTTAAAAAATCTGGTTCCTGAAGCCAACTGGCCTCTGCTGGAACAGTACCTTCAACGCATCAACAATAATAAAGAAGATTTCGGAAACATGATCCTCAGCACGAAAGAAGGCGAGGAGCTGATCTGGATGTACCATAACCTGGTGGAAACCAATAAAAACGGCGAACCGTATGTAGTGAGTACCGCCCTGAATGTCACCGAAAGGATGACGCTGGAAAGAGACCTTCTCTATGTAAAGAAAATACTGGAACAGACAAGTTCCGTAGCGCAGGTTGGAGGCTGGGAACTCAACCTTAAAGACTATTCCGTATTCTGGTCTAAAACAGCAAAAGAAATCCATAAAGTAGATCCGGAGTTTCAGCCGGATTTTGAAAATGCGGTTGGCTTTTACACGGAAGAAGACCGCGAAAAAATAGGGGGGTTAATAGACCGGGCCGTATCGGAAGGGATTACCTATGATGAAGAGCTGCAACTCGTCCGCAAAGACGGCGCTAAGATCTGGGTAAGGATAAAGGGGATTCCTGAGTTTGAAAACGGAGTCTGCAAAAGGGTCTTCGGGATCATCCAGGATATTGATGCATTTAAAAACATCTATCTTGAGCTGGCTAAGAAAGAAGCCATGATGCAGTCTTTTGCAACGTATGTACCTGTTGCCGTGGCTATGCTTGATAAAGACCTTAACTATGTTTCGGTGAGCAGCTGCTGGAAAGAAGAGTTCGATATGAACCACAGGGAACTGATTGGTGAAAATATCTTTACCGTTTCCCCGGATGTTCCCGAAGAAAGAAAAATAATTTACCGCAATGCACTGCAGGGCAACGCTTATAATAACGAGGATTTTGCGCTGAAAGTAGACCACAAAGAGGGCATACAGCATTACAATCTCAGAGTAAGCCCCTGGTACCTTTCAGACGGGGTGATAGGCGGTGTCATCATATCCGTGCAGAATATCACAGGCACGATAGAAACCAATGAAGAGCTTAAAAATGCAAAGAAAGCTGCTGATACCGCCAGTAAAGCCAAATCTGAATTCCTGGCCAACATGAGCCACGAAATCCGCACGCCGCTGAACGGGGTAATCGGGTTTTCTGATCTTCTCCTGAAGACTCCGCTGAATGAAATGCAGACCCAGTACCTGAATTACATTAATGAATCAGGAGAAAATCTGCTGAACATCATCAATGATATTCTGGATTTTTCCAAAATAGAATCCGGAAAAATGGAACTGCTGATTGAAGAATCCAATGTCTATGACTTGGTGAGCCAGGTAATCAATGTCATTCTCTACCAGTCCCAGAAAAAAAATATTGAACTGCTGCTGAACATCGAACCGGGGCTGCCGAAAACAGTATGGCTTGATGAATCCCGCCTGAAACAGATCCTTATCAATCTTTTGGGGAATGCCGTAAAGTTTACGGAAAAAGGCGAGATCGAACTTAAGGTACAGAAGCTCAGCAGCAATGAAAAAAATATAACATTAAGGTTTGCGGTCAGAGATACGGGGATCGGGATCCCTGTTGAAAAGCAGCAGCATATCTTCAATGCCTTCACACAGGAGAACAGCTCCATCAGCAAGCGTTATGGCGGTACAGGGCTCGGCCTTACCATTTCAAACAACATCCTGGGATATATGGGAAGCCGCCTTTCACTGGAAAGTACCCTGCAGGAAGGCTCAGTATTCTTTTTTGATATTGAAGTCCCTTATGAAATATCCGATGCGAATGAAGATGAAGAGCTGACGATCCGGAAAGTGCTTATTGTAGACGACAATGAAGCGAACAGGGTGATCCTTCAGCATATGCTGGCTTATAAGAATATTGAGTCTAAACTGGCAGCCAACGGGATGGAAGCTTTGCAGATTCTGCTGGCCGGGGAACGGTTTGATGTTATTTTAATGGATTATCACATGCCTGTTATTTCAGGGCTCGAAACCATTGAAAAAATTAAACAATTGTTTGATAACAAGAACGAGGTTTCTCCGCTTGTAATCCTTCATACTTCCTCAGAAGAGCATGACGTCATCAATTCTTTCCGCCAGGAAGAAAATTCATATTTCCTTTTAAAACCCATAAAATCGGAAGAATTATACAGAACCTTAAGGCGTGCCGTACAGGATAATGAAAAAGAAATACCTGCAACAGCACCTGAACCTGCAGTGCTTTCCTCTTTTACACCAGACCTTCAGGTATTGCTGGTAGATGACAACCCTGTAAATATGGTCCTTAACAACAGGATGATGAAATCCCTTATCCCGGATGTGCACCTTACAGAAGCGGTAAACGGACTGGAAGCCCTGGAGCAATGCAGAAAAAGACAGTTCTCTATTGTACTGATGGATGTGCAGATGCCCGTGATGGATGGTATTGAAGCCACAAAACAGATCCGTCTGCTGCCACAATATTCCGCTGTTCCCATTATCGGGGTTACGGCCGGGACCATAGCCGGGGAAAAAGAAAAATGCCTGAGTTCAGGGATGGATGATTTCCTGCCGAAGCCCCTGAGACAGTCTGACCTGCTGGAAATGCTGAAGAAATATATTTCCGGCGATCATTCAGAAAACAGTAATTCTGTAAAAAAGGAGACCTATCTGGATGCCAGAATTTTAAATGAGCAGACAGGAGACGATGAAGATTTTAAAATAATGTTTCTGAACCTGGTTATTCAGCAGCTTACCGATGCACAAGAACAGATTAAAACTGCCGCCGCCGGAGGAAACGCGGATGATCTGAAAAGTGTTCTTCATAAACTGAAAGGCACGGCCGGAACGGCCGGATTGGTCAGCCTCGCGGAAACGGCTTCAGATTGGGAAGATAAAGCTTCTCAGAATATGGATTTCCGGGCTATGCAGCAGGAAATAATCCACGAAATATCGATCGGATTGGACCTGATAAAAAATTTAATACAATAAAAAATAAAAAGCTATGCTGATCCTGATTGCTGAAGACGATGAACTGATCTTAAAAACGATAGAGCACAAATTGTTGAAAGAAGGGCATGAAGTAATCCTTACCCGCAACGGAAAGGAGGCCATCGAAACCCTAAAGGAAAAAGAGGTTGACCTTGCCATTACGGATATCATGATGCCTTTTGCTTCAGGAATTGAAATACTTTCTGCCATACAGGCAATGGGAAAACAGATACCGGTGATTATGCTGTCCAGCATGGGGCAGGAAGAAGTGGTGCTTAATGCCTTCGATTTGGGAGCTTCGGATTTTATCGTGAAACCGTTCAGTCCTAATGAACTGATGTTAAGGATCAAAAGATTCATCCCAAAATAAACCGAAATGCTGTTAACCACCTCTGTACATTTTCTTTTTCTGGTTTTCATCGGAATGCTGCTGCTGGTGCTCTTACTGATCATATTTGTGCTTCTGTACAGCTTTTTCCAGTATAAAGAATCCGTACGCATGTCCGGATGGCTGAAGATGATTGATCAGAAAATATCCGAAGCCATTGTGTATGATGAGGACGAAACGCCTGCTGATCCGGTCTTTGCAGCCTATTCAGGGAATTCTTCATTCAGGAATGTATTCCTGCACAGGCTGGTGGATTCCGAGAAGAAATTTTCAGGTGCGGCAAAAAATAAAATTAAGACGCTTTTTAAGCAATACCATCTGGAACATGAAGCCATAAAAAAGCTGGATCAGAAAAAACCATACATGATTGCCGGAGGGATACAGGAACTTACGGTAATGGATGCCCGGGAAGCACTTCCAAAAATTGATTCCTTTGTATCTCATCCTTCTGCGCAGGTGTATCAGGAAGCACAGTATGCAATGGTAAGCTTTAAAGGCTTCGGGGGACTGGATTTCCTGGATACCGCTTCAGGTAAAATCTCAGAATGGCAGCAGCTCAGGCTTCTCCTTTCCATTACCGGCATCCCGGAAAATTCCGGGCAGCACATCGAAAACTGGCTAAAAAGCACGAATGATTCTGTTATTGTATTTACCCTTAAACTGTTAAGGAAATTCCGGCTGTTTTCCTTTTATCCGGCCGTGCTCAGCCTGTTGGACCATCCTTCTGATGAGGTCAGGATACAGGCTGTACAGACCCTGCTGTCTCTGGAAAACCCCTCAACAGTCAGTTATCTTACCGAAGTCTACCACCAGCAGCCTTATGAAGTCCAGCTGGAAATCCTCCGGGTCATGAAGATTTCAAAAGACCCATGCTGTACAGACCTGCTTAAGAAAGAATTATCGGAAAATACCGCTTCCGGAATCAAAGTGAACGCTGCGGAGGCCCTTTTTTCACTTGGTCACCGGGAATATTTATTACAGCTGGCCCAGGATGCAACTTCATCCGGGGAATTAATTCAAATTGTTAAATATGCACTCCGGGAAAAAATATGTTAGAATTCTCACACATCATCTACGAAGTTGTCATCTGGCTCTTCCTGCTGTACGGGACTGCCGTAGCGGTTATTTATGGCTGGATCGGGATCTATGCGCTGGGAGCCGTGATCCGGTATAAGAAAGAAAATACCTTTACAGATTACAGTTTGATTGCAGCCAATCCCAATGCACCAGCTTTCAGCCTTCTTGCCCCGGCTTACAACGAGGGGATGACCATTGTGGAAAATGTAAGGTCTCTGCTGTCCCTTTACTACCATAACCTGGAAATTATTATCGTAAATGACGGGAGTAAGGACGACTCCATGCAGAGGCTGATCGAAGCCTATGAGCTGGAATGCGTAGCTTTTTTCGTACAGGGAACAATTGAAACCAATCCCGTAAAAGGCGTCTATAAAAGTAAAAATCCGGCTTTTAAAAAACTGATTGTTGTCGATAAGCAGAACGGCGGCAAAGCAGATGCACTGAATGTAGGGATCAATGTTTCTTCCGGGGAATATCTGGTCTGTATTGATGTGGACTGTATCCTGGAACAGGATGCCATCTTAAAGCTGGCAAAACCGTTTCTGGAACAGACCGATAAAAAAATTATTGCCTGTGGCGGCGTAATCCGCCTGGCAAACAACTGTGTCATTGAAGACGGGAAAGTCGTAAGCGTAAATATGCCCAAAACACTTCTGGGAAGGACGCAGGCCCTGGAATATATAAGAGCTTTTGTACTCGGAAGAATGGCCTGGGCGCGTGCCTCCGGGCTGATCCTGATCTCCGGGGCTTTCGGGGTTTTCGACAGGAAAATTGTCCTTGAATGTGGTGGTTACGATAAAACCACCGTAGGTGAAGACATGGAACTGGTGGTGCGTATGCGGAAGTACATGGAAGAACGGAAGGAGTCTTATGAAGTGCTTACCATCCCGGATCCCCTTTGCTGGACGGAGGTTCCGGAAAGCAAGGATATCCTTAAAAAACAGCGGAACCGGTGGATGCGCGGGACCATTGAAACCCTCTGGAAGCACCGGAAGCTTATATTTAACCCAAAATACGGGAAACTGGGAATGGTAAGCCTTCCTTACTGGTTCTTTTTTGAGTTTCTGGGTCCGCTGGTAGAATTTCTGGGCTATATTGTCTTTATTGTTTTTCTTCTGCTGGGAATTATCAACTGGCCGTTTTTTGTCATTCTGTTTGCCCTGGTGGTTTCCATGGGGTTCCTGTATTCTATTTATGGGATACTGGTAGACCTGGTCAGCCATCAGGTGTACACCAAAAGAAAAGATTTTCTCACCCTGATCGTAACCGCTTTTTCAGAACCGTTTTATTTCCATCCCATCGTGGTGAAAGCAGGGGTGAACGGGTTTATAGATTACTTTAAAAAATCCCACGGATGGGGAGAAATGACGCGGCAGGGCTTCAATCAGAATACCCAGAACCTGCCTTTAAAGCAGCGGATTTCAGCCATTCTTCAGAACGGCCTTAAAAAATGGGGAATGCTGTCTGTGGTTTTCCTGTTGCTGTTTGTGGTGGGGATGGTCACCGAATGGTTCTGGTACCGGTATTCTTTCCCCGACTTGGATACTTCCTTTATCATGAGCGGCCTTTTCCTCGGGAATATCCTGTTTGCCTTTAAGCTGATCTTCGGCCTGGGGGTTATTTATCTCATTGTTAATTTTCTGAAGGAAAGCTGGGCTAAAACCGTAGGGCTTGTCGTATTTGCCTTTGTTGTGATTACGCAGTACATGCTGTTTCTGTATTTCTCTGAAACCCGGAACATGCTCGGGGCAGACTTTTTATATTACAGCAAGGACGAGCTGAAACAGATTTTAAGGGCAAGCGGAATGCTTAATTTTAAAAACTTTGCACTTTTGGGGATTTTGATCGCAGCATCAGTAGCTCCGCTGTGGTTTGCCTCAAGGTCTGCATTGAAGTCAATATACATAGGAATTGCTTTTTTCTGTATCGGGCTGATCGCTTTCTTTATTCCGGATTCTGTTTTACAGTCGAAGGAACTAAGCCGGGCCGACACATTCAGCCAGACTGCTGCCAAAAGCAAATGGGCCTATTTCTTTACTTCCAATGAAGACGATTTCATCAGCGGGCACCCGGAAATCAGCGGTTTCCTGAATGAAACGGAAGATTTCACTGCCAGTCCTGAAACGCTGGACGAAGCATTTCCTTTCTGGCGAAAAGAAAATACCCCGGATTTTCTCGGAGATTATTTTAACAGGTCTGAAGAAGTCCCGAATCTCGTTTTTGTAGTCATGGAAGGCTTTGGCCATGCCTATACCTCTCCCAAAGGATACATCGGCAGTTTCACGCCTTTCCTGGACTCTTTATCCAAAAAAAGCCTGCACTGGGAAAACAGCTTAAGCTCAGCGGGAAGAACATTCGGGGCCCTGCCTTCCCTTACGGGATCGCTTCCTTTCGGAAAAAACGGCTTCCTGGAAATAAAGCAAACCCCGGAGAATTTTAACCTGTATAACATCCTGAAAGCAAACGGGTTTGAGACAGGATTCTATTATGGCGGCAATCTGTCATTTGACCGTTACAGGCCATTCCTGGAGTACAGTAAAGTAGACCATATTGTGGATGAACCTTCATACGGGAAACCTTACCGGAAGCTTCCTTCTGTTCACGGAGACAGCTGGGGGTATGAAGACCAGGCGGTTTTCAGTAAAATGCTGAACGGACAGAAAATACAGAACAGGCCATATTTCAACATGCTGCTTACGCTTTCTACCCATAATCCTTTCTTAATCAATAACAGGCCGTATTATGAAAAGCTGTACAACCGGAAGTTACAGTCGGGGCAGCTGTCTCCGGGACAGAAAAAATGGGCTGCCGGCTTTAAGAATCAGCTGGTTTCCGTTCTCAATGCCGATGACGCCCTGAAAAGTTTTTTTGAAAAATACAGCAGACGGGAGGATTTCGGAAATACTATTTTCATCATCACAGGAGACCACAGTATGCCGGAAATCACGTTGCAGTCTACCATTGACCGGTTCCATGTTCCGTTGCTGATCTATTCGCCCCTGTTGAAAGAACCGAAGCATTTCCGTAAAACAGTAAGCCATTTTGATATTGCACCTTCCGTTCTGGCATATTACAGGAACAATTATAAAATAAAAACGCCGTCAACGGTGACCTGGGTAGGAAGAGGCCTTTCGCCTGACCTGGAAATCAGCAATACGGATATCCCGATTATGCAGAGTAAAAACATGCTGGCGGATTTCGTTTCCGGAAAACATTATATTCATGACGGGCAGCTGTTTACGCTTAACAATTCGGAAGAAGATGCTTCAGGCGATGCAGCCGCGTTAAAGATGGTGAGCCGCCGGTTCAGCCATTTCAAAAGCATGAATTCAAAGTTTTATGCCGCCAAAAAGCTGATGCCGGATTCGGTAATGGTTAATTTCATGAAAAAGAGCAGATCCAGATAAGGGAACGGCTAAAACTTTCTGGTGTAGCCCAATGTAATGTCGAATTGGTTTCCTTTTTCATCCGGGCGGTATTCCTGGTTGTAATACATCGTTCCTAAAGAAAACGCATTGGTTTTTAAGGTAAAATTATATTCAGCACCGATTTTAAATGTCTTAAGTTTGAACGTTTCATTTTCCAGAAGGTTGTTTCGGTTCTCTTCCGGGCTGATTCCCGTGCCGATCTGGAAAGCAACATAATCCTGTGCGCTTCTGGTATAATACCTTACTGTTCCCGTATATGAATGTGAAATATTCCGGTTGTCAGGCGTGATATACGTACGGAGATTGAACCAGAAATTTTTGTAATATTTCCCTACCGAAGCGGTATACATCCAGATGCTGTTGCTGAAATAAAGCTGCCGGTAACCGATTTCTGCCTCAAAGCTGTGCGGAAGGCTGGCATTTAAGGAAACCCCTGTACGGTATTTTGCAAACAGCCCCACATCATTGGAATAGGCAGCCCCTACATACAGATAAAACATTTTAGACAGCCGGGGGTAGGCTTCCAGCTCAATCTGTGTTCCGTTCTGCGCAAACTTATTGGCATAATTTCCCCGGAGGATGAAAGACCCGATGGAAGTGGCTCTTCTGTAGCTCAGCCCCACAACATGCCAGTCATCATCAAACTGCCTGTCAAAATGGGAGTAATTATAAGTAAGGCTGACGGCATTTTTAGAAGTAAACTCATTGATTCTTACAGCCAGGCTGTTGGCTTCCGTATTCTTTGGGTTGATTGCTAAAACTGCTTTAACGGCCTTTTCAGATTCAGCATATTCTTTATTGGCATAAGAGGCTTTGGCTTTTAACACCCACAGGGCTTCAGACTGGGGATGATATCCCAATCCTTTGTCAGTAATGCTGATTGCTTTTGCATTCTGGTCATTCCAGTACTCCAGGGAAGCGTACGCAACAAAATAATCTTCATCCTTAACATCTTTCTTTCCCAGTTCTTCAAAAACCATTCTTGCAGACTCCGGATCTTTGTTCCAGGTATAAACCCTTCCTAAAAAAACAGAAATATCAGTATAGTCAGGCGCCGTTTCCAATGCCTGTCTGGCCAGTGAGATAGAGGTGGGATAGTCCTTGTTTTCAAATGCGGCTGTTCTGGCCTTCACAAATAATTCGTCTGCAGACACATTTTGCTGGCCGTAGATGGTTAACGGAAGCAAGACCAGTAAAGCTAAAGAGCCAAAGTATATTTTCATTGAGCAATGGTTAATGAATTTTTATGGGTAAAGGATATCTCATTAACAAATATATTGAACTTTTACAGATGTGAAAAGATATATTTCAACTCAGCCCGAATTTTCATTAAAGTCATTATTAATGATCAGATTTGCAATATGTTGGAGGATTGCTTCAGTGCTTTGCCAGAATTTCCATCAGCATTAACAAAGTCACGAATTTTTTGGAAGACTGGTAGTCCGGATTCAGCTGTCCGCGTATCTCGCCAAGCGTTTTGCTGAGCTTGTTGCTGACTGTTTTATTGCTTAAACCGAGTGCCTCTGCAGTTTCATCAACAGACCTGTTGTTCCGGATCCTCATATCAAAGACTTTCTGCTCGGTCACCGGAAGTCGGGAAACGACTTCGTCAATCATGACAAACAGAGCTGAAATATCGTTTTCTTCAAGAATTTCAAAATACTCGGTGTCCGTTATTTCTATCGGGATGTCAGATTCATCAATGCTTACCGTAGGCTGGTCTTTTTTGGAACTGTTGTAATAATCCAGTATTCTGTAATGGAGGTGGCGCAGCAGATAGCCTTTTGCACTTCCGGATTCGTCAGTCTGTATCGCGCCGGTATCTTCAAGGATTTTAATCCAGAGGTTTTGTAAAATTTCTTCTGCAGCCTCTTTATTCCTCGTTCTCCCGAAAACAAAACCGTAAAGAGGGTCCCAGTATCTTTCATACAGCAGCATGAAGGCAGGCCGGTCTCCTGATTTTATCCTGTTCAGTAAAATTTGATCTGTAGGTTTCATAATTACCCCGCAAAATTACCTAATGTAAAATTAACTTTTTGTGAACTTTCGTAAATCCAGTGTTAATTATTTCCGGGAAACAGTATCCCAATATGAAGCGAATGTTGATAAAGCACAAGAAATCCCCGGAATTGTTAACAACCTGATTTTAATATGAATAAGATGTTAAGATCAGCTTGGGGAAGTTTTTATTTTCCGCAGTCTTATCAGTAGAAACACTCAGAATTTAGAATCAAGTATTATATGAAGCGTCTAGAATATAAAAAAGCTGAAGCATTTGTTTTCAGGCTTTGGCAAAGGGAAGTTTCCGGAGATAAGATATCTGCGAAAGAAACTGAAACCCTGGAAAAATGGAAAATCCATGTTGAAAAAGAACTGGATAAAAATCAGATCAATGAATCTAAGGAAAGAACTTTAGCCGCTTTGGAGCCTTATTTTGTTGCCCAACCGGTAATAACGGATCATCAAATCGGTTTCAAAAAATACATATACCGGGCTGCGGCGGTTATCCTGCTGCTGTTATCGTTGGGAGGAATTTTTACCTACTATAATTTCTTTAAACCGGATGTGTATATCGCAGAATCTGTAAACAGAAAAGTCTATCTGGCAGACGGCTCATCCGTAACCTTATTTCCGGGTGCGGAACTTACGGTAGAAAAATCCTTTCCTGCGGAAACCAGAATAGTTGCATTAAAAGGTGACGCCATTTTTTCTGTAGCAAAATCTAAAATACATCCTTTCGTGGTGGAGGCTGACGGTTTCAGTACAAAAGTTCTGGGAACGGTTTTTAAAATCTCCCAGTCAGGGAATGATAAGGCAGTTGATCTCTATGAAGGTAAAGTTGTGGTTTCCTCTGAAGGTGTTCCCGTTTATTTTCTTAAGCCCCAGCAGAAATGGACCAATTTCGGGATTTCCGGAACGGCAGCCGTTCTTTCAGTGGCCGCCGTAAAGAATTCAGGAAAAAAGGCTTCCGCTTTACTGTCTTTAAGCTTTAATGATGTCTCTTTAAAAGAAGTGGTCGAGGTATTACAGAAAAGCCATCAGATCAATATCAGATACCCTCAGGAAGTTGCAGGCAAAAAAATTACAGCAAACTTTACCGGCGGGAGCAGCGATGAAAATATAGAGGCACTCGCCTTTATATTGGGGTTGAAAGTTGAAAAGGAAGGCCCCATCTACACCCTGAAATAAAATAACAGATCTGAAAACACGAATAAATAAAACAGGTAACCAGAAATTTTAACTGAAAAGAAGATGAAAAGTTTGAAATGTAGTTTTACAATCGCGGTGTTGTTTTTTACGGCAACAGCAGGGGCACAGGAAATGGTACAGAACGTATCGTTCTCTGTTCCGGCAGGCCGGCCGCTGGTTGAAGTTTTAGAAGAATTTGCAGGAAAGACAGGAACAAGGCTGGCATATTCTAAATCTGATATTAAAGAATTAAAAGTAAAAGAGACAAGATGTGAAAGTATTGCCGTGGACCGCTGTCTCGAAGATATCACAGCAGGCCTTCCCGTAGTCTTCCGTCTGCGCGGAGATCTTATTTCGGTAAAATATGAAGGGAGAAATGTTTCCGTATCGGGAAACGGGCGGATTTCCGGAAAAATTGTTGATGAAGTGGGAAACCCTGTAGTGGGTGCTCAGGTGACGGTGGCCGGGAAAACCGTTACTACGGATAATAACGGAGCATTTGCAGTAGATCTTCCTTCCGGATTATATACGCTGTCTGTTAAAGCCAGGAAATATAACACCTTAAGAGTAGAAAAACTATCGGTAACGTCTAACGAAACCAACAGTGTTTCATTTGCGATGAAACCGGTTTCAGACCAGATAACGGATATAAAGGAAGTAGTGATTACAGGAGCGCGAAAAGCGGATACCCAGGCCGGATTACTGGCCCAGCAGAAGAAAGCAGCCCAGATGAGCGACGGTATTTCTGCCGAACAGATTTCCAGGACACCTGATAACGACGTGGGCGGAACCCTGAAAAGGGTAACCGGAATTACAACCATCGACAATAAATATGTGGTGGTGCGCTCCATGGGAGAACGGTGGAATACCGCTGCGATGGACGGGATCAACCTTCCGAGTACGGAAGCCTACAACCAGAATTTTTCATTTGATATTATCCCTACCGCCATGGTGGAAAGCATTGTGGTAAGTAAAACGGCAACCCCGGATATGAATGCCAGTTTTGCAGGAGGCTATGTTGAGGTAAGGACGAAAGATATTCCCAGTCAGGATTTTACCACCATCAGTATGGGGACGTCTTATAATGATATTGCCACTTTTAAAGAATCCATAACACGCCAGCGCGGAAAGTACGATTATTTCGGATATGACGACGGGACAAGGGATTTCCCGATGGGCCTTAAGGCAATGAACTGGGAGAACCCGCTGTTTTTTGAGCAGTCCAGGCAGTTTACCAATGATAATTTTACCAACTATGCGACAACAGCTGATATGGGATCCAATATGCAGCTGGCTTTGGGAAGGATCTTTCAGCTTAAAAATAACAACAAATGGGGATTTGCCGGAGCCTTAACCTTAAGGAACGAACAGACAAAATTAGATATTGACCATACCGGAAGAGGAAACTGGCTGGATACTACGGAACTGGTCAACGACTGGGAATCAACCGGATCTGCACCCGTTAAATTTTATGATTTTAAAAACCGGGGAGCTTCTTATACCTATAATTCCACGGTGGCGGGAATGCTGAATTTTGGTTTGCAGCTGGGGAAAAGCAGGATTTCCTTCCGGAATTCCTATACCCATATTTATGACAATACCGTCACGAGAATTACAGGCTGGAATGAATATACCGGAGGAAGCGGATTGCCGGGCAATGCAGAGGCCTCGTACAATTATTTTTACAACGGAATCACCCCCAATAATAATCCGGAACAGATAAAGTTTTTGGATAAACCGTATGCAGACAATGCCAATTACCCTGTTTACCAGACTTTGTTGCAGAATAAGCTGGAAGGGAACCACAAAATAGGAAATGTGGCGGTAGACTGGTTTGCCGCGAGAACAAGCGTAGCCTCTGATACCAAAGATTATACGCTGCACCAGACATTTTATGATTTTATCGGGAATGAAATCATGGCCTATCACCAGATCAATAACTCATCAAGTGATTTTGCACGGGGATATATCGCAAACAGGGAAACGGATTATAATTACGGAGCTTCCCTTAAATGGAATATGGATATCGGAAATGTTAAAAATGATATTAAAGCAGGATATGCAGGTGCCTCAAAGCACAATACCAACATACAGCAGAAATTTTTACTGAGGGTGGATGAAAAAGGAGCAGGAACTAAAATTCTGACGATGCCGGGAGCTCTTTCTGACTGGTTTGACGGCTCCAAATACGTTCCGGGTGGAATAGGATGGGAAACCCGGCCATTGTATAATGATGAGAAATACGAAGGCGAAGTAGATCAGCATGCCGGATTTATCATGTTTGATAACCGCTGGAATAAACTGAGACTGGTTTGGGGACTGAGAGCGGAATATTTCAGGTACGATCTGATCTCCCAGCAGATGGACCCCAGTGATCCCCAGAATATTTTCAAAACCGGGGTAGAAGACAAGCCCTGGCAATTTATGCCTTCCGCCAATTTTACCTACAGCCCGACCAATAAAATCAACCTGAGGCTGGCATACAGCAAAACGGTTATCCGTCCGCAGTTTAATGAAAGAACAGGCCTGCCGTATTTTGATCCTATTGCCAACGGAATGATCCATAATATGGAAATGGTATCCTCCATAGTGAATAATTACGATTTTAAGTTTGAGTGGTTTCCCGGGTTAGGGGAAATATTTTCAGCAGGGCTATATTATAAAAACATTGATAACCCAATTGAGCGGGAAGGGTATATTTCCAATGAAGGGAACCTGCACCTTTACAACGGAAACTCTAAAAATGCAAAACTCAAAGGCCTTGAAGCTGAAGTAAGGAAGAATTTAGGATTCATTGCAGATGGTTCTTTTCTGGAAAAACTTTTCATCAGCGGAAATTTTACGTACAACAATACAAAGGTAATCGCCTATAAAGACAATAAATCAAAAACAGCAGATGCAGAAACGTATGAAGTAGACCGCCCGCTGTACGGACAGACACCCTATGCTTATAATCTGGGCCTGATGTATGACGGGGAAAGATTGGGATTAAGCTTTTTATACAATGCAAAAGGCGACCAGTATATTACCGTGGGGTACGGCTACAACGGGGAAGAAATACAGAGGCCGTATGCCGTTGCCGATGCGCAGATTTCTTACAGGTTTCTCAGGGACCGGAACCTGGAAGTGAAGTTTAATGCCAGAAACCTCTTCAACAGGGTGAAGGAATTTTACAATAATTACAATTCCTATTCCGTGTCAAAGGGCGGGAGCCTCCAGACAGAGCGGGAAATGCTGGAACTCCTGCCGGGAGCTACCGATAAATATGATAAAGACATAGACAAGATCCTGTTTCGCGCCTACAGCGGAAGAATGTTGGGATTAAGCGTGAATTATACCTTTTAAACCATTGAAAAATTAAAGAAAAGAGCTCAGTATAGCGACGTACAGGTTCCGGTAACCTGAGAAGAATCAAAAAATAACACTGGTGATGCGCAGCAGCAGTAAAAGATTCAGATAAAACCGGAAGCCGGCTGTTTTTCCCGGGCAGCAGCTTAGTATTTCTCACCGGGAAACTTTGCAGGGCAGCTCCTCATGCAGTGCACAGGTACACAAATTAACCAAATCGCAGAAATACAGAGGCGGGTATTTCTAACATAAAAAACTTCAGGCCTGAAACATAAACAACCGGCCTGGCCAAAAAAAAATTTTAACAATGAAAAAATTAACTCTGATTGCAGCAGCCGTTTTATCGCTTACTGCCTGTCAAAATGATTCTTTAGCAGACTCTTCAAACGCTTTTGATATGAAGTCTGCTTCTGCAGAATATATTACGGCTTCGGCACTTCCCGTAACTGTTGTTAATGCAGACATTACCACCAACACTACATGGAGCGGGGTAATAGAGCTGGATGGTAACATCTCGGTAAAAGACGGTGCCGTGCTTACGATACAGCCCGGAACATTTATCAAAGCCAAGCCGAACGCTGCCGGAGAAGGCAGAGGGGTTTTAATTATTACCAAAACAGGCAGAATCAATGCTACCGGTACAGAATCCCAGCCTATTATCTTTACAAGCTACAGATTACTGGACGGAAACGAAGATACCGTTGCTGAAGCAGGAGACTTCGGAGGGGTAATCTTATTGGGAGACGCGCCTACCAATGTACCTACAACAACGGTAGTGGAAGGTCTTCCTCAGAATTCCCAGTTTTATTTCGGGGGTTCAAATGCTGCACACAATGCAGGGACTATGAAATATGTACGTATCGAATTTGCAGGGTATGATTTCGTTGGGGCTAACTCCGGAAACGAGGTTAATGCTTTAACAATGGCCGGCGTAGGAAGCGGGACTACTTTGGATCACATCCAGGTTTCTTACGGTCAGGATGATTCTTTTGAATTTTTCGGAGGTACGGTTAATGCAACAAACCTGGTTTCATTTGCCGCAGAAGATGACAACTTCGATTTTGATAACGGATATACGGGAACCATTACGTGTGCTCTTGCTCTGGCAGATGTCAATTCTGGCCATACGGTAAGCGGAGGGGTTTCTGATACAAACGGTATTGAGCTTGATAACAACGCCGGAGGAACATCAACTCCGTTGCTTACACACCCTGTGATCAACAACCTTACGATCGTAGGAACGCGTACCAATGCAATCTCTTCTGTTTCAGGGGTAGGACCGGTTTATGAAAACGGGATCCACATCAGAAGAAACGGCAGACTGACTTTAAATGATGCTGTTATTACAGGGTATCCTACAGCAATCAAAGTAGAAGGTTCAGGGTCTGAATTATCTTCAGCCTCTACATACAGCTCAATCAAAGTACACGGCTTCAATGCAGCTGTTGTAACAGGTTTGGGTACTGCGGGAATTCCTGCTGCCAACATCGTTTCTTCAGCATCCGCAAATGCTTTCGGAATGGTAAGTCCTTTCTTCAGCTTAAGCTGGAACGTATCTCCAAGAAATTGTGGAAACTTCCAGGGTACGTGGACGAAATATGATTTCTCCATTGTAGAATAATAATCTTTCTTAAAAAAGCAGGGAAGGCATGATTGCCATCCCTGCTTTTACTACAAACAAAAACCATAAAAATTGCTATTATGAAAAAATTAATTTTATTATCTGTTATATTCTTAACGCAATCCGTTTTTGCACAATATCCAGTGTGGAGCAATTCCTTCGATACACCGGCTTCCTTGCAGGGCTGGACTTTCCATGACCTGAACGGCAACGGTAACGGATGGGTGCAGGGACAGAATATCTACCACAACGGGAGTACTTTGGCGTACGGAACTTCAGGCGTTCTTCGTCATTCTATTAATTTGGTTCCTTCAGGTAATGCCACCGGTTTTGCCACGGAAAACGACTGGATTATTTCACCTGAAATCAATCTTACCGGGGCAGGAGGTACCATTACGCTGGCCGGCTACATCGGAAGGCAGAGATCTACCCATACAAGCGTGGGAAGGGATCTTTATATTTTTGTGAGCACGCCCCAGAAGCAGGTGCCTGAACTTTCTGATTTTCAGCAACTGGCTGCAGCGGCACAGAATGCAGGCGGAGCCACCTATAAATTTACCGCCAGTACCACTTTGCCGGCAGACCTTACCCAGTTTGCAGAATCGCTGGTTGACCTTTCTGCTTTTGCAGGGAAAAAGATTTACATCGGTTTATGGTCAAACAGGATCGTGGCTGCACCTATCAATTCTCAGAATATCAATATTGATGAGATGGCGATTTATTCATCCGTTTTAAAAACAAATGATGTGAAAACCGTTAAAAATCCAACCAGAATATCAGAAAATCCTGTAACCAATACCTTAAAGTTGCAGCTTAGTCCGGCTTTAAAAGAAAATGCAGCAACAGTAGCTGTTTATAACATGGCAGGCCAGAAAGTAATGATGGCAAAATATTCAGGAAATATCAATGTATCCGCATTATCAGCAGGCGTTTATATGGCTGAGGTTTCTGATGGGAATACAAAAGAAATACTGAAATTCATTAAGAAATAACCATTCTTAAACCTATTTATATCTAAAATAAACCATGAAGATTTTAAATAACAGTCATCTTTTCATCTTAAAATATCCGATTTAGTTTTTTTTATAATTCTTATTGCCCTGCTTTTGGGCGGGGCAGTTTTAAATCAGATTCATCAATCAATATAATATCAATGAAAAATATCATAGCAACGGTGCTGTTTTCCATACTGTTTTCATGTACCGACAATCAGGTAATGCAGCCGTATGACAAAGCGCAGAAACGCGCCGAAATTAATGTAAAAGGCTATTCCAAACCGGATGCAGTACAGCTGAGGCTCAACGGATCTCCGGTTGCCATCAACGGAAATAATTCATATGCCAATAAAATAGAAACCCAGATCACTTTCGTGCTTGATGAAGGCGAAACCGATGAACTGGGTATTTACAACAGCCAGACGGGTGCGCGGATTGCAAAATACGATATCAGCTACCATAATTGGGAGGACTATAAAAACCTTTATTTCTTTAACCTTCCGGACATTTTCCTGAAAACATATGCCGTAAAACCTCAGGTTAACCTGGGGAAAGTTGGGTTTGAATTTATTTTCCCCAACCTGGGCGAATTCTCAGGATCTCCGCTTACCCATGTTAAAGGAGTCCTGAAAAGGGAAAACGGGGTAGTTCTGGCAGAATTTGACAATATCGGGAAGGAAAATTTCACAGCCGTAAAAATCTATAATTTTTTCAGCACTTCCGCTCCGGTTTACCTGGAACTGTACAAGCCGGGAACCACAGAGCCGTATACAGGTTCCGGAATTATCCCGGTGAAAATAAAGCAGGACATCGGCGCAAATATGATCGTGATCCAGGAGAAAACGGAGAACGGGACCGTAGTTGTAAATGGAGATATAGACATTGTGGGTTATCTGTAAACCATGAATAAAATAAAGCAATTTTTTGTATTTACCGGTTTGCTGATAATTTTTACCGGCATTGCTGTAGTGTCATGCACGGATGGAGATGATGGCTTTTCGGATTTTCCTGAAGGAAGCAGGGAATCTGTAAATGTGTGGGTGCAGGACAGCATGAAGCGGTACTATTACTGGGCAGACCAGATGCCGGCAAAGCCGGATTACCATCTTCCCGTAAAAGATTTCTTTAAAACCCTTTTGTCGCCTCAGGACCGTTTTTCCTATATTGTGGATACCAAAGATGCTTCCACCTATCCGCGATCCGTACGGGGAATGTATGGTTTCGACTATGCTGTGCTGCAGCTTCCAAATGGTGAAGCAGTTACCGTTATAAAGCTGGTCCTTACCAATTCTCCCGCAATGAATGCCGGATTAAAAAGAGGAATGGTCATCAAAAAGATCAACGGAACGGCAGTTACCGCTTCCAATGCACAACAGCTTACCTCCGCAATCCAGGACCAGACCGTTATTGAGCTTACCGTTGGGGACTGGCAGAATAATACGGTGGTTAATGAAAAAACCACGACGGTTTATTACGGGTATTCCCTGGCGCAACCTGTTGATGCGAAAATTTTTGAGGAAGGCGGCAAAAAAACAGGATACCTTTATATTTATGATTTTCCTGATGGCATGACGCAGGGCCTGAACCAGAAATTCAGTGCCTTTAAAGCGGCGGGAATCAAGGAACTGATCCTGGACCTCCGGTACAATTACGGCGGTTCGGTTTCATCTGCTGCTGCTTTGTGCTCGTTGATCCCTTCAGGAATATCAGCCGGTTCACCCTTCATTACCTATAAAGGAAACAAAAACGGAGGAGAGGTGAAACGTACCTTTTCACAGCAGATTGCTTATGATCCCGATGCCCTTGATTTCAATACCCTTCATGCCAGTTCATTAGGTTTGAATAAAGTCTATATCCTGAGTTCAGGCAGTACGGCTTCGGCTTCGGAAATTGTTATTAATAATTTAAAACCTTATATGCAGGTGATCCAGATCGGGGGAAAAACACTGGGGAAAGACATGGCAGGCTTTCCTGTTGAAGACAGACGGAAACCGAAAAAGATTTCATGGCAGATTCACCCTGTTATTTACAAAGTTTTCAATGCTGACGGAGCCGGCGGCTACAGCAACGGGATTGCCCCGCAGATGGCAGTGGATGAATATGATGCATTACCGCTTTTACCGCTTGGCAATCCTGAAGAAACTTTACTTTCATCCGCTTTGAATAAGATTTATTCCAAATCATCATCCGGCAGACAGATGCCGGAAGGTAAGCTGAACGTTCTGTTTCAGAGTGATAACCCTTTTGCAGGAACTGCAAGATAATCCTGAGAAAATGCAGGGAATAGAGCCTAAATTTCACAACAGCCTTGCCGAACGCATTGAAGCGTACCGCAGTCTCACCCAGGCCATGGAAGAGCATGAGGCTCAGTCTTTTGACGTTGCATCAAAGTTTTCTGAACTGCTGGAGCTGTATGAGGAATATTTGGACAACAGAAAGAAACTGGAAAAGAGCATAAAAGAGTACAGGCAGTTTCATGACGGCCTGCGGAAAGTCATCACCCCGAAACTCCGTGAACTGAGAAGGAAATTAAAATCCTGAAATATGAAATGAAACAGGACTGCAGACTGATAATCCGGGCAAAAAAATAGCAGATAACTACTGCTATCTGCTATTGTAATAAATAAAGAAAGTTTAACCTTTCTCCAAAATTATGCTATACGCACGTTAACTGCGTTAACGCCTTTTGTACCGTTCTGTAGTTCGTAAGTTACGACATCATTTTCACGAATGTTATCTACTAAACCTGAAGTATGTACGAAAACATCCTGTCCGCCTGTTGATGGTGTAATAAAACCAAATCCTTTGGCATCGTTAAAGAATTTTACTGTTCCTTGTTGCATTGTAATGTATTATAAAATTATTGTATTAAAATTTTGGCTTTTGCCATTACCGGACTGATTTTTACGCCAGGACAGTAATAAATCGATTTGTTAACAAAAATGATGTGGATATTTTTTAGAATCTTGAAATATTCAAGGTGAAAAAAAAGATGCTGCATCTGTTATTATGATGACAAAAATTAGCGGCTGAAAAAGCGAAGACTGAGAGAAAAGAGTAAACTCTTGAATTTCAGAAGAAGCATTGGCAGTAGCCTGATTATTCTACAAATGTACACATAATTTATTGAAAAGCAAATGTTTTTTGAGTTTTATTTCTTTTTCTTTAATAATTAATACTGTGTTAACATATAAAATGCGTTATCTGCATTAGCCGGCAAAAGCTTATTAAGAGTAAAAATAATCAAAAATAAATGCCAGAATTACCCAGCACAACTTATATGGTTCTAAGAATTTTTAAAAACGATAAGAATAAAATTAATCCATGCGGATTTTTCCTGACAGGATAGTGACCGCATAATTTAGCTTCTCAGGAACTGCTATTTTTTAACTGAACAATATAACTAATCCAGTACACGGCAAATAAAAGCTGGAATACTCCGTCAATCAGATATACCCATTTTATAATCCGGGCTGAAGAATAATAAAGATCGATACCGGCAAGCCCCAGACAAGCCATGATTACGGAACCGACAATAATATAATTTTTTTTAGGGTTGAAAGTAAGATAGGCCAGCAGTAAAACAAAAGGCAGCAGCAGTAAACTGACCGCTTTCAGGAGCCAGATGTCGGTTTTTTCTCCGGTTATCCATAAAAAGCTGTCAAGATGGATAAAAGGCCATACTGCTGTAAGAAAATAATAAACTGCCTGAAGGCATGGGACCACACGGAAATTTTGCATACCCATCATATTAAAGTATTCTTTACCCCTGTTTTACATTATATAATCATCATAAGACATTATTTAAGGAAATGAATGAGATTACTGGATATTGGAACTGGTAATCTCATAATAAAGTGCCCAGCCTGCAAATAAAATAATGATCACCCAGATCCAGAACGGGATGGTCCGCGGAGTCTCACTGCCGCTGATCAGGAAGCTTTTCCGGTTTCCTTTGTCATAGGCGTTGATCATGAGGGACAGTGTGCCGTCTACAATATCTCTGCTTTTCAGTCCTTCAATTTTTATGGAAGGCCCGTTGGCAACCGTAAAATTGATTTTCTTAATACCCTGTTTTCCGGAAGGGGATTCGCTTACGATTTTAAGCACATGCTCTCCGTCCGTTAGTTTTTTTGTATCCAGATCAAAAACAATGGGAGCATCCATCTCTGCAAGAGGAACAGGATCATCATCTATAAAAAGGAATACTTTGCTTTTATCTTGTGACATAGGATGGCTGTTTTATTTTAAAAAAGAATACTTGATGTGGCTTTTGTCATTTTCGCCGGGCTTTATCAGGTACTTAGCCGAATAGATAAAGGACAGAATGGTAATCAGGACTATAATACCTACGATAAACCAGTCCCAGTCGCTTTCCGGGCCTGTTCCATGCGTGAATTCTTTCGTTACTTCGGGCTGCCTGAGTTTACAGGTATCACACGCAAATGTGTAGATGGTGAAAAACACGGAAGCCCAGGCGATGATGTATTTTACAGGAGGTCTCATTTCTATTTTATTTTATCCATTATTACTTTTACTTCTTCTACCGTTACTTTTTTGGCATTATTGCCCCAGCTTGTCCTTTCATGGTTGATGACAGCGGTAACATCTTCAGGGGTAAAGTTGGCGTTGGTTCCTACCGGCGGCATGGCGGCAAACTCGGGCCTCGGATCATAGCCTTTCATGATGATGTTAACGTACAGCTCCAGATCTCCTCCGGTTACTACAGGGCTGCCTTTAAGCGGCGGGAATGCTCCGGGAACCCCTTCTCCGTTGGCCTGGTGGCAGGATGCACAGTTGGCGGTGAAGAGCTCTGCGCCATCCGGTAAATTTTCTCCGCCCTGCGCTTCTCCGGTATCCTTTTTCTCCTGTTTATACAGGAATTCCGGAATGATCGATTTATCGGTGAAATCGCTCTGCTTTAAAGATTTCAGGTACGCAACCAGCTGAAGTGCCTTTGCAGTGGCTACAATTTTTTTTCTTTTGTTCTTCAGAAACTTCTCCGGTACTTTTACTTCCACGTCGCCGGGCTGCAGGTAATCTCTTTCGATAAAAAGAAATTCGTAAGACGGCATAATTGAAGCTTCAATTGCGGCTCTTGGCTGGTAAAGGTGAATCAGGTGCCATTCGGCGCTGGGCTGCCGTTCGCCTACATTCGTAAGGTCCGGGCCTGCTCTCTGCGTACCCATAAGGTTCGCTGTATTCCTCCAGAAGTCGGTTCTTCTGTTTACCGCAAAATCTGCGGGAATACTTGGCCGTTTGCCGAAAACATTATCCATTTCCACATTTCTCACCTGCTGGGTATGGCACGCAACGCAGCCGTTATCAATATATACCATTTTGCCGGCCCACTCATCCTTTGTGAGTACTTTGGCCTGCCGGGGCAGCGGCTTGTTGATTCCCTGGTTATCAAGAGCCGGGATAACCGCAATATAAAGCGTCAGGAAAATAAAAAGGCCGAGGGCTGCTCCGAAAAATATCCTGTGATCATTTAAAAATATCATGATTAATTTTTTTAAGAATTAAACTCTGTATTTCTATGCTGTTGTTTTACAGCTAATAGTTCAGATGGGGTCTTTGGGAGTGTAGTATTGTCTTTTTTTCTTACCATCCGGTAAAAATTATAGGCGAAAAGAAGGTGCGAAACCCACATCATAGTCCCGCCGATTGCTCTCCACAGCCAATACGGGAACATATTGATCACGCCGTCTATGAAAGGCTTTTTTTTCATCCACATCATTCCTGTCTGCGTGCCGCCAATCATCAGGGCAATAACATAAAACAACAGCCCGATCAGCGCCAGCCAGAAATGCATCCCGACAAGTATATTCGGAGGTTCCTTTCCGGTAAGCCTTGGAATTAAGGTATAGGAAAATGCCCAGAGCATAAAGGTAATGATCCCGTACATGGTGAGATGTGAATGCGAGACGGTAAAATCTGTAAAATGCCAAAGCAGGTTCGTATACCGGAATGCTTCTACCGTACCCTGAAAAGATCCTGTAAAATAAAAGATGATCGACATAAAATAAAATGGCAGCGTATAACTCGTTCTGAGCTGATACCAGGCCCCTTTGAATGTCATCAGGAAATTGGTGGTTCCTGCAGCCACGGGGATCAGCATTCCTACACTCGCAATAATGGCCGTAGTCTGCAGTCTCCACGGGATGGCACTGAAGATAAAATGGTGCGTGCCGATAAGGGTATAAAATAACGTATGCGTCCAGAATGCCAGTGCCCCGAGACTGTAAGAATAGATAGGCTTATTGAGTTGCTGAGGAAGAAAATAATACATTAAGCCCAGGTTGATCATCATAAACCACATCCCGATGGCCTGGT
>Ga0265798_10002208_pt1 | contig 28939 bp, 20 predicted proteins | sample P3T30metagenome_FD_192430 | JGI IMG/M metagenome (GOLD analysis project Ga0265798, IMG submission 192430) | Plant litter microbial communities from East Loma Ridge, Irvine, California - P3 T30 | ecosystem: Environmental > Terrestrial > Plant litter > Unclassified | place: USA: California...
CCATTCGGGAATCTCGTATTCGACGCTGGCGAACATGATCAGGGCCAGGATGCCGATCGCGTAATGGGCGCCGTGCTCGAGGTAGACGAATTCCTCCAGCGTGCCCCGGTGCACCAGGAACACGGTCATCGAACGCACGAACATCGCACCGATGGCCAGGCCCAGCATGATGATGACGACGTCGTTGGTGATGGCGAAAGCGCCGATCACGCCGTCGAAGCTGAACGAGGCATCCAGCACCTCGAGGTAGAGGAAGCCGCCGATGCTGCCCTGCGAGATCATCTTGCCGACCGATGGGTCCGATTCCTCCTCTTCGAGCAGGCCGCTGAACCAGTTCACGCCCACGTAGACAATCACGCCGACCACGCCGGCGACCAGCACCGGCAGCTTTTGCGGCTCGGGCACCAGGCTCATGCAGCCGAACACGGCCAGCAGGGTCAGCAGGATGGCCAGGCCTTCGCTGCCGAAATGGCCGACCTTTTCTTCGATCCAGCCCAGCCAGTGGAGTTCCTTTTCCTCGTCGAACAGGAAGTTGAGGAAGACCAGCAGCAGGAAGGCGCCGCCGAAGGCCGCGACCTCGGCGTGCTGGGCGGTGAGGATGCGGGCGTATTCTTCGGGCGTGCTGGTCGCCATGTGCCAGACGTCGATCAGGCCGAGGCCGGTCGCCACCGAGACGATCAGCAGCGGGAACAGCAGGCGCATGCCGAACACGGCCACCAGGATGCCCACCGTCAGGAACAGGCGTTGCCAGAACGCGTTCCAGTTGCGCAGCACGGAGGCGTTCACCACCGCGTTGTCGAAGGACAGCGACACTTCAAGCACGCCCAGTACCGCCGCGATCCACAAGGCCTGCAGCAGTCCGCCGGTGCCGCCGTGGCTGAAGCCCCACCACGCCGCCAGCGCCAGCAGGAGCGCCGTCACCGCAAAAGACAGCTTGAAATGTTGCATTGGGTTCTCCTTATAAATTGTCTGATAAGCCACACAGGAGGGGATATTACTGGTTTCCTCTTATAGCAGGCGCATCGCTTCTGCGATAATGCGGCCCGGCATTTCTTTTGTACTAACACATCGGAACTCACATGGACTTCACATACCTGCTGACCCCGCTGCTGACCTGGCTGGTGGTCGGCCCGATCAAATTCCTGATCAACAGTGCGCGCCAGGGACGCTGGGCGTTCAACCTGGTCGGCAACGGCGGCTTCCCGAGCAACCACAGCGCCACCGTGACCAGCATGGCGACCCTGATCGCGCTGCGCGAGGGTATCGGCCACCCGGCGTTCGGCGTGGCGGTGACGTTGTGCTTCATCGTGATGATCGACGCCAACAGCCTGCGCCAGCACGTCGGCCGCCAGGCCGCCGCCATCAACCGCCTGGCCGAGGGCAGGCCGGACAGCGCTCACCGCAAGCTGCGCGAGCGCATGGGCCATACCCTGGTCGAGATCGGCGGCGGGATCGTGACCGGCATCCTGATGGGGAACCTGGTGTACCACCTGTTCGTGAAGTAAAAACCTGGATTCCCGCCTTCGCGGGAATGACGAGCTACCGTCGCCCCCCGCGCAGGCGGGGGCCCAAGTTCGGCTCATACCCGGACGTCCACCTGTCCGCCCACTGTCCGCTTCCGGACGCATTTCATCCCCGCCAACTGCAGCTCATCGCCGGAAAACGCAGTTCATCCCTCGAAAACCACGCTCTGCCGATCCTCGATTGACTGTGTTGACAGCCTCACCGATACTGCGCGCTGGCTTTTATTATTCCTATATTTAAGGTCCATCCAGTCCACTCGGGAGAACCACGAAATGCTGCGCAAAACCCTACTCGTCCTTGCCATTGCCTCGGCACTCGCTGCCTGCGGCAAAGCTGACAAGGAACCCGCCAAGCCGGCCGCCGCCAACGCGCAAGCCGACGCCGGCAAGGACGGCAAACCCGTCCAGTTGCTGGTGGCGCCGGAAGACGTGCTGACGGTACAGAGCAATGCGCTCGCTTCGGGTCCCGTGATCACCGGCTCGATCCAGCCGGAACGCAAGGCCGACCTGCGCGCCGAAGTGTCCGCGGTCGTCCTGCAGGTGCTGAAAGAGAACGGCGAGCCGGTCAAGCGCGGCGACGTGCTGGTCAAGCTCGACGAAACCTCGATCCGCGACAGCCTGATGTCGGCCGAGGAAGCCCTGCGCGCCGCCACCCAGGCCTTCGACCAGTCGCAGCGCGCCCTCGACCGCATGAAGACCCTGCGTGCGTCCGGCATGACCTCGGCCCAGGCCATGGACGATGCCGAAGTCCGCCGCAACAATGCCCAGAGCGAAGTCTCGGCTGCCCGCGCGCGCCTGGCGACGGCCCGCCAGCAGGTCGGCCGTACCGTGGTGCGTGCGCCGTTCGACGGCATCGTGTCGGACCGCAAGGTATCAAACGGCGACACCGCCGCCATCGGCAAGGAACTGCTGAAGGTCATCGATCCGACCAGCATGCGCTTCGAAGGCCGTGTCTCGGCCGACAAGATCGCTGCCGTGAAGGTCGGCCAGCCGGTCATGTTCCGGGTGAACGGTTACGGCGAGCAGCAGTTCAGCGGCACCGTGAAGCGCATCGATCCGTCCGCCAACGACGTCACCCGCCAGGTCGAAGTGCTGGTCGGGCTTTCGAACGCCAACCAGCCGCGCGTTGCGGGCCTGTACGCCGAAGGCCGCGTCGATGCCGAGCTGTCCGATGCCCTGACCCTGCCGGAAGCGTCGATGGTGAAGGCCGGCGACAAGACCTATGTCTGGAAGCTCAAGGGTAAAACCCTGTCGAAAACCGACCTCACGCTGGGCGCGCGCGACCCGCGCACCGGCAATTACGAGGTCAAGGGCGGCCTGGCCGCCGGCGACACCGTGCTGCGCCGTCCGAGTTCGAACCTGAAGGATGGCCAGGCCTTCGAGATGGCCGCCCCCAAGGTGGCCAGTGCCGGCAACGGCCAGGTCCAGGGCCGGTAACCGGGAAATACGACCATGTTCCTTTCCAATTTCAGTGTCAAGAAGCCTGTCGCCACGATCGTGCTGATCGTCGCGATGATGTGCATGGGCCTGTACGCGTTGACCAAGCTGCGCGTGAACAACGAGCCGGACGTCCAGATCCCGATCCTGGTGGTGAACGTCCCGTACCCAGGCGCCTCGCCCGAGACCAGCGAGCGTGAAATCGTCAACCGCCTCGAAAAGCAGATGCAGGCCGTCAGCGGCGTCACCGAGGCGCGGGCCTATGCCAACGAGGGCAGCGCCACGATGGTGCTGCAGTTCGACTTCAAGCGCAACCTGATCGAGGCCTCGGACGATGTGCGCAATGCGATCGCCGCGGTTCGCTACAAGCTGCCGATCGAGATGCGCGAACCGGTGCTGCGCCGGGTCGACCCGTCGGCCCAGCCGATCATGAACCTGTCGCTCAACTCGAGCACCCAGAGTCACGCCGAACTGTCGCGCCTGGCCGAGGACGTGCTGGCCGACCGCTTCCGCGGTGTCGACGGCGTGGCCGACGTGCAGGTCAGCGGTTCGCTCAAGCGCGAACTGTCGGTGCTGCTGCATGCGGAAAAGCTGCGTGAGTACAACGTCTCGGTGAACGATGTCAGCAACGCGCTGGGACGCCAGAACACCAACGCCCCGGTCGGCAAGGTACGCGGGCCGCTGGAAGAGAAGGGTATCCGCCTGGTCGGCCGCATCGAGCGTCCCGACGACTTCTCGCAGGTCGTGGTCAAGCGTAACGGCGACACGGTGGTGCGCCTGAACCAGGTGGCCGACATCAAGGACGGCTTCGCCGATGTCGACAGCCTCTCGATCCGCAGCGGCAAGCCCGACGTCGGCATCTCGATCGTGCGCTCGCGCGAGGCCTCGACCGTGACGATCGCGAAGAAGGTCAACGCGATGATCGAGGAAGTGCGCAAGGAGCTGCCTGCAGGCACCAAGCTCGAAGTGACCTGGGACGGCGGCGAGTCGGCGCAGAGCAGCCTGAACAACGTGATCGAGTCGCTGGTGTTCGGCGCCGTACTGACCATCTTCGTGGTGTACGCCTTCCTGAACTCGTGGCGCTCGACCCTGATCACCGCGCTGTCGCTGCCGACCTCGGTGCTGGCGGCCTTCATCGCCGTCTGGCTGTGCGGGTTCACGCTGAACTTCATGACCCTGCTCGGCCTGTCGCTGGCGATCGGCGTGCTGATCGACGACGCGATCGTGGTGCGGGAAAACATCGTGCGCCACATGGAAAACGGCGAAGACCGTCGCACGGCGGCCCTCAATGGTACCGCCGAGATCGGCATGGCCGTGGCCTCGACCACCTTCTCGATCATGGCCGTGTTCGTGCCGGTGGCGTTCATGGGTGGTATCGCCGGTGAATGGTTCCGTCCGTTCGCGCTGACCGTCACCTGCTCGGTCGCGGTGTCGCTGCTGATCTCGTTCACGCTCGACCCGATGATGTCGGCTTTCTGGGGCGATCCGCCGGGCCATCACCATGCGCCGAAGAAGGGCCTGGAGAAATACCTGGCGAAGTTCAATGTCTGGTTCGATCACCAGGCCGACCGCTACGGCAACGTGATCGCCTGGGCGCTGCACCACCGCCGCTCGATGGCCGCGATCGCGGTGCTGGCGCTGGTGGCCGCCGTCGGCCTGCAGATGTGGAAGGGCGGCGTGGCCTTCCAGCCCAAGATGGACCAGGGGCAGATCAAGATCGAAGTGCGCACGCCGGCTTCGTCCTCGGTGGAATACGCACGCCTGAAAATGGAAGAGGCGGCGGCGATCGCCCGCACCCTGCCGGAGACCAAGGACACCAACAGTTCGATCAACGTCAACGGCGGCTCGATCTACGTCGACATCGGCAAGCGCCGCGAACGCAAGCGCAGCGCCGCCGAGGTGGCGGTCGCCCTGCGCGAGAAGGTTAGCCGCCTGGTGGGCGCCGAGTACGTGGTGATGGACGACCTGAGCGGCAACGGCAAGCCGGTCTCGCTCGACTTCAGCGGTCCCGACTCGCGCAAGCTGATGGAGATCACCTCGCTCTACATGGAAAAACTGCGCCAGGTGCCGGGCGCCGTCGACGTGACCCTGTCGCAGCAGGATCCGAAGGACGAGCTGCAGATCGAGCTCGACCGTGGTCTGGCGAACATGATGGGTATCTCGGTCGGCGACGCCGCCAGCGCGCTGCGCGTGGCCTTCGCCGGCATCGAGGTGGGCGACTGGGTCGATCCGACCGGCCAGAGCCGCGACGTGGCGGTACGCCTGCATCCCGAAGACCGCGTCAGCACCGACAACATCGAGCGCCTGCCGATCGCGGTTGCCGGCACCAACATGATGGTGCCGCTCGACCAGATCGCGAAGGTGACAATGGGCAAGGGACCGGCGGCCATCGCGCACCGCGACGGCAAGCGCGTGGTCACCGTCACCGCCAATGCCCAGGGCCGTTCGAACGGCGAGGTGATGGCGGACGCCATGAAACTGGCCAAATCGATGGACTTCCCGCCGGGCTACGGGCTGGCGGTGGGCGGCCAGAGCAAGATCATGAACGAGGTCTTCACGAACCTGGGCATCGGCCTGGTGTCCGGCATCGGCCTGATGTATCTGATCCTGGTGATGCAGTTCGGCTCGTTCACCGCGCCGCTGGGCGTGATGATGTCGCTGCCGCTGTCGCTGATCGGCGTCGTGCTGGCCCTGATCCTGACCGGCGGCACCCTGAACATGATGAGCTTCATCGGCATCATCATGCTGATGGGCCTGGTGGCAAAGAACGCGATCCTGCTGCTGGATGCGGCACGTTCGCGCGAAGCCGAAGGCATGGACCGCGAAGAGGCGCTGATGGCCGCCGGCCGCGCGCGCCTGCGTCCGATCCTGATGACGACCTTCGCGCTGATCGCCGGCATGCTGCCGGTGGCGCTGGCCCTCGGCGACTCGGGCGAGTTCTACCAGCCGCTGGCGATTTCCATCATCGGCGGTACGATCACCTCGACCATGCTGACCCTGCTGGTGGTGCCGACCTTCTACGACAGCATCGAGATCGCCAAGGACCGCATGGCCGCCAAGTTCCACCGCCGCGTGGCGCGCTTCACGGCGTTGCCGGCTTTCGTGATGACCTTCGTGGAAGCGATCCTCACCATCATCCTGGTGCGTTTCGTGTTCCGCTTGTTCGTCAAGGCGGGCCGCTTCGCTACCGGCCGCCGCGAGGGGACTGCGGCTGCCTGATTCCGGTTCTCGACTGGGAAAGCAAAAAGGCCTGCGCGAGCAGGCCTTTTTTTGTACCGAATTCCGTCACGCGGCATGCACTGGAGCCGCATCCTTCATTTGCCGCATCAGTGCATGCCGAAACGAAATAGGACGCATGGCTGACCATGCCAGCCTGGAAGGGCTGGCAGAGCCGGTGCAAAGGACCTCTTGCAGGCCCTTTGCCGATGCGTCATGACAGCGCCGCTTATTGGCCGCTGCCCGAACCGCCCGAACCGCTGGTGCCCGACGAACCCGAGGAACCCGTGCCGCCAGTGCCGGTGCCGCCGGTGGTGCCGGTGCCGGTGGTGCCGGTGCCGGTGCCGGTTGCGCCAGTGCCGGTTGCGCCGGTGCCGGTGGTGCCGGTGCCGGTTGCGCCAGTGCCGGTGGTGCCGGTGCCGGTTGCGCCAGTGCCGGTGGTGCCGGTGCCGGTTGCGCCGGTGCCGGTATCGCCAGTGGTGCCGGTTGCGCCGGTGGTGCCGCCGGTGGTGCCGGCTGCGCCTGCGCCGGTGCCGGTGTCACCTGCTGCGCCGGTGCTGCCGGTGCCGCTGGTGCCCGAGGTGCTGCTCGGCGCGGTGGCCGACGTGTCGCCGGTGCCGGTCGTGCTGGTGGTGTCGTTCTTCTTGCAAGCCGCCAGGCTTGCCATCAGGGCTGCGGCAAACAGAATCTTCGATGCGTTGTTAAGAGCTTTCATTTGTTTTACTCCTCGTTCACGTCTACTTTTTTTGCCGCCGTCTCCAGGTGAGGCGCTGGAGGGTCGACGACGCCAGGTTAGTTCCAACAGGACTTTTCAGCCTATTAAGAACCATCAGGGAACCGACGCAATACGCGGCCCCGTTGTGGTGTACGAATTCGACTCCGGTAGACCTGACATGGTTCTTCCCAGTTCAACGAATTGCACACCTCTTGATTTAAGAGCTGAACCATCAGCGTTCAACCCTCAGTCCACCGGCGAAACTGCCGGATGGTTTAGTCGCCGCGTCGGCGTTGTCGCCGGCGGCCTGTTCGAGCAGCGAGGGGACTTCGTCCGCCAGTTCCCGCGCCAGATAACCGAGTCTGCCCATGCGCGCCGCAAGGCGTTCGCCGGCCTGCGCATGCAATACCACACCCCAGCCCGCAGCCTGGGCCAGTGTCGCGCCGCGCGCCGCCAGTCCGGCGATGATGCCGGCCAGTACGTCGCCCGAGCCGGACGTCGCCAGCCCGACATTGCCGCCTTCGTGCTGCCAGCGCTCGCCCTCGGGCGTGACGATCACGGTGCGCGCGCCCTTCAGCGCCACCACCGCGTTCCAGCGCTGCGCCGCCTCGATGGCGATGCGGTCGGCGCTGTCCGGGATGTCTTCTTTCGCGATGCCGGTCAGGTGCGCCATCTCGCCCGCATGCGGCGTCACCAGTACTGGAACGCCGAAGCGGAAGGGTGGGTTGACGCCGCCCGGCGGATGCACGATCGCGCCCATCGCGTTGGCGTCGAGAATGACGCTGGTATCGGTGCCGTGCAGGCGCGGCAGCAGCGCATGCACCAGGCGCGCGGTCGCTTCCTCGTCCTGCATGCCGGGACCGATCAGCACGGCGTTGATGCGGTCGGCCAGCGGATCGAGCGCCGCCACTGCTTCGACCGTGAAACCGCCGGCTTCGTTCTCGGCCAGGCCCAGCACGCGCGATTCGGGAATCGCCAGCGCGACCAGCTGGGCCACGCTCCTGCCGGTGGCGACCGTCAGCTTGCCGGCGCCGGCGCGCAGGGCGGCAACGGCGGCCAGGATGACGGCGCCCGGCATCTCGCGCGAGCCGCCGAGGATCAGCACATGGCCGCGTTCTTCCTTGTCGGCTTCGTTGGACGGGATGGTCAGCGGCCAGGTGCGCAGCAGGGTGGCATCGAGGTCGCGCGGACGGGCGTGTGTTTGCAGCGTCATGGTCGGGTGTGCCTCAGGCCTTTGCCGCCGCCGGCACATCCTTGCCGGATGTGACGGGGGTGCCGCTTGCTTCGAGCGGCGCGACGAAATTGATCAGGCGGGGGGCGAGCTTGCCGCGCTTGCCCAGCGAAGGATCGAAGGAATAGGAGGTGACCGAGCAGTTCGGTACGTCGCCCTGGCGGTCCTGTTCCAGGATCGTGGCTTCGTCCATCCGTTCGATCAGGTAGCGGAAGCAGTTGACGATCACCTGGTGGCCGACGATCAGGACGCGTTCGCGGCAGTATTCGCGGGTAAGGGTGTCCAGCACGCTGCGCAGGCGCAGGATGACGTCGCACCAGCTTTCGCCGCCGGGCGGGCGGAAATAGAACTTGCCGACGTGGCGGCGCTGTTCGTACAGGTCGGGAAACTGCTCGGCGATGCCGCGCACGGTCAGGCGGTCGAGGATGCCGAATTCCTTTTCGCGCAGGCGTTCGTCGGCATGCACGGCGATGAGCTCGTCGCGGTCTAGGCGCTGCATCAGCAGCTCGGCGGTCTGGGCTGCGCGCACATAGGGCGAATGCAGCACGACGTTCGGCTGGCTCTGCGGGGGCAGGGCTGCGAACCAGGCACCCAGCGCTTCCGACTGGCGCATGCCGAGCTCGGACAGCGGCACGTCGACATCGCGCTCGGCGATGTCCACGCGCAGTCCGGCCGCGGCTTCGGCGGCGTCGCGCGCGACATTGCCCGCACTTTGCCCGTGCCTGACCAGCCAGATTTCCTGAGGCCACTTTTGATCCATCACCAGCCTGTTTGTGATTTTGACATGACATGATCATAGACGGATTCGTCGGGACCTCCGCGCACGATTCCGGCCGAAAACGTGGCAGAGATCCAGGAAGGAATTTCAGCCCATCCGCGCGATCGCTGAGGACGCTCATGCCGGACGGGTCGAGGCCGTTCTATGCTCGCGGCATCGTCAAAGCCTGGAGGCCCTCATGCGTCGTACCCGCTATCTGCAATCAATGTTTGCCGCCGTGGCCCTGGCCGCGCCCCTGCTCGCCGCGGCCGACCCGCGCTACGCCGTCACCGCCATCGCCGGTCCCGACAGCGTGGCGCGCGACATCAACAACCTGGGCCAGGTGGTCGGCGCAGCGTACACCGGCGGCGTCTATCGCGGCTTCGTCTACGGCGACGGCGGCCTGACCGACATCGGCACCCTCGGCGGCGCCGGCAGCTGGGCCAACGCCATCAACGATCGCGGGCAGATCGTCGGCAATGCCGAAGCCGCCGACGGCGCCAGCTACGGCTTCCTGTACAGCGGCGGCTCGATGAGCGCGCTCACGGGCGGCAATTACATGCAGGCCAACGGCATCAACAACGGCGGCACCATCGTCGGCTCGATGTTCGTGACGACCCCGGAGGACAGCTATTATCACGGCTTCATCCTGTCGGGCGGCACGCTAACCGACATCGGCACCCTGTCCTACGGCGACGGCAGCCGTGCCTTTGCCGTCAACAGCCATGGCGACGTGGTCGGCGCCGCGGCCAACATGTTCAACGGCGCCCCCAACCGCCCCGAAGACCCCTTCATCTACCACGACGGCGTGATGACGGGCCTGGGCAACCTGGGCGGGCCGTGGAGCGCCGCGACCTCGATCAACGACCGCGGCGAAGTGGTCGGCTTCCTGGGAGTCAACTCCTTGCCCGGGGACCCCGGCGAGCTTTACCCGACCACTGCCTTCCTGTACGCGAATGGGGAGATGAACGTGATCGGCGGCGTGGCGCCGCCGTGGAGCAGCCTGGCCAGTGACATCAATAATGCCGGCCAGGTGGTGGGCAGCTTCCGCTTCACCCCCGGACTGGATCACGGCTTCCTGTACGAGGACGGCGCCATGACCGACCTCAATACCCTGATCGATCCGGCCTCCGGCTGGACCATCACGGATGCGGCCGCGATCAACGACCTGCAGCAGATTGCCGCACGCGCATGCCGGGGAGGGGTGTGCCAGGCGGTGCGCCTGGACCTGGTGCCGGCCGTCCCCGAGCCGCCGGTCGTTGCCCTGATGGCAGCCGGCCTTGCCCTGGGACTGGCGCGGGGAAGAGGCGTCAGGCGACCTGCTCGTCGCCGTCGAGGTTGAGGGCGGCGTCGCTGTTGAAGATGCGCATGTCGGTCTGGCCGAGCACGCGGCTGGCAAGGGTGCCGGCCGTGATGGAACCGCTCACGTTGAGGGCGGTGCGGCCCATGTCGATCAGCGGCTCGATCGAGATCAGGAGGCCGGCCAGCGCCACCGGCAGGTTCATCGCCGACAGCACGATCAGCGCGGCGAAGGTGGCGCCGCCGCCGACGCCCGCCACGCCCACCGAACCGATGGTGACGATGCCGATCAGCGGCAGCAGGAAACCGCTCGTGAACGGGTCGATGCCGACGGTCGGGGCGATCATCACCGCCAGCATCGCCGGATAGATGCCGGCGCAGCCGTTCTGGCCCATCATCGAGCCGAAGGAAGCGGCGAAGTTGGCGATACCTTCCGGCGTGCCCAGGCGCGCGGTCTGGGTCTGCACGCTCATCGGGATGCTGCCGGCCGAGGTGCGCGAGGTGAAGGCGAAGGCCAGCACCGGGAAGATCTTCTTCACGTAGCGCACCGGATTCAGGCCGAGGCCGGAAATAATCAGCAGGTGCACGCAGAACATCAGGATCAGCGCGCTGTACGAGGCCGTCACGAAGCCGATCAGCTTGAGGATGTCCTGCAGGCTGGAACTGGCCAGCACCTGGGTGATCAGGGCGAACACGCCCAGCGGTGTCAGGCGCAGCACCAGGGTGACCATGCGCATCACGATCACGTGGGCCACGTGCACGAACTTGCTGAAGGATTCGAACACGTCGGGGTGCTTGCCGGCGATGCCCGTCGCGGAGATGCCGATGAAGATCGAAAACAGCACCACGGCGATGGTCGAGGTCTTGCGCGCGCCCGTCATGTCGAGGAAGGGGTTTTCCGGGATGAAGGACAGGATGGTGTTCGGCAGCGAGAGCTGCTGGGCGGCGGCGAGCTTGCCTTCGAGGTAGGTGCCGCGTGCGACTTCCGCCGCGCTCGAGGTCAGGCCGACGGCCGTCAGGCCGTACAGCTTGGCCATCAGGATGCCGATGGAAGCGGCGATCGCCGTCGTGACCATCAGCGTGCCGATCGTCAGGGCGCTGATCTTGCCGAGCGAGGAGGCGTCGCGCAGCTTCAGGATCGCCTGGATGATCGAGACCATGATCAGCGGGATGATGATCATCTGCAGCAGCTTGACGTAGCCGCTGCCGATCACGTCGAGCCAGGCATTGGTCTGGGCGATGACAGGGGAGCCGAGCCCGTACGCCGCCTGCAGGCCGGCGCCCAGCAGCACGCCGAGGCCCAGGCCCGTAAAGACGCGCTTGGTGAAGGAGACGTGGCGCTGCTGGAGCACGAGCAGCACGGCGCACACGGCGAGGGCGATGGCCAGGTTCAGGATCAGTGGGAGGCTCATATGCGTACAGGAAATATAACGGATGCATTTTATAACCAATCCATGCAGGCCGTGCATGGGCCGCCAAAATGTTGTTGACAGTGGTAATCATTCTTGCAAGACTCAGCTGGCTTCGGACAGGAGAATGCGATGCGTGGCGTGAGCGTGCTGAGGGTGATGGTCCTGGTCGGTTCGATCTGTTGTGGCGCTGCCATGGCACAGGAGGCGCGGAAAGCGCCCACCACGATCGAACTGTTTGCGCCGGAAGGCGTGGTCAGCGAGGTGCGCCAGGCAACGGCGCGCTTTTCCGACGCCATGGTGCCCTTCGGCGACCTGCGCGCGACGGCGCCGATCGAGGTCGACTGCCCGGTTCCCGGCAAGGGACGCTGGGTCGACGAACGCACCTGGGTCTACGACTTCGAGCGCGACCTGCCGGGCGCGGCGCGCTGCCGCTTCACCCTGCGTGCCGACGCCCGCGACCTGGCCGGGCAGCCGCTGGCCGGCAAGCGCGAATATCGCCTGAGCACCGGCGGCCCGGCCGTGCTGGAGGCCGAACCATCCGACGGCAGCAACGCCATCGACGAACGCCAGGCCTTCGTGCTGGCCCTGTCGGCGCCGGCCACGCCGCAATCCGTCGCCGCGCACGCCTGGTGCCAGGCCGAGGGCATCGCCGAGAAGATCCCGGTGCGCATCCTGGGCAGCGAGGCCCGCGAGCAGGCGCTGCTCTCCCAGCGCTGGATGGTGCAGCGGACGCTGCGCGGCGAAGACACGGAGGAAGCAGCAAAGCCCTACACGCCGGCGCGCCTGAAGGCCGACGACAAGGCGAGCAAGCTGGACCGTTTCCTGGTGCTGCAATGCCAGCGCACGCTGCCCGCCAATACCAAAGTCGCCCTGGCCTGGGGCACCGGCATCGCCGCCGCCAACGGCATCGCCACGACCACCGACCAGCTGCTCGCGTTCCGGACCCGGCCCGACTTCAGTGCCCGGTTGAGCTGCGAGCGGGTGAGTGCGCGCAGCCAGTGCATTCCCTTCCTGCCGATGCAGGTCCACTTCAGCGCGCCGGTCGCGGTGGCGGACGCGCGCGCGATCTACCTGCAGGAAGCGGGCGGCAAGCGCCATCCGGCCCTCCTGGGCAAGGACGCGGACCGCGCCGGCGTGATCGATTCGGTGAGTCTGCCCGGACCCTTCCCGGCGCAGGCAAGCATGACGCTGCACCTGCCTGCGGGCCTGAAGGACGATGCCGGCCGCCTGCTGGTGAACAGTGCGCGCTTCCCGCTGCCGGTGCGTACCGGCGAGGCGCCGCCGCTGGTGAAGTTTGCCGCTGGCTTCGGCATCCTCGAAGCCAAGGGCGACCGCATGCTGCCGGTCACGGTGCGCAATGTCGAGCCGAAGCTGGCGCTCACGCTGCGCAGCTCCGGTGCGGCGCTGCGGCTCAAGGCGGGGCGCGAGCAGGACATCCTGGCATGGATGCGCAGGCTGGCCGGGTCCTACGGCGGCCGGACGCCGGAACAGCCGTCCGGCAAACAGCTCGAGGCCTCGGTGTTCGCCGGGGCCGCCGCCAAGGGCGAGACGCTGCAGCGCTTCACCCTGCCGAGGCCGGGCGGGCGACGGGCCTTCGAAGTCATCGGCATTCCGCTGCGCGAACCCGGCTTCTACGTGGTGGAGATCGAAAGCCCGCGCCTGGGCGCCGCGCTGAATCCGAAAGGGCGCACGGCATACGTGCGCAGTGCCGCGCTGGTGACGAACCTGGCAGCGCACGTCAAGCTGGGCGCGCAATCCTCGCTGGTGTGGGTGACCTCGCTCGACAAGGGCATGCCGGTGGCGAACGCCCAGGTCGAGGTGCGCGATTGCGCCGCGCGTTTGCTGTGGAGCGGCACCAGCGATGCCCAAGGCATGGCCCGCATCCGCAAGGAGCTGCCGGCACCGCACTGCAAGGGACAGGACGGTTACTTCATCAGCGCGCGCAGCGGCGAGGACTTCACCTTCACGCTGTCCGAGTGGCACGACGGCATCGAGAACTGGCGCTTCAACCTGCCCACCGGCGGGCGTTTCGACGACAGCCGCATCGCCGCCACCGTGTTCGACCGCAGCCTGCTGCGTGCCGGCGAGACTGTGCACATGAAGCACTTCCTGCGGCGCCATACTGCAGCCGGATTCGCCTTCGTGCGCGCCAAGGACAAGCCGCCGGCATCCGGCCAGGACTGGCGCGCCGCGGAGCTCGGCGACGACAGGCGCGCGCTCCCGGCCAAGGGATTCATCGTCCACGAGGGCACCGGCGAAAAGACCGAGATCGCGCTGGCCTGGGATGCGAACGGCGCCGCGCAGGGCGAGTGGAAGATTCCGCAGGACGCCAGGCTGGGCGCCTATGACGTATTCATCGGCGGACAGGTAGCGGGCTCCTTCCGCGTCGAACAGTTCCGCGTGCCGACCATGAAGGCGGTGCTGAAGGCGCCGGTGGAGGCCCAGGTCGCGCCGGGCGCCGTGAGCTTCGACGCCCAGGTCGGCTATTTGTCCGGCGGGCCGGCCGCGCAGGCCCCGGTCAAGCTGCGCAGCGTGGTGCAGGACACCGGCATCCAGTTTCCCGATTACGAGGAGTTCAGCCTGGGCCTGGGCGATGTCAGGGAAGGCGTGGTGGCGCAGGGCAGTGCCGGCGAGGACGAGGAAGACGCGGCGCCGGAGGGTGCGGCAGGCGAGGAGGGCGGAACCCAGCTCGAAGCCGCACGCACCCAGTCGCTGAACCTGGACCGCGCCGGCGGCGCCCGCATCGCCGTCGACAAGCTGCCCGCGATCGACAAGCCGAAAAGCCTGCTGGCCGAACTCTCCTACCAGGATGCGAACGGCGAGACCTCGACCGTGGCTGCGCGCGTGGCGCTGTGGCCCTCCGCGTATGTGGTCGGCCTGAAGCCGGACGGTTGGCTGCTCACAAAAGAAGCGGTCAAGTTCCAGGCCGTGGTGCTGGACGTGACGGGCAAACCGGTGGCCGGGGTGCCGGTCAGCGTCGACTTCTTTGCGCGCCAGACGACTTCGCACCGGCGCCGTCTGGTCGGCGGTTTCTACTCTTATGAGCACAGCACCGAGATCAGGCGTCTCGGCGAAGCCTGCAGCGGCGTCACCGATGCGCGCGGCCTGCTGCTGTGCGCGACGAGCGCGCCGGCCGGGGGCGACCTGATCCTGCGTGCCCGCGCCACCGACCCGCAGGGACGCGTCGCCGCGACCCAGCGCGAAGTCTGGATCGCCGGCAGCGAAGAGCAGTGGTTCGCGGCCGGCGACCATGACCGCATCGACCTGCTGCCCGCCAAAAAGCGTTACGAAGCCGGCGAGACCGCGACGCTGCAGGTGCGCAGCCCCTTCCGCAATGCCACGGTGCTGGTGACGGTCGAGCGCGAGGGCATCCTCGACAGCTATGTGCGGCATCTGTCCGGCCGCCAGCAGGTGCTGCGCATCCCGGTCAAGGCCAGCTATGCGCCGAACGTGTACGTGTCGGCGCTGGTCGTGCGCGGGCGCGTGGCGGGCGTGCAGCCGACCGCGCTGGTCGACCTGGGCAAGCCGGCTTATAAACTCGGGATCGCGGCGCTGAAAGTTGGCTGGGCCCCGCACGAACTGAAGGTGCAGGTGACGCCGGAACGCAGCGTGTACAAGGTGCGCGAGCAGGCGGCAGTCAGGATCAAGGTCGGCGCGCCGGACGGCCGCAAACTGCCGGCGGGGACCGAGGTGGCGCTGGCCGCGGTCGACGCCGGCCTGCTGGAACTGATGCCGAACACCAGCTGGAACCTGCTGGAGACCATGATGCGCGAGCGGAACCTGCAGGTCGAGACCGCGACCGCGCAGATGCAGGTGATCGGCAAGCGCCACTTCGGCCGCAAGGCCTTCCCGCATGGCGGCGGGGGCGGGCGCAGCGCCACCCGCGAACTGTTCGAGACCCTGCTGCTGTGGAAGGGCAGGGTGGTGCTGGACGCCGACGGCGAAGCCACCGTGCAGGTGCCGCTCAACGACACGCTGGGGAGCTTCCGGATCGTCGCCGTGGCAAGCGGCGGCGCCGGCCTGTTCGGCACCGGCAGCGCCGATATCCGCACGACGCAGGACCTGATGCTGTTGTCCGGCCTGCCCAACAGCGTGCGCGAGGGCGACAGCTTCCGCGCCGGCTTCACGGTCCGTAACGCATCGCAGCGCGAACTGGCGGTGCGCCTGGGCGCGAGCATGGCGGCCGATGGGGCCAAGGGACAGGCGCTGGCGCCGCTGAGCGCCACGCTGGCGCCGGGCGAGGCCCGCGAGATCGGCTGGAACGTGCAGGTGCCGCCCGGAGCGAAGTTCCTGCAGTGGGAAGTCGAAGCCAATGCCGGCGAAGGCGCGCAGGACCGCATGCGCATCAGGCAGCAGGTCGGCGTGGCGGTGCCGGTGCGTACCTTCCAGGCGACCCTGATCCAGCTCGACGGCGAGAAGACCCTGCCGGTGCAGCGGCCAGGCGACGCGCTGCCGGGCCGCGGCGGCATCCAGACCATGCTCACTGCGCGCCTGGGCGGCGAACTGCCCGGCGTGCAGGACTACATGCGCGCCTATCCCTACACCTGCTTCGAGCAGCGTACTTCGCGTTCGGTGGCGCTGCGCGACAAGGCCCTGTGGGAATCTACCGTGGAGACCCTGCCGGCCCACCTCGACCCCAATGGCCTGGTCAAGTATTTCGCGCCTATGGACCAGGGCAGCGACATCCTGACGGCCTACGTGCTGTCGGTCACCAGCGAAGCCGGCTACGCCATTCCGGACGAGCTGAAGGCGCGCATGGAAGCCGGGCTGACGGCCTTCGTCGAAGGCAAGCTGGTGCAGCCGCGCCTAGTAGCTAGCGGCGAGCTCACCGTGCGCAAGCTGTCCGCACTGGAAGCGCTGTCCAGGAGCGGCAAGGTCCAGGCATCGATGCTCGAATCGATCACGGTCCAGCCCAACCTGTGGCCGACCTCCGCGGTGCTCGACTGGTACCAGATCCTCGCCCGTGCCACGGACCTGCCGCAGCGCGAGCAGCAGCTTGCGCAGGTGCGCCAGGTGCTGCGCGCGCGCATGCACCTGCAGGGCACGACCATGGGCTTTTCGACCGAGCGCAGCGACGACTGGTGGTGGCTGATGGCATCAAGCGACGCCAACGCCAACCGCCTGCTGCTGGCGGCAATCGGCGATCCATTCTGGCAAGCCGATATCGGCCGCCTGGCGCGCGGCGCGCTGGGCCGCCAGCAGCGCGGCCGCTGGAGCACGACCACCGCCAACGCCTGGGGCGTGGTGGCACTGGACGCCTTCTCGCGCAAGTACGAGGCAGAGCCGGTCAGCGGCAAGGCCCAGCTGACCCTGGGCACGGCTTCCTGGACCGGCAGCGTGCCGTCCACCGTGCTGCAGGCTTGGCCGGAAGGGCAGGCGAACCTGAAGCTGCGCCAGCTCGGCACCGGCAAGCCCTGGGCGACCGTGCGCAGCCTCGCTGCGATCCCCTTGAAGGCGGCGCTGTCCTCGGGCTACCGCATGGTGCGCACGGTGACGCCGGTCGAGCAGAAAACGAAAGGCCAGTGGACGCGCGGCGACGTCTACCGCGTGCGCCTGGACATCGACGCCCAGGCCGACATGACCTGGGTCGTGGTCGACGATCCGATCCCGGCCGGCGCCAGCATCCTCGGCACCGGCCTGGGACGCGACAGCCAGATCGCAGCGTCGGGCGAGCGTTCGCGCGGCTGGGTGTGGCCGGCCTTCCAGGAGCGTACCCAGAGCGCGTTCCGGTCCTACTACGAGTTCGTCCCCAAGGGCAGCTTCAGCGTCGAGTACACGGTGCGCCTGAATAACGAAGGACGCTTCAGCATGCCGGTGACGCGCATCGAAGCGATGTACAACCCCGAGATGTTCGGCGAGCTGCCGAATGCATCGCTGACGGTGGGGCCGTGAAGCCTTTCGTGTTGGTGCTTGCCCTGGCGCTTGCCGTGCCCGCGCAAGCGGCGGTGCCGACGCCGGCCCAGGTGAAAGCGGCCTGGCAGCCGTCCGACGCCCAGCTGCTCGACCGCCATGGCGTGCCGGTGGAGAGCGTGCGCATCGACATGGCGGCCCGGCGCCAGCCGTGGGTGGCGCTGCCCGACATCTCGCCGGCGCTGGGCCGCGCGGTGATGCAGGCCGAGGACCAGCGCTTCATGGAGCATGGCGGCATCGACCTGAAGGCAGTCGGCCAGGCGGCCTGGGACAACCTGTTCCGCGTGCGCGGCAGCCAGGCGCGCCTGCGCGGCGCCTCGACCATCACGATGCAGCTGGCCGGCCTGCTCGACCCGGCGCTGGCCTCGCGCGCCGCCGGCCGCAGTTGGCGCCAGAAGTGGGACCAGGCGCTGGCCGCGCGCGAGCTGGAAGCCGGCTGGAGCAAGCAGCAAATCCTGGAAGCCTACCTGAACCTGGCGAGCTACCGCGGCGAGCTGCAGGGCGTGGGCGCCGCTTCGCGCGGCCTGTTCGGCAAGGCGCCGTCCAGCCTGGACACGGGCGAGTCGGCGATCCTGGCGAGCCTGCTGCGTGCGCCCGGCGCTTCCGTACGCGAGCTGGCGCGGCGCGCCTGTGCGCTGGCCGCCGAGCTGAAGGCCGCGACATCCTGCGCAAGCATCGAATGGCAGGTCGAGGTGGCGCTGGGCCGCCAGGGTGCCGCCTTCAGGCAGCCGCCGGCCCAGGTGGCGCGCCTGCTCACGGACGGCGCCGGCAAGCAGCGCGTATTGCGCAGCACCCTCGATGCAGACTTGCAGCGCTTTGCCGTCACCACCCTGCGCCGCCACCTGGCCGAACTCGCCGGGCGCAACGTCGGCGACGGCGCCGTGCTCGTGCTGGACAACGACAGCGGCGAGATCCTGGCCTATGTCGCCAACACCGGGACGGGCGAGGTCGATGGCGTGGCCGCGTTGCGCCAGGCCGGCTCCACACTGAAACCTTTTCTTTACGAGCTGGCGATCGAGCGCGGCATCCTGCATGCGGCCTCGCTGCTGGACGACACCCCGGTCGACATCCCGACCGTCGGCGGCCTCTACGTCCCGCAGAACTACGACCGCCGCTACCACGAGGTGGCGAGCGTGCGCACCAGCCTGGCCGGCTCGCTGAACATCCCGGCGGTGCGGACCCTAATGCTGACCGGCGTCGAGCGCTTCCACGAGCGGCTGCGCGAGGTGGGCCTGTCCAGCCTGCTTGAGGCGGCGGATTTCTACGGCTATTCGCTGGCGCTCGGCTCGGCCGACGTCAGCCTGCTGGAACTGACGAATGCCTATCGCACGCTGGCCAACGGCGGGATGCAGGGCAGCGTGACGCTGCGTGCGCGTGTGCCGGAAAAGCGGCGCCGGGTGCTCGACGAGAAGGCGAGCTTCATCGTCGGCGACATCCTGTCCGACCGCGGCGCGCGCAGCGTGACCTTCGGCCTGCGCAACGAACTGGCCACCAGCTTCTGGAGCGCGGTCAAGACCGGCACCAGCAAGGACATGCGCGACAACTGGTGCGTGGGTTACTCGAACCGCTACACGGTCGGGGTCTGGGTGGGTAACTTCGACGGCCGCCCGATGTGGGACGTGTCCGGCGTCTCGGGCGCGGCGCCGGTGTGGCGCGACCTGATGGACTATCTGCACCACGACAGCCCGAGCCGCGCGCCGGCAGTGCCCGCAGGCCTGGTGCGGCAGAACGTCGCCTTCGCGCCGGCCGTCGAGCCGCCGCGCAGCGAGTGGTTCGTGCGCGGTACCGAGACCGCGTCCGTGACCTTGCTGGCCCCAGGCCAGCGCCAGCCGAAGATCGTCTACCCGGCCGATTCCAGCCTGATCGCGCTCGATCCGGACATTCCGGAAAAGCTGCAGCGGGTGCGCTTCACGGCGCAGGGCGAACGCGGCCTGGCCTGGGTGCTGGACGGCGAGAAGCTGGGACAATCCGAACTGGACGCCGGCTGGGCGCCGGTGCCGGGCAAGCATGAAGTGAAGCTGGTGGAGCCGGGCGGGCGCACGGTCGCGAGCGCCCGTTTCGAGGTGCGCGGTGGCGCTCAGGTGGTTTCGACTTTTTCCACCAGCAGCGGCGGCTCGTCGGCCAGGTCGACGCCTGCCAGCGGCGAGTACAGCGGCGAATCCGAGCGGTAGGGCACGCGCCCCGACGGCACGTGCTTGGCGGCCGGATCGAGGTGCAGGTCCTGGTCGTCGAAGAAGATGTGGGCACGGAAGGCCTTCACCACCTTCGACTTCGGCACGCCGCCCAGGAAGAAGATTTCGTTCACATAGACGCCCCAGTGGCGCAGGGTATTGATGACCCGCATCTCGGCCGGCGCGCTGCGCGCGGTGACGATGGCGATGCGCACCGGCGAGGCATCGGCGCCGAAAGGCAGGCTTTGCTGCAGCTTCGCCAGCTTGCGCAGCAGGATCGCGTAGGGGCCGTCGTTCATCGGCTCGTTCTGCTTTTCGTCTTCGACCGTGTGGAAGCGGCCCAGGCCCTCGGTCTTGTAGACCAGCTCACTCGAATCGTCGAACAGCACGGCGTCGCCATCGAAGGCGATGCGCACCTGGTCGTCCGGCGGCGCGTCGCCCTCGTGTGGCGGCGGCTTGAGAATCGCCGCGGCGCAGGCCTGGGCGTCGATGATGCGCTGCGCGTCCTCGACGTTGGTGGTCAGGAACAGGTCTACGGCGAAGGCGTCGAGGTAGTCGACCACCGAGGTCCCGCCAGTGAAGGCGTGGCGCGAGATCGACAGTCCGCGCGAGCGGATGTTGTTGAAGACGCGCACGCCGGTCTCGGGACTGTTGCGCGACATGACCACGACTTCGACCAGAGGCTTCGATTCCGATGGTGCAAAGCGGTTCAGGCCGAGCAGGGCGCGCACCAGCGGCATGCCGGTGCCGTCGCGCAGCGGTTCGTTCTCGCGTTCCAGCATGTAGGCGCGGTACTCCTCGAGCGCGCTCTGCGGATTCTTCGCGTACTTGGCTTTATAGACGGCATCCGCTTCGGCCAGGTCGAACAGCGCGGTGGCGGAAATACCGACGACGAGGGTGTCTGAAAGATCAAAGGGCATGGCGGCTGAATGGTTGAGTGAGGCTGTGGTGGAATCTTACCTGACATTAAGAATATTCCTTTGGGAAACGGACGGATGAGAATTGCCGGCTCTGTTGAGGTCGAGCAACTTTTTCTGTGCCATGTTTTTTACTCATTACGCATGGATTTGAGCGCACTCAAGCATGGCGAATGCGGCTGGCGGGACCATGGAATTGCCGGGTTTGCAGGGAGCCAGACATGGACAAGCAGCTTGAGCGGGGCTCGGCCCCGGGGAAGGGAAGGAGCGCCTCCAAGGACGAACAGTTGGGGCGCCTGCGTGCGATCAGGAAGCTGGTGGAAGAGAACAACCAGTCCTGTCTCAGCACGGAGATGATCGTCTGCCAGATCTATATGGAATCGCGCTTCGACAAGGAAGCGCAAGCCGAGGGCAGCAGTGCCCGTGGCCTGATGCAGCTGTTGAAGGTCGCGAACCGCGAACTCTTCCGGCTCGACAATCTACGTCAGCCAGCGGGAGCCCGCCGACCCGAGGCGGCGCTGTACCGCCAGGCGGATGCCTTTCACGCCAGCCCGGCTTTCATCGACGAAGCGACCAATATCCGCACCGGCACGCGTTACCTGCAGGCGCTGGTCGACAAGGCCAGGCGCGAGGGCAGCGCGGATCCGATCGCCGAGGCGTACAAGGATTATCGCGGGGTGCGGAACGGGATCTACTATCAGAAGATCAGTGCGGCAGCGGAAAGGCTGAAGCGGGAGCCGGATGGGGTCGAGGTTTTGCGGACGATGATCGGTTAGCGGCGCCGAAAACAAAAAAGGCGTCACGAAAAAATCGCAACGCCTTCTATCCTTACAACTAAATTCTGGTAGGCCGTGCTGGGCTCGAACCAGCGACCAACGGATTAAAAGTCCGCTGCTCTACCAACTGAGCTAACGACCCGAAGAAGCAAGATTATATGTTCAATCTGCCGGGCTGTCAAACGCGCAAGGCGCTCACTTCAGCGCGGCCAGGCGGTCCTTGGCCGTTGCCGCGGCCGTCGTGTCGGGGAACTTCGACACCAGCTGCTGCAGCACCTTCTTGGCGTTCTTCTTGTCCTTCAGCTCGATGTAGTTGCTGGCGATGTTGAGCATCGCGTCCGGCGCCTTGCTGCTGGTGCCGTAGTTCGAGACCACCGCTTCCTGGGCCGCGATCGCGTTCTTGTAGTCGCGCTGGGCGTAGTAGGCGTTGCCGAGCCAGTACTGGGCGTTGGCGGCGTAGGCCGAATCCGGATAGCGGCGTACGAAGTCCTGCAGCGCGCCGGCGGCGGCCTTGTAGTCGCCGGACTTGAACAGCTCCATCGCGGTGTCGTAGGACTTCTTCTCGGTCGGCAGCACTTCGGCGGTCTGGCCGTCGATGGTTTCCTGGCGCGGCTCGAGCTTCCTGATGCGCGCGTCGAGGTCGGCGTACAGGTCTTTCTGGCTCTTCTGGGCGGTCGCGATCTGGTTCGCCAGCACTTCGAGCTGGCCGCGCAGGCGGGCGATTTCCTGCATCGTCTCTTCCTGGTGGTTCAGCATTTCCAGGGTCGCGGTCTTGTCGGACTTGGCGTCGATGCGTGCGTTGAAGTCGCGCGACAGCGCGTCGACCTTGGCGCGCAGGTCGAGGATGGCGCGGCGCGCTTCATCGTCGTCGAGCAGGCCGGCGCTCGCTTGCAGGGGCAGCCAGGCGGCGAAGGCGAGGGCGATGGCCGCAAGGCGGGACTGGGACGTTTTCATCATTATCTGGCTCTTCCTAAGCAATACGGGGCGGGATGCAGTCTGCACTGCATCCCGCCCCGCTGTCAATCAGCCGTATGAGACAGCTTCGACAGCGTACCGATTATTGGTAGACGATGTCGGCGCGGCGGTTTTCAGCCCAGGCCGCTTCGTTGCTGCCGGTTGCCTTCGGCTTTTCTTCGCCCAGCGAAACGGCTTCCATCTGGCCGTCGGCCACGCCCAGGGCGGCCATCGAACGGCGCACGGCTTCGGCGCGCTTCTGGCCCAGGGCCAGGTTGTATTCGGTGCCGCCGCGCTCGTCGGTGTTACCCTGGATCAGCACTTTGCGCTGCTTGTTCTTGGTCAGGTAAGCCGAGTGGTTCTCGACGACCGGCTTGCCGTCGTCACGCACGACGTAGCTGTCGTAGTCGAAGTAGATGCTGCGGTTCGCCAGGACGCCTTTCGGGTCGTTCAGCGGATCCACGGCGCCGGTTTCGACCGGACGCACGTCGCGGCTGGTGTCGGCCGGCGGTGCGGTGTTGGCGACCGGGGTCTTTTCGACCACCGGGGTTTCCTGCAGTTTGGTCGACGAGCAAGCCGACAGCAGGGCTGCGGCCGACACGATGAAGGCTACGGTTTTAATGTTGCGCATGGTTTTTCTCCTGGTCAAAAAATTTTATTTCATGAAGGGGCCCCAGCTGGGCTCCTTGATGTTTCCCGCCTGCGTCGAAAGACGCTGTTTCACACGACCGTCGACGGACACCACGGCCAGCGAGGCACGTCCGCCAGCCTTGTTGGCATACATGATGTATTTGCCGTTCGGCGAAAAACTCGGTTCAGTGGCCCCATCGGCCAGGCGTTGTTCCTGGCCGCTGGCCAGGTCCATCGCGTACAGATTGAAGCCCCCATCGCGTTGCGAGATCCACGCCAGCGTCTTGCCGTCCGGGGATATACGAGGAGAAATGTTATAGCTGCCATTAAAGGTGACGCGGGTAGCCGGACCACCGTTCACGCTCATCTTGTAGATCTGTGGACCGCCGCTGCGGTCGCTCACGAAATAAATGCTCTGGCCGTCGCCCGAGAATTGCGGTTCGGTGTCGATGCCGTTGGTGTTGGTCAGGCGGCGCATGCCGCTGCCGTCGGCGTTCACGATGAAGACCTGGGTGCTGCCGGTCTTCGACAGCGACAGGGCGAGCCGGGTACCGTCCGGCGACCAGGCCGGTGCCGAGTTGCTGCCTTTTTCGTTCGAGATGATGGCGCGCTGGCCGGTCACCAGGTTCTGCACGTAGACGATCGGCTTCTGCTTTTCGAAGGAGACATAGGCGACCTTGGTACCGTCCGGCGACCAGGCCGGCGAGATGATCGCTTCACGGCCGAAAGCGGCAACCTGTTCGTTCTGGCCGTCGGCATCGGCGACCACCAGCTCGTAGCTGTGGTTGCCATTGCCGCGGTTCACCTTCACATAAGAAATACGGGTCGAGAAGATACCGCGCACGCCGGTCAGCTTTTCGTAGACGTCGTCGGCGATGCGGTGCGCTTCGAGGCGCGTGTTGCGCGCGCCGACCGCGTCCGACAGCTGCGAGAGCTGGGTCTGCTTGACGGTGTCCATCAGCTTGTAGCGGACCTGGAAGCGGCCGTCCGCCAGGCGGCTGACCGAGCCCACCACGAGGGCGTCGGCGCCGCTGGCCTTGAAGGCGCCGAGGTCGATGCTGGCGCTGTCGGAAATGGCGCGGCCGGCGTCGATCACCTTGAACACGCCGCTGCGCTCGAGGTCGGCGCGGATGATGGCGGAGACCTGCTCCGGTGCGACCGATTCGTCGGCGAAAGCCGCCACGGCGACCGGGATCTGGGTGCCGCTCACGCCGGCGATTTCGACGCGCACCTGGGCATGTGCAGCCACGCCCATCAGGAGAGTGGCCGAAAACAGCAGGGAATGTAATTTCTTCATAATTGTCTCAGCTAAGGATTGAGGCTAGCGGATCAGTTCATTTCCTTCAGTTTGAAACCGACCTGAACAGATCGCTCTACCGTACCATCTTTCTTCTTCGGTAGCGGTGACGATTTGTTAATACCGCGTTCCACGGCCTCGTCGAAGGCCGGAATGCCGCTGCTCTTGGTCTTGCGCACCGAAAGGATCTCGCCGGTCGGCAATTGCTCGACCTGGAAGACCACTTCCGGATTGCCGGGCACATCGGTGCTGCCCGGATACGTCGTATTACCCTTGATCTTGGCTGCGATGCTGGCGATATAACCCTTGTCGATGCGCGGCGCGGTCGATTTCTCGGCCGTGCCGGTGCTGGTCGGGTTGCCGGCGCCAGCCGTCAGGCGCTTCATTTCCTCGGCGCGCAATTTATCCAGCTTGGCCGCTTCGGCTTTTTCGGCCTTCGCTTTGGCGAGCTTCTCGGCCTTTTCCTTCTCGGCCTTTTCTTTTTTCTTCTGGGCTTCTTCTTCCTTCTTCGCCAGCTCCTGCTCTTTCTTTTTCTCTTCCTCGCGCGCCTTCTTATCGGCCAGGGCCTTTTCCTTTTTCTCCTGCTCGCGCTTTTCTGCCAGCTCGCGCTGGCGCTCGATGCGCTCTTCTTCCTGGCGCTGCTTCAGTTCTTCCTTGCGTTTCTTTTCGCGCTCCAACGCGATGTCCGGCTGCTTCGGCGGCGCCGGTTCGGCCTTCGGCGGCGGCTCGACCACGCGCGGCGTTGGCGGCGGCGGCGTGACCGGCTTCGGCTCGGGTTCCGGCTCGGGTTCGACCTGGGGCGGCTGCGGCGCCGGCGGCGCGGCCTGCTGCACGCTGGTATCCCAGACCTCGGCCTCGACCGCCACCGGCTGGTTGTTGGTCCAGTTGATGCCGACCACCAGGAAGGCCAGCAGCAGGGCGTGTACACCCACCGCAAGGCCGATCGCCGGCCAGCGGTTCGGTTCCGGCGGCATCCGGTAATGCGAGCCGTCGATGGCGTTGCTGTTGTGCTTCGTTGCCGACATTATTTCGTAGCCAATCCAACCCGGTTGATGCCCAGCTTCTTGGCTTCCGAGATCAGCTGGATCACATCGTCATACTTGCTTTCGCGGTCGCCGGAAATCATCACCGGATAATCCGGGTGCTCGGCGTGGATCGCGCGCAGGCGGTCGATCGCGGCGGCGCGGTTGTCCACGTCCTCGAGAGCTTGCGCCTGCTTGCCGATGATGCCGATCTGCAGACGGGCATCGCTCTTCACGGCGATGTTGATGTAGTCGTCCGGCGGCTGGGTCGAGCGCTCGGCGCTGGGCAGCTTGATCTCGCTGGGATTCTGCGTCTGCGGCACCGCCATGAAGATGATGAGCAGCACCAGCATCACGTCGATGTAGGGCACGACGTTGATTTCGGACTTCAGCTTGCGGCGGCTGCTCCGCAGGTTGCTGTTGAATGCCATGTTCGTTTAGCGCGACTGGCGCTGCAGGATGTTCGAAAATTCCTCGACGAAGCTTTCGAAGCGGATCGCGAGGCGGTCGATATCGTGGGTGAAGCGGTTGTACGCGACCACCGCCGGGATGGCCGCGAACAGGCCGATCGCGGTGGCGATCAGCGCTTCGGCGATGCCCGGAGCGACCACGGCCAGGGTTGCCTGCTGCACGTTGGCCAGGCCGCGGAAGGCGTTCATGATGCCCCAGACGGTGCCGAGCAGGCCGATGTACGGCGACACCGAGCCGACCGAGGCCAGGAAGTTCAGGTGGGTGTCGAGGTGATCGAGTTCGCGGTGGAAGGCGGCGCGCATCGCACGGCGGGCGCCATCCAGCACGGCGCCGACGTCGAGGGCGTCGCGGGCAGCCTGTTTGCCCTTGATGAACTCGCCCATGCCGGCCTCGAAGATGCGGGCCAGCGGGCCGCTCGCGTCGCGCTGGGTGCTGGCGCTCTGGTGCAGCGTGTGCAGGTTGCCGCCGGCCCAGAAGCTGCGCTCGAACTGTTCGGTCAGGCGGCGCGCGGCGCGGATCGCGAACACCTTGCGGAAAATATAGGTCCAGCTGATCACCGAGATCGCGAACAGCAGGGCCATGATCAGCTTGACGAGGAAGTGCGCGTGAAGGATCAGTTCAATGAAGGAGAGGTCTTGGACTGCGTTCATCAGTATGGGTGTATTTGGTCAAATGTATCAGTCGGCCCGCATTTTAGCAGCGGCGGAGTCGGGGAGGGAGCGGGGGCGCATCGTCTGCGCATCCACGCAGCCCACTTTCACGTTTGCGGTCGACAGCAGGGTCTCGCCTCGCCAGGCCTGCTGCGCGAACTGGACCGAAGCGCGGCCGAGCTTTTCCACGCTCAGGCGCAGGGTCAGTTCGTCATCCAGGCGCGCGGACGACAGGTAGTCGACGCTGGCGCTGCGCACCACGAAGGCGGCGCTTTCCTCGTCGAGCAGGGCTTGCTGGTGAATGCCGAGCGAACGCAGCCATTCGGTGCGCGCACGTTCGAAGAACTTCAGGTAGTTGGCGTAGTAAACGATGCCGCCGGCGTCGGTGTCTTCGTAATAGACCCGCACTGTCCAGGTGAAAACTGAAGGCATTTCAGCTGCCATAAATGAAAATGGGAAACATTTTACGCGATTTTCGATTTGCTTATGTACGGTGGCGTACATAAACAGCAGAAAGCTCGCTACGACCCAATGGCAGGGCCGAGGTGAAATGGGCATGAGTAAACGTCAAGCGTGCATACTCAGCCAACAACTGTAACACTTTCTCACAACCTGCGTCGCCACGGATACAAGCATGAGAAAACGCAAACCGGGGTCAGACACCAAATTTGGGCAATTGCCCAAAATCGGTGTCTGACCCGGTTTGCAGCACATTAAGCCTGGTTACGCTTGATGTTGAAAGGCGAGAAGCCCTGGCAGGTCGGCATCATCTCGATCAGGTTGACGTTGACGTGCGGGGGCAGGGTGGCGATCCAGTAGGCGGTCTCGGCGATGTCTTCGGCGGTCAGCGGCTGGGTGCCCTCGTAAACCTTGGCGGCGGCCGCGTCGTCGCCCTTGAGGCGCACGTTCGAGAACTCGGTGCCGCCGCACAGGCCCGGCGCCAGGTTGGTGGCGCGCACGCCCGTGCCGACCAGGTCGGCGCGCAGGTTCAGCGTGAACTGTTCGACGAAGGCCTTGGTTGCGCCGTACACGTTGCCGCCGGGGTAGGGGTAGTGGCCGGCCACCGAGCCGAGGTTGATGACCAGGCCGCTGCCGCGCTCGACCATCGAGGGCAGGACGGCATGGGTCATGGTCACCAGGCCCTTGACGTTGGTATCGATCATGGTGTCCCAGTCTTCGAGCGGGACTTCGTGCGCAGGTTTCGTATTGAGCGCAAGGCCCGCGTTATTGATCAGGACATCGATCTGGCGCCAGGACTGCGGCAGCATCGACAGGGCTTCTTCGATCGAGGCCTTGCTCGTCACGTCCATCGCGACCGGCAGCGCCGATTCGCCGAGCTCGCGGGCCAGCGACTCCAGGCGTTCCTTGCGCCGCGCCGCGAGTACCACCTGGTGGCCGTTCTTGACGAAGGTGCGCGCCATCGCGGCGCCGAAGCCGGCCGATGCGCCGGTAATGAAAACGATCATGATGAATCCCGGGTGATGGAGAGTGGAGATGAACTGCGAGATTGTAGCCGAAATGATCATTGCTTACCCCATGTGTCATACCTTACAATCGGCAGTTCCATTACGTCTCACGTAACTGGCGAAAACCGCCCCCGCAGGCGGCGAAGGTGGGGATCCACCGGGGAGCGTGAGATGTCGTTTGCCGTTCGCCTGGGCAGCCTTCGACTGGTACGCTTCGTATCGCGGCTGCCGTGTTTTCGCTCCCGCCCCGGTTCAGCGCTGCCTGTTGCCTGGTACTCTTATCGATTGGAGTTTTTTTCATGTTTGCAAAAGATCACACGCTCGCCAACGTCGACCCGGAACTGTGGGATGCCATTCAGAAGGAAAACACCCGCCAGCAGGACCACATCGAGCTGATCGCATCGGAGAACTACACCTCGCCGGCCGTGATGCAGGCGCAGGGCTCCCAGCTGACGAATAAATACGCCGAAGGCTATCCAGGCAAGCGCTACTACGGCGGCTGCGAATACGTCGACGTCGCCGAGCAGCTGGCGATCGACCGCGTCAAGCAGCTGTTCGGCGCCGAAGCCGCCAACGTGCAGCCGAACTCGGGTTCGCAGGCCAACCAGGGCGTGTTCTTCGCCATGCTGAAACCCGGCGACACCATCATGGGCATGTCGCTGGCCGAAGGCGGCCACCTGACCCACGGCATGGCCCTGAACATGTCGGGCAAATGGTTCAACGTCATTTCCTACGGCCTGACCGACAAGGAAGACATCGACTACGAGCAGATGGAAGCCCTGGCCCGCGAGCACAAGCCGAAGCTGATCATCGCCGGCGCCTCGGCCTTCTCGCTGCGCATCGACTTCGAGCGCTTCGCACGCGTCGCCAAGGAAATCGGCGCCTACTTCATGGTCGACATGGCCCACTACGCCGGCCTGATCGCCGCGGGCGAGTACCCGAACCCGGTGCCCTACGCCGACTTCGTCACTTCGACCACCCACAAGTCCCTGCGCGGCCCGCGCGGCGGCATCATCCTGATGAAGGCCGAGCACGAAAAGGCCATCAACTCGGCGATCTTCCCGGGCATCCAGGGCGGTCCGCTG
>Ga0265798_10002209_pt1 | contig 28926 bp, 21 predicted proteins | sample P3T30metagenome_FD_192430 | JGI IMG/M metagenome (GOLD analysis project Ga0265798, IMG submission 192430) | Plant litter microbial communities from East Loma Ridge, Irvine, California - P3 T30 | ecosystem: Environmental > Terrestrial > Plant litter > Unclassified | place: USA: California...
TTAGTCACTGTCGCGCCAACGGTGGCGGTGTAGAGAATGGTGCCGTTTTCCAGAGCGCCGCCCGCAGGGACGGTGGCGGTCAGTACAACGTTGGTGACGTCGATGCTGTCGCCCACTGGCGTCACGACCGGGGTGGTGATCGGCGTCAGTTGTTCGAAGTTGCCGCCAGTCACGCCGGTGATGGCAGTAGAAACAGTGTCGGCACCGTTGTAGACATCGTTGCCCAGAGGGAAGGAAACCGAACCGCTGGTTTCGCCCACACCAATGGTGATGGTCTGGTTGTTCGACAGGGTCACGACAACAGGCGAGCCAGTCACTGGCGCACCGATGGTAGCGGTGTAGACGATAGTGCCGTTTTCCAGGGCGCCGCCCGCAGGGACCGCAGCGGTCAGAACGACGGTCGTCGTGTCGATCGAGTCGACGATGTTGACCACCGCAGGCGTCGTGCTCGGCACCAGGCTTTCGAAGTTGCCGCCGGTAGCACCAGTGATCGTGGTGTTGATGGTCGTCGGGTTGTTGTAGACGTCATTGGCCGGCGCGGCGACATCGACCGACCCCGAGGACTGGCCTGCCGGGATGGTGATGGTGGAGCCGTTGGAAAGAGTCACGGTCACCGGCGTCTGTGCCGGGTTGGTGAGCACGGCGGTGTAGGTGATGGTGGTGCCTTCGGTGACCGGGTTGTTGCCCACGGTCAGGGTCACGGTGGTGACGTCGATGGTGTCGTCGACACGGGTAACGGCTGGGGTCGGGTCGGTAGTGACCACCAGATCGCCACCACCCGTGGTGCCGGTGACCACCACGGAAATCTGCGACGGGTCGATATATGGCGTGTTGGTGTCCGGTATGGTGACGTTGACCGCGCCCGTGGTCTGGCCTGCGGGAATGAGCACCGACTGTCCGTTGGACAAGGTGACGGTCAGGTCGCTGGACGGCGCCTGGGTCAGGGTGGCGGTGTAGGTGATCACGCCGCCGGCTTCGGTGATGGCGGTAGTCGCGGTCACGGTTAGCGTAGCGGTACGCAGGACTGGCCCGTCGGCATCGGTATCAGCGTTGATCGGGTTGGTATCGCCCACGATCTCCCGCGCGTTGGGGCCCGCAGCACCGTTTGGGCCTTCGGTGGGATAGCCCACGGTTGGATCGACTTCACCCGCGGTTTCACTGAGCAATACGAAACTGTGACTGCCGCCGCCTTCACCGCCGGTGTCATTGGCGCCGGGGCCAGCAGCGGTGGCTTCGAGGTCTTGGGTAGGGTCGGCGCCGGCCGCGATGGCCTGCTGCAATTCCGCTACCGAAGGGGCCGCCTGGGCAGTGGCCGCGCTCAGATCAGTGCTGGAGTCCGGGGTGTTGGCGCTCCATTGCGTCTCGCGCCCCAGATCGATGGTGCGGCCGTCAGCCAGCTCCAGCGTAACGGCACCCGCCGCGCCGGTAACCACCTGCTCCCCGGCGAACAGACAATCCCCTTCGATGAGCACACGGCGAATCCCCTCTGGGGATACTGCGAACACTTGGCCAACAATGCTTTTGACGATGGCAACAACACTGCTCATGTAGGGGACTCTCCGGGGGTGACCATTCGTTGGTACGGTGCCTGAACATCACCAGAGACGGCGACGGGCATTCGGTACATTTTTATGCTGTAATATTGACGCCAACTAATTGTCTAAAAGTCGCAGAAATGAACTTTCTGACAATGTATTGACCTATTTGGCGCCATCCTAAACAATCCATTGTGTAATGTCACATTGATATTTCTCGGCTGTGCAAAACGCTTCAACAGGGTGAGTTCATTGACGTCAAGACGACTGCGACTGACGTTTTTTGCAGATGGATGTGACAAAAAAAGTCGCTTGTGAAATATCGCAGCCAATGGCACGAGGGATGTTCTCGCGACCAGGTCCAGTCAAAGGCTGCACGTAGCACGAATCCTGCCAGGCACAGAGTGGGCGCCGCGTAGCCCGTGCATGAGCACGCTGATAAGCCTGTGCCAATGATGCAAGTCGGGGATGTGAAACGCATGTAGGCAAGTCATTGATAAATGCCGCACTGATAGTGCCGACCGATGGACAAACATCGTATTGGAAAGTTCGTAATACTTAGTGTGCAAGTAATAACCGTTAACTCTTTGTGTTTATTGAAGAAAATCTCTGAATGACACTCGGAGCAGCCAATGGTGACCGACCGTTGCTTGGCGAAGCAGGCTGCCGAAGGGTGTGGATTGACTCAGTGGTGAAACACCCCGACGGCCATTCATCAAACCCGCCCATGCGAAGCCAGCCACCCCCGTGTACGCTGGCATCCGTTGTGCAAAGCCAACCCAAACCGCTACAAGACCAGGCGGGATGAAATGATCCCGATGGGACCAAGGTGTTCAATGAGCGATAAGAGAGTGTCAGCGTGGATTCGGAATTAAGTTCGGTACTACTCAGCCAGGATCCACGCAGCCAGCACGACGACCCGTTGCTCGATGGCCTGCTGACCCTGTGCTCGCTGCATCACAAGCCCGCCAGCCGGGCCATGCTCACCACAGGCCTGCCGCTGCCTTCGCAGCGCCTGACCGCCGACCTGTTGCCGCGCGCCGCCGCGCGTGCCGGTCTGCAGGGCCGCGTGTTGCAGCGCAAGCTGGAGCAGATACCGTCCATCGCACTGCCGGCCATGCTGATGCTCAAGGATGCACGGTGCGCCGTGCTGCTGGGCTGGGAAGGCGATACCGCGCGCTTGCTGCTCAGCGAAAGCGATGGCGGTGAAGTGCGCGTGGCGCGCGAGGTGCTGACTCAAGACTTCACCGGCCGAGTGTTTTTCGCCCAGCCGCAGCACAAGTTCGACGTGACCAACGGCTCGCTGATCCCCCGCGCTCATTCCTGGTTCCGTGACACCCTCAAGCGCTCGCGTTGGCTGTATGCCGACGCCATTGCCGCCAGCCTGGTGATCAACATCATCGCCCTGGCTGCACCCTTGTTCGTGATGAACGTGTACGACCGAGTCGTGCCCAACCAGGCCACCGCGACCCTGTGGGTGCTGGCGGTGGGCATCTGTGGTGCCTACCTGTTCGACCTCTTGCTCAAGGGCCTGCGCAGCCTGTGCCTGGATCTGGCCGGCAAGAAGACCGACCTGATCATCTCGGCCACGCTGTTCGAACGCATCGTCGGCATGTCGATGAAAAGCCGCCCGGCTCGGGTAGGCAGCTACGCGCAGAACATTCACGAATTCCAGGGCATGCGCGACTTCCTCACGTCGCTGACCCTGACCAGCCTGATCGACCTGCCGTTCACCATTCTGATCTTGCTGGTCATCGCCCTGCTGGGTGGGCACCTGGTATGGATCCCGATCATCGCCTTCCCGCTGGCGCTGGGCATCGGTCATTTCCTGCAGAAACCGCTGACCAAGACTCTGGAGCGGACCATGGCCCTGGCCGCCGAGCGTCAGTCGAGCCTGATCGAGACCCTGGGCGGCCTCGATGCGGTCAAGGTCAACAACGCCGAAAGCGAGCGCCAGTACCAGTGGGAACAGACCATCGGCACGCTCAGCCGCCTGGAGTTGCGGGTCAAGACCCTGTCCAGCCTGGCCATGAACATCACCTTGCTGATCCAACAACTTGCCGGTGTGGCGATCATCATTTTCGGTGTGTACCAGATCATCGAAGGCAACCTGAGCATGGGCGGCCTGGTGGCCTGCTACATGTTGAGCGGTCGCGCGCTGGCGCCATTGGCACAGTTGTCCGGTCTGCTGACTCGCTACCAGCAGGCCAAGGTCACCATGGTCTCGGTCGACCAGATGATGGAGCTGCCGCAGGAGCGCAACTTCGACGAGCGTCCGCTGAGCCGTCAGGTGCTGCAGGGTGCGATGGAGTTTCGCAACGTCGACTTCACCTACCCCAACCAGCAGAACCAGGCCTTGCACGGGATCAACCTGACCGTGCGCCCCGGCGAGAAGATCGGCATCATCGGCCGCAGTGGTTCAGGCAAGAGTTCGCTGGCCAAGTTGCTGGTGGGGCTGTACCAGCCCGATGCCGGCTCGTTGCTGGTTGATGGCGTGGACATTCGCCAGATCGACGTCAGCGAGCTGCGCCACAACATCGGCTACGTGCCGCAGGACATTCAGCTGCTGTCCGGCACTCTGCGTGACAATCTGGTGTCCGGGGCCCGCTACGTCGATGATGAAATGGTCCTGCAGGCCGCCGAACTGGCCGGTGTGCACGAATTTGCCCGCCTGCATCCGCAGGGTTATGAACTGCAGGTCGGCGAGCGCGGACAGAACCTGTCCGGCGGCCAGCGGCAGAACGTGGCGCTGGCGCGGGCATTGTTGCTCAACCCACCGATTCTCTTGCTGGACGAACCGACCAGCGCCATGGACAACACCGGCGAGGAGCGCCTCAAGGCGCGTCTGCAAGCCGTCATCGAGAACAAGACCGTGATTCTGGTTACCCACCGTGCTTCGCTCCTGAGCCTGGTCGACCGCCTGTTGGTGATCGACCGTGGGCAGATTCTGGCTGACGGGCCGAAGGCTGCTGTCATGGAAGCATTGAAGAAGGGGCAGATCAGTGTTGCTTAAATCCTCTTCCGGCGGTTTCAAGAATTCCCTCGTACGTTATTTCAAGGGCTCCGATTCCTTGGAAGGCCAGCCCTTGCCCGAGGTCGAGAAGGCGCTGATCGACGATGCGCCGCGCATCGTGCGCCTGACCATCTGGGGGGTGATTGCATTCTTCGTGTTCCTCCTCACCTGGGCGCACTTCGCGGTGATCGACGAGGTGACCAAGGGCGACGGCAAGGCAATCCCTTCGTCGCGGATTCAGAAGATCCAGAACCTGGAGGGCGGCATCGTTGCCCAGATCTACGTCAAGGAAGGGCAGATCGTGGAGGCGGGCGCACCGCTGATTCGTCTGGACGACACACGCTTCGCTTCCAACGTCGGTGAAACCGAAGCCGATCGCGTGGCCATGGAGCTGCGCGTGGAGCGCCTGAGTGCCGAGGTCGAGAACCGACCGTTGAACATTACCGCCCAGGCACGCAAGTCGGTGCCCAACCAGGCGGCCAACGAAGAGTCGCTGTACATGAGCCGTCGGCAGCAGTTGGCCGATGAAATCGGTGGCTTGCAGCAACAGCTGGTCCAGCGTCAGCAGGAATTGCGTGAGTTCAGCTCCAAGGCCGAACAGTACCGCAGCAGCCTGAACCTGCTGCGCCAGGAGATCAGCATGTCGGAGCCGTTGGTGGCCAGGGGTGCGATTTCGCCGGTCGAAGTGCTGCGTCTGCGGCGCTCGGAAGTGGAAACCCGCGGCATGCTCGACGGTACCACGCTGGCAGTGCCGCGGGCCCAGGCAGCCATTGGCGAGGTGCAGCGCAAGATCGACGAAACGCGCGGCAAGTTCCGTAGCGAGGCGCTGACCCAGTTGAACGAGGCGCGTACCGACCTGGCCAAGACCCAGGCCACGGCCAAGGGCCTGGAAGATCGAGTGAGCCGTACCATGGTGACCTCGCCGGTGCGAGGCATCGTCAAGCAGGTGCTGGTCAACACCGTAGGTGGGGTCATCCAGCCCGGCAGCGACATGGCCGAGATCGTGCCGCTGGATGACAGCTTGCTGGTGGAGGCGCGCATTCGTCCGCAGGACATCGCATTCCTGCACCCCGGGCAGAAGGCGATGATCAAGTTCACGGCCTATGACTACACCATCTATGGCGGGCTGGAAGGCACCCTCGAACAGATCGGTGCCGACACGGTGCAGGATGAAGAGAAGAAGAACACCTTCTATCTGATCAAGCTGCGGACCAACAAGAGCCACCTGGGCTCCGATGAGAAGCCGTTGCTGATCATCCCGGGGATGGTAGCGTCGGTTGACATCATTACCGGCAAGAAGAGCGTGCTGAGCTATCTGCTCAAGCCCATCATCAAGTCCCGCGCCGAAGCGTTGCACGAGCGGTAAGGATTCACCCGTTCGCGGCCGCTTACGCTCTGCTGCAGGAGCGGTCTGCGCCCGCGAAGGGCTTGTGGGGTATGTCTGACACCCTGCGGCGTATTTTTCGCGGCCGATGACCGCTCCTACAAGGGATTGCATTCGGTCGCCAATTCTTGACGAAATGTTTCCATTCCGCGAATATAGATAGTTAGCAAACTATGAATATTCGCACTCTCCTGATGAATATCGACAAGCTCCAGCTGAACATCAGCAGCGGCATGGTGGTCGCTTCGCGGCACTGGCGCCGTATCTGTCAGGCCACCCTGGCCAATTACGGCGTGTCCGAAGCCTGCGCCGTGCCGCTGTTGCTCATCGTGCGCCTGGGCGACGGCGTCCGGCAGGTTACGGTTGCCCAGGCGGCCGGCCTGGAAAGCCCCTCGCTGGTGCGGCTGCTCGACCAGCTCTGCACGGCCGGCTTCGTGGTCCGCACCGAAGACCCGACCGACCGCCGCGCCAAGGCCCTGAGCCTGACCACCAGCGGCCGCGATCTGGCCGAGTCCATCGAAGGCGAATTGGTACGCCTGCGCCGCGAAGTGCTCAAGGACATCGCCCCGGCGGATCTGGAAGCGGCATTGCGTGTGGTGCGTGCCTTCGAGGAAGCAGGACAGGGCACGCCGGGTGGCTACCCGTGAAAGGTTTCTTCAGCGACGTACCACCGGCCCGTGACTGGTTCTATGGCGTGCGGACCTTCGCCGCGTCGATGATCGCGCTGTACATCGCCATGCTCCTGCAGATGCCACGGCCCTACTGGGCGATGGCCACCGTCTACATCGTCTCCAGCCCCTTCGTCGGGCCCACCAGTTCCAAGGCGGTGTACCGTGCGGTAGGTACCTTCACCGGCGCTGCCGCTGCGGTGCTGTTCGTGCCGCTGTTCGTGCAGACGCCCTTCCTGCTGGCCACGGTCATCGCCCTGTGGACCGGCACGCTGCTGTACCTGTCGTTGCACCTGCGCACGGCCAACAGCTACGCCTTCATGCTGTCGGGCTACACCTTGCCGCTGATCGCCCTGCCGGTGGTGGACAACCCCACCGCCGTGTTCGACATCGCCAGCTCGCGTTTCCAGGAGATCTGCCTGGGCATCGTCTGCGCCGCCGTGGTGGGCGCAATGTTCTGGCCGCGCCGGCTCACGCCGGTGTTCATCGGCGCCGCCGGCAAATGGTTCGAAGATGCCGCGGGCTACAGCGACCACTTTCTGGCGCGCGACGTGAAAGCCGACGAGGTAGGCCCGCTACGTTCGGCCATGGTCGGCACGTTCAACTCGCTTGAGATGATGATCGGCCAGCTTCCCCACGAAGGCGCGCGGCCGCAGTTGGTGCGCAACGCCGGAGAGCTGCGCGGGCGCATGATTCACCTGCTGCCGGTCATCGATGCGCTGGACGATGCGCTGTTTGCCATCGAACGCCGCACCCCCGACCTGGTGGCACGCCTGGCGCCGGTCATGGCCCTGGCGCGGCAGTGGCTCAAGGACAGCGTCGACGACCCCAGCCAGGCCCGCTGGCAAGCCCTGCGCGATGAGCTGCAGGCCATCCGCCCGAGCCCTGCGCAACTGGACGATCGTCGCGAGCTGCTGTTTTCCAACGCGGTATACCGACTGGGCGAATGGGTCGACCTATGGCAGGACCTGCGCAGCCTCGAACGGGCGATCAAGACCGATAGCCGCGTGCCTTGGCGGGCGGTCTACCGGCACTGGCGCCTGGGCCGACTCAAGCCCTTCCTGGATCGCGGCCTGATGTTGTATTCGGTGTTTTCCACGGTCACGGCGATCATCGTCGCTTCGGTACTGTGGATTCTGCTGGGCTGGACCGACGGTGCCAGCGCGGTGATTCTGGCGGCGGTGGCGTGCAGTTTCTTCGCGGCCATGGACGACCCGGCGCCACAGATCTACCGGTTCTTCTTCTGGACCGTGATGTCGGTGGTGTTTGCCAGCCTCTATCTGTTTCTGGTGCTGCCCAACCTGCATGACTTCCCGATGCTGGTGCTGGCCTTCTCGGTGCCTTTCATCGTCGTCGGCACGCTGACCGTGCAGCCACGTTTCTTCCTCGGCACCTTGCTGACCATCGTCAACACGTCGTCGTTCATCAGCATCCAGGGCGCCTACGACGCGGACTTCATGAATTTTGCCAACAGCAACCTGGCAGGCCCTGTCGGGCTGCTGTTCGCGTTCATCTGGACCCTGGTGGTGCGCCCCTTCGGCGTGGAGCTGGCGGCCAAGCGCCTGACCCGTTTCAGTTGGCGCGACGTGGTGCATATCACCCGTCCGGCGAGCCTGGCCGAACAGCGGGCGATGGGTGTGCAGATGCTCGACCGGTTGATGCAGCACCTGCCGCGCCTGACCATGACCGGCCAGGACACCAGTGCCGCGCTGCGCGATGTGCGCGTGGCGCTGAACCTGCTCGACATGCAGGCCTACAGCCCGCGGGTGCCCGCTGCCGTACGGCCGTTGCTGCATCAGGTGATAGAAGAGGTGGGCGGGTATTTCCAGGCCTGTCGCAAGGCCAGTGAACGCCTGCCTGCCCCCATGGGTCTGCTCATGACCATGGACCGCGCGCGCCGTGGCCTGACCGTGCAAGCCATGGGCGAGGCCGAAGAAGCCCGCGAGCATTTGCTGCACGCGCTGAGCGGTCTGCGCCTGGCGCTGCTGCCAGGTGCCGAAGTGGTCACCGAGGCGGGCGATGCCGCCGAACACCTGCCGCATGGCATCGATGGAGCACCGCTGTGATTGGTGAACTGGATATCAGCGGGATCTTCCTGCCCACCGTGCTGGTGATGATGGTGTTCACCTACGGCCTGTTTCTGCTACTGCATGGCGTGCTCAACCGCCTGCATTTCTACCGCCTGGTCTGGCACCGGGCTCTTTTCAACGTCGCTCTCTACGCTGTGCTGCTCGGCGCGGTAGACGCCATCTGTCGAAGCCTGATGCTATGAAAAAACCGATCCTCACCTTTGGCCGCCTGGTCCTGACCCTGCTGTTCGTGTGCCTGGCCGCGTTCATCGTCTGGCGCATGGTGATGTACTACATGTACGCGCCCTGGACCCGTGACGGGCACGTGCGCGCCGACATCATCCAGATCGCGCCGGACGTGTCCGGCCTGATCGAACACGTCAACGTGCACGACAACCAATCGATCAAGGCCGGCGACGTGCTGTTCACCATCGACCAGGACCGCTTTCGCCTGGCCCTGCGCCAGGCCCAGGCGAGCATGGCCGAGCGCAAGGAAACCCTGGCCCAGGCCGAACGCGAACTGCGGCGCAACCGCAGCCTCGGCAATCTGGTGGCCCGCGAGCAGCTCGAAGAGAGCCAGTCGCGCCAGCTGCGTGCCCAGGCCGCCTTGTCCGAGGCCCAGGTCGCGGTGGACGCCGCGCAACTGAACCTCGATCGTTCGGTGATCCGCAGCCCGGTGGACGGCTTTATCAATGATCGCGCACCACGCCCGCATGAATTCGTCACCGCAGGCCGCGCCGTAATGGCCGTGGTGGATGGCACCTCGTTTCATATCGATGGCTATTTCGAAGAGACCAAACTGGGCGTGATCCATGTTGGCCAGGCGGTGGACATTCGCATGATGGGTGATAACACCCGCTTGCAGGGCCGGGTGCAGAGCATCTCGGCGGGCATCGAAGACCGCGATCGCAGCAGTGGCAGCAACCTGCTGCCCAACGTCAACCCCGCCTTCAGCTGGGTGCGTCTGGCGCAGCGGATTCCGGTGCGCATCGCTTTCGAGAACCTGCCCGACGGCTATCGCCTGATTGCCGGCCGCACCGCCACGGTGTCCATCATCGAAGACGGTGCGGTGGCGGGAGCGACGCCATGAGCAAGGCCCTGCGCCTATCCAGCCTCGCTGCCGCGCTGTTGCTGTCGGCCTGCCAGATGGTCGGGCCCGACTACCACACCCCGTCGGAGGCCGCGCTCAACCGCAGTGACCTGCAGGGTGCGCTGGCCGAAGGTGACAGCAACGTGGTCTCGGCACCGGTGCCGCAGGACTGGTGGAAGCTGTACCACGACCCGCGCCTGGATGCGCTGGTGCGCCAGGCCATGGCCTCCAACACCGACCTGCGCGTGGCGGCCGCCAACATTGCCCGTTCGCGCGCGCAGATCGAGCAGGCCCAGGCCGAAGGCGGTTTCGACTTCAACGCCAAGGCCGAGGCGCAGCGGTTGCAGGAGTCGGGCGAGGCGTTCCTGATGACGGAAAAGTTGCCTGTGGATAACCTGGGCAGCGCGTCCATCAACCTGTCCTATCAGTTCGACCTGTGGGGCACGCTCAAGCGCGGCATCGAAGCGGCGCGCGCCAATGCCGATGCCACACAGGCGGCTGCCGACACGGCGCGCATCACCGTGGTGGCGGATGTGGTGCGTGCCTATACCCAGGTGTGCGCGGCCAACGAGGAATACGAGATCGCCCGGCACTCGCTGCAGTTGCAGCAAGAAGGCGTGCAGCTGACCCAGCGCCTGCGCGATGCCGGCCGTGGCGACGAGACCCAGGTCACCCGTTCCGAAACCCAGTACAAGTCCCTGGGCGCAGAGCTGCCGCGCTATCAGGCATCACGCCAGGCGGGCCTGTACAAACTGTCGATGCTGCTGGCGACACCGGTGGCACAGCTTCCGGCCGATGTGGTCGGGTGTGCGGAACTGCCCCACATCAGCCAGCTGATGCCGGTCGGCGACGGCGCCGCGTTGCTCAAGCGCCGTCCCGACATCCGCCAGGCCGAACGCCGGCTGGCGGCAGCCACCGCCAACATCGGTGTGGCGACCGGGCAGTTGTATCCAGACATCAGCATTGGTGCCACGGTTGGCACGGTCGGTATTCTGGACGATCTTGGGCACCCGGCTACCAACCGCTGGGGCATCGGCCCGTTGATCAGCTGGAACGTTCCCACCAACGGGGCGCGTGCGCGGATTCGTGAGACCGAAGCCTCGACCCAGGCCGCCTTGGCCAATTTCGACGGTGTGGTACTCAACGCCATTCGCGAAACCCAAACGGGCCTGGCGCAATACGCTGCCCTGCTGCAGCGCCGCGATGCCCTGGCCGACGCTGAGCAGTCAGCGAAGCAGGCAGCGGATCAGACGCATCGGTTCTTCACAGCCGGCCGTGCATCGTTCCTGGCGGATCTGCAGGCAACGCGCACCTATACCGATGTGCGTGGCCAACTGGCGGCGGCCAACACCCAGGTGGCCATGGAGCAGATCAACCTGTTCCTGGCCCTGGGCGGTGGTTGGGAAAGCGCCCGGCAGGCGCCGGGCGCGCGTTGAGTCGGGCCACGTTGGTCGGGCTGGTTGAATGGGCCGGTTGAGGGGCTTAGAAGCCATCCAGAACGATCTTGCCCTTGGCCTTGCCGCTTTCGATCAGCTCGTGAGCGCGGATCAGGTTGGCGGCATTGATCGCGCCGTAGTGCTCACCCAGAGTGGTACGCAGCACGCCGCTGTCGATCAGTTCGGCCACTCGCTCGAGCAGCTCGTGCTGCTTGATCATGTCCGGGGTCTGGAACAGTGAGCGTGTGAACATCAGCTCCCAGTGCAGCGACAGCGCCTTGCGCTTCATCGGCATCACGTCGAGGCTCTTCGGATCATCGATCAGGGCTAGCTGACCCTGGGGGCGCAGGGCCTCGATCAATTGCGCGAAGTGCGTGTCGGTGTGGGTCAGGCTGGCGACATGGTCGACCTGGCCGACGCCGATGGCTTCCAGCTGCGCCACCAGCGGCTTGCTGTGATCGATGACATGGTGGGCGCCCAGGTCGGTCACCCACTGGCGTGTTTCGTCCCGCGAGGCGGTGCCGATCACGGTCAGCCTGGTCAGCTTGCGCGCCAGCTGGGTGAGGATCGAGCCGACGCCACCGGCCGCGCCGATGATCAGCAGGCTCTGGCCTTCGCCACCGCCCTCGGGCACGCCCAGGCGGTCGAACAGCAACTCCCACGCGGTGATCGAAGTCAGCGGCAGGGCGGCGGCATGGGCGTTGTCCAGGCTTTGCGGCTTGTGCCCGACGATGCGCTCGTCCACCAGATGCAGCTCGCTGTTGCTGCCCGGGCGGTCGATGGCGCCGGCGTAGAACACGCTGTCGCCGACCTTGAACAGGCTGACCTGATCACCGACCTGCTGCACCACGCCGACCGCATCCCAGCCCAGCACGCGCGGCTCGGTGACGGCGGCGCCGCTGCGCACCTTGGTGTCGACCGGGTTGACCGAAATGGCCTGGACCTGCACCAGCAGATCACGCGGGCCCGGGGTGGGCGCGGGCAGTTGCAGGTCGGTGAGCACGGACGCCGTGCCGTTCTGGGTATACGCAATGGCTTTCATAAGGGGTTCCCAAGTGGGTGCTATGGGCCGGCGCGCCCTTCGCAAAGGGCGCTCGCGGGTCACGAAAAGGGCAGAGGACTAGGCGGAGCGCATTTCCTGAGTATCTCGCTGCATCGACTGCAGGTTGCGTTCGATGTTCTCACACAGCGAATCCATCTGGATCTGATGTTCGCTGACCTTGAACGGACTCTGCAAGTCGGTGCCGATCCGCTCGATGGCCAGCAGCATGAAACCGACCACGGTAGACGCCAGCGGTGTGAACCATTCCAGCGAATCCACCAGGCCGATCGGTACGATCAGGCAGAACACGGTGATGAACAGGCGCGGAAAATAGACGTACGGGTAGGGCAGCGGGGTGTTGGCGATACGCTCCATGCCGCCCTGGCAGTTGGAGATGTCCACCAGCGTCGACTCCAGGCGCGCCAGGCGGATGCTGTCCAGGCGCCCGGCCTTGTACTCGCGGGCCAGCAAGGTCGCCGAGCCGGTCAGCAGGTCGTTGGAAAAGTTATTGGTGCTGTCGCGTCGTTCGAATTCTTCGGCGCTGATGAAGGCTGCCACTTCCGGTGGGCAGGGTATGTGCCGTACGTGCGCTGCCAGGCAGTTCACATAGGCCACATGGCGCCGCAGCAAGGTGGCCTTGACCGGATTCACGTCATCGCCGACGTCGTCGATCAAGGTCAGCACCTGGCGCGCATAACTGCGCGACGCATTGACCAGCAAGCCCCACAGCGTTCGCGCTTCCCACCAACGGTTGTACGCGCTGCTGTTGCGAAAACTGATCAGCACGATCAGCGCCGAACCCAGCAGCGTCAGCGGCATGATCGGCAGGCTCAGCTTGGTGTTGAGAAACAGCATGAAGTCGACGGTCACCGCGATATCCCACAGCAGCAGCCAGAACAGCGACCAACCGACATAGCCCATGGTCTTGATGATCAGACGGTATTTCTTGGCGATGGCTTCTTTCATAAGCGGACCCTAGGCGATGAGCGTGCCTAGGTCGGACGCCGGCTTTGCCACAAGGTTCGTTGCACGCTAACGAATGGCCGTTACCAGTTGCTACAGGGTGATGGTGGCGTTTTAGGTATGTCCGCGGCGGGCGAACAGCAGGCCAGCGCCTGCCAGCCCCAGCAAGCCACCACAGGCGCGATTGAAGCGACGTTTGGCCTGCACCGTATTCAGCCAGCGCTTGAGGTTTACGCCCAGGTACGCATACAGCCCAACCGCCACCCATTCCAAAACCAGAAACAGCGCGCCGAGCACCGCAAACTGGGCCCCAACGGGTTGTTGCGGATCGACGAACTGCGGCAGGAATGCGGTAAATATCAGGATCGCCTTGGGGTTACCCGCGGCGATCAGGAACTCGCGGCGCAGCATCCGCCACAGGTTGGTACCACCGGCCGTAAAGTCCCCTGCCATGTCGACGGGCTCGCTGGTCCACAGGCTCCACGCCAGCCACAGCAGGTAGAGCGCGCCCACCGTCTTGATGGCCAGAAACAACCATTCGGATGCAAACAACACCGCCGCCAGCCCCATTGCCGCCAGCGCGATCATCGCGCTGAATGCTACCAGCCGCCCGAACCCGGCCAGGCACGCGGCCCTGTAGCCGTGGTGGGCGGCATTGTTGATGGACAACAGGTTGTTTGGCCCTGGGGCCATGTTCAGGGCAAAGCAGGCGGGGATGAAAAGCAGGAGGGTGGTGAGGTCCATGGGGCTTTCCATTGACAGTGATTGGAACGAATGAGCCGGCCAAGCCGCTCGCATTGGCTTATAGGTAGTCAAAGTAGTCGACGTTCTCTATAAAGTTGCCGAAAAAATAGAAAATGGTCCACCAGTTCTTGACCTGACTCGTTATTTGCCACCCATAAAAAAGCCCCGAGCTTTCACTTGAGGCTTTGATATTGAGTCCGAGGTCCTTGCTGCTGACTTAGTTAAAGCACGAACTTACTCATCAGCCCCTGCAAATGCACACCCAGTCGCGCCAGTTCAACACTGGACGATGCGGTTTCTTCACTCGCCGACGCTGTCTGCTCGGAGATATCCCGGACATTGATCACGCTGCGGTTGATTTCTTCAGCCACTGCGCTCTGCTCTTCGGCAGAGGCGGCTATCTGCTGGTTCATTGATTCGATGGTTGCAATGGAGCGGCTGATGTTGCCTATCGAAGTGCCTGCATCGCGGGTCAGCGCCACGCTGTCATCGGTCAGCAGGCGGCTGTTCTCCAGGGTGGTCGCCACTTGGGCAGTTCGGCTGTGCAGGCCGTCGATCAGGGTGGCAATTTCTTCGGTGGAAGTCTGAGTACGTTGGGCGAGACTTCGGACTTCATCGGCGACCACGGCAAACCCACGTCCGGCCTCGCCAGCGCGAGCGGCTTCGATGGCGGCGTTGAGTGCCAGCAAGTTGGTCTGCTCGGCAACTGCCTTGATCACGTCGAGCACGCCACCGATCTTGTTGCTCTCTTGTTTCAACTCATCCATGGCCACTTTGGATCGACCGACTTCAGCCGCAAGCGTTTCGATTTGAAGCACGGCCTTGGACACCACGGCATCGCCTTCGCGCACTTCCTTGGAAGCGCTGACTGCCGCATCCGAAGCCTGCTCTGCATTTTTCGCTACTTCCTGAACGGTCGCCGCCATTTGATTCATGGCCGTCGCTACCTGATCGGTTTCACTGCGCTGGCTATTGACCCCGGCGCTGGTTTGCTCGGTGACCGCTGAGAGCTGTTCGGCTGCGCCTGCGATCTGAGTGACACCGTCACGCAAGCCGCCTATCAACTGGCGCAGGTTCAGGGTCATCTGGTACATGCTGGTCTGCAGCATGCCGATTTCGTCCTTGCGCGTGCTCGGCTCATTGTGGGTCAGATCACCGCGGGCCACACGGTCAGCCAACTGCAGTGTCTCGCGCAGTGGAACGACTATGAGACGAGTGATGATCCACGCCGCCAGGGCGCTCATGACGAGTGCTGCGGTGAGCCACAAAACCAACATCCGGTTGGCCTGATTGACGTCTGCAAGACGCAGGTCGACCTGGTTCTGCGCCAGTTGGTTGGCCGAACCGAGCAGGACTTCGATGTTCTTCGAGATCCCAGCCTGGCCCTGGTTGATGGTGGCTTGCGAAGATGAGAATCCATTAATGGCGGATCCATAGGCGTTCATCGAGTCCACCAGGCTGGCGACAGCGGAGGTATCCAGGCCGGAACTTGTCAGGTTTTTCATGTAGTCGGAGGCTGCGGCAATCGAGGCGACGGCCAGCTGTTGAGCCTCGGGTTTAAGGGTGTAGGTGTACCCACGAACATCGAAGCGCATCTTTTGAAACAGCATGATTGCCCGGAGCACTGCATCGCGTTGCGCGGCGTCGCCATCCATAGAATTGGCCCGCCCATTCAGCTGTCGCAACTTGGCGTCTGCGGTGTCGGCCGCAGTGCCGAAGACATCTCTGCTGGCTTCACGCGTGTGGGTGGCAGCAATGATGCTGTTGTAATGATCCTTGTATTCCTTCATGGCCGCCATGGCCGCTTTCACGTGAGGAATATTAAGCTCGGAATTCAATACGCTGTTGAGGTAGGCGAGATGGTTATCGAGATTTTCGTAGGCTTTCAGCCAAGTCGTGGCATTGGCGTCGTCAGAGGTCTGGCCATAGACCAGCCGTGCTATGCGCATGTCTCGCGTCAGTGTGCTGAGCTTGGCAATGTCCGTGATGCGCTCGCTGCGCTCACTCATGGAGGCGATGCCTCTCCAGCCCGTCAAGGCGATCAATACGGTAAGTATGATAACTAGTGTGAAGCCAAGTATTAACTTCGATCTGACCGTTAAGTTGGTTAAAGCACTTTTCAACATGTGAGCCTCTCGAAATCGCTGTTTTAGTTTCTCCGGTCGGCTCCTCCATGCCAGTGCTGCGTTCATCCAATCGGCAGCGCAGAGGGAATCTTTAGCGAAGATTTTCACGAAAATGAGGTTTTCTTACATGCTGCTTGAAGCATAAAAAGTTCAATTTTTTTAATATTAAATGTAGCGGGTCGAAGCGCCAGGAAGCTACTGCTCGTTCGCAGAATGGCAGCAACAGCGTCACGTTGGGGTGGGCCTGACGCCATAGACACGAACACTGACGTTTGTACCCGACGTGCGTGCGCCATTTTTGGATGCGAAAATGATTTGAAAGGGTGCGAGGGGTTGAAGCGATCAAGCTAAGATCGTGCAGCACAAGGACGTGTTGGACGAAAAGGAGAAGATGGTGCACCAGACGGGATTCGAACCCATGACCCCTGCCTTCGGAGGGCAGTACTCTATCCAGCTGAGCTACTGGTGCGACGCGGGCGCCATGATACCCATGTCGGGGGTGGTCGTCCATTGCGATAACCGGCACATCGTTTGTAATCTGCTACGGTGACACTCGCGCAAGCCGGGCATACCCAGGCTTGCAAGGCTTGTCGTTCTTTTTTTCGAACGGCTATTGTCCTTTACCGCCATAGATCCTAGGATTCGTTTGAGATTTCAAACGCTCTTGTCTGGTTGCTGATGCGCATGCGTTCATCCATGCGGTATTTCACCTCAGCCCGGGCGCCTTTTCATCCCTCCATTCGTGCCGTCACGTACGGCGCCATCAAGGAAGCCGACATGCAGCTCAAAGATACCTCGTTGTTCCGCCAGCAAGCCTATATAGATGGTGCGTGGCTGGGCGCCGACAGTGGGCAGGCCATCAAGGTCAGCAACCCTGCTACCAACGAAATTCTCGGCACCGTGCCGAAAATGGGCGCCGCCGAAACCCGCCGCGCCATCGAGGCTGCCGACAAGGCACTGCCCGCCTGGCGTGCGTTGACCGCGAAGGAGCGCTCGAACAAGCTGCGCCGCTGGTTCGAACTGATGATCGAAAACCAGGATGACCTCGCCCGTCTGATGACCCTGGAGCAGGGCAAGCCATTGGCCGAATCCAAAGGCGAGATCGTCTATGCCGCTTCGTTCATCGAGTGGTTTGCCGAAGAGGCCAAGCGCGTCTACGGCGACACCATTCCCGGCCACCAGCCGGACAAGCGTCTGATCGTGATCAAGCAGCCAATCGGCGTGACCGCCGCCATCACCCCGTGGAACTTCCCGGCCGCGATGATCACCCGCAAAGCGGGCCCGGCGCTGGCCGCAGGCTGCACCATGGTGCTCAAGCCTGCCTCGCAGACGCCGTTCTCGGCATTGGCGCTGGCTGAGCTGGCCGAACGCGCAGGCATTCCCAAGGGTGTGTTCAGCGTCGTGACCGGCAGCGCTGGCGACATCGGCAGTGAGCTGACCAGCAACCCGATCGTGCGCAAGCTGAGCTTCACTGGCTCGACCGAGATCGGTCGCCAGTTGATGGCCGAGTGCGCCAAGGACATCAAGAAAGTCTCGCTAGAGTTGGGTGGTAACGCTCCTTTCATCGTGTTCGACGATGCCGACCTGGACAAGGCGGTCGAAGGCGCGATCATTTCCAAGTACCGCAACAACGGCCAGACCTGCGTCTGCGCCAACCGTATCTATGTGCAGGACGGCGTTTACGACGCGTTCGCCGAGAAGCTGAAGGTTGCAGTGAGCAAGCTCAAGATCGGCAACGGTCTGGAAGAAGGCACCACTACCGGGCCACTGATCGACGACAAGGCCGTGGCCAAGGTCAAGGAACACATCGCCGACGCGGTCAGCAAGGGCGCAACCGTACTCACCGGTGGCAACGCGCTGCAGGGCAACTTCTTCGAGCCGACCGTGCTGGTCAACGTCTCCAAGGATGCCGCCGTGGCCAAGGAAGAAACGTTTGGCCCGCTGGCGCCACTGTTTCGCTTCCAGGACGAGGCCGAAGTAATTGCCATGTCCAACGACACCGAGTTCGGCCTGGCTTCGTACTTCTATGCCCGCGACATGAGCCGCGTGTTCCGTGTTGCCGAGGCGCTGGAATACGGCATGGTCGGTATCAACACCGGCCTGATCAGCAACGAAGTGGCGCCGTTCGGCGGCATCAAGGCCTCGGGCCTGGGCCGCGAAGGCTCCAAGTACGGCATCGAAGATTACCTGGAAATAAAATACCTCTGCATTTCGGTGTAACCCACCGCGCAGACCCCTTGGCGGCCGGCGGCCGCAGCAGTCGATCATCGTATGCTGCTGCGGTACTTACCGGCCGCTTTATCCTTGAATCACGCCGACCGATGAGCGGCGAATGAGGAATGTCATGAGCAAGACCAACGAATCCCTGATGCAACGCCGCCAGGCCGCCGTGCCACGCGGTGTGGGCCAGATTCACCCGATCTTTGCCGAGTCGGCGCAGAACGCCACGGTTACCGACGTCGAGGGCCGCGAGTTCATCGACTTTGCCGGCGGCATCGCGGTGCTCAACACCGGCCATGTCCATCCCAAAGTGATCGCGGCCGTGCAGGCACAACTGCACAAGCTGACTCACACCTGCTTCCAGGTGCTGGCATACGAGCCGTACGTTGAAGTCTGCGAGAAGATCAACGCCAAGGTGCCCGGTGACTTCGACAAGAAGACCTTGCTGGTCACCACCGGCTCCGAGGCCGTCGAAAACGCCATCAAGATCGCCCGCGCTGCCACCGGCCGTGCCGGGGTGATCGCCTTCACCGGCGCCTACCACGGCCGCACCATGATGACCCTGGGCCTGACCGGCAAGGTCGTACCGTACTCGGCTGGCATGGGCCTGATGCCCGGCGGTGTGTTCCGCGCGCTGTACCCCTGCGAACTGCACGGTGTGAGCGTCGACGATTCGATTGCCAGCATCGAGCGCATCTTCAAGAACGACGCCGAGCCGCGTGACATCGCAGCGATCATTCTCGAGCCGGTGCAGGGTGAGGGCGGCTTCTATGTCGCGCCGAAAGCCTTCATGCAGCGTCTGCGCGCCCTGTGCGACCAGCACGGCATTCTGCTGATCGCCGACGAAGTGCAGACCGGCGCAGGCCGTACCGGTACGTTCTTCGCCATGGAGCAAATGGGTGTTGCGCCCGACCTGACCACCTTCGCCAAATCCATCGCTGGCGGTTTCCCTCTGGCGGGCGTGTGCGGCAAAGCCGAGTACATGGACGCCATCGCTCCAGGTGGCCTGGGCGGCACCTACGCGGGCAGCCCGATCGCCTGCGCGGCGGCACTGGCCGTGATGGAAGTGTTCGAGGAAGAGAACCTGCTCGATCGCAGCAAGGCAGTCGGCGAGCACTTGGTGGCAGGCCTGCGCGCCATCCAGGCCAAGTACCCGGTGATCGGTGATGTGCGCGCACTGGGCGCGATGATTGCCATCGAGCTGTTCGAAGGCGGCGACACCCACAAGCCGAATGCTTCAGCCGTAGCCCAGGTCGTTGCCAAGGCACGCGACAAAGGTCTGATTTTGCTGTCGTGCGGTACTTACGGGAACGTCCTGCGCATCCTGGTTCCACTGACTGCGCCTGACGAGCTGTTGGACCAAGGCTTGGCCATCATCGAAGAGTGCTTCGCTGAGCTGGCGTGAGTGATGTGAGTGCTTGGTAGGAAAAACCCGCTTCGGCGGGTTTTTTTATGGGGTGGTTTTAGTTTGCACCTCGTTTGCAGCCAGGCGCGTCATGCGCTAAAACCCTCTGCTGAATCCGTTTTTTTGCAGTACCGTTCATACTCACCACCGAGCGTCATGCTGTCATCCCTGGCCCATGGAGTGCGCCTATGAATACCGCTACCAGCATGCCCCCTCGTGTGTTGATTGCCGAATCCGACCCTTGGATGCGTGATCTGTTGTCGCAGATGCTGCTCGGTGTACGTTGCGATGCGCGCCTGCAGGCGTGCGCCACGGGACCTGAGGCGCTGGAGCATCTGCGCGAGCCACCGGGCTTGGTGATTGCAGCGCGCGAGTTGCTGGGCATCAGCGGTCTGGACTTGCTGCGCGGAGTGCGCAGGAGCCCTCGTCTGTCGGCCTTGCCGTTCATCTTGTTGAGCGAGCGCAGCGACAGCGCGAGCGTGCGCGAGGTGCTGCCACTGGCGCCGACGGCCTATCTGACCAAACCCTTGAATATGACCAGTTTGAAGGCGCGCCTGCAGACCCTGTTGTCTGGCTCCGCAGAGGCGATGGTTTGCCGGATTCCGCAGATAGCTGCCGGTACCACTTTGGAACAGTATCTGACGCGCCGCCGCCTGGACTGCGACGGTGGGCCGCTGCTGTGCGACGTGCAGGCGGCGGTACAGCGGGCGCTAGGGCCACAAGGCTTGAACCTAAAGGTGCTGGAAGCCAACGTGCGCAGCGACCCGCAAGTCACCGGGGTGCTGGTGAGCGCCGCTAACAGTGCGGCGAAACAGGGCGCGGCGCCGGTGTTGACGCTGATGCAGGCCTTGCAAGCGCTGGGCCCTACGCAGAGCATGAATCTGCTGCTGGGCATGACCACCCGGCCCAGTGCCTACCTGAGTGACCCGCTGCTGCTCGAACAAGCCGAAATTTGCTGGAACCGCTCGACCCACACGGCCGAATTCGCTCGCAACATTGCCCGCCAACAGAATGTGGACGAGTGGCGCTGTTATTGCGCAGGCGTGTTGCACTGCCTGGGCGATCTGGCGCTGCTGCGCGTTTTGCAGGAATGGCGTCTGGCAGGCGGTGAGCTTGACCAGACGAAGCTGACTTACGCGCTACGAACGTTTGGTGCGCCTTATGGCTCGGAATTGCGCCGACGCTGGCGATTGCCGCTCGAGCTGCGCGAGATGATCGCCGCGGCCTACCAGTTGGGCGGCGGGGTGTACTCAAGGGAAAAACTGATCGTGAATATTGCTGCGCAGATGGCATCGCTGGGCGCCGACGAAGACGTCACCCAGATAGCCCAAGGCAAACCAGCACGGTTGCTCAAGATAGGCGTGTCGCAGCTGAACTGGTGGCGGGGCGCGCCAATGATTCGCTGACGCGCTGGACTACGCCGGGACATGAATAAAGGCCTCTATCTGATCACTGGCCTTGGCGGTGATCGAGAGAGGTGAGGATCAACCACCCCAGCAGTTGTCGAAAATCTTCTGCGCGATCCATGGCAGGTCGCGCTGGAATTCTGGGAAGACCTCGAAGCGGCCGAGCATGCGGTCTACACATATGAACGCTTTTTGGCCAGACCCGGCAATGGTGCATATACCGCCAAGGCTAACATTGCCTTCGCGCGATACTGACACAGGCAAAGTATAAAGGCTGTCACATGATTGTATTTTGGTAGTACTTTTGTTCCATAGTGCAATATCTCTGAATTCTTGCGTTACAGATTTCCAGTCTTCCGGATCTACTGTCATCAAAACCGAGTTCGCTGGCGGAAATTCGAGCTCTGACTCACTGCCTCCAATAGCTGCAGTGGAAAGCAGTATGAGCTGGATAAGTATAAATAATTGTTTCATGTGTAACTCCTTGAGTGGTTATTCTCCGTAGCTTCATGGAAAAGTAAACCATGATCTAACATATGGCTCAAGGAAACGAATATGTCTTTTTAATAGAGATCAATGAAATTGGCTAGCACAACCCTCCACCCAATGGGCTTTGATCTAAGTAGATAATTCTGCAAATTGATACGATATGGTTAGATTTCTAGTGGACAAGAAGCGATCAATCAATATCCGATCCAGCCACCCTCCGTCACATGCATAGGAAGTATCTCCGATCCAGGATTTGGCGCTGATTGTCAGTGACTACTGGGTCAGGCCTGAACCCGAAAGCGATCATAGAGTTAAGCGAAAAAACGAATCGGTGGTTCTAACAAGCCATGGCGTTCATTTGCTCAAAATCTAAGATAGCTCCCGCACATTGCCACTGGTGTTCATAAGACTACAATTCGATAGCGGGAGACCTCACTGATGAACATTCTGACGGATATTTCGGGACTTTCATCAGGCGAGGATATAAACAAAATCACTAAGGGCAAACCAGCACGGTTGCTCAAGATAGGCGTGTCGCAGCTGAACTGGTGGCGGGGCGCGCCAATGATTCGCTGATGCCCTGGACTACGCCGGGACATGAATAACGGCCTCTATCTGACCACGGGCCTTCGCGGTGATCGAGAGAGGTCGGGATCAACCACCCCAGCAATGGTCGAATATTGTCTGGGCGATCCAGGGCAAGTCGCGCTGATATTCTGGAAATACCTCGAAGCGGCCCAGCATGCGATCGGTGCAGATGAATACCTTTTGGCCAGAGCCTGCGATGGTGCAGATACCGCCAAAGCTGACATTGCCTTCGCGCGATGTGGTAACCGGCAAGGTATAGAGGCTTTCACATGACTGGATTTCAGTAGTGTTTCGATTCCAAAGAGCGTTGTCTCTGAATTCTTTTGTGACAGACTCCCAGTCCTCCAAATCAACTTTAGTCAACCTGGAATAAGCAGGGGGAAAGCTTAGGCAGTTTTCGCTACCACAATTAGCCGTAACCGATAGCGGGATAAGTGTGGCAATTATACATAATTGTTTCATGTGTAACTCCTTGAGTAGTTATTCTCCGTAGCTTCATGGAAAAGTAAACCATGACCTAACATATGGCTCAAGGAAACGAATATGTCTTTTTGATAGAGAACAATGAAGTTGGCTAGCACAACCTCCACCCAATGGGCTTTGATCTAGGTAGATAATTCTGCAAATTGATACAACATGGTTGAATTCCCTAATGGGCCAGACGCGATCAATTCAGCACGGTTGCATATAATAGGCGTGTCGCAATTGAACGAGTGGCCGGGGACACCAATGGTTCGCTGACTAGGCCGGCACAATCTGGTTCTTGCCCTGGCGCTTGGCCTGGTACATGGCGGCGTCGGAGCGCGAGAAGAGGGAGTCGAGCATTTCGTCTTGCGGCTGAATACTAGTCAGGCCCTGGCTTACCGTCACGCCGTAGTTCTTGCCGTTGTGGTGGAAGCTCAGGCGCTGGATTTCGCGCTGCAGGCGCTCGGCGATCTGCATGGCCATGTCCGGCGCGCAGCCCGGGAACACGGCGGCGAATTCTTCACCGCCAATACGCCCGAACAAGTCGCCACGGCGCAGTACAGCACGGCCGGTTTCGGCGATGCGTTGCAGCACGTGGTCACCTTCCTGGTGGCCATAGGTATCGTTGATCATCTTGAAATCGTCGATGTCCAGCAGCAGGAAGGCCATGGGCGTGTCGTTGAGGCGGGACTGCTCGAACTCGCGGTGGGCGCATTCGAAGAAGTGTCGACGGTTGCTGCTCTGGGTCAGGACATCGGTGGTGGCGAGGCGTTGGAGCTCGCCTTCAAGGTGCTTCTTTTCGGTAATGTCCTCGGCGATACCCACCACGATCACGCGCTGGCCTGCATCCACCTGATGGCTGACGAAGCACTTGTCGCTGAGCCAGCGGATCTGGCCATCGGCGCTGATGATGCGGTATTCGCGGTCTTCGACGGCGCCCCTGTCGAGCACTTCGGCCAGGCTGCGATCGGCGTAGTCCAGGTCATCCGGGTAGATGCTGTCGCGCCATTCGTTGTAGTCGGCCAGCAGCAAACCCACCGAGCGGCCGAAAATCCGTTCGTAGGCGGGGCTGACGTAGATCATCTGCTGGGTTTCCCAATCGAACGCCCAGAGTACCGCGTTGACGCTGACCAACAGCGAGCTGAACAGCTGCTCGCGCTCCTTGAGCCGCGCGACCTCACCCTGGGCATGCATCAAGGCCAATAGGGTTTCAGCGGCTTCGGGTAGAGGTTTGACGGGTGTAGAAGGTAATTTTTTATTGACCATCATCACGGCATCTCAGAGGCGTTGGGATTACTGCGAACGGATGCGCGAAAAGGCGCGGCCAAGGCATGATCCCAGGCGGTAGCGCTATGAGTCTGAGAGCGGAAAATTGTAACGAAGTTCCGAACGGCGCGCCCTGGGGCCAAGGCGCACCGATAAACGGCTCAGGCTGCAGCAGGCCTCAGCGAGTACGTCTTGAGCTGGGTCGCGAAGTCGCGCAGCGAGTGAATGCCACTGGCTTCGGCCTCTTGGATCCAATCCTTGATGGCGGCGAGCATATCATGACCGTTGGAGCTGGTGCGCGCCCAGATCTGTTGCAGGGCCAGGCGCTTTTCATAGATGACGCGCAATGCGTGGCTGTGTTCGAGCATCGTCTGGATGTGCAGGTGATGCCCTTCGTCCAGCAGGCTGGTTTCACGCGACAGCAGGCGCTTGGCCCGGCGGAACTGGTGACGTACCGATTCGTCGACCCTGCTCAGCTCCTGTTGCACCAGCGGCGCGATCACCAGCTTGCGGTACTGCGCCATGATCTGGAAGCGATTGTTGAGGATCGCCATGGCGGTGTCCATGTCGAGCTGGCCCTTGCCTTCCACGCGGTGGGCAATCGGTGCCACGCGCTGGACCTTGGCCAGGCGCAGCCAGGTAAACAGCTTGATCCAGGCCCAACCCATGTCGAACTCCCATTTCTTGACCGACAGCTTGGCCGAATTGGGGTAGGTGTGGTGGTTGTTGTGCAGTTCTTCGCCGCCGACGATGATGCCCCACGGCACCAGGTTGGTGGCCGCGTCGCGGCATTCGAAGTTGCGGTAGCCCACGGCATGGCCAAGGCCATTGATGACACCGGCTGCCCAGAAGGGAATCCACATCATCTGCACGGCCCACACGGTCAGGCCGAGAGCGCCGAACAGCAACAGGTCGATGACCAGCATCAGGACCACGCCAGTGTGGCGGAAGCGCGAGTACAGGTTGCGCTCGAACCAGTCTTCGGGGCAGTTCTTGCCATAGATGCGCAAGGTGTCGGGGTTTTCCGCCTCTTTGCGATAGAGCTCGGCGCCGGTACGCATCACGGTGCCCAGGCCCTTGATCACGGGGCTGTGCGGATCGTCGACGGTTTCGCATTTGGCGTGGTGCTTGCGGTGGATGGCGGTCCACTCGCGGGTGTTCTGGGCAGTGGTGAGCCAGAGCCAGAAACGGAAGAAGTGCTTGAGCCCGGCGTTGAGTTCCAGCGAGCGGTGGGCGGAATAGCGGTGCAGGTAGACAGTGACGCTGATGATGGTCACATGGGTCAGCAACAACGTGACTGCCACCACTTGCCAGGCGGACAGATCGAGAAAACCGTTGTACCACATAGGCGGGAAGGCCCTCGGTTGGGTGGGTAATGCGTGCAGCGCATTATCGACTAGCTATCAGATAAAGCCAGTCGCTCTTTTAGATAAGAGTCGCTGAATGTTTCTATTCTATAATTGGTACACATTTTGTGTGGCCGATTGACCCTATGTCTGTTTTATCTCGGGTTACAGCGCGCGGCGTTGTGATTTACCTGATTGTCTGTGTGGTGTGGTTTCTGTTGTGCGGTCGTGTGGCAAACGGCCTTTTCGGAGCGTCGTCGGCCGGATGGGGGGTTCATCTGGCCGGTTGCGGTGTGTGGTTGCTGGGCAGTGCGTTCGCCTTTGGCTGGCTGCGCGCGCGGCAGGCCAACCGCGAAAGCCGACGTTTGTCGGCAGCGGTTTTCGACTGCACCGCCGACGGCGTGCTGGTGACCGACACTGCAGGGCGCATCCTGCAGGTCAACCGCGCCTTCATGGCGATCACCGGGTATGCAGAGGACGAAGTGCTCGGGCAGAACCCGAACACGTTCAAATCCGGGCAGCATCCGCCGGCCTTCTATCAACAGATGTTTCGCACGCTGGCCGAGCACGACCAGTGGAGCGGCGAGATCTGGAACCGTCGCAAGGGCGGCGACAGCTACCCGCAGTGGCAGACCATCCGCGCGATCCGCGATGATCGGGGCAAGCTGAGCCACTACGTGGCGGTGTTCTCCGACATCAGCGCGATCAGGCATTCGCAGCGCGAGCTGGCCCATCTGGCACACCATGATCCGCTGACCGGGTTGCCCAATCGCCTGCTGTTCAGCCACCGCACCGAGCACGCCTTGAGTACGGCCAGGCTTGCGCAACGCTGCTGCGCGTTGTTGCTGATCGACCTCGACCACTTCCAGAACGTCAACGACAGCTTCGGGCATGGCGTGGGCGATCGGTTGCTGATGGCCGTGGTCGAGCGTCTGCAGTGCGGTTTGGGCGAGGAGGTGACCCTGGCGCGGCTGGGCGGCGACGAGTTTGCGGTGCTGATGGAAGGCGAGTTGCGCACAGGGCAGGCGACGGCGCTGGGGCAGGGGTTGCTCGAAGGCCTGCGCGCGCCCTTCGCCATCGACGGGCACACCCTGTTCATCAGCGCCAGCATGGGCATCAGTCTGTTTCCCGACGACGCGCAGGGTGCCGAGCAGCTGTTGCGCAACGCCGACTCGGCGCTGTTCCAGGCCAAGGCACGGGGCCGTTCGAGCTATGCCCTGTATACCCAAGAGCTGACCACCCGCGCCCAGCAGCAGATCGAAGTGACCGCAGAACTGCGCCAGGCCCTGGCCGACGGGCAGTTGCGGGTGCACTACCAACCGGTGCATGCCCTGCGCGACAAGGCCATGGTCGGGGTGGAGGCGCTGGTGCGCTGGCAGCACCCGGAGCGCGGCCTGGTACCGCCGGGGCAGTTCATACCGATCGCCGAGCGCAGTGGCTTGATCGCCGAGATCGACACCTGGGTGCTGGCCACCGCGTGCCGCCAGATGCGGCAGTGGCAGGTCGAGGGCAAGGCACTGGATTTCGTCGCGGTGAACATCTCCAGCCGTCTGTTCAGCCACCATGATCTCTACCGGCAGGTCGAAAGGGTCCTGGCCGAGACGGAACTTGCGCCTGCGCATCTGGAACTGGAAGTGACCGAAAGTGCGGTGATGGATGATCCGGACCGCGCACTGGAGCAATTGCATCACCTGCGCGATCTGGGTTTGCAACTGGCGATCGACGACTTCGGCACCGGTTATTCATCCTTGCTCAGGCTCAAGCGCCTGCCGGTCCACAAACTCAAGATCGACCAGGGTTTCGTCGCCGGCCTGCCCGGCGACGAGGACGATGTGGCGATCACCACGGCGATCATCGCGCTGGCGCACAGCATGGGCATGCAGGTGCACGCCGAGGGCATCGAGCAGGCGAATCAGGCGCAGTTCCTGCTGGAGCACGGTTGCGGACTGGGCCAGGGCTATTGGTTCGGTCGTCCGGTGCAAGCCGCTGCGCTGCAATGGCAGGTCCAATAGGCACAGATAAAAACTTTTGGTTATATGAAAATTCTTAAACAGTATTTTTAAGAATAATAAGACCGCTCTACTATCGCGCTCACGCCACCTTGGCACCCCTCACCCAGGAGCATGATCATGAGCGCATCGCTACGCAGCGTCGAAGGACAGGACGAAGCCACCATTCTGCGGGAAATTCAGAGTGCGCTGCGCGACCTGCGTTTCGGTGCGGTGGAGATCACCGTACACAACGCTCAAGTCGTGCAGATCGAACGCAAGGAAAAATTCCGTTTGCAGAACCCGGGCAACAAGCCCAGCTGAGTACGCGTCCTGCGTAGCAGCCATAAGAAAAATACCCGCCATTCCAGGAGCTTCGTCCATGTCTATCCGCCGTTATGCCTTGGCAGCCCTCGCCAGCGCCGTGTTTGCCGGCTCCGCCGTCGCCAAGGACTACGAGCTGCTCAACGTGTCCTACGACCCGACCCGCGAGCTGTACCAGGAATACAACGCCGAGTTCGTTAACTTCTGGAAAAAGGAACACGCGGGCGACACCGTGTCGATCAAGCAGTCCCACGGTGGTTCGGGCAAACAGGGCCGCGCGGTGATCGACGGCCTGCCCGCCGATGTGGTGACCCTGGCGCTGGCCGGTGACATCGACGAGATCAGCCGCTTGGGCAAGTCCATCCCGGAGAACTGGCAGACCCGTCTGCCGGACGCCAGCACGCCCTACACCTCGACCATCGTGTTTCTGGTGCGCAAGGGCAACCCCAAGGGCATCAAGGACTGGGGCGACCTGATCAAGAATGATGTCTCGGTGATCACGCCGAACCCGAAGACGTCCGGCGGCGCCCGCTGGAATTTCCTGGCAGCCTGGGCCTACGGCCTGAAAGCCGGCGGTGGCGACGAAGGCAAGGCCAAAGAGTACGTGCAGACGCTGTTCAAGCACGTGCCGATCCTGGACACCGGTGCCCGTGGCTCGACCATCACCTTCGTCAACAATGGTCAGGGTGACGTTTTGCTGGCCTGGGAGAACGAGGCGTTCCTGGCATTGAAGGAAGACGGTGGCGCGGACAAGTTCGACATCGTCGTGCCTTCGCTGTCGATTTTGGCTGAGCCGCCAGTGGCCGTGGTCGACAAGAACGTGAAGAAGAAGGGCAACGAGGAAATCGCCGAAGCGTACCTCAAGCACCTGTACAGCCCGGCTGGCCAGGAAATCGCTGCGAAGAACTTCTATCGTCCGCGCGACAAGGACGTGGCAGCCAAGTATGCGAAGCAATTTCCAGCGCTGAATCTGGTTACTATCGACAAGGATTTCGGCGGGTGGAAAACCGCGCAGCCCAAATTCTTCAATGATGGTGGGGTGTTCGATCAGATTTACCAGGCTCAATAAGATTCGTTGAGGCGACTGGCCTCTTCGCGGGCAGAGGGCTCGCCGCCCGCCCCGTTCCCACAGGTCACCGTAAAGCCTGTGGGAATGGGCTCTGCCCGCGAAGAGGCCCGATTGCGTAAACCGTATTCATCAAGGACTTCTATGTCGCGTCGTATCTCCCCCGTCATACCCGGCTTCGGGCTGACGCTGGGCTACACCGTCGTGTACCTCAGCCTGATCGTGCTGATCCCCCTGGCCGCCATGTTCGTGCATGCCGCGCAGCTGACCTGGGAACAGTTCTGGACCATCGT
>Ga0265798_10002210_pt1 | contig 28924 bp, 23 predicted proteins | sample P3T30metagenome_FD_192430 | JGI IMG/M metagenome (GOLD analysis project Ga0265798, IMG submission 192430) | Plant litter microbial communities from East Loma Ridge, Irvine, California - P3 T30 | ecosystem: Environmental > Terrestrial > Plant litter > Unclassified | place: USA: California...
GCACGCTCGGGTAGATGATGCCCATCGAGCCCGCGTCGAGCAGCTCGGCCGCCAGTTTTTGGGAGGCGATGTAGCTGTCGGGAGCGAGGCAGTCCGCGCGCGCTTCGTCGCCGCGGAGGTCGTGGAAGGCCGCCGTGAAGTCGGCCAGCAGGGCCTGGTAGCTGACGCTGTCGTCGAAGCGGCCGATCTCCTGGTATTCGACGGTCTTGTGGAAGATCACCTCGGCCAGCGCGGTCTGGAGTTCGAAGGCGCAATACCAGGCGCCGCGCTCGCCGTCGTTGAAGCGGCTGCCTTCCGGACGCGCATAGGTGTAGGCCGCGTTGATCATGCGGAAGTTCGGCACGCCGAACACCAGCTCGTCCATGCCGATGCCCGCCAGCTGCCCGGATTCACCGCGCAGGCGGTCGTTGGTGGCGTTGTCGAGGTCGAACAGGTCGCGCAGCACGGCATCGTTTTCCGCCAGCGGGGCCAGCACCGAGTCTTCGGCATCGGCGAAGCGCGAGGGGAGCAGGCGGACGGTGTCGAACTGGCGCAGCTGGGTGAGGGCCGGTTCGCTTCTGGCGACCAGTTTCACTCACAGCCCTCCGCGGCGGGCGTCGAGCAGGCGCCGCACGGTCTGCATGGCCAGCAGGCCGCCGCCCAGCATGAAGGCAAGCGGCGCGCGGCCGTTGAAGACCGGGTTGCTGTTGGCGAGGTGGACCCACTCGTCGGCCAGCTTGTCGCCGTACAGGATGTGCAGGGCTTTATAGATGCCGAGCAGGTAGGAGATGCGGGTGATGCGGTCGACTTCCAGCACCCGGTCCGGATTCTTCTTCCAGTCATAGAAAGTGGAGGACGACAGGCCGCCGAGCAGCTCGCGCGCATCCTCGTCGCGGACCTGCCAGGCGTCGAGCAGCTGGAAAAAGCCCTTCAGCGCGGAACTGGACAGGCGCTCGCGCTGTTCACGGTCGTTGAGGTCGACCAGCACGGCGGTTTCAAAGCGACTTTTGGGATAGGCGTAAGCGAGACTCATAGGAATCCTCCGATTTTGGAGTATTTATACTCCGCTTCCGGAGTCCTTGCAAGCCGCTTGTGCAAATGGTATTGCCGTGACAAAATTGTTTGCTTATCAAGCCTAAGAATCAACACGGGAGGACGCATGCGTCTGCTGTCGATTGGGGTTTTGTGCATCAGTATGTTCATGCTGGCGGTCGCCAGCGCGGCGCGGCCGACGAATGCCGAGCTGAAGAAGCAGGTCACGGAGCACGAACGCGCCTTCGCGGCGACGATGAAGGCGCGCGACCATGCGGCCTTCGCGTCGTACCTGGCCGACGAAGCGGTGTTCTTCTCCGGCCCCGGCAACAGCGCGCTGCGCGGCCGCGAAGCCGTCGCCAACGCCTGGCGCAAATTCTACGACGGCCCGCAGGCGCCGTTCTCCTGGGAGCCGGAAGAGGTCGAGGTGGTCGATTCCGGCACCCTGGCCTACAGCGGCGGACCGGTCTACGACGCCGCCGGCAAGAAAGTCGGCCGTTTCAACTCGATCTGGCGCCTGGAAGCGCCGGGCAGGTGGCGCGTCGTGTTCGACCGCGGCGATGCGCCGTGCAATTGCAGGCCGAAGGTCGACACGCCCTGACGTGGCGCGGGCGGGCATTCGAGTTCGAGGTCCGGGAACGTTCGCGCGGATGACGGTCAAACGTCGGCGTGCCCGCTCTCGCGGGCGCACCCTGAGGAGACCGCCATGAACGAGCAAGCTGCACCAGTCAATCCTTCGACGTCGGCCGCGCAGGCCGGCCTCGTCCCGCCGGCCGTGCCGGACCTGGCCGCCATCAAGCAACGCCAGCAGGCGACCTGGGCCTGCGGCGACTTCGCGGTGATCGGCACGACGCTCCAGATCGTCGGCGAAATGCTGGCCGAGACCGCCGACGTGCGTGCCGGCGAGCGCGTCCTCGACGTCGCGGCCGGCAACGGCAATGCCACGCTGGCCGCGGCCCGCCGTTTCGCGCAGGTGACATCCACCGACTATGTGCCCGCCCTGCTCGAGAAGGGCCAGGCCCGGGCCGCCGCCGAAGGCCTGCAGGTGTCGTTCGAGGTCGCCGATGCCGAGGCGCTGCCGTTCCGCGACGCCAGCTTCGACCTCGTGATGTCGACCTTCGGCGTGATGTTCACGGCCGACCAGCAACGGGCGGCCGATGAAATGTGGCGCGTGCTGCGGCCCGGCGGGCGGATTGCGATGGCGAACTGGACGCCCGAAGGCTTCATCGGCCAGCTGTTCAAGGTGATCGGCCGCCATGTCCCGCCGCCCGCGGGCCTGCGCTCGCCGGCGCTGTGGGGCACGCCGGCGCATTTGGCTAGCCTGTTCGGCGTGCCGGTGACCAGCGCCGCAAAACGCATGTTCAACTTCCGCTACGCGTCGCCCGAGCACTGCCTGCAGGTGTTCCGGGATTACTACGGGCCGATGGTCAAGGCCTTCGCCGCGCTCGACCAAGACCGGCAGAAGGTGCTCGAAGGCGAGATCCTGGACCTGCTCGCGCGCGCGAACGGCGCCGGTCCCAGCTCGCTGGTGGTGCCGGCCGAATACCTGGAGGTGGTGATCGGCAAGCCCGATGCCTAGTGGGAGGACCTACTCTGTTACTTTGCCGCGCAGCGCCTTGACCTGACCGCTGCGCGTCTTTGCGTCCAGCCGGCGCCGCTGCGAGCCGCGCGTCGGCCTGGTCGGCCGCCGCACCGCCTGCACCACGCTGGCCTGGTCGACCAGCTCCTGCAGGCGCCGCAGCGCGTCTTCCTTGTTCGCTTCCAGGCTGCGCGACTGCTGGGCCTTCAGCACCACCACACCCTCGGCGGTGATGCGGCTGTCGCGCATGGCCAGCAGGCGTTCCTTCACATACGAAGGCAGCGAGGAAGCGCCGATGTCGAAGCGCGCGTGCACGGCGCAGGAGACCTTGTTGACGTTCTGCCCGCCCGGACCCTGGGCCCGGATCGCGCTGAACTCGACTTCCTGCGGATCGATCGATGCGCCCACGGCGTCAGGCCGGCTCGGCGTGCTCGACCAGCAGCTGCACCTTGGTCACGCCGTTGTACTCGTTGGCGTCCAGCCGGAACGCGACGCGCGCCCGCTCGCCGAGGGAAGCCGTGTTGCCGAACCAGATCGCATCGTAGCGGCGGCCGTTCCGCTCCAGCAGCAGCTTCAGGTGGCGGTCCTTCAGGATGCGCTGGCTGACCACGCGGAATTCGTCGCAGAACACCGGCGGCGCGAAGCCCTGGCCCCAGACCTGGCCGTCCAGCAGCTCGATGAACTGCACCGAGTAGCAATCCTCTTCCAGCGGCCCGTCGGTCTCGACCACCCGTTCCAGCTGGGCTTCGCTGAGCCAGCCGCGGCCGACCGCTTCGAAAGCCTCGCGGAAGGTGTCGAAGTGTTCGTGACGGATGGAGAGCCCGGCCGCCATCGCGTGGCCGCCGAACTTGTCGATCAGTCCCGGCACCCGCTTGGACACCAGGTCGAGCGCGTCGCGCAGATGAAAGCCCGGGATCGAGCGGCCCGAGCCCTTGATCCAGCCGTCGCCGGCCGGCGCGAAAGTGATGGTCGGCCGGTAGAACTTCTCCTTCAGGCGCGAGGCGACGATGCCGATCACGCCCTGGTGCCAGCCGTCGTCGAACACGGCGATGGTGCTGGCGTCCGCCGGCTTGAAATCGTCGAGGTGGAGCAGGGCGGTGTCCTGCATCTCGGCCTCGATCTCGCGGCGCTTGAGGTTGATCTCGTTGAGCTGCTGGGCGATCTGCCAGGCGCGCTCTTCGTCGTCGGTCACCAGGCACTCGATCCCGAGCGACATGTCTTCCAGCCGGCCGGCGGCGTTCAGGCGCGGACCCAGCGCGAAGCCCAGGTCGAACGGCGATGCGCAGCGCGCTTCGCGGCCGGCCACCCGGAACAGCGCGGCGATCCCGGGATGCATGCGGCCCGCGCGCATGCGCTTCAGGCCCTGCGCGACCAGGATGCGGTTGTTGGTGTCGAGCTTGACCACGTCGGCGACGGTGCCCAGCGCGACCAGGTCGAGCAGCGAATCCAGCTTCGGCTGGGTCCCGGCATCGAACACGCCGCGCCTGCGCAGTTCCGCGCGCAGCGCCAGCAGCACGTAGAACACCACGCCGACCCCGGCCAGGTGCTTGCTGGGGAAGCCGCAGGCGGGCTGGTTCGGGTTGACGATCACGCGCGCATCGGGCAGGGCGTCGCCCGGCAGGTGGTGGTCGGTGACCACGACTTCGATGCCGCGCGCGCGCGCCGCTTCGACGCCGTCGATGCTGGCGATGCCGTTGTCGACGGTGATGATGATGTCGGGCGATTTTTCGCGCGCGGTCAGCTCGACGATTTCCGGCGTCAGGCCGTAGCCGTACTCGAAGCGGTTCGGCACGATGTAGTCGACGTTCGCGCCCATCGCGCGCAGGCCGCGCAGGGCGGTCGCGCAGGCGGTGGCGCCGTCGCAGTCGTAATCCGCGACGATGGTCATTTTTTTACGCGCCGCGATCGCGTCGGCCAGATACACGGCGGCGGCATCGATCTGCAGCAGGGCGGCGGGCGGCAGCAGGGCCTGCAGCTCGCTGGCCAGTTCGCGGGCGTCGGACAGGCCGCGCGCGGCAAACACGCGGGCCAGTACGGGGTGGATCCCGCCCTGGCGCAGCAGCTCGGTTTCGCGGCTGGGGCAGGAGCGGGTGGCAATACGGGTCTTCAAATCAGGCGTTCCAAAGTCGGACGGCGCCAGAACTTGCGCTGGGCCATCGGTGTCGTCGTGGTGTCGAGGTGGCCGTCGCGGTGGCTCAGCACCAGCCGCAGCGACTTGATGCGGCCCCCCTTGAGGGCCGCCAGCAGGGGCGCGAACAGCGCCGCCTCGAGGGCGTGCATTTCCTGCAGCCAGGCGTGCCAGTCGGCGGCGATGGCGGCACCGGCCATGCTGCCGCAGACCAGCATGCGGCCGCCCTCGGCGTCGTCGGCGCCGGCGAGCTTGCCGGCGATGTCGTCCAGGCCGCCGAGGCGCTGGTCGGCCATGCTGGTGAGCCAGCCCGGCGTGGCATAGGTCGAGACCGCCGGGCGCGGCGCCAGCTTGCCGGCGGCGCGCGCCACCAGCATCTGCGCGTGCTCGGCGGCCACGCTGGCGGCGCCCCAGGGCCAGATCGCGTTGATGGGCGCCTGGCCGCGTGCCTCCCGCGCCGCGTTGGCGGGGTGGGTGTACCAGCTGACCTGCACTTCGTTCTGCAGCTTGCGGAAGGCGCGCGACTGGGCGCCGCTCGGGACCCAGTCGGTCAGGTTCATGCCGACCGCGGCGTCCGGGCTGGCGGTCTGGATGCCGTCCCAGTCGTCGGCGCGCAGGAACCAGGTGTCCGGCGCGCCGTACTGCAGCGCGTGGCCGGCTTCCTCGCAGCATTCGCGCGCGGTCTCGAACAGGGCGCGCGCTTCCTCTTCCCGCAGGTCGAGCTGGCGGGTGTCGCCCATCATCAGGTGGCTGTGACCGATCTGCACGTGGGCCGGATTGACCACGAACCAGGTGCCGTCCAGCGGGTCGAGGCCGTAGCCGCGCATGCTGCTGGCGGCGACGCCGGTGGCCGTGCCGTTGGCCAGGCCGAGCCTGCGCGCGATCCAGAGTTCGTGCGGCAGCACGCGCGCGGTTGCCTCCAGCGGGTGGAAGGCGGCACTGGATGCGCGCGACAACAGCGCCGCCAGGGCCGGTGCGTCGAGGGCACGGACCAGGTCGGCGGCGAATTCAGGGGCGGGCAGGGCGAAAGGCAGGACGAGCGAAATGTGGGCCATGCCGTATTGTAGGCCAAAAAGGCAGGCCCTGCGGAGCCGGCCGGCTGCTTGTCACGATGGCATCCGGCGGGGAAGGGGCGCTCAGGACGTCGATCCGGGGCGCGGCGTGCCGGGGTCGCCCGGCGCCGGTACGCCCGGGCCATCGGGCATGGCCACGTTGGCACGGCTGGACTCGCCGGTGACGGCGGCGGGGGCCGAGCTTGCCGCCATGTCCAGGCCCAGCGCTTCCTCGTACCAGCTCTGGATCATGGCCTGGTGCTTGCGCTCCTGCAGCAGGGCGTCGCTGAAGCCGTCGACCATGTCGCGGTGCCCCATCTCGTGGGCCAGCGCGATCAGGGTTTCCCAGCCGACGCCGTCGCTCAGCTCGGCCGTGAGCAGGGCGTGCAGCGACTGCGCCAGGCTCGAGCGCGGGTCGTTCAGCACCTGTACCAGGCCCATCGCCTCGACGCCGACGTTGTCCGCGCTCGGGGTCATCGCGGTCGGGTCGCCGCCGATCGAGGCGATCGCTTCGGCAATCAGGAGCGCGTGGCGGGCTTCGTCGCCGCGGATGCTGGCCACGTCCTCGCTGGTGATCGAGAGCGTGCCTTCGCCGACCACGGCCAGCTTGGTCAGCAGCGCGTCGTACAGGCGGGTGGCGGTGCGCTCCATGGCCAGGCGCTCGGCCAGCTTGTCGATCAGGATCTGCGGGCGGTCGCCCTTCATCATGTCGAGCGCGGTGGCGGCCATGCCCTTGAGCGTGGCCGGCACCGGAATCGAGCCGTAGCCGTTCGATTCGCGGATGTAGCCCTGGCGCAGCTCGGCCATCTGGGTTTCGTCGCCCGGCTGGCCGCGGGTCAGGATGCGTTGGTCTTCCTCGAGCATGCGCTTGGTGTTCAGCGGCGACATCTGCACGCCGGTCTTGTTCATGCCCATGTGTTCGGTTTTCTCAGCCATATATCCTCCAATATTCAGTGACGGGTCACGCCGGATGCCGGGATTTGTGCAGCCGCCATGGTGCCGGTCGGGATGGTGGCGCCGCTGGCCGCGCCGCGGTGCATCAGTTCCGTGCCCGGGGCCCAGACGTAGCCGGCCGAGATCGGCGCGCTCGGTTCGCCGTCGCCGTGCAGCATCGCGCGGTAGTCCTTGCTGCGCTGCGGTTCGTATTCCTTCGGCACGTAGTTCGGGCCGTCGGCGCGCAGGTCGACTTCTTCGGCCAGCACCTGGCGGTAGAAGTCGCGCTGCGGCTTCAGCTCGATCGGGCTGTCGAACGCACCGGTGATGATCTCGGCCACGTCGCGTCCCTCGTATTTCTGGAACAGCTCGGCGGCCAGGTGGAAGTGGCCCAGCTCGTAGTCGAGGAAGCGCTCCCAGATCGCCTTGATGTCGCGGTTTGGCTCCGACGCCACCATGCTGTAGTAGTTGTAGCACTCGTTCGCTTCGTGCAGCACCCATTTCTCGAGCCAGGTCTCGTCTGGGTCCAGCATCGACTCGTACTGGGTGACGTGCTGTTCCTCGACCGACGCGATCTCGGCGTACAGCTGGCGCGCGATCGGGTCGGAGAACAGCGGGCCCACGTTCATGTAGTAGTTGTGGGTCTGCTGCTCGGTGGAGGTGATGGTCAGCGCGTGCATCTTGCTGAGCATGTGGGCGGTGCGGCGGTCGTAGGGGTTGCGCAGGTCGTCTTCCGGATGGCGGTGGTGCTCCCAGGTCGGGCGGCCCGGCACGATGTCGGTATAGCTCTGGACGATGTTGTTCGGGTCCTTGCCCTCGAGGCGGTCGAGCAGCGCGGAGTAGCGGTAGATGTGGTCGAAGTCTTCCAGCAGGCCGTAGCGGTAGCACTGCGCCAGGTAGGCGTCCGGTTCGCGCTGGGCGACCGCGGCCGTCAGCTCGATCGCCACCTGCTCGTAGGCGATGGTGGTTTCGAGCGGCGAGTGGTCGGGCCCCAGCAGCCAGTTGATCATCGTGGCCTGGTGCTGCTCGGAGCGCCGCACCAGTGCCAGCGGCAGGCGCAGCTCGCGGTTGTGGCGCGCCATGCTGTGCGAGAAGCGCAGCGCCTCGATCTCGATGCCGTTCATGATGATGACGCGCACGCGGGTGAAGGCGTCGTCGTCGAGTTTGCTCAGGGGCTTGCGAACCATGTCGCGCCAGGTGTAGCGCTGGTTCTCGATGGAAGTACCTTTCGAATCGAACAGGCTGAATGCCATTTGTTTCTCCTGGTTATCTATTCAAGTGGCCTGATGGTTAAAACTGACCTGCCAGACACCATAGCGGTTCGACAGCAGACCGCAATAGAGATTCGATTGAACGCCGATAGCAAAAAACTATTTTCAATTGTGACAAGCCCTCACATGGATGAGCTTTGTATGGCACACTGCGGGGCTGGAAGCATTTACAAGTCAATGACGGGGTCCATGAGCATCATCCACAAATTGCCGTACGAATGGCTGGTCGGCCTGCGCTACACGCGCGCCGGCAAGCGCAGCAGCCGCAACAGCTTCATCTCCTTCATTTCCCTGATTTCCGTGTCCGGCATCGCGCTGGGGGTGGCTGCGCTCATCGTCGTGCTGTCGGTGATGAACGGCTTCCAGAAAGACGTGACCGACCGCATGCTGTCGGTGCTGGCCCACATCGAGGTCTTCGATGCGAGCGGCGGCATGGCGAACTGGCAGGCGGCCGAAAAGGAGGCCTTCCGCAACCCGGCCGTGCGCGGCGCCGCGCCTTTCGTGGAAACGCAAGGCCTGCTGGTGCGCGACGACGTGATGAAGCCCTCGGTCATCCGCGGCATCCTGCCGGCGCAGGAGCACAATGTCTCGAACGTGGGCGCCCAGGTGCGCCAGGGCAGCCTGCAGAACCTGCGTCCCGGCGCATTCAACATCGTGCTCGGCAACGCGCTGGCGCGCTCGCTCGGCGTCGGCATCGGCGACAAGGTCAACATGATGCTGGCCCAGGGCCAGGTGACGCCGGCCGGCGTGGTGCCGCGCACGCGCAGCTTTACCGTGGCCGGCATCTTCGAGTCCGGCCACGACGAATTCGACTCGACCATGGCCTTCGTCGATTTGCAGGATGCCGAGCGCATGGAGCGCCTGGGTGCGCCGCAGGGCCTGCGCCTGCGCATCGCCGACATGCACCAGGCGCCGCAGGTGGCGGAAGAACTGAAGAAATCGATGAGCGGCGACCTGGTCGTGCGCGACTGGTCCAAGCTGAACGCCACCTGGTTCGCCGCCGTGCAGACCGAGAAGCGCATGATGTTCATCATCCTGACCCTGATCATCGCGGTGGCCGCGTTCAACCTGGTGTCCTCGCTGGTGATGACGGTGACCGACAAGCAGCCGGACATCGCGATCCTGCGCACCCTCGGTTCCTCGCCGCGCTCGATCATGAAGATCTTCATGATCCAGGGCGGGCTGGTCGGCATCCTCGGCACCTTCGCCGGCGTCGGCCTGGGCGTGCTGGTGGCCCTGAACATCGACGTGATCGTGCCCTTCATCGAGCACCTGTTCGGGATCCAGTTCCTGTCCAGCGATATCTACCGGATCAGCGCCATCCCTTCGGACATGCGCTGGCCGGACGTTTTCAAGATCGGCGGCATTTCCGTCCTGCTGGCCTTCGCCGCGACGATCTACCCGAGCTGGTCGGCCTCGCGCGTCAAGCCGGCCGAGGCACTGCGCTATGAATAAGATGATGACTACGACTACTGAAACGACCACCGGCATGCCGGTTCTTTCCTGCCGCGGCGTCGGCAAGACCTTCCGCGAAGGCGACTATGCGGTGCAGGTACTGGACAACATCGACTTTTCGATCGCCCGCGGCGAACGCGTGGCGATCGTCGGCGCTTCCGGCTCCGGCAAGTCGACCCTGCTGCACATCCTCGGCGGCCTTGATACGCCGAGCGGCGGCGCCGTGGTGCTGCAGGGCGAAGACTTCGCGAACCTGTCGGAAGCGAAGCGCGGCGACCTGCGCAACGCGGCCCTCGGCTTCGTCTACCAGTTCCACCACCTGCTGCCGGAGTTCTCGGCGCTGGACAACGTCGCCATGCCGCTGCTGATCCGCCGCGTCAGGCGCGAGGAGGCGGTCGAGCGCGCGCAGGCGATGCTGGCGCGGGTCGGCCTGGCCAGGCGCGCGGTGCACCGTCCGGGTGAACTCTCGGGCGGCGAACGGCAGCGTGTGGCCCTGGCGCGCGCGCTGGTGACGGAACCGGCCTGCGTGCTGGCCGACGAGCCGACCGGCAACCTCGATCACACCACCGCCGAGACCATCTTCGACCTGATGCTGGAGCTGTCGCGCACCCTCGGCACGGCCTTCGTGATCGTCACCCACGATCCGGAGCTGGCGCGCCGCTGCGACCGCGTACTGCGCCTGACCGAGCATGGACTGCAGCCGCAGCCGGCATAACGCAGTATGTGGATCGATACCCACTGCCACCTGGACGCCCACGAATTCGGCGATGCTTCATTAAGTATCGCCGCGGGTGCGGCCCGGGACGGCGTATCGATGATCGTGATCCCGGCGGTCGAACGCGGCAACTTCGCCGTGGTCCGCGACCTGGCCCATGCGGCGCCGAATGCCTCCTATGCGCTGGGCATCCACCCGATCTACGTGCCGCAGGCGACCGAGGATGACCTGGCGCTGCTGCGCCGCCTGGTCGGGGAGGCGATGGCGGATCCGCGCTTCGTCGCCATCGGCGAGATCGGCCTCGACTTCTTCATTCCCATGCTGTGCGAGCCGGCCATGCGCGCCAAGCAGGAGCACTTCCTGCGCGAGCAGTTGCGCATCGCGCGCGACTTCGGGCTGCCGGTGCTGACCCACGTGCGCCGCTCGCAGGACCAGGTACTGAAACACGTGCGGCAGATCCGGCCCGCGGGCGGCATCGCCCATGCCTTCAACGGCAGCTTCCAGCAGGCGCAGAACTTCATCGACCTGGGCTTGCGCCTCGGCTTCGGCGGCGCGATGACCTTCACGCGCGCGCTGCAGATCCGGCGCCTGGCGCTCGAACTGCCCCTCGACGCCATCGTGCTGGAAACCGATGCGCCGGACATCGCGCCGAGCTGGATCCACCCGGGACGCAACAGCCCCGAACAGCTGCCGGCGATCGGCCGCATGCTGGCCGAATTGCGCGGCATGCCTGAAGAGGACGTGCGCGCTGCCACCGGGCAGAGCGCACTGGCCGCGATCCCGCGCCTGAAAAACCTGCTCGCATCCTGACCCACGCCTAACCCCGCATCCGGGCACCCATCCGGCGTGCATGGTGCCGCCGCCCGCACCTGCCGGGCGCGCGGGACGCACCCTCCTGCCATATTCAAGCGGCCGCGACCATTCGGGGCGGATGAAGTTCCGCCGTGCGCCGCCCTTGGGCGTATGACGCATGGCAACGTCCGCCGGGGCAGGCGTGGAAAAATGGCATCTCGGCCGTTTTGCGGCGTGTCAGATGGGAGAGATGGTGGAGAGCGCGAGCGAGTTCCTGCGGGTCCTGCAGCATGAGAAGTCCCTGAGCACGGCCCATCGCCCCCTGCGCCTGCGCCTCGCGCATGCGGGGCAGCTCGCCGAGGACATCCTGCTGCCCCAGCGGGTGGTGGGCAGCGAAGCGGTTTGCGGCGGCATCGAATACCGCGTCGCCTGCCTGGCCAGCAGCCCGCACCTGCCGCTGAAGGAACTGATCGCGCTGCCGGCGGAAATCCAGTTCGTCACCGACCGCGGCCAGCTGCGCAGCGTCTGCGGCCTGGTCACCGAGGCCCGTGCCGGCGATTCCGACGGCGCCCTGGCATCCTATGAGCTGGTGCTGCGCGACGTCTTCGCCGTCATGGAAAAGCGCACCAACAGCCGCGTGTTCCGCTACCAGAACGAGCTCGAGATCGTGCAGCTGCTGTGCGACGAGTGGCGCCATTCGAACACGGTGCTGGCGAATGCCTTCGAACTGGAACTCGACGCGCTGCTCGACATGGCGCAGTACCCGCCGCGCGAACAGACCATGCAGTACAACGAATCGGATGCGGCCTTCGTGCGCCGCCTGCTGAAAAGGCGCGGCATCGCCTGGGTGTTCCGTGCCGGCCGCAGCCGCGGCACCGCGGTCGATCCCGCGCACGACCGCACCCCGGCGCACACGCTGGTGCTGTTCGCGGACCCGCGCAGCCTGCCGCGCAATAGCGCCGGCAGCGTGCGCTATCACCGCGATGGGCTGGCCGACGGCCGCGACACCATCACTTCCTGGACCGCCGCGCGCCGCCTGCAGCCGGGCGTCACGACCCGCCACAGCTGGGACTACAAGAACCCGGGCGGCGCCCAGTTCATGACCGCCAGCGCGCGCAGCATGGCCGACCAGGGCCCGAGCGGCAACCAGCTCGCCGCCACCCTCGACGACTACCTGGTCGAGATGCCGCATGCCGGCAACGACGTCGAAGACCACTGGCGCCTCGGCCACGTGCGCATGAGCCGCCACGAATTCGAATCGAAGTGCTTCCACGGCGAGGGCAGCGTGCGCGACTTCTGCGCCGGACAGTACTTTGCGCTGGAAGACCATCCCGAGATCGACACCCACCCGGCGCCCGAGCGCGAGTTCGTCATCACCGAGCTGCGCGTGGTGGCCGACAACAACCTGCCGCGCGAACTGTCGTCATCGATGTCAGGCTGGCCGGGCCTGGGCGCAACGGGCGCCGACCCGGGCGGGCGGGTCCGGATCGCCTTCACGTCAGTGCGGCGCGGGATCGCCATCGTGCCGGCCTTCGATCCGCGCACCGACCTGCCGCATCCCGAGCTGCAAAGCGCGGTCGTGGTCGGCCCAGCGGGCGAGGACGTGCACTGCGACGCGCTGGGCCGGGTGAAGATCCGCTTTCCCGGCATGCGCGCCGCCGACCACGAACATGCGCGCGGCGCCGGCGCTTCCGGCAGCCCGGCCGATTCGGCCTGGGTCAGGGTGGCCTCGAACTGGGCCGGCAACGGCAGTAGCGGCCAGCACCAGTCCGGCGCGCTGGGCCTGCCGCGGGTCGGCACCGAGGTGCTGGTGGCCTTCCTGGGCGGCGACCCGGACCGGCCCATCGTGCTGGCCCAGCTTTACAACCAGCGCTCGGCCCCGCCGGCCTTCAACGGCTACGGCGACCTGCCCGGCAACCGCTATTTGTCCGGTACCCGCACGAGGGAAATCGGCGGCGCGCGCGGCAACCAGCTGCGCTTCGACGACACCCGCGGCCAGATCAGCGCCCAGCTGGGCAGCGACCACGGTGCGTCGGAGCTGAACCTGGGCTGGATGACCCAGCCGCGCGATCATGGCGCCGGCGCGCCGCGCGGCGAGGGCGCCGAGCTGCGCAGCGACCTGTCGGTGGCGGTGCGCGGCGCCCAGGGCGTCCTGATCAGCGCCGAGAAGGGCGAGGGCGGCGCCGGCGGCCAGCTGGGGCGCGCGGAACTGGTCGGCCTGGCCGAAGTCATGCAGGGCATCCTCGACGAAGTCGGCAAGCTGGCGGCGGTCCACAACGAGGACGAGCCCTCGCAGCAGCGCCTGGCCGCGCTGGTCGACAAGCTGAAACGCTGGCACGAGGGCAGCAACGTCGCCGAGGGCGAGGTTGGGAAAACATCGGGCGGCGGTGCGCCGATCGTCGCCGCCAGCGCGCCGGCCGGCGCCATCTTCGCCAGCAGCGACAATCTGGCGCTGGGCGCGCAGAACAAGATCGACGTGGTCAGCGCCGGCGACGCCGAAGTCTCCACCGGCCGCAACATCTTCATGCGCGCCGCGCGCGGGCTCAGCATGTTCGCCCACGAAATGGGCATGAAGCTCGGCGCCGGGAAGGGCGACATCGTCGTGCAGACCCATCTGGGGAATATCCAGATCAAGTCGTCCGGACGCATCAGCCTGATCGCCGCCGAGCGCATCGAGCTGGAAGCGCCGGCGGTCAAGATCATCGCCCCCGGCGCGACCACCGACTGGGTCGACGGCAAGATCACCCACCAGAGCAGCAGCCAGCAGATCCACAAGGGCTCCGATTTCATGTACTTCGGCCCCGGCAGCGCCAGCCCCAAGGACGTGCGCCTGCCGACTTCGCACCTGCACACGGACGAATACGTGGTACTGCGCCACCTGCAGACCGGCGCACCGATCCCGAACCAGCGCTACAAGGCGACCTTCGAGGACGGCCGCACGGTCACGGGACGGACCGACGACCAGGGCAGAACCTCCCTGCTGATCGGCGAAATGATCGGCGGCGTCGACATGGCCTACCTGCCCGAAGAAGACCAGTAATCAAGGAGTATCCATGGCAGATCCAACCCGCCCCTTGCCGAACCTCGTCCCGCAGCCGGACGGCAGCTGGACCGGCCGCACCGTCCTGACGCCGACCGCGCTGAAGACCCGCGGGCTGTTCACGATGCCGCCGTCGAAGGTGGTGCCGGTGATTGTGGTGCCGGGGATTATGGGGACGAATTTAAGGGCGGTGAATGATGCGGCGATGCTGGCGGGCCAGGGCCTCAAACCGAGCGAAGAAGCCTGGCGGCCGCCGAACGGCTCTATTGCAGGGATCAACGCGGCACGCATCTGGCGAAAGCGCGACCCGAGCACGCGGCAGGGCCTTCTGAATGCTGGAACGCTAGAGGTGGATGACCGCGGCGACATCAGCCTGCCCCTGGAAGCCAGGAATTACGGCATGCTGGAGAAAGAAGTGCGTGAGCGGTACTGGGGCGAAGTCCATTGGGACTCCTACGGTGGTCTGCTTTATGGACTTGAGGTCGGTTTGAATCACACTTTTGAACTCGATCCGCTAGATAACACCCCTGTGTTATGCCGGCACTGGAAAAAGGTGATGGCCTGCGATCCGACTAAATGGGGCGTGCGTAGTATCGACACGATTACGCAGAAGGAGTTGGAAAAGCACGCAGGGTATTACTACCCAGTCTACGTGTGTGGCTACAACTGGCTCGAGTCCTGCGAAGAGTCCGCCAAACGATTGCGCCAGCGCATCGAGAACACAATCGCGTCGTGGAGGAAGCTGAAGCGTGAGTGCAACAAGGTGATACTCGTGACGCACTCAATGGGCGGCCTTGTCGCACGCGCTTGCGCCAAACAGATCCCCGATCAGATTCTGGGAGTGATACACGGAGTCATGCCTGCTTTGGGGGCGCCAGTCTGTTATCGCCGTATTGCATGTGGTACGGAGCGCTGGAGCCCAAGTAACGACACAGCTGCCAACCTCAAGGCCGATTTTGCGGCAGACATCTTGGGTGGGAAGCCCGAGCTCACCATGCCAATTATGGCAACCGCGCCGGGCCCACTGCAACTGCTGCCGAATCATCTCTATCCCAAATCCTGGCTTCACGTTTGTATGCTCAGCCGAGTTAATAATAAAGACGTGCCACGCGACGTAGTGCACCTGCCTGTCGGGAATCCCTACGACTTATACCGGGATACGCAATCCTGGTACCGGCTTATCGACTTGCAATTGGTCGATCCTGCAAGGAAGTACCGCGGCGACCAAGTTAAGCTTGCTCATGCTGTAAACGTTGCGATCGATAGCGCGGAAAGCTTCCACCGAGACGCGCTGGACAGCTATTACCACCCCAACAGCTACGCTTTTTATGGGGCGGATTCATCGCATATGTCGTTTGGGGCTGTACGTTGGGTGGCGCGAGACCCGGGGGCAGGCGCCGTATTCACCGAGGCCAACCTGCGCAAAGCGACATTGACGGGCTACCGCGAGACCGTCGGCCGCCGCGTCAAAGTCGAAGACAAGACCGCCTTGGAGTTTGTGCCTGCGCGTCAGGATGTCGGTGGCGATGGCACGGTGCCGCATCAGTCCGGTGCAGGGCCGCGTGGAAAAGTGCAGCAGCTGTTCGAAATCCGCGGCGTGGACCACCAGGATGTCTTCAATAACGAAGCTGTACTGCTGCTGACCCAACACCTCGTCGTCAAGTTAACGCAAAAATTGCCATGACGCGAGTAAGAAAAGGCGGATGGCGGGAACTCGTCGTCCTGCTGGCAGCCCTTGCCTGTGCGGCAAGCTGGGCCGCTGGCCAAGTCCGCAGTATGCGGGACCGATCCGAGGTGGCAAAAATGACGGAAAATGTGAAAACGGTATGCGTCGGACGCTATCTGGTCGACGTGCCAGTCCAGGCAGAGGTAAGCCTTTCCGGGGCCATGCTGGGTGGATTTGACGTCAGCACACGAGAGGAGGAGGAGGCCGAGTTCCGGACGCGGATTGCTGCGCGGGAGACAGAGCTCAAGTCTAGTGTCGACCCTGCTCGTTCCGGAGGATTGATCGAAAGCCGCGAGCTACGCGTTCCGAATATGCTTGCACGCACCTTCGTTTTCGGACGAACCCGTAGCCATGGGTTTGACGGCGAGCGGAAAGTGACCTCGGAGTACGCTTCAGTCGAGACCCATGCACATATGCGTGGACTGAGCTTTTTGCTGTCGATGCAATACGGCGACGATACAGACGTCAAGTTGTCCGAGGCGCTGCTTGCCCGGGTCCAGATCCGGAAAAAGGATGAAATCCCTACCGTTCCAGGTTTTTGTGTATCGCGCGCGGTCTTCGCCGAACCACTTCCGACGCACAATAGTGAACATCTGGTGATGCACCTGGGCCTCCCTGGCCATCCAGACCTTGCTTTGGCCTTGTTCAGTGTGGCGGGCGCCAAGTCTGGGGCTGGCATCCTGTCCCGCACCGCGGAAGTGGATGCCGCGACTAGCGCCGATGAGCTGCTACGCGTCACCAAACTACGTGCCGGTAAGCGGAGCATCAATGGCCTGGAGGGAGAAGAGGTATTGGAAAGGGTACGTGAGTATAACTTCGCGACCACTTACGGCTTCAACTGGGAGACGAGAGGATCGGATGCAGATCCGCTCAAGCCCTATCTCTCTCTGGAGCTCCAGACCGGTATCGGCGGGCGCCCGGGCGCGAAACCGGTCGATACCAGCCTGCACGAAGATGCGTTGCTGTCTCTTTGGGATAGCATCGCGTCTAGCATACGCGTGAGGAAAGGGGGGCCGCCACCGCTGTCCGGTGCAACACCCGGACCGACCGGCCCTAAACTCGGTGCCATGGCCAGCGCTGGCGACATCTGCCCGCAGTCCGGCTGGTGGCGCTGCAACGCCGGTAGCGAAGGAATGAGCGTGCATGGCGGCGCAGTCCAGTACATCCGCCAGGGCGAGCGCATGCCGCAAGCACTCCTGCTGCCACGGCAGACCATCTGGCAAAAGCTGAAACGCATTCAGCCGAGTATCGAAAATCCGCAGCCGACTGCCTGGACCCTTGTCGACAAGCGCCTGCGCCCGCGCACCACGGTCACTGTGGCGTTGGCGCCTGCCGTTTTGCCGACCAATAATCCGGATTCGGCTACCGTCGATGGACGTCGCGCACATCTCGGAAGCTACGTACGGACCGGCGATGTCTGCCCTGCGAGCGGATGGTGGCGTTGCGAAGAGTCGCACGCGCTTGACGGGACACGCTGGTTTGGTCGCGGTAGTCTGATGCCGGTAGCGACCTTTCAGGTGCCTGCCGGGGTATTTGGCAAGTCGACCGGTCCCGAGGTAATTCAACGACGCAGCATGTGGCAGCTGGTACGGCATGCCGAAGCATCAGTGGCGGCCCGCGGATCTGCTCCGGTATCAGATGGATTGCCAGCGGGCGAACCCCCGGCGCAGGTATGACCTGCTGTCTGTGTGCGACCGCCTTTCACGACTGTCTATGAAAACATCAAAAGCGAGAAGCTGGCTGTACGTCATCGCAGTGCTGGCAAGCTTCGCGTTTGCGACAAGCTGGGCAACCGGTCAGGGTCGCAGCATGCGTGACCGATCCGACGTCGCTCGCATGACGGCAAAGAAGAAGACTGTATGCGTCGGACGTTTTCTGGTCGACGTACCGGCTGAATCCGAAGTGAGCTTCTCGGGCAGCATGTTGCACGGTTTCGATATCGTCACAAATCAAGAGAGTGAATCGGCATTCCGTAAGCGTATAGACGAGCGGGAAGCCGAGATCCGCTCCCGTCCAGCTGAATCGAAAAGCGATTCCGAAGGCGGCATCGAGACAGCGCGCGATTTGCGCATTCCCGGTATGGTCGGACGGGCGTTTATTTTTGGGCGTAGCCGAGACTACCTGATGGAAGGAGAGCGTCGTATCGATATGGAGTCGGTGTCGGTCGAGGTGCACGCACACAAGAATGGCCTCAGCATTTCTCTGGCAGCCGAATCCACCGACGAGGCCAGCGCCGAGGAAGCGGAGACACTGCTCGCTCGTCTACAGATTCGCGGCGAAAACGAAGTGCCGGCGGTGGCCGGATTCTGCGCTCTGAATACAGTGTTTGCCGAACCGCTGCCACCGCATAAAAACGAGCATATCGTCATGCATCTTGAATTGACAGATCATCCCGATTTGAACTTCAACCTCACTAGCCTGGCAGGCACTCGCCCAGGGCCTGGCTTGCTCGCGCGTGCCGCCGAGGCAGACGCAACGACGAGCGCAGAAGATCTGCTTCGCATGACGAGACTCCGTGAAGGCAAACGCATTATCAGCGGTATCCCAGGCGAGGAACTCCTGCTGCGTGCAAGAGAATTAAATCTCACGACTACCTACGGCTTCAACTGGGAAGCCCCCGGTGCTGCCCACGATCCTGCACTGCCGCTTTTGTCAATGGAGCTTAGAACCGGCATTAGCAAACGGTCAGGAGGCAAGCCAGTCGACAGCAGCCTGCACGAAGACGCCTTACTGGATTTATGGGACAGCATCGCATCCAGCATTCGCCCCAGTGCAGCCATCGCAAACCCTCCACCGGCGCCGCAAGCGACCCCTCCAGCCCACCTCGCGCAGCATCAACCCGCGCGCTGAACACCACCCAATGCGCAGCGCCATCCTCGGCTTCACCACCGGCGTGCTCGCACTACAGCTCTCGTCATCGCTGCCGCCCACAGCATGGATGCTCGCCTGCACAGCATGCGCAATCGCCTGCATCGCATTGGCCGGCCGCATCGGACAGCCCTGGCGAACCAGCAGCGCCACCGTCGCCGGCATCCTGCTCGGCTACACCTGGGCCGCGCTGCTGGCGCACCAGACGCTCGCATCCCAGCTGGCCCCGCAAGACGAAGGCCGTGACCTCACCGTCGTCGGCATCGTCGACAGCCTCCCGTACCACTTCGAGCAGGGCCTGCGCTTCAACCTGCTGGTCGAGCGCACCGAAACGACTGGCACCACGGTCCCGCCCAGGATCGCCCTGTCCTGGTACGCCGACCGTCGCGGCGGCGATGCCGGCCTTCCGGACAAGCTGATGCCCGGCGAACGCTGGCGCCTGACTGTACGCCTGCAACGCCCGCACGGCAACGCCAATCCCGGCGGTTTCGACTACGAGGCCTGGCTGCTCGAGCAGGGCGTGCGCGCGACCGGCTACGTGCGCGTGGACGATGCCAACACCCGGCTCGACGCACACGTAGCCGGCTTCGGGACGCTGGTCGAACGCAGCCGCGCCATCCTGCGCGACCGCATCCAGGCCGCGCTGCCGGACAAACCCTACGCCGGCGTCATCGTCGCGCTGGTGATCGGGGACCAGCGCGGCATCGACCAGGCCGACTGGCAGGTGTTCAACCGCACCGGCATCGGCCACCTGATCTCGATCTCCGGATTGCACATCACGATGATCGCCGGCCTGGCCGCGCTGGCGATGTCCAGCCTGTGGCGGCGCTCCTTCTTCACCGGCGCCCAGTTGCCGCTGCGGCTGCCGGCGCAGAAGGTGGCCGCGCTCACCGGGGCGCTTGCGGCGCTGCTGTACGTGCTGCTGGCGGGCTTCGGCGTGCCGGCCCAGCGCACGCTGTACATGCTGTCGGTGGTCGCGCTGGCGCTGTGGCTGGGCAGGCTCGCCAGCGTCACGCACGTGCTGTGCCTGGCGCTCGGCGTGGTCGTGCTGCTCGACCCGTGGGCCGTACTGTGGCCGGGCTTCTGGCTGTCCTTCGGGGCGGTGGCGGTGATCCTGTTCGGCGGCCATGGGCGGATCGCCGGGCGCGAGACCGGTGTCAAGGCCAGCCTGCAGATGGCGGGGCGAACGCAGTGGTCGGTCACGCTCGGCCTGGTGCCGCTCACCATGCTGCTGTTCGGCCAGGTATCGCTGGTCAGCCCGCTGGCGAATGCGGTGGCGATTCCGCTGGTGAGTTTCATCGTCACGCCGCTGGCGCTGCTGGGCAGCCTCGCGCCCGATCCCGTTTGCGGTTGGCTGCTGACCGCGGCGCATGCCGTCGTCGCGGGGCTCGCGGCCGTGCTCGGCCAGCTCGCTGCGATGCCGGCCGCGGTCTGGCGCGCGCCGGCGCCGCAGGCCTGGGTCTTCCTGCTGGCCCTCGGCGGCACGCTGTGGATGCTGATGCCGCGCGGCTGGCCGCACCGCTGGGCGGGCATGGCGGCGTGGCTGCCGCTGCTGCTGCAGGCGCCCGGTCATCCGGAGCCGGGGCGTTTTCGCGTGATCGCCTTCGATGTCGGCCAGGGTATGGCGCTGCTGGTCGAAACCGCCGGCCACCGCCTGCTCTACGATACCGGCCCGGGTTACGCGCCGGGCGCGGATGCCGGCAGCCGCGTGTTGCTGCCTTACCTGCGCATGCGCGGCATCGGCACGCTGGATGGCATGGTCGTGAGCCACAGCGACACCGACCATACAGGTGGCGCGCTGGCGGTGCTGGGCGAGATCAGGACAGGCTGGCTGGCATCCTCGCTGCCCGCCGGCCACCCGATCGCGCGCGCCGCATCGAGGCACCTGCATTGCGCTGCCGGCCAGCGCTGGGAATGGGACGGCGTGCGCTTCGAGATGCTGCACCCGGCAGCCAGCAGCTACGCGGATACCGGCCTGAAACCGAACGCCCGCAGCTGCACGCTGCGGATCACCAACGGCCGCACGGCGATCCTGCTGGCCGGCGACATCGAAGCGGCGCAGGAAGCGGCGCTGGTGGCATCAGGCGCGGAAAGCCTGCGCGCCGACGTGCTGCTGGCACCGCACCATGGCAGCGGCACCTCGTCGACCGCGGCCTTCCTGGCCGCCGTGCATCCCAGCGTCGGCGTGTTCCAGGTGGGCTGGCGCAACCGCTACAAGCATCCGAAAAAGGAAGTCTACGAGCGCTACGGCCAGCTCGGCGTCGTGCGCCTGCGCACCGACCAGCTGGGCGCGCTGACCCTGGAATTCGACGGCAGGGTCGTCACGCAGACCTACCGGCGGCAGTACGCCCGCTACTGGCGCGCGCCCGCGGAGTGAATCGGGATCAGTCCTCGCGCGGCAGCGTAATCGTCACCCGCAGCCCGCCATCGCTGCGGTTCGCCGCCGCGATCCGGCCGCCGTGGGTTTCGACCACGCGCTTGGCGATCGCCAGGCCCAGGCCGTGGCCGTCGACGTTGTTCTGCGTCGGATTCGAGCGGAAGAAGGGCTCGAAGATCTCGCCCAGGTGCTCGTCGAGGATGCCGGGTCCGCGGTCCAGCACTTCGATGTGGACCAGGCCCGGTTCCGGGTGCAGGGCCACGTCCACCGCGCCATCCGGCCCGCCATGCTTGACGGCGTTGCGCACGATGTTCTCGACCGCGCTCCACAGCAGGTCGGGCGCGCCGCGCACCGTCACCGGGACCGGCGCGTCGACCTCGATGCGGGCGCCGGCCTCGAAGCGGGCGTCGTCGGCGATCTGGTCGACCATTTCGACCAGGTCGACCGGCTCCATCGCCAGCGGCGTGCTGGCCGCTTCCAGGCGCGACAGGGTCAGCAGCTCGCCGACCAGGCGGTCCATGCGCACGCTCTCGCGCTCGATGCGTTCCAGCGAAGCCCCGATCTTGTCCGGCTGCTGGTGCGCCAGGCCGATCGCCGCCTGCAGGCGCGCCAGCGGCGAGCGCAGTTCGTGCGAGACATCGTGCAGCAGGCGGCGCTGGCCTTCCATCAGCGTGCGCAGCTGGGCGCTCATGCGGTCGAAGTCGTGGCCCAGTTCGGCCAGCTCGTCGCCGGCGACCGCTTTCCTGGCCTCGCCGAACTTGGGTGCGAGGTCGCCGGCGGCGGCGGCTTCGAAGGCGCCGCGCAGGGCGCGGATCGGACGCGAGAAATACCAGGCGAGGAGGGCGGCGAACAGGAAGCTGGCCAGCGTTGCGGCGACGATCGGCAGCGAGCGGCCGACGTGGCGCCCGAACTCGGGCGGCAGGCCGAACCAGTTCCAGCCGCCGCCCGGGCCACCGGGGCCGGGACCCGCGCCGGGCCCGCGTCCGGGACCAAAGCCGGCATCCTGCGAGCCTGCGCTGCCGGCGCCGGCGCCCTTGCCAGCGTCCGCGAATCCCGGCATGCGCCCGTCGCTGCCCGGGTGGGGGCCGGGCATGCGCGAAGCGAAGGCGAGATAGCGGCGGCCGTCCGGCGCGCTCAGGCGGGCGACGGCGTGGGCGCGGGTGCCGGCTTCGAGATTGCGATCGACTTCCTCGCGCAGCCTGGCGGGGACCGTGCGCCCGAGCAGTTCGCGGCCCTGGTCGTCCAGCACGTACAGCCGCATGCGGCGGGCGTTGGCGGCCAGGTCGCGCAGGGCATCGACGCCGCCGTGGCGCAGCGTGGCGGCGGCCGCGTCGAGCATGATGACCGCGGGCGGGCCGAGATCCAGCGTCGGCTCGGTATTGCGCTGGCGGGCCTGGTCGCGCAGCCAGATGGTGCCGCCGATGCCGATCGTCGCCGCCACCTGCGCGAGCAGGATCGACAGGAAGAACTTCCAGAACAGCCGGCCCATGCTACTCGCGGATCAGCTGGTAGCCGAGACGGTAGACGGTCTGCAGGCAGGAGCGTCCGTCCGACAGCGTGCCGAGCTTGTGGCGCAGGCTGCTCAGGTGGACGTCGATGTTGCGGTCGAAGCGGGCCAGCGGACGGCCCAGGCCCTGTTCGGACAGGTCGTTCTTGCTGACCGGGCGGCCGGCGTTGCGGGCCAGGACTTCGAGCAGGTTGAATTCGGTGCTGGTCAGTTCCAGCGCGCTGCCGTCCCAGGTGGCGCGGCGCTGCTCGGGCAGCATGGTCAGCTTGCCGACCGTGAGCGTGATGCCGGGACCTTCGCTGCCGGTGCCCTGGGTGCGGCGCAGGATGGCGCGCACGCGTGCCGTCATCTCGCGCGGGGTGCAGGGCTTGGTCACGTAGTCGTCGGCGCCCAGTTCGAGGCCGAGGATGCGGTCGGCGTCGTCGCCGCGGCCGGTCAGCATCAGCACGGGGATGCGGCTGGCGGCGCGGATGCGGCGCAGGGTCTCGATGCCGTTCATGCGCGGCATCATCACGTCGAGAATGGCGATCGCGTACTGGCCGCTGAGCGCTTCGCGCGCGCCGGTTTCGCCGTCATGGGCGCAGGCCACGCGGAAGCCTTCCTGTTCCAGATACTCGGTGAACATCCCGACCAGTTCGGTATCGTCGTCGATTAACAGCACTTGTGTCATGGTCGCATCTTAGCAAATGGGGAGGGCCGCAGCGCGGGCGGGAGCTCGTCTTTACCCGGTTTTACACCGGCCTAACACCGCTTAACAGGGGCGCACAAGACAATGCGGCATCCCCACCACACAAGGATGCAGAACATGAAACTGATGCGTACATCGATAGCGGCCGCTCTGCTCGCGGCCTTCTGCGCGGCCGCCGGCGCCGCCGGCCAGGGCCCGCGGAATGATCCGGGAATGCATGATCCGGACATGCGTGGTCCGGAAGGGCGCGGCCACGGCTTCGGCCACTTCGGCAGGGAACTGCAGCTGAGCGAAGCCCAGCAGGACAGGCTGTTCGCGATCGAGCACGCCGCTGCACCGCAGCGCCGCCAGCAGGAAAAGGCGGTCCGCCAGGCGCACGAAGCCCTGCGTGCGCTGCGCGACGCAGCGCAGTTCGACGAAGCGAAGGCCAACGCCGCCTCGCGCGAGCTCGGCCAGGCCGTCGCCGCCGAGGCCCTGCTGGACGCGCGCCTGCATGCCCAGGTCATGGCGGTGCTGACGCCGGAACAGCGCGAACAACTGCGCCAGCGCCGCCCGCAGCCCCCGCAGGACCGCCCGTAGCACGTCAGGAGCACAGCATGGATCACCATCACGAAGGCCTCGCCGCCGACCTCGAGCGCCTGCTGGAGACCGCGACCAGCCGCCGCCAGTCGCTGCGCTGGCTGTTGAGCGGCATGGCAGCCCTGCCGCTGGCCGGCTGCGGTGGCGGCGCGAGCGTCGGCAGCGTGGACGCCAGCGCCGCCGGCAGCAACGCCGGCACGACCGGCAGCACCGGCGGCACGAGCGCCAGCTGCGCCGTCATCCCCGAGGAAACCGGCGGCCCATACCCCGGCGACGGCACCAACAGCAACGGCAGCGGCGTCGCCAACGCGCTGACGCTGGCGGGCATCAATCGCAGCGACATACGCACCAGCGTCGCGCCGGGCAGCGCCACCGCACAGGGCATCCCGCTGACGATCAGGCTGCAGCTGGTGAACGTGAGCGCGAGCTGCGCGTCGATCGCCGGCGCCGCCGTCTACCTGTGGCACTGCGACCGCGAAGGCAACTACTCGATGTACGCCAGCGGCCTGACGAAAGAGAACTACCTGCGCGGCGTGCAGGAGGCGGACGCGAACGGCGCCGTCACCTTCACGACCATCTTCCCTGGCTGCTACGCGGGCCGGATGCCGCACGTGCACTTCGAGGTGTTCCCGACGCTGGCGAAGGCGGCCAGTGCGGCGGGCCGCATCAAGACATCGCAGTTCACCTTCCCGATGACGACGCTGAACGAGGTCTATGCGGACAGCACTTATGCCGCCAGCTCGCGCAACCTGGCGTCGATGAGCTACGCCACGGACAACGTGTTCAGCGACGGTACCTCGCTGCAGATGGGCGTCGTGAGCGGCAATGCGGGCACCGGCTATACCGTCACTTTGGTAGTAGGGGTTTCACTCTAAAGCTGGATGGTCTTCATGGCAATGCCCTTACAATGGGCGCCATGAACAAGCCTCTGCTGCATTTCACGCATGGGAACAGCTACCCGTCCGGCGCCTACGGGCGCCTGCTCGAAGAGCTGGGCCGCGACTTCGACGTCCGCACCACCGACATGCTCGGGCACGATCCGCGTTATCCGGTCGACGACAACTGGCATGCCCTGATCGACGAACTGATCGCCCAGCTCGAACGCTACGAGGAGCCGGCGATCCTGGTCGGGCATTCGCTCGGCGGCGCGGTCGGCATGCTGGCGGCCTGGCGCCGTCCGGACCTGGCGCGCTGCGTGGTGATGCTGGATTCGCCGGTGGTGGCGGGCTGGCGCGCCCATGTCTGGCGCCTGGCGAAGGCGCTGGGCCTGGGCCGCAGGCTGTCGCCGGGCGGCGTGGCGCAGCGCCGCCGCAAGGTCTGGCCTTCGCGGGACGCCGCCTACCAGCACTTCATCGCGAAACCGATCTTCCAGGCCTGGGCGCCGGGCGCGCTGGACGACTACCTCGACCACGGTCTGAAGCCGCATCCGGAAGGCGTGCAACTGCGCTTCGACCGCGACGTCGAGGCCAGCATCTACGCCAGCCTGCCGCACGACATGGGACCGATCCTGAAGAAGCCGTATCCGCTGCCGATCGGCTTCGTCGCCGGTACCCGGTCGCAGGAGCTGCGCCAGGCCGGCATGGACTCGACCCGCAGGCTGGTCGGCGACAATCTGGTCATGATCGAGGGGACGCACCTGTACCCGATGGAGTCGCCCCGGCTCACCGCGCAGCTGACGCGCGAGATGATCCACCGCCTGTTGCCTCAACTTGCCGCAGGTGACCGCCGCGAGGCTTTCGCGTAGAATCCCCGGTTAATATTTTTTCACCGGGAAGCCCTGCGATGAGCATTAAAAGCGACAAATGGATCCGCCGGATGGCGGAAGAACACGGCATGATCGAGCCTTTCTCGCCCAGGCAGGTGCGTGAAGACGAAGGGCGCAAGATCATCTCCTGGGGCACCTCGTCCTACGGCTACGACATCCGCTGCGCCGACGAATTCAAGGTCTTCACGAACATCAACAGCACCATCGTCGACCCGAAGAACTTCGATTCGAACTCCTTCGTCGACGTCAAGAGCGACGTCTGCATCATCCCGCCGAACTCCTTCGCGCTGGCCCGCACCATCGAGTACTTCCGCATCCCACGCAACGTGCTGACGGTCTGCCTCGGCAAATCGACCTACGCCCGCTGCGGCATCATCGTCAACGTCACGCCCTTCGAGCCGGAGTGGGAAGGCTATGTGACGCTGGAGTTCTCGAATACCACGCCGCTGCCGGCCCAGATCTATGCCGGCGAAGGCTGCGCGCAGGTGCTGTTCTTCGAGAGCGACGAGGTGTGCGAGACTTCCTATAAAGACCGTGGCGGCAAGTACCAGGGTCAGCATGGGGTGACTTTGCCGAAGACCTGATACGGTTTTCGGGGCCTGGTTGTCCAGGCTGTATCATATTGACAGGGGGGCGCCGGCCCCCTTTTTTACGCCTGTCGAGTCGCGCACGGCTGACACCGGCGCGCGGCGCACCCACGCTCGTGCTAGCTTTAGCGTACATACGAGGAGGGTTCATGGACACGATCCTGCATCGCGCCGCAAGGACGGTTGCAATCCTGCTGTGCGCAAGCCTGGCCGCGCCCGCCATGGCCCAGGTCCAGGCCCAGCTCACTGCCTCGAACCTGCGCTATACCCTGACCGACCTGGATCCGCGCGACGGGCAGGCGCCCGAATTCCGTGTCGGTACCGAGGGCCGCGGCGCATCGGCGGAGATCAGCGTCCGCGATGCGCAGGGCGGGTTGGTCTACGAAGCCAGGGAAAACCCGGGCGGTTCGCATCCCGACGAGGCACGGATCAGCTGGAACGATGCGGTGCGTGCCAGCGCCATGCTCGCACCCGGTATGCTCGGGTTCTGGACCGAAGGCGGCACTTTCACTGCCCAGGTCTGGCCGGGACTGGACCAGACGCGCACCGGCAGCGCGTCGCTGTCGGCCTTCGAGGAATTCCGGCTGTCGCCCTACAGCGCCATGACGGTCTCGCTGGACGTCGACATCCTGCTCGCCCTGGCGCGCGATGCGGCGCCCGGCCAGTATGCGCATGTGAACGCGACCTTCAGCGGACGCAGCAACTTCGGCCATGAAGCGGGCATGGCCCAGGCGACCGGCGGAACCGCCTACGATGACGGACAGTCGCTGCAGCCCGGCGATCACCGGACCGAGGTGCTGACGCTGACCTTCACCAACGACACCGCGGACTGGGGCGATGCCGCCTTTTCCTTCAACATCCTGGCCGAGGCGCAGCTTGCGCCGCTCTCGCCGGTGCCCGAACCCGGCGGCTGGGCGCTGCTCGGCGGCGGTCTGGGCATCCTTGCGTTGGCGGAGCTCGGCGCGCGCAGGCGCAAAAAAAGAGGAGCCGAAGCTCCTCTTTCAATAGCACAGGCGCGGGCCTGAAGAATCAGTCGTCCTGCTTCACGCAGTCCACGAAATACCCCAGCTTCCCATCTACCTCGCGCTTGACCAGCCCGTGCACGTCGGTCTCGAAGCCCGGGAAGCGCTCGTTGAAGTCGCGCGCGAAGCGCAGGTAGTCGACGATGGTCCTGTTGAAGCGCTCGCCCGGGATCAGGAGCGGGATACCCGGCGGGTAAGGCGTCAGCAGGATCGCCGTGATGCGGCCTTCCAGTTCCTCGATCGACACGCGCTCGATCTCGCGGTGCGCCATCTTGGCGAAGGCGTCCGACGGCTTCATCGCCGGGATCATGTCCGACAAATACATTTCGGTGGTCAGGCGTGCCACGTCGCGCGACTTGTAGAAGTCGTGGATGGTCTGGCACAGGTCGCGCAGGCCCCAGGATTCGTAGCGCGGGTTGGCCGCGCAGAATTCCGGCATGATGCGCCACATCGGCTGGTTGCGGTCGTAGTCGTCCTTGAACTGCTGCAGGGCGGTGACCAGGGTGTTCCAGCGGCCCTTGGTGATGCCGATCGTGAACAGGATGAAGAAGGAATACAGGCCGCACTTCTCGATGATGACGCCGTGCTCGGCCAGGTACTTGGTCACGATCGAGGCCGGGATGCCGGAGTTGTCGAAGGTGCCGTCCAGCGCCAGGCCCGGGGTCACGACGGTCGCCTTGATCGGGTCCAGCATGTTGAAGCCTTCGGCCAGCTTGCCGAAGCCGTGCCAGGTGTGGTCGGCGTGGATCATCCAGTCTTCCTGGGTGCCGATGCCTTCCTCGCTGGTGACCTGCGGGCCCCAGACCTTGAACCACCAGTCGTCGCCGATTTCTTCGTCGACCTTCTGCATCGCGCGGCGGAAGTCGAGCGACTCGTAGATCGATTCTTCGACCAGGGCGGTGCCGCCCGGCGCTTCCATCATCGCCGCGGCGACGTCGCAGGAGGCGATGATCGAGTACTGCGGCGAGGTCGAGGTGTGCATCAGGTAGGCCTCGTTGAAGGCGTCCTGGTCCAGCTTGACGGTTTCCGATTCGCGCACCAGCACCTGCGAGGCCTGCGACAGGCCGGCCAGCAGCTTGTGCGTGGACTGGGTCGAGAAGATCATCGATTCCTTGGCGCGCGGGCGGTCGCGGCCGATCGCGTGCATGTTCTTGTAGAAGTCGTGGAAGGTCGCGTGCGGGATCCAGGCTTCGTCGAAGTGCAGGGTGTCGATCTTCCCGTCCAGCATTTCGCGCAGGGTCTCGACGTTGTACACCACGCCGTCGTACGTCGACTGCGTGATCGTGAGGATGCGCGGCTTCTTGTTCTTGGCTTCGCGCGCGAACGGATTGGCTTCGATCTTGCGGGCGATCGATTCGGGCGTGAACTCTTCGAGCGGGATCGGACCGATGATGCCGAGGTTGTTCCGGGTCGGCATCAGGAACACCGGGATCGCGCCGCACATGATGATCGAGTGCAGGATCGACTTGTGGCAGTTACGGTCGACCACGACGATGTCGCCCGGCGCCACGGTCGAGTGCCAAACCATCTTGTTCGAGGTCGAGGTGCCGTTGGTGACGAAGTAGCAGTGGTCGGCGTTGTAGATGCGCGCGGCGTTGCGCTCGGACTTGGCGACCGGGCCGGTGTGGTCCAGCAGCTGGCCGAGTTCTTCCACGGCGTTGCAGACGTCGGCGCGCAGCATGTTCTCGCCGAAGAACTGGTGGAACATCTGGCCGATCGGGCTCTTCAAAAAGGCGACGCCGCCCGAGTGGCCCGGGCAGTGCCAGGAATACGAACCGTCGTTGGCGTAGTTCACCAGCGCGCGGAAGAAGGGCGGGGCCAGGCTGTCC
>Ga0265798_10002211_pt1 | contig 28922 bp, 18 predicted proteins | sample P3T30metagenome_FD_192430 | JGI IMG/M metagenome (GOLD analysis project Ga0265798, IMG submission 192430) | Plant litter microbial communities from East Loma Ridge, Irvine, California - P3 T30 | ecosystem: Environmental > Terrestrial > Plant litter > Unclassified | place: USA: California...
TAGCGCGCGGCGCCGACGAAAATGCCCTGGGCGCGCAGCGCGTTGGTCAGCGCGGTGGCGTTGGCCAGCTGCAGGTTCGACGAGAACACGACGCGGTCGTCGATGTCGATGCGGTACAGGTCGACGCTGGTGGTCCAGTTGCGGATCGGCTGCCACTGGGCGCCGAAGCTCAGGTTGCGCGCGCGCTCGGGCTTCAGGGCCTGGGCGCCCAGCGCGCCGGCGGCGGCGCTGCCGACCGGGAAGGTGCCGGTCTCGATCGGCGTGTTCTGGCCGTTGATGACCAGGAAGTTGGTCGTCGTGATGGTGTAGAACTCCTGGGCCAGCGACGGTGCGCGGAAGCCGTTCGACACCGTGCCGCGCAGCGCGAATGCCGGGGTGAACTGGTAGCGCAGCGAACCCTTGCCCGAGGTCGTGTTGCCGAAGTCGCTGTAGCGCTCGTGGCGCACGGCCAGCGAGCCGGACAGGGCCTTGGTGATGTCGCCTTCCAGGTTCAGGTACAGCGACTGGTTGTTGCGGCTGTTCTTGCCGGCGTTCTCGGCACGGAAGCCCGAGAAGCCCTGGGCGCCGCCGCCGAAGTAGGAGTTCGGTTCGCCCGCGCCGATCTCATACGACTCGTAGCGCGCTTCGGCGCCCACGGCCACCGTCAGCGGGCCCGCCATCCAGGACACTGGAATGTCGCGCGCCACGTCCAGGTTGGCCACGCCCTGGCTCGAGGTCAGCTTGCCGGCGTAGAAGCTGGTCTGGGTCGGATTCGCGAAACCGGCGCTCAGGTTGGCGGTGTTGTTCACGTCCAGCTCGAAGCGGTTGCGGCCGAAGTTGACGCTGGCGTCCCAACGCCAGCCGGCGGCTTCGCCGCGCAGGCCGGTCACCAGCGATGCGTCGGTCGACTTGCTGTCCTCCAGCGGCAGGAAGCCTTCCGGATACAGCGTGCTGCGCAGGGTCGGGTTGGCCGCGTTGAAGGGCGTGGTGTAGGCGGTGCGCCAGGTGGCGGCCGACGAGGTCTTGCGCTGGCCGTAGTTGGCGAAGGCATACCAGTCGAGCTTATCGTTGATGCGGTACTCGCTGTTCAGGAACAGGGTCGCCGGTTCGCTGTCCGGGTCGCCGTAGCGCTGGTTGACCTGGCCGCGGCGCGGGCCGGATTCCGGACGCGGGTCGGCAAAGGCGCGGTTGGTCGGGTTGCGGTTGGCGGCTTCCACGGCCACGCGCAGCCAGCCGTTCTCGCCCAGCTTGAAGCCGGTCGAACCGCGCACGGTGGTCTGTTCGCCGTCGCCCTTGTCGTATTCGCCGAACGAGGCCTCGAGCTCGCCGCCTTCGGCGCCTTTTTTCAAGATGATGTTGACCACGCCGGCGATCGCATCCGAACCGTATTGCGCGGCGGCGCCGTCGCGCAGCACTTCGATGTGGTCGATCGCGGCCAGCGGGATCGCGTTCAGGTCGACCGGGGCCGAGCCGCGGCCCAGCGTGCCGTTGACGTTGACCACGGCCGAGCTGTGGCGGCGCTTGCCATTGACCAGCACCAGGGTCTGGTCCGGCGACAGGCCGCGCAGCTGGGCCGGACGCACGGCGTCGCTGGCGTCGGCGCCGGTCGGACGCGGGAAGTTCATCGACGGCAGCAGGCGCGACAGCACGGCGGCCAGCTCGCTGGAACCGGTCGAGCTCAGCTCCTTGGCGCCGATCACGTCGACCGGGGATTCGGTGTCGAGGCTGCGGCGGTTCAGCGAGCGGGTGCCGGTGACGACCACGGTGTTCGATGCGGCGGCGTCGGCCTGGGAGTCGGTGCCGGCCTGCCGGGCGTCCTGGCCCAGCTGCTGCGCATGCGCGGCCGGGAAGGCGAGGGCGACGAGGGCCAGGGCCAGCACGGCGCGGGTGGGGTTCGGTTGTTGGTGTTTGACGCTCATTATTCTTTCTCTATATAGGAGTACGTCGGCGCTGCGGCCGAAGAAGGGGCGCAAGCTTAACAGTTCGATCATTGCCACACCAATAATCAATCCGCCTATGCTTATATGTATTAGCGATAAGCGCTGCGATGCAACATTCGGTGTGGTAAATTGTCAATTTTGAACAGATTTGTGATGACACTTTACCGACTTCTTGCGCGGGCCAGCGCACCGGTTATGCTTGCCGCATGGGCCGCAACAGTGACCGGCTGCGCCAGCCTGTCCGGCCAGCCGGCGCCCGAGAGCGCCTTCGTGATCGTCGGCGAGGATGGGACAGCCATTGCGCGCGCCATCACCACGGCGCAAGCCTGCCCGGCGATCGACATCGATGGCCGGGTGTCGACGATGGCGGTACGCGCGCCCTGGGGCGCGATCCCCCTGCGCGCCGGCGACGACGGCAAGCTGCGCAGCGGCCCGGCGTCGACCGCCGTGCTGTCCTGCGAGACCACCTTGCCGGCGGGCGCCGCCCGGGTCGGCATCGCCGGGCAGGGGCTGCCGCTGCCCAAGCCCGAGTACAAGCGCATCGTCGTCATCGGCGATACCGGCTGCCGCCTGAAGGGCAAGGAGTTCCAGGACTGTAAGGACCCGAAGGCGTATCCCTTCGCCCGGGTCGCCGCCAGCGCGGCCGCCTGGAAGCCGGACCTGGTGGTCCACGTCGGCGACTTCCACTACCGCGAAGACCCGTGCCCGGCCGACCGCCCCGGTTGCAAGGGTTCGCCCTGGGGCTATGGCTACGACGTGTGGAAGGCCGATTTCTTCACCCCGGCCAGGGCGCTGCTCGATGCCGCACCGTGGATCATGGCGCGCGGCAACCACGAAACCTGCCTGCGCGGCGGCCAGGGCTGGTGGCGCTACCTCGACCCGCACCCGATGGCGGGCCGCAGCTGCGACGACCCGGCGGGCGATGCGGTGGCCGACTACACCGACCCCTACGCGGTGCCGATCGGCGGCGACGCCCAGTTCATCGTGTTCGACAGCGCGAACACGACTTATAAGGGCTTCAAGGCAGGGGACATCCGCCTGGACAAGTACGCGGACACCTGGCGCAAGGTCGAGGCCTTGAGCAAGCGCGTGCGCCACAGCATCGCGATCGACCACCATCCGCTGTACGCCTTCGGCGCCGAGCGCAACAAGGAGACCGGCGCGATCCGCCTGTTCGGCGGCGACGCCGGCCTGGTGCAGACCTTCGGCGCGCTCGATCCGCGCCTGCTGCCGGCCGGCGTCGACGTGCTGCTGTCCGGCCACGTCCACCTGTGGGAACAGCTCAGCTTCAAGCCAGACTTCCCGACCCAGTTCGTGGCCGGTTTCGCCGGCACCGCCGAGGACATCGTGCCGCTGCCGGCTTCGGTCGCGCCGGGCACGACGCCGGCGCCGGGTGCCGACGTGGAGACCATGAGTTCCTGGATCGACGGCTTCGGCTTCATGACCATGGAGCGCACCGGTGCCGACCGCTGGCAGGTGATCGTGCACGACCGCGACGGAAAGACCCGCAACACCTGCGAAATCGAAGGCCGCCGCTCGCGCTGCGCCGTCGCCCAGGTGCAAGGCTCGTAATTCGATTCGGGGTCAGAGCGCTTCAGTGGCGAGATTCGGGGTCAGAGCACTATAAAGAGAAACTACTCGGCCTCAATAATCGAACATTGTTTGAAAGAATATTTCAAATTCAGGGTTATTCCGAAATATTCTTTCATGAGTGAACCGTGCCTCGGTAGACCAGCCTTGTGGTCTGACCCCGAATGCGAAGTCTCTTGTGCTCTGACCCCGAAGCAGGCGCGCTTCATTGGCACAAATGTTCTTGCCTCGATGCCAGCTTTTATGTGACAATTGGGCTGTGAGCGGGGCGGCCAGGCGCTGCCTGCGCGATCAGCGATGAGGATACTGTGTATCTGTTTGGCTCCCGGCCCCCTCCCGGGAGCCTTTTTTCACTGGTTGCCGCTCGATCACATGGAGCGCGCATTGACCGAACTGCTTTCTTCCGCCATCGACCCGTCCCGGCCGCAGCCGGCGCGGGCGCCCCGGATGGCCGGCGCGCCCGTTTCCACGTTTTCCCGGAATATCTTACAGCTGTGCCAGCGGCAGCTTGCCGGTCGCCTCGTCGGCTTCGAGCAGGACGATCAGCTTCTGCAAATCGTTTTCGAGCCGGTCGAGGGTGGCCGGGTCGAGGCTGGAGAGGGCGTCCGGCAGCACGCCGGCGAAGGGCATCGGCGCGCTTTGCAGCACTTCCTGGCCGGCCGGCTTGACCCGCAGCGAGACGCTGCGCCGGTCCATGCCTTCGCGCGCGGCCACGGCCAGGCCGCGTTCGCACAGGCTCTTGATCAGGTTGCTGGCGGTCGACTGGTGGATGTCGAGCTCGCGCGCCAGTTCGGTCACGCCGATGCCGGGACGGCGCTCGATGACGGACAAGGCCCACAGCTGGGCGCCGCCGACGCCGGCTTCGCGCTCGACCTGGCGGAAATGGGTCTTGACGGCATTGAAGACGACGCGGAACTGGCGCAGCACGCGGGTGGATGGCGGCAGGGTCGATGCCGGCGGGGCCGGCGATTTGGTTTCGTTTGAAGATGAGGACATAGGTGGATCATAACGGAAATCCGGACGCGCCACGAGAGAGCGGGGCTGCGCCGGTGAAAGAAAACAGCGTGGCATCGCCCCCGGATTGGGACGACGGCCTGCGCCGCGAACTGGCCGACTGGCGGCTGTGGGCGGCGCGCATCCTGGTGGTGGCTTCGGCGGTGGTCGCCGGGCTCACCATCGTGATGTTCACCTGGCTGGCCGAGACCGCCAGCGAGCAGTTCAACGCGCTGCGCGCCTGGTCGCCGTGGGCGCCGCTGCTCGCGACGCCGCTGTGCGCCGCCGCGGTCGTGTGGTGCACGCGCCGCTTCGCCCCCGGCGCCGCCGGCTCCGGCATCCCGCAGGTGATGGCGACCTTCGACCGCCGCGTCGGCGATGCCGAGCGCGGCCTGTTCGTGTCGCTGCGCCTGTCGGTCGCCAAGATCCTCCTGACCTCGGCCGGCCTGCTCGGCGGCCTGTCGCTGGGCCGTGAGGGACCGTCGGTGCAGATCGCCGCCGGCATCATGGTGCAGGCGCGGCGCCTGATGCCGGTGGCGGCAGGCGGGCGGCCCGCGGTTGGCCTGCACGGCCTGCTGGTGGCCGGCGGCGCGGCCGGCATCGCGGCGGCCTTCAATACGCCATTGGGCGGCGTCATGTTCGCGATCGAGGAACTGGCGCGCGCGCCGGAGCAGAGGAGCAGCGGCCTGATCATCGCCGCCATCGTGCTGGCCGGCCTGGTCGCCGTCTCCGCGCACGGCAACGGCGCCTACTTCGGCGTGATCCATGCGCCGGCCATCGGTTTCACCCTGCTGTGGCCCGGGCTGCTGCTGGCGGTGCTGGCCGGGCTGGCGGGCGGCTTGTTCTCGCGCCTGCTGATCGTGTCCCTGTCCGGCACCGGCACCGACCGCTTCTCGCGCTTCCGTGCGCGCCGTCCAGTCCTGTTCGCGGCCGGCTGCGGCCTGGCCGTCGCCGTGATCGGGGTGGTGACGGCGGGCGCCGCCTTCGGCTCGGGCTACGGCGCCACGCGCGCCATGGTCGAAGGGTCGCAGACGATGCCGCCGGCCTACGCACTGTTCAAGTTCCTGGCCACCTGGCTGACCACCTGGGCCGGCGTGCCGGCCGGCATTTTCGCGCCCTCGCTGGCGATCGGCGCCGCGCTCGGCAACGACATCGCACTGCTGCTCTACGGGACCCAGGTGCCGGCCCTGATCGCGCTCGGCATGGTCGGTTTCCTGGCGGCCGCGACCCAGGCGCCGCTGACCTCCTTCATCATCGTGATGGAGATGGTCGACGGCCACGCGATGGTGCTCAGCCTGATGGCGTGCGCGCTGGTGTCGTTTGTCGTGGCACGCGCGATCAGCCCGCCACTATACCCGGCGCTGGCCCAGATGCAGCTACGCCGCCTGCCGAAAAAGTACGAGGCGGAGCCCGAACCGGCAAGTAGTAGCCAGCCGTAAATACAGCGCGCCATGCGGCAGTTCTCTGCTAGCATGGGCCATGTCCAACGTAACCGCGCGCCGCGGCCGCATGCGTGCCCGGCTACCGTCCCTCGCGGCAGTCCTGACCTTGCTGGCTGGACTGGGGATCACTGCGTTCCTGTTCATCGACACCCGCAAGACCGAACAGGAACGCGCGCGCGCCGAGTTCGCGCAGCGCGCCGAGACGCGCGCCGCCGCCGTGATCCGCAGCTTCAACGAAACGATCGAATTGGTGCGCGCCGCCAACGCCCTGTTCGTCACGGTCGGCGACGTCAGCGCGGAACAGTTCCGCGCCTTCGTGACGCCGCTGCTGGCCACCCATCCTTCCATCCAGGCCGTGGTATTCGAGCGCCTGGTGCCCGGCGGCGAACGAGCCGCCTATGAAGCCGCGCAGGCGCGCCTGCGGCCCGGCTTCCGCATCCTCGATCGCGACAACGGCAACCTGATACCGGCGGCGCCGCGCAGCCGCTACCTGGTGGTCGAATACATCGAACCGCGCGCCGGCAACGACATCGTGCTGGGCTACGACGGCCTGTCGTCGCCGGAAGAGCGCACGGCCTTCCAGCGCGCCTTCGACAGCGACAGGGCGGCATCCACGCCGATGATCCCGCTGCTGCAGCGCGGCGGCCACATGGGCGCCCTGGTAATCAAGCCGGTGCGGCGCGCAAATGGGGAGCTGGCCGGCAGCACCGTCGTCGTGTTCGATATCGCGACCATGGTCGGCGCCAGCCTGAAGGCATCCAACCTGCTGGGCCGCTCCGGCATGAGGGTCGAACTGTTCGGCACCTACCGCGGCGACCAGCGGCTGGCCTTCCGCCATGACACGCTCGAGCGCAGCGCGCTGCCGGCCTGGCACAACTGGATCGACGGCACCGTGTTCCGCACCGTGCGCCACTTCGACATCGCCGGCCAGCGCTGGGAACTGCGCAGCGCCGGCAGCGCGGTCGAGATGGTGGGCGGCACCGGCTCGCTGCTGGTGCTGGTCCTGGGCCTGCTGTTCAGCCTGGCCACCGCGGCCTACGTCCAGGGCAGGGTGCTGCGCACGCGCCGCATCGAGGACCTGGTGGAACGCCGCACCGCCGACCTGCACGAGGCGCTGCGCGACCTGCGCCTGTACCGACGCGCGATCGATGCCAGCGCGAACGCGGTGATCCTGGCCAGCGCGACCCCGCCCGACTATCCGATCGTCTACGTCAACCCGGCTTTCGAGCGCATGCGCGGCTATCGCGCCGAAGAGGCGATCGGGCGCAGCCTGCTGGAACAGGGCGAGAAGGAGCCCGACCAGGCCGCGGTGGCCGAGCTGCGCGCCGCCCTGCGCGCAAGGCGCGAAGGCCACGCGGCCATGCGCCTGCGCCGCAAGGACCGGCGCGAACTCTTTGCCGAGGTCTATATCGCCCCGGTCAACGACCGGCACGGTAACACCACGCACTTCGTGGTGACCCAGTACGACGTCACCACGGCCAAGCGCTACGAGGCCGAGCTCGAGACCAAGGCGCGCTTCGATACCCTGACCGGCCTGGCGAACCGGACGGCGCTGTATGACCGCATCGAGAACGCGATCAACTTTTCGGCCGGCCAGGCGCCGGTGTGGGTGGTGGCGCTCGACCTCGACCACTTCAAGTTCGTCAACGACACCCTCGGCCACCTGGCCGGCGACCGCCTGCTGAAGGCCGCAGCCGGCCGCATCGCCGGCGCGGTCGAGCGCAGCGACACGGTGGCGCGCACCGGCGGCGACGAGTTCGTGCTGGTGCTGCCCGGGCGCGCCGATGTCGAGGAAGCCGCGGCCACGGTGCGCGCGGTGCTGGCCGCGCTGGCCCATCCGCTGGTGCTGGAAGGGCAGGAACTGGTCCTGACCGGCAGCGCCGGCGTGGCCGCCTTTCCGAGCGACGGCAGCGACGCCGCGGCCCTGGTCCAGCATGCCGAGGTGGCGATGTACCGCGCCAAGGACCTGGGGCGCAATACGGTGCAGTTCTATACGCCGTCGATGAACGCCCGTGCGCGCGAGCGCCTGGCGCTCGAGGTTGCGCTGCGCGGCGCGCTCACGCACAACGAATTCGAGCTGTACTACCAGCCGCAGGTGGACCTGAACACCGGTTCGGTGGTCGGGGTCGAGGCCCTGATCCGCTGGCGCCACCCGAGCATGGGCATGGTGCGGCCCGACCGCTTCATCAACCTGGCCGAGGAGACCGGCCTGATCGTCCCGATCGGCGCCTGGGTGCTGCAGACCGCCTGCCGCCAGAACCGCGACTGGCAGCACGCCGGCTACGGGCCGCTGCGCATCGGCGTGAACCTGTCGGCGCGCCAGTTTGCCGAGCCGGGGCTGGCGCGCCAGATCGCGCGCGTGCTGGAAGACACCGGCATGGCGCCGCACGAGCTGGAAATCGAGATCACCGAGAGCCTGGTGATGGAAGACGTCGAGGGCGCGATCCGCACCATGGCCGAACTGAAGACGATGGGCGTGAAGCTCTCGATCGACGACTTCGGCACCGGCTATTCCAGCCTGTCCTACCTGCGCCGCTTCCCGGTCGACGTGCTCAAGATCGACCGTTCCTTCGTGCACGACATCGCCTGCAACGAGGATGCGGCGGCACTGGTCTCGGCCATCATCGAACTGGCGCGCGGGCTGGGCATGCGCGTCATCGCCGAAGGGGTCGAGACCGAGGCCCAGCTCGACTACCTGCGGCGGCGCGGCTGCGACGAGGTGCAGGGCCACGTGTATGCCCGCGCCGAGCCGGGGCCGGCGGTGGAAGCCATGCTGCGCAACGGCCGCCGCGTCGCCCCGCATACGGTGTCCGCTTGAGCATGAGCGCGCGAGCGCGTGCGCACCGTGATTTTCCACGCGCTCGGCTATACTTGTGTCTCTATTAATATGTGGCGGGCAGGAAAAGATAGTGGATGACCATAACGACGGGGGACAATGGGATGGACGCGAGCGCAGGCTGCTGGGACGGGCCGGCGCGCGGGCGCGGGCGGCGTATGCGCGCGCCCACGGGCAGCTCATGGGCAAGCCGCCGCTGCAGCGCTGGCTGATCGTCGCCGGCGGCGCGGCCCTGCTGGTATTTACGCTGTTCGCCATCTACGTCGCCATCCTGTTCCCGCTGACGCCCGGCATCGAGGACGTCAAGCAGGCGCGCGTGGCGCGGCCGACCGTGGTGGTCTCGAGCGACGGCCGCGTGCTGGCCAGCTTCGAGCAGGGGGTGCAGGAACGCGTGCCGCTGTCGCAGGTATCGAAGCACGTGGTGACGGCGCTGATCTCGACCGAGGACCACCGCTTCTATGAACACCACGGCATCGACTTCACGCGCACCGCCGGCGCCTTCCTGTCCACCCTCAAGGGCGATGCCCAGGGCGGCTCGACCATCACCCAGCAGCTGGCGCGCAACATGTTCCGCGACGAGATCGGCAACGCGCGCAACATCAACCGCAAGCTGAAGGAACTGATCACCGCCTTCAAGATCGAGAACACCTACAGCAAGACCGAGATCCTGGAAGCCTACCTGAACACGGTGCCCTTCCTGTACAACACCTACGGCATCGAGGCCGCCGCCCACACCTATTTCAACAAGACCGCGCTGCAGCTGAACGAGACCGAGGCCGCGACCCTGGTCGGCATGCTCAAGGGCACCGCCTACTACAACCCGGTCACCAATCCGGAGCGCTCGCTGGCGCGCCGCAACGTGGTGCTGGGCCAGATGCTCAAGGCCGGCGCCTTCGACGAGAAGCGCTACCGCCAGCTGGCGCGCCGCCGCCTCGGCGTGCATTTCACGCGCCAGGCGGAAAAGACCGGCAAGGACGACCACTTCACCGCTTACGTGCGGCGCTGGCTGGTCGACTGGGCGGCGAAGAACGACGCCGACCTGCAGCAGGACGGCCTGGTGGTCCAGACCACGCTCGACTACGATTTGCAGCAGACCGCGCTGCGCGCGGTGGAACGCCAGGCCGATGCCCTGCAGGCCATCGCCGACGTCGACTGGGCGCACCCGTGGCAGGTCAACGCCAGCCAGCCGCAGACCTACATCAGCATGCGCGAGAACGTCACCCCCTTCGACTACTACTGGCAGTCGCACGCCGAGCTGCTGAACGCCTTCGTGCGCGAGACGCCGGACTACCGCAAGGCGGTGGAAGAAGGCGGCAAGCCCGAGGCGGTGCTCAAGCGCCTGAAGGCGGACCGCGAATTCATGCGCGTGCTGAAGACCACCAAGTCGCGCCTGGAGGCCGGCTTCGTGGCGATGGATCCGACCAACGGGGAAGTGAAGGCCTGGGTCGGCAGCCGCAACTTCCAGCGCGAGCAGTACGACCACGTCAGCCAGGCCGCGCGCCAGCCCGGCTCCACCTTCAAGCCGATCGTCTACGCCGCCGCGCTGGAAAAGGGCATCACGCCGGACCACCCCTACCTGGACGCGGTCACCAGCATCCGCTTCGCCGACGGCACCGTCTGGCGCCCGACCGACATGAGCGGCACCACCGGCCGCCGGCTCACCATGCGCGACGGCCTGGTGTTCTCGAAGAACACGATCACGGCCCAGGTGATGCAGGACGTGGGCGTGGAACCGATCGTCAAGCTGGCCCAGGGCCTGGGCGTGCGCCAGTCCAAACTCGCGCAGGTGCCATCGATCGCGCTGGGCACCAGCCCGGTCACGCTGCTGGAAATGGTGAGCGCCTATTCGACCATCGCCACCCAGGGCGAGTACCGCCGCCCGGTGTTCGTGCGCCGCATCACGGACCGCGACGGCAAGGTCATCGCCGATTTCGGCACCCAGCAGCCGCAGCGCGTGCTGTCCCAGGCCAGCGCCGTGACGCTGATCGACATGATGCGCGGCGTGATCAACCGCGGCACCGGCACCGCGATCCGCTACAAGTTCGGCATCACCGGCGACGTCGCCGGCAAGACCGGCACCACCCAGAACAACGCCGACGGCTGGTTCATCATGATGCACCCGAACCTGGTCGCCGGCGCCTGGGTCGGCTTCAACGACAACCGCGTGACGATGCGCTCGAACTACTGGGGCCAGGGCGGCCACAGCGCGATCCTGCTGGTCGGCGACTTCTTCAAGGCGGCGCTGGAGTCGGGCAAGGTCAGTCCCGAGGCGCAGTTCCCGGGCTTCCAGAAGGCACCCGTCTACCACCGCGAGGAGGTGCCGGCCGAGGAGGACATGGAAGAGGGCGGCGACATGGAACAGGAAGGCGGGCCGCCGGCCGATGAGCCGGACCCGCAAGGCCCGCCGCCGCCCGAACCGGAGATCATCCAGCTGCCGCCGGGGCAGGGGAACCAGTTGCCGAATGATGCGTGATCTAAAAGCCGTCGTCCCCGCGAAGGCGGGGACCCAAGGTTGCCAGCGTAACGACTGCGCATGCAGAACTTGGAGGGAATAATGCCGGGGGCATTATTCCCGCCTTCGCGGGGATGACGTTCATACGTACATGGCCCGGTTCATACGTACGTGGCCGGGTTCGTACTTACGGTGACCCGGTTCACACCTACGGTGGCTGATTCAAGCGTACGCAAGGCACGAACGATTACAGGATCGGCGTACCACCCGTAACCGCAACCCGCGCCCCCGACACATAACTCGCCTCATCCGAAGCCAGCATCACATACACCGGCGCCAGCTCCTTCGGCTGCCCGGCACGCCCCATCGGCGTCTCCTGCCCGAAGCTCGCCACCTTCTCGGGCGGCATCGTGGAGGGGATCAGCGGCGTCCAGATCGGCCCCGGCGCCACCGAGTTCACGCGGATGCCTTTCTCGGCCAGCAGCTGGGCCAGGCCGGCCGTGAAGTTGGCGATCGCGCCCTTGGTGGTGGCGTAGGCCAGCAGCTGGGGCGTCGGCTTGTCCGAGTTGATGGAGGTGGTGTTGATGATGGCGGCGCCCGGCTGCATGTGCTTCACGGCCGCCTTGCAGATGTAGAACATGGCGTCGATGTTGACCGCGAAGGTGTGGCGCCATTCCTCGTCCGGGATCTCGTCGATCGACTCGTGGCTCATCTGGTAGGCCGCGTTGTTGACCAGGATGTCGATGCGGCCGAATTCCTGCACCGCCTTGTCGACCAGCGCGCGGCAGGTGGCCGGGTCGGCCAGGTCGCCGGGGAACAGCACCGCCTTGCGGCCAGCTTCCGTGACCAGGCGCGCCGTTTCCTGCGCGTCCTCATGCTCGTTCAGGTAGCCGATCAGGACGTCGGCGCCCTCGCGCGCATAGGCGATGGCGACGGCGCGGCCGATGCCGCTGTCGGCGCCGGTGATCACCGCCATCTTGCCCTGCAGGCGGCCGTGGCCGACGTAGCTGGCTTCGCCGTGGTCGGCCTTCGGGGTCAGTTCGGCTTCGGTGCCCGGTGGGGTCTGCTGGGGCGTCTGGTTCTGGTCAGGCATAGTCGACAATCTCCATGTGAATCGTGAGTGCCGATTCTATGCCGGCGCCGCCGGGGAGCGGCGCCACCGTGCCTAGTGGAACGGCCGGACCTGTCCGCCAGGCTTGGCGCCGGCCGCGGCGTCGTTGCTGGCCGGGCCCTGCAGCAGCAGTTCCTGGGCGCGCGGCGCGGTCGAGATGCCCAGTTCGCGCAGCATGCCCATGGTTTCCAGCAGCACCGCCTGCTGGGTCGCCAGGAACAGGCCGTAGTTGGCGTCGGTCAGGTTGTAGACGATGTCGTACTCGATGAAGTCCTGGCTCAGCGTGGTCAGGTTGACGTGGTCGAAATTCACCTTGTCCTTGGCCTTGATGATGGCGCCCAGGCGTTCCGGCACCTGCGCCGCGAGGTCCGGCGCCGTGGCCGGATTGATGCGCAGGGTGTACTGGACGCGGCGCGTCTGCTGGCGCTTGAAGTTGTGCACCACCTTGCGCAGCAGTTCGGCGTTGGCGATCACGATCTGTTCGCCGGACAGGGCGCGCACGCGCGTGGTCTTCAGGCCCACGTGCTCCACCGTGCCCGAGAATTCCGGCACCGAGATCGAGTCGCCGACCTCGAAAGGCTTGTCCACCGCGATCGAGAGCGAGGCGAACAGGTCGCCCAGGATGTTCTGCACCGCCAGGGCCACCGCCACGCCGCCGATGCCCAGGCTGGCGACAAAGGTGGTGACGTTGATGCCCAGGTTGGACAGCATGGCCAGCAGGAAGATGGTCCACACGCTCCATTGCAGGGCCCAGATCATGAGGGTGTGGGCGACCGTCACCTGGTTGTCTTCCAGGCCCTTGCCGTGCACCCGGAAGTAGCGGCGCGCGGTGACCGCGATCGCGCGGTGCAGCCACAGCGCGATCTGGACGCCGAGGGTCAGGAACCACAGGTGGCCGACGCGCGTCTCCCAGGGCGCGGGCAGGTCGAGCACCGAGACGCCGATCAGGATCGAGGTCGCCAGCACGGCGATGTTGCTGGTGTGGCCGAGCGTGTGGCGCAGCACGTCGACGATGGGTTGCTGGGCGCGTTCGCCCGACAGCGCATCCAGGCGCCGGCGCAGCAGCGCGACGGCGCCGTGGATGAGGGCGAAGCTGAGCACCGCCGCGCCGAGGGCGAACAGGGCGTTGGTCCAGCTGACGTCGAGGGATGTGAAATAGCCGCGGATGTCCATTGGGATCCTTTCTTGGAGATGTGCAGCCCCGGCATGGACGGCGGGCCCATGCCGGGCGGGGATCCGCCTGGCGGCGGAGAGCGGGCAACTAAGCGAGCAGGTGCCGCTGGGGGAATCAGTGCTTGTTCAGTTTCTGGCGTACCGCGCTGACGCTGTTGCCGGCCGACTTGACGACACGTTCCAGTTCTTCCTTCGAGATGCCGAGTTCCTTGGTCCAGTACTGGACTTCCCAGGGTTCGGACAGGCTGATGCGGCTGCGGTCCTGCGGACCACGTTTGTGCAGATCGTCGGACATGATGGCCTCCTTTGATTGACGAGTAGTGCCAGCTTGCCAGCGGGTGCGCAACGGTTCCGTTCGGTGCCTCACGTTCAGCTCGCATTCTTCCGGGAACCATTGTTGAATGAAAAAGTTCCCATGCAGCAGTAATACAGCTTGAGCAAGCTCAGCAGAATGGCGGAAAACGGGGCCGTCAAGGGAGCCCGGCAGTAGCATCGACCCGTCATTCATACGATTGGAGACCATCATGAGCCAAGCCCTCCTGACCAGAACCCTGCTTGCGGCCGCCGTCGGCGCCGCGCTGCTGTCCGCCTGCCAATGGCCGGGCCAGCCGCGCGTGGACCAGCTGAACGACTTGCGCGGTCCCACCCGCGACTACACCGTCGAGCTGCGCGAAGGCACCAACATGGCGGCGGCACCATCGCCGGACGGCAAGCGCATCGTGTTTTCGAACCAGGGCGCGCTGTGGGTCATGCCCGCCGGCGGCGGCAAGGCGATCCGCATCACGGACTGGCACCTGGAGCCGACCGCACCGGTCTGGTCGCCGGACGGCAGCCGCATCGCCTTCCAGAACTACGCGGCTGAGGGCAACTACCATATCTGGACGATTTCCCCGGACGGCGCCAACGCCACGGAGCTCACCAGCGGCCCGAACGACGACCGCGAACCGGCCTGGCTGCCCGACGGCAGCGGCCTGGTGTTTTCCTCGGACCGCAGCAACGACGGCCAGTACAAGATCTGGCGCGTGGCGGCGAGCGGCGGCCTGGCCCAGGCCGTGACCACGGGACCCGGCATGGAGAGCAACCCGGTGGTATCCCCGGACGGCAGCCGGGTGGCCTACGTCGACGGTGCCAATGTCGTCACCGCACGGCTGGCAGGTGGTGCGCCCGCCATCGTGGCGCCCGGCACGGCACCGGCCTGGACCCCGGACGGCGCCGGCCTGGCCTACCAGAACGCGGCGCGCCAGCTGGTGCTGAAGGGCGCCCGGGTGACCGTCGACGAAGACCTGTTTCCGTTCCCGGTCCGGTATCTTCCCGACGGGCGCTTCCTGTACACGGCCGACGGCCGCATCCGCGTGCGCGACGCGGCCGGCGGCAACCGGACGGACATCGGGTTTCGCGCCGAGCTGAAGCTGCGCCGGCCCGACTTCAGCCGCCGCAAGGACCGCCATTTCAACGATTTCGGCCCGCGCGAAGTGAAGGGCATCAGCGCGCCGGCGCTGTCGCCGGACGGCCAGAGCATCGCCTTCGTGGCGCTGAACGACGTCTGGGTGATGCGCATCGGCGAAGCGCCGCGGCGCCTGACCGACGACCTCGACCGCGACATCAGCCCGCAGTGGACGGCGGACGGGCGCGCCGTCTATTTCTCGAGCGAGCGGGGGAACGCCGGCCAGCTGGCGGTCGACCAGGTCGACGTCGCCAGCGGCGCGCGCACGCGCCTGGCGGCGATTCCCGGCCGCTCGATGGCCAACCCCAAACTCTCCCCCGACGGCGGCCGCATCGCCTACACCACGCTGGCCGGGCAGCTGGAAATCTGGAACCGCGCGACGGGGTCCTTCGAGGTCGTCGTCACGGCGGTCGGCAGCCAGGTCAGCACGCCGCAATGGACGCCGGACGGGCGGCGCATCCTGGTGGTCGACAACGACCGCATCAACAACCGCTACCGCGAGGGTTACAACAAGCTGCGCGTGATCGACCTCGCCACGCGCCAGGCGACCTTTTATCCGGTGGCCGCCGCGCCGCGCCAGATCAGCGAGCGCGACGAGGGCGCGGCCGTGCTGTCGCCGGACGGTACGCAAGTCGCCTTCATCATGGATTCGCTGCTGCACCTGATTCCCGTGAATCCGGACGGCTCGCCGAGTGGGCCGGCGCGCGCCATCTCGACGGAGCCGGCCGACCTGCCGGCCTGGGGCGACTCGCGCACCCTCCTGTACAAGTCGGCGGAGCGCATCCGCACCGTGCGCCTGGACGCCAGCGGCAACGCCGGCGCACCGGACGACGTGCCGGTGCGCCTGCAATGGCGCCAGCAGGCACCGGCCGGCTCGACCCTGATCCATGCCGGCGCGCTGTGGGACGGCGTCAGCCCGACCCTGCGCCAGGACGTCGACATTTTGGTGAACGGCAACCGCATCGCCTGGATCCGCCCGCACCGCGCCGGTTCCGAAGCCCAGGCCGAGCGCTTCGTCGACGCTTCCAGCCTGACCGTCATGCCGGGCCTGATCGAGACCCACATCCACCCGCTGACGCTGTACCAGGGCGGCCAGGTCGGGCAGTGGCTGCCGCTGATGCTGTCGTATGGCGTGACCACCGGCCAGTCGGTCGGCGGGCCGCTGCACCAGTCGATCGAGCTGCGCGAATCGCTGGAAGCGGGCCGGCTGGTGGGGCCGCGCCTGTTCGTCTCGCCGCCGCTGTGGGAAGGCAACCGCCTGTTCTACCACTTCGCGCGCACGCTGCGCACCCCGGCGGTGGCCGACATCGAGATCGCCAAGGCCAAGCAGATGGACGTCGACTTCATGAAGTCCTATGTGCGCGCGCCGATCCCGGTCATGAGCCGCATCGCCCAGGGCGCGCTCGACCTGGGCGTGCCGAGCGGCACCCACCCGATCAGCCCGGGCGTCCAGACCGGCATCGCCGGCACCACCCACCTGTCGGCGACCCAGCGCATGGGCTACAGCTGGTCGAAGTCCTTCGTGCGCGCCATCACCTACCAGGATGCCTACGACATCTACGGCAAGGGCGGCTTCCACCTGATCGACACCCTGTTCTCGGCGTCCGCGCTGGCCGGGCTGGATCCGGGCATCGCCACCGACCCGCGCTTCGTGCTGGTGCCGCCGAACTTCGTCGCCGGGCTGCGCGACGCCGCGCCGCCGACGCCGGCGCAGCTGGCCGGCATCGTCAACGACGCCACCCAGCAGGCCAAGGTGGTGGCGGCCGGCGGGCTGGTCGCCAACGGGACGGACTCGCCGCTGGTGGTACCCGGCATCCAGCTGCACTTCAACCTGCGCGCGGCGGGCATGGTGCTCGGTAATTACACGGCGCTGCAGACCGTGACCATCAACGCCGCGAAGATGGCGCTGGTCGAGCGCGACCTCGGCTCGGTCGAGCCGGGCAAGCTGGCCGACCTGATCGCGGTGCGCGGCAATCCGCTGGCGGACCTGCGCGCGGCGGCGGCGGTCGAGGTGGTGATGAAGAACGGCCGGGCCTATACCCAGGGCGAGATCCTGGCGCCCTTCAGCACGCCGGCGGCGCTGGCGGCAAGGCGCCACAACCTGGCGGCCTACCTGGCGCGCTGCAAGGCGGTGCCGGGCGAGTGCGCGCAGGACCACGGCCACGCGGACTGACCGGGGAACGAGGGAGGGTAGCGGGGCGGGCGGTGCCGGAAGGCGTCGATTTGCGGTACCCTATTGTCATTGGGACCACAAGGAGACAACGATGAGCAAACCCTACGACACCGCCCAACCCGAACGCGGCGCGATCGACGCCACGTCCGGCATCCTGGCGCTGGACTTCGGCACCAACTGGTGCGGTTATTGCAACGCCGCCGAACGCTATATCGCGGAAGCCGTGGCCGCGGCGCCCGACGCCAGGCACATCAAGGTCGAGGACGGCCCCGGACGCCCGCTGGGCCGGTCCTTCCGCATCAAGTTGTGGCCGACCGTGGTGGTATTGAAGGATGGCCGGGAAGTCGCCCGCGTCACGCGCCCGGCCGACAGCCAGGAACTCGCCGACGCGCTGCGCCAGGCGGGTGCCGCATGAGCGTGAGCAAGACCGCGAGCGCAGCCTCCGCCCCGGTGGCGCGCAACCGGCCGGCGACCGTCCTGTTCGCCAGCCTGATCGGCACCACCATCGAATTCTTCGACTTCTACATCTACGCCACCGCCGCCGTGCTGGTGTTCCCCAGGCTGTTCTTCCCGGCCGGGGACGCCGCCGCGGCGACGCTGCAATCGCTGGCGACCTTCGCCATCGCCTTTTTCGCGCGGCCGGTCGGCTCGGCCGTGTTCGGCCACTTCGGCGACCGCATCGGCAGGAAGGCCACGCTGGTGGCGGCGCTCTTGACCATGGGCGTGTCCACCGTCCTGATCGGCCTGCTGCCGACCTATGCCAGCATCGGCACACTGGCGCCGCTGCTGCTGGCGCTGTGCCGCTTCGGCCAGGGCCTGGGCCTGGGCGGCGAGTGGGGCGGGGCGGTGCTGCTGGCCACCGAGAACGCGCCGCCCGGCAAGCGCGCCTGGTACGGCATGTTCCCGCAGTTGGGCGCGCCGATCGGCTTCTTCCTGTCCGGCGGCATCTTCCTGCTGCTCTCGGAGTTCATGACCGACGCCGATTTCTTCCGCTACGGCTGGCGCATCCCCTTCCTGTCGAGCGCGCTGCTGGTGCTGGTCGGCCTGTACGTGCGCCTGAAAATCACCGAGACGCCGGACTTCCAGAAGGTCCTGGACCGCAAGGAGCGGGTACGCCTGCCGGTGGTGACCGTACTGCGTGGCCATCCGCGCGCGCTGGTGCTGGGCACGCTGGCGGCGATGGCGACCTTCGTCATCTTCTACCTGATGACCGTGTTCACGCTGAGCTGGGGCACCAGCGCGCTGGGCTACTCGCGCCAGCAGTTCCTGGTGCTGCAGCTGTTCGCGATCGTGTTCTTCGGCCTGACCATCCCGATCGCCGCCGTTTTGGCCGACCGCCACGGGCGGCGCACGGCGATGATCCTGGTCTCGATCGCGATCGCCGTGTTCGGCCTGGCTTTCGGCACGCTGTTCGGCAGCGGCAAACTCACCACCGTGGTGCTGTTCATGGTGATCGGCCAGTGCCTGATCGGCATGACCTATGGCCCGCTGGGCACGCTGCTGTCGGAGATGTTCCCGGCCGAGGTGCGCTACACGGGCGCTTCGCTGACCTTCAACCTGGCCGGCATCCTGGGCGCCTCGCTGGCGCCGTATATCGCCACCTGGCTGGCCACCCACCGCGGCCTGGCCTGGGTCGGCTGGTACCTGAGCGCGGCGGCCGTGCTCAGCCTGGCGGCGCTGCTGCTGGTCCGGAGCGAACCGAAACCGGCGTCCTGATCTTTTCGACGAAAGGGGTATGTCATGGCATTGATTGGCGGCTGCGCCTGCGGCGCGGTGCGGTACGAAGCAAGCGGCAAACCCTTTCACCGGACCCTGTGCCACTGCGCCGATTGCCGGCGCGCGGCCGGGGCGCCGGCCGTGGCCTGGTTCAGCGTCAGGGCGGATGCCTTGACATGGACCGCCGGCACGCCAGCGGTGCGCCGTTCCAGTGCGCCGGTGCAGCGGCTGTTCTGCGGCCGTTGCGGCACCCAGCTGGCCTACCGCAACGATGGCTGGCCGGACGAGGTCGACGTGACGACCTGCAGCCTGGACGACCCGGACAGCGTGTTACTTGAAGACCACACTTTTGCATCGGAACGCTTGCATTGGATGCAATTCGCGGATGACTTGCCGCAGTACCCGCATTCGCGCGCGCAAGGGCCTGGCGACTGAGGCTGGACAACAACAAACGAGCTCAGCCGTGCGCGGGTGTTCATGTAAAAAAGTTACCATCCGGACTCTCAAACCTTTCGGAGATGTTCCATGATGAAAACTGCCCTGCGTTTCGCCGCTGTCTCGGTCCTGATGTCCGCCGCCCTGTCCGCCCATGCGGGCTCGGGCAAGAAGGAGGGCTATCAGAACTTCGAGCTGTCCGGCACTTTGCAGGAACTGGTCGGTCCGTCCTTGCGTTGCCCGTCCAAGTTCGGCGGCACCATCATGGGCTACGGCAGCAGCGACCTGCTGGGCAAGGTCGGCTTCCTGTCGAGCGATTGCATCACCCCGAACGGCAGCGCGTTCACCTTCAGTGACGGCAAGTTCATGATCACGACGATGACCGGCGAACTGCTGTTCGCCTCCTACGGCGGCCAGTTCGTGCCGACCGGCGAAGGCACCAAGTTCGTGTTCAGCAACGCCGCCTTCACCATCACCGGCGGCACCGGCCGCTACTTCAAGGCGACCGGCAGCGGCACGCTGAACGGCGGCGAGGACATGGCGAACGGGCAGGGGACCATCAAGCTGAGTGGGCGTATCCTGCTGAAATAATCGGCAGCTTACGCAAACGTAGGCAGCCTAAACGTCGCCCCTGCGCAGGCAGGGGCCCAAGTTCGTTGCAATTCGCAATACTTGGGCCCCTGCCTTCGCAGGGGCGACGCTCATGTATTAGTGAAGTACTGTCAGAACGAATACACCAGCGTCAACGACGTCTGCGTATCCGTATTCTTCTTCTCATCCGGCACGTTCGTGTCATTGCGCGCACTGAACGCCGCCTTCATCTGCATCGTGCCGTTGATCTTGGTGCTGAGCGAGGTCTCGGCCACCGAGTGCATGTTCGAGGTGCCGCGCTCCACGCTGACGGTCTGGCTGAACGCCGCCGACGGGCTCACCCGCCAGCGCAGCTGGGCCGCGCCGCGTACCGTCATGCCGGACTCGACGCCGCCTTCGGACGTCACGCCATGGAACACGCCCGGACCGACCTCGACGTCGATGGTGCGGTCTTCGCGCCGTAGCATCTGGGTACCGTAACCGACCGACAGGCTCGAATAACGCGTGTAGGCGCCGAACTTGTCGGACACGTGGGAACCGAGCAGGAAGGCGCGGTGCCCGTCTTCCAGCAACTTGAAGGCCGCCTTGGCCGACATCGAATAGCGCTGCGCCGAGCGCGTGCGCGAACGGGTGCCGTCCTCGTTGTCGACCTCGTCTTCCTTGAAGAAGCCGCTGAAGATGTACTCGTTGCTCCAGTTGCTCATCTCGTGGCGGGCGTCGACCTTGCCCGTAACCGAGGTGCCGCTGGTGTTGCCGCTGGTCGTAATGGCGCCCAGTTCGGCCGAGGTGTACCAGTTGCTGCCTTCGGGGATGACTTTGGTGGGCGCCTTGGTGAAATAGTCGGACGCGGGCGCGTTGTCGGCAAGGTCGTCGGCAGCGGCGCTGCCCGAGGCGCAGGCGAGGGCCAGCGCGAAAAGCGGAAGAGATTTCATAGGCATCTATTACGGCTGCCGTCGGTCGCGCGGCGTCCTGCCATGCGTTGGAACAGCCTGTCGTTCATGGATGGCCCGCCGGACTCGGCGTTGGCGGCGGAGGCGACATTGTAGCCCAAAGTGCGACAAAACATTTTTTCACTACACATTTTTACACACAAAGTTTCCAGGCAAGCTAACCGAATTGTTAACTGGTGATTCATTATGTTTGCAATGTCGCCCGACAGGTGAAAGAATGCGCCCGGTTCGCCATACCGGCGTGAATGTTTGTAAGCAGCAAGAAGGAAGTACATTGATCAGGCTAGTCATCGCCGACGATCACGAATTGATCCGCGAGGGGGTCAAGAAGATCGTACGGCACTGCGCCGACCTCAAAGTCGTCGGCGAAGCCGCAGACCTGAAGCAAGCCCTCGCGTTGATTTCGCAGGTGCGGCCCGATGTGGTCGTACTCGACATCAGCCTGCCCGACTATGACGGGCTGGACGGGCTTGCCGAGCTGCGGCGCCATTTTCCCGCCCAGCGCGTGGTCATGCTCAGCATGCACCCGGAGGAGCGCTATGCTCTTGCGGCCCTGCGCGCCGGCGCGCTCGGCTACGTGTCCAAGGCCCACGCCAGCACCGAGCTGCTGGAAGCGGTGCGCCGCGCCGGGCAGGGCGGCGCCTACCTCGGTCCACGCGTCAGCGAACTGCTGGCGCGCGAAGCCGCCTGCCCCTCGCCGCGGCCCGCCCACCACAGCCTGACCGCGCGCGAAGGCGAGATCGTGGCGCTGATCGGCGCCGGCCTCCAGATCAAGCAGGTGGCGGCCGAACTGGGCATCAGTATCAGCTCGGTCAACACCTACCGCAGCCGCATCTTCCGCAAAATGGGCCTGTCCTCCAACGCGGCCCTGATCCGCTACGCGCTGCAACACGGCCTCGCCGGATAGATTTGCCAGTTCATGGTTGCTGATATGTAACAATGTGACGCCCGCGCTGTCATTAAATTTACGACAGCGCCGATCCCCTGGGCGACATACGGAACGCGATCCCGCCTTTCGTTCCCGAGGACAACTATCCGATATTGTCACACGCTTGACGACAAGAGCTCACAAGCGTAAATACTCGTGTCAGGCGGTGTCAACATTCTAGCAAATGTTATGACCCAGCCAATTTAGCTATCATCGATGCAAGTTTCATGGCCGGAGTGCGCACGCCGGCCGGGGATACATCCATGGCTGATCAATGACAATAATGCACGAGAGAGCACAGGATAGGACGGTCGAGATCCTGGTAGTGGAAGACAGCCCGACCCAGGCCCAGCATCTGGTGCGCCTGCTGGGGACTGAAGCCGGATGGCGGGTGCGCGTCGCCGCCGACGGCCAGGCCGCGCTGGACGCGGTGCGCCGGCGCCGTCCTGACCTGGTCGTCAGCGACATCGCCATGCCCGGCATGGACGGTTTCACGCTGTGCCGCACCCTGAAGGACGATCCGGACTGCGCCACCATCCCGGTGGTGCTGCTCACGCGCCTGAATACGCTGCAGGACATCGTGCGCGGCCTCGACGCCGGCGCCGACGGCTTCGTGCCCAAGCCCTTCGATGCCGACGAGCTGCGCGCCCGCCTGCGGCGCCTGCTGGCCCACGGCGCGGCGGGCGGCCTGGAACTGATGGCGGCCGAACGGCGCCAGATCCACGCGCTGCTGCTGGCGACCCACGAAGAAACGCTGCGCACGAATGCCATGCTGGCCGAGCAGCAGGCCGGGCTGCAGCGCTCGGTGCGCTCGCTGGCCGTGCTGGGCGCGATCGCCGGTGCCCTGAACGAGGCGGCGACCGAGCAGGGCGTGGCCCAGGCCACCCTCGACCACCTGGCGCAGCTGCCCGGCTTCAAGGGCGTGGGCGTGAGCATCTTCGGCGAAGACAGCACCCCCCGCCTGCTGGCCGGCCGCGGGCTGGATGCCGAGGACGTGATGCCCGGCGCCTGCCTCGGCACCCGCCACCTCTGCCTGCCGCTGGGTTCGAGCGGCCCGGCCGGCGGCGCGCCGGTCGGCATGCTGCACCTGCTGCCGGACGCGCGACTCGGCTTCGAGGAACGCGAGCTGCTCGACAGCGTGGCCAAGCTGGTGGCGCCGGCGCTCGAGCGCGCCCGCCTGTACGCGCGCATGGAGGCGCTGGTGGTCGAGCGCACCGAAGCGCTGCGCTCCGAGCGCAATCGTTTGTCGGCCGTGGTCGAAACCGCGGGCGCGCTGGTGCTGCTGGCCGATCCGCGCGGCCGCATCGTCCTGTTCAACCGCGCCTGCGAGGAAACCTTCGGCTGGCGCGCCGACGAGGTCGTGGGCCAGCCGTGCTGGGAAGTGGTGCGCGGCGCCGACGACGAGACGGCGCTCAAGGGCATGTTCGAGGATGCCGCCGAGGATGGCGCCAGGGATGCTTCCACCCGGCCCCTGCCGGCGCGCACCCAGGGCGACTGGCTGACCCGCGACGGCGGCCTGCGCACCATCATCTGGACCCATACGCGGCTGGAGCGGGCCGACGGCAGCGTCGAGTACGTGCTCGGCACCGGCATCGACGCCACCGAACTGCGCGGCGCCGAGGAGCGCCTGCGCTACGTCAGCCACTTCGACACCCTGACCGGCCTGCCGAACCGCCTGCTGCTGCGCGACCGCCTGCGCCAGATGCGGGCCCAGGCCGCGGCTTCCAGCGAGGTGCTCGGCTTCATGCTGCTGCGCTTTTCGCGCATGCCGCTGATCCGCGAGACGCTCGGCCCGCAGGCCGACCAGGGCCTGGTGCTGCAGGCCGGGCAGCGGCTGCGCGAGATCGGCGGCGACGACGCCGTCGCGCGCTTTTCCGACGGCAGCTTCGCCTTGCTGGCGATGCGTCCCGACAGCGAGGCGCTGGCCGCCGCCGCGCGGCGCCTGCTGGCCGCGCTGGGGGCGCCCTATGTGTACGGCACCGAGGAACTGCACCTCGATCCCTGCGTGGGCATCGCCGTGTACCCGACCGACGGCGAAGACTACGAAGCCCTGGTCAGGAGCGCCGAAGCCGCGCTGCGCCAGGCCGCCGACGGGGTGGTGCAGCGCTACGCCTTTTATCGCCCGGAACTGAACCGCGGCGCCAACGACCGCTTCAAGATGGAAACCGCCCTGCGGCGCGCGGTCGACCGCAACGAACTGGTGCTGCACTACCAGCCCCAGGTCGACCTGGCAACCGGTGCCATCGTCGGCGCCGAGGCGCTGCTGCGCTGGAACCATCCGGAGCGCGGCATGGTCCCGCCGTCCGCCTTCATCACGCTGGCCGAGGAGAGCGGCCTGATCCTGCCGATCGGCACCTGCGCCCTGATGACGGCCTGCGCCCAGCTGCGCTACTGGCAGGAAGCCGGGCTGCCGGTGGTGCCGGTCTCGGTCAATTTGTCGGTGCACCAGTTCTCGGACCAGATCGTCGGCACCGTCAAGTTCATCCTCGATGCCTACGGCGTCGATCCGTCGCTGCTGGAACTGGAGCTGACCGAGAGCGCCTCGATGGCGGACGCGGGAAAAAGCTACGAATTGCTGGCCCAGCTGAAAGCGATGGGCATCCGCCTGGCGATCGACGATTTCGGCACCGGCTATTCCAACCTCAACTACCTGAAACGCTTCCCGGTCGACAAGCTCAAGCTCGACAAGTCCTTCGTCGACGACATCCTCGACGACGCCGACGACCTCGCCATTTCGCGCGCCGTCATCGCAATGGCCCACGGCCTGCGCCTGACCGTGGTGGCGGAGGGCGTCGAGACCGCCGGCCAGCTCGCCGCGTTGGCCGAGCTCGGATGCGACCTGATCCAGGGCTATTACTACAGCCGGCCGGTGCCGCCCGAAGAATTCGCCAGGATGCTGGTCGAGGGCTGCAAGCCGGGCGGGTGAGCGCGGCGTCTGCCGCTTAGGTGCCGCTTAGGTGCGGATTACGTGCCGATATACACGATCTTGAAGGTGAACAGCGCCGCAATCACCCAGATCACCGGCTTGACTTCCCGGGCCCGCCCGGTGGTCAGCTTCAGCGCCGCATAGGTGATGAAACCGAAGGCGATGCCCTCGGCAATCGAATAGGTGAAGGGGATCACCAGCGCGGTGATCGCCGCCGGAATCGCCTCGGTGGTGTCGTTCCACTCGATATCGCCCAGGTCGCGCAGCATCAGGCAGGCCACGAAGAGGAGGGCGGGTGCGGTGGCGTAGGCCGGCACCACGCCGGCCAGCGGCGCGATGAACAGGCAGGCCAGGAACAGCGCCGCCACAGTCAGCGCGGTCAGGCCGGTGCGGCCGCCCGCCTGCACGCCGGCGGCGCTTTCGACATAGGCGGTGGTGCTCGAGGTGCCCAGCGCGGCGCCGGCGACGATGGCGGCGCTGTCGGCCAGCAGGGCCTTGTTCAGGCGCTCCATCTTGCCTTCGACCAGCAGCCCGGCGCGGCTGGCCACGCCCATCAGGGTGCCGGTGGCGTCGAACAGTTCGACCAGGAAGAACACCAGCACCACGTTCAGGATCCCGACCGCCAGCGCGCCCGGCACGTCCAGCTGCAGCGCGGTCGGCGCGATCGAGGGCGGGGCGGACACGACGCCGTGGAAGGTGTTCCCGCCGAAGAAGAAGCTGAGCACCGTCACCGCCACGATGCCGATCAGGATCGCGCCGCGCACGCGCAGGCGGTCCAGGGTCACGATCAGCAGGAAGCCAATCATTGCCAGCACCGCGCCCGGCTGGTGCAGGTCGCCGGTCTTGACCAGGGTCGGTGCATTCGCGACCACGATGCCGGCGTTCTTCAGCGCGATCAGGGCCAGGAACATGCCCAGGCCGACCGTGATCGCCACCCGCAGCGAACGCGGGATGCCGTTCACGATCATGGCGCGCAGGCCGAACAGGGAAGCCAGGATGAACAGGCAGCCGGACAGGAACACGGCGCCGAGCGCGGCCTGCCAGGGCACCTTCATGCCCAGCACGACGGCGTAGGCGAAGTAGGCGTTCAGGCCCATGCCGGGGGCCATCGCGATCGGGTAGTTGGCGTACAGGCCCATCACCGCGGTGCCCAGCGCCGCCACCAGGCACGTCGCCACGAACACCGCTTCCTTCGGCATGCCGGCGTCGCCCAGGATCGAGGGATTCACGAAGATGATATAGGCCATCGTCAGGAAGGTGGTCAGGCCGGCGAGCATTTCGGTGCGGACGTCGGTGCCGCTCTGTTTTAACTGGAAAAGGCGTTCAAGCATGGGACTCGGGGCTCCGGTATCCGCGGTGTTGTATCGCCGCGTCTTTATGAGGATGGCCGAAGCATAACATCGTGGCCGGATTCGCCCCAATCTTATCCAGGCTGACAAGATTTCGACCCTGTTTCGTTGGCGATCGGACACTCATCGAAAATTTTTATTTCTAGTTAGAACAAATTTCTAATTGGTTGGGCCAAAATGCGTTCAGCCCAAGGATGAGCAGTACAATTCTGTTGTTTGGTCTGACCAATTTCGCAAAATACTTACCCAAAGAGAAGGAAAGATCTTGCTTGGGTAATATATTAGGCATACCATTCTGATATATCAGAAGCGCCTACCCGGTGCCCTGCAACCCAGCGCAAGGAGTAATACGCAATGACCGCATTCATGGACAAGGATTTCCTCCTCAATACCGATGTTGCCCGCAAGCTGTACCACGAAGTGGCGGCCGACCTGCCGGTGATCGACTACCACTCGCACCTGCAGCAGGGAGAAATCGCCGAGCGCAAGAAGTTCCGCAACATCGCCGAACTGTGGCTGGGCGGCGACCACTACAAATGGCGCCTGATGCGCACCGCCGGCGTGCCGGAAGAGTACTGCACCGGCAACCGCACCGATAAGGAAAAGTTCGACGCGTTCTGCCGCGTGCTGCCGCTGGCGATCGGCAACCCGATCTACCACTGGAGCCACCTGGAACTGCGCCGCATCTTCGGCATCGACCTGATCATCAACGAGAAGAACGCCGACGCGATCTGGGAACAGGCCAACGCCAAGCTGGCGGAGATGGACACCTGGGCCTTCCTGGAGCAGGCCAAGGTCGAAATCGCCTGCACCACCGACGATCCCGCCGACGACCTGCTGCAGCACGCCGAGATCGCCAATTCCGCACTGAAGACCCGGGTTCTGCCGGCCTACCGTCCGGACAACGCCATGCGCATCGCCAAGGAAGGCTTCGTCGACTACGTGGCGCGCCTGTCGGACGTCTCGGGCGTCAAGATCGATTCCTTCGCCTCGATGATGGCGGCGCTGGCCAACCGCGTGGAATTCTTCCACGCCAAAGGCGGCCGCATCTCGGACCACGCGATCGACATCCCGCTGCCGACCGTGGCCGCCACCGGCGAACAGCTGGAAGCCATCTTCGCCCGCCGCATGGCCGGCGAGACGCCGTCGGACCTGGAACAGGCGCAATACCTGCGCGGCCTGCTGGAAAGCATCGGCACCGTGTACGCGAAATTCGGCTGGACCATGTGCTTCCACATCGGCGCCATGCGCTCGAACAACCTGCGCATGCTGCAGACCCTGGGCCCGGACACCGGCTTCGACTCGATCTCGGACATGACCACCTCGAACGGCCTGGTGGCATTGCTGTCCGCACTGGACGCCAACGACCAGCTGCCGAAGACCATGCTGTTCAACCTGAACCCGGCCATGAACGAAGTGCTGTCGACCATGGTCGGCAACTTCCAGGACGGCAGCGTCGCCGGCAAGGTGCAGTTCGGCCCGGCCTGGTGGTTCAACGACCACAAGCTGGGCAACCTGGCGCAGATCCTGGCCTTCGGTAACCACTCGGTGCTGGGCGTCTTCGTCGGCATGGTGACCGACTCGCGCAGCTTCGCCTCCTACCCGCGCCACGACTACTTCCGCCGCCTGGTGTGCCGCCAGTTCGGCGAGTGGGTCGAAGCCGGCGAGTACCCGAACGACTTCGACGCGCTGTCGACCATCGTGCGCGGCATCTGCTACGAAAACGCGAAAAAATACTTCCAACTGTAATCGGTTGCGGAAGAAGAAAGAGAAAAAGGGCGCACCTTCATGCAAAAAGTAATCTGCATTCACCCGGACGACAGCATGCTGGTCGCCCTGACCGACCTGAACCCGGGCGACGTCGTCACGTGGAACGACGAGAACATCCTGGTGTCCACGCCGGTAAAGACCAAACACAAGCTGGCCCGCCGCGCCTTCGCGGAAGGCGAGCTGCTGACCATGTACGGCGTCACCGTCGGCAAGGCCACCCAGCCGATCAAGAAGGGCGAGGCGGTCACCACCGAGAACCTGGCGCACCATGCGGCCGAAGTCGAAATCGGTGAGAGCAAGCCCTACACCTGGACCCCGCCGGACGTGGCCGACCTGACCGGCGCCACCTTCGACGGCGTGGTGCGCGCGGACGGCCGCGTCGGCACCGCCAACTACTGGCTGATCTTCCCGCTGGTGTTCTGCGAGAACCGCAACGTCGAGCACCTGCGCAACGCCCTCGAGCGTCCGCTCGGCTATGCCAAGGACGACCTGGCCTCCTTGACCTTCCAGTTGCTGGGCGAGGACATGGAAGCGCCGAAACCCGTGGTGCGTCCCTTCCCGAACCTGGACGGCGTGCGCGTGATCACCCACAACGGCGGCTGCGGCGGTACCCGCAACGATGCGCGCTCGCTGTGCCGCGTGCTGGCGTCGTATGCCGACCACCCGAACGTGGCCGGCATCACCGTGTTCTCGCTGGGCTGCCAGAACGCCCAGATCAACATGTTCAAGGAAGCTTTAGCCAAGCAGAATCCCAACTTCGACAAGCCGGTCCTGATCTATGAACAGCAGCAGTGGGACAGCGAAGAGAAGATGATGAAGGCGGTGCTGCAGGACACCCTGTCGCACCTGAAGGAAGCGAACAAGGTGACCCGCCAGCCGGTGCCGCTGTCGCACCTCAAAATCGGCGTGAAATGCGGCGGCTCCGACGGCTTCTCGGGCATCTCGGCCAACCCGGCCATGGGCTATGTGTCGGACATGGTGGTCGCCGTCGGCGGCTCCTCGATCCTGGCCGAGTTCCCGGAACTGTGCGGCGTCGAAGCCAACCTGATCGAGCGCTGCGTGGAAGACGACGACAAGCGCCGCTTCCTGGGCATGATGCGCGACTTCGAGCAGCGCGCGCTGGC
>Ga0265798_10002212_pt1 | contig 28917 bp, 30 predicted proteins | sample P3T30metagenome_FD_192430 | JGI IMG/M metagenome (GOLD analysis project Ga0265798, IMG submission 192430) | Plant litter microbial communities from East Loma Ridge, Irvine, California - P3 T30 | ecosystem: Environmental > Terrestrial > Plant litter > Unclassified | place: USA: California...
GAATGCCGCAGACCTGAAACCCGCCGGCACGAATTCAATGTCCACGATAGCAGACAACATTTCGCAAGTGAGTGCCCGAATCGCAGCCGCTGTCCGACAGGCGCAACGCGAGCCCGGCCAAGTCGGCCTGCTCGCGGTCAGCAAGACCAAGCCTGCCGCCGCCATGCGCGAGGCATTCGCCGCCGGCATCCGTGACTTCGGCGAAAACTATCTGCAGGAAGCCCTGGGCAAACAGCTGGAACTCGCCGACCTGCCCTTGATCTGGCACTTCATCGGCCCCATTCAGTCGAACAAGACGCGCGCAATCGCCGAACACTTCGACTGGGTACATTCCGTGGACCGCCTCAAGATCGCCCAACGGCTCAGCGAACAACGCCCGGCCCCGCTTGGCCCCCTGAACATCTGCATCCAGGTCAATGTCAGCGGCGAGGCCAGCAAGTCCGGCTGCGATCCCGACGACGTAGCCACCCTGGCCAGCGCCATCGCCGCGCTGCCCAACCTGCGCCTGCGTGGCCTCATGGCCATACCGGAGCCCACCGATGACATCGCTCTGCAGAACGCTGCCTTTGCCCGCGTGCGTGCGCTGCAGCACGATCTGCCAATGCCGCTGGACACCTTGTCCATGGGCATGAGCCACGATCTGGAGGCAGCCATCGCCCAGGGCGCCACGTGGGTGCGCATCGGCACGGCGCTGTTCGGCGCGCGCAACTTCGGCCAAGACACCTCCCCGGCGCACACCGCTGTGGCCTCCTCACCTTTGAGCAAGGATCCTTCATGAGCAACACTCGTATTGCCTTCATCGGCGCCGGCAACATGGCCGCCAGCCTGATCGGCGGCCTGCGCGCGCAGGGTGTCGAAGCCAGCCACATCCGCGCCAGCGACCGCGGCGCCGAACAGCGTGACAAGGTAGCGGCCGAACATGGCATCGAGGTGTTCGCCGACAACGCCGAGGCCATCGAGGGGGTCGACGTGGTGGTGCTGGCCGTGAAGCCGCAAGGCATGAAGGACGTGTGCCAATCGCTGGCACCGAGCCTGGCACCCGGTCAGTTGGTGGTCTCGATCGCCGCGGGCATCAACTGCGCGAGCCTGCAGGCGTGGCTCGGCGAGCAACAGCCGATCGTGCGCTGCATGCCCAACACCCCCGCGCTTTTGCGCCAGGGCACCAGCGGCCTGTACGCCACCGCCGACGTCAATGCCGAACAACGCCAGCAGGCCGAAGACTTGCTGGGCGCGGTCGGCCTGGCCCTTTGGCTGGATGAAGAACAGCAGCTGGATGCGGTCACCGCCGTGTCCGGCAGCGGCCCGGCCTACTTCTTTCTGTTGATAGAAGCCATGACCGCCGCCGGGGAAAAACTCGGACTGCCGCACGAGACGGCTGCCCGGCTGACCCTGCAGACCGCCCTCGGCGCCGCGCACATGGCCGTGGCCAGCGACGTCGACGCTGCCGAACTGCGTCGTCGCGTCACCTCACCCGCCGGTACCACCGAAGCGGCCATCAAGTCATTCCAGTCCGAAGGGTTCGAAACCCTGGTGCAGAACGCCCTGAACGCCGCCGCTCGGCGTTCGGCCGAGCTGGCCGAACAGCTGGGTCAATAACCAGGTCATCAAGGAGCTTTCATGTACGGTCTCAATACCGCGGCGATCTATGTCGTGCAAACCCTGGGCAGCCTGTATCTGTTGATCATGCTGCTGCGCTTCGTGCTGCAGCTGGTGCGTGCCGACTTCTACAATCCGCTGTGCCAGTTCATCGTGCGCGCCACGCAGCCGCTGCTCAAGCCGGTGCGGCGGATCATCCCCAGCCTGTTTGGGCTGGACATGTCCTCGCTGCTGCTGGCCATCGTCATCCAGATGATCATCATGGCGCTGACCTTGCTGCTCGCCTACGGCACCACCGGCAACCCCTTGCAGTTGCTGGTGTGGTCGATCATCGGGGTGACCGCGCTGTTCCTGAAGATCTTCTTCTTCGCCATGATCATCAGCGTGATCCTTTCCTGGGTCGCGCCGCAGAGCCACAACCCGGGTGCCGAGCTGGTCAACCAGATCTGCGAGCCGGCTCTGGCGCCGTTCCGGCGCATCCTGCCCAACCTGGGTGGCCTGGACATCTCGCCAATCCTGGCCTTCATGGTACTCAAACTGCTGGACATGCTGGTCATCAACAACCTGGCCATGAGCACCGGCATGCCGCAGATCCTGCGCCTGCTGATCTGACCGTCGCATGCCGCCTGCGTGAAGGTCCCGATGGGCTTTCACGCACGCGGCAAACGCTCCCTGCCTGCGTGCCTCCAACCCCGCCAAGCGCTGCTTGCCCCTGTGCCCCGCGCTCTTTAGACTTACGCCTCATTCAAGCGTGAGCAGGGTCGATGTCCACTGTCTTTCCCGATGATTGCGTCGGTCTGGTCGTTCCACAAATTGCCCACTTCAGCGAACCCCTGGCCCTGGCCTGCGGACGCTCGCTGCCCGCCTACGACCTGATCTACGAGACTTACGGCCAGCTCAACGCCAGTGCCAGCAACGCGGTGCTGATTTGCCACGCGCTGTCGGGCCATCACCACGCCGCCGGCTACCACTCCGCCGACGACCGCAAGCCGGGTTGGTGGGACAGCTGCATCGGTCCCGGCAAGCCCATCGATACCAACCGCTTCTTCGTGGTCAGCCTGAACAATCTGGGCGGCTGCAACGGTTCCACCGGGCCCAGCAGCATCGATCCCGACACCGGCAAACCGTTCGGCGCCGATTTCCCGGTATTGACCGTCGAAGACTGGGTTCACAGCCAGGCCTGCCTGGCAGACGCCCTGGGAATCACCCAGTGGGCGGCGGTGGTTGGAGGCAGCCTGGGCGGCATGCAGGCCTTGCAGTGGACCATCACCTACCCCGAGCGCGTTCGTCACTGCCTGGCAATCGCTTCGGCGCCCAAGCTCAGCGCACAGAACATCGCCTTCAACGAGGTGGCGCGTCAGGCCATCCTGTCCGACCCCGAGTTCCATGGCGGTGATTTCCAGGCCCGCGGGGTGATACCCAAACGCGGCCTGATGCTGGCGCGCATGGTCGGGCACATCACGTACCTGTCGGATGATTCGATGGGCGAGAAATTCGGCCGTGGCCTGAAGAGCGAAAAGCTCAACTACGATTTCCACAGCGTGGAATTCCAGGTGGAAAGCTACCTGCGTTATCAGGGCGAGGAATTCTCCGGTCGCTTCGACGCCAATACCTACCTGCTGATGACCAAGGCGCTGGACTACTTCGACCCTGCCGCAGCTCACGACGATGATCTGGCCGCCACGTTCGCCCATGTGCAGGCCAAGTTCTGCGTGATGTCGTTCACCACCGACTGGCGTTTTTCGCCAGCGCGCTCGCGCGAGCTGGTCGACGCCTTGATGGCCGCGAAGAAAGACGTCTGCTACCTGGAAATCGATGCACCGCAGGGTCATGACGCCTTTCTGATCCCCATTCCACGGTATCTGCAGGCGTTCAGCAGCTACATGAACCGCATTGCACTGTGAGGCATCCATGAGAGCTGACCTAGAAATCATCCAGGACTGGATCCCTGCCGGCAGCCGCGTGCTCGACCTGGGCTGTGGCAATGGCGAGTTGCTCGCCTGGCTGCGCGACCACAAGCAGGTCACCGGCTACGGCCTGGAAATCGATGCGGACAACATCACCGAATGCGTGCGCAAGGGCATCAACGTCATCGAGCAGGACCTGGACAAAGGCCTGGGCAATTTCGCCAGCAACAGCTTCGACATCGTGGTCATGACCCAGGCGCTGCAGGCTGTGGAATACCCTGACCGCATTCTTGACGAAATGCTGCGGGTCGGTCGCCAGTGCATCATCACCTTCCCCAATTTTGGCCACTGGCGCTGCCGTTGGTACCTGGCCAGCAAGGGCCACATGCCGGTGTCCGAGTTCCTGCCCTATACCTGGTACAACACGCCGAACATCCACTTCTGCACCTTTGCCGACTTCGAGGCCCTGTGCAGCGAGCGTCGCGCGCAGGTGCTCAACCGCCTGGCGGTGGATCAACAGCACCGCCACGGGTGGGCGAGCAAGATCTGGCCCAACCTTCTGGGCGAGATCGGCATCTACCGGGTCAGCAGCCCCGGGCTGCAGGAGCATCGGGTGGCGGTGTAGACGGCTTTTCGCGGTCTGTGGGAGCGGGCTCTGCCCGCGAAGCTGACGACTGGATACATCAGACAGACTGCATGAACTGGCTCTTTGAACCCTTCGGAACCCATTCACAACCATGATCAATTTCACCCAACTCGTCCTCGCCAGCCATAACACAGGCAAGCTCAAGGAACTGCAGGCCATGCTCGGAGGTGCGGTGCAACTTCGCTCGGTCGGCGAATTCAGCCAGGTCGAGCCCGAGGAAACCGGGCTGTCGTTCGTCGAGAACGCCATCCTCAAGGCACGCAACGCTGCGCGCCTGTCCGGCCTGCCGGCACTGGCGGACGATTCCGGCCTGGCCGTGGACTTCCTCGGCGGTGCCCCGGGCATCTATTCGGCGCGCTATGCCGATGGCCAGGGCGATGCCGCCAACAATGCCAAGCTGCTCGACGCCTTGCAGGGCGTGCCCGACGAGCAGCGCGGCGCGCAGTTCGTCTGCGTCCTGGCCCTGGTGCGGCACGCCGACGACCCGCTGCCGATCCTCTGCGAAGGGCTGTGGCACGGTCGCATCCTGCACGCCGCCAGCGGCGCTCACGGATTCGGCTACGACCCGTTGTTCTGGGTGCCCGAACGCAATTGTTCCAGCGCCGAACTCGACCCGACACAGAAGAACCAACTGAGCCACCGCGCCCGTGCCATGGCCTTGCTGCGCCAACGCTTGAGCCTTGCATGAACGACCAACTGCTTTATCCGCCGGCACCGCGTCCCGACAAGGCGCTGGTGCAGCTGCCACCGCTGGCGCTGTACGTCCACATCCCCTGGTGCGTGCGCAAATGCCCGTACTGCGACTTCAATTCCCACACTGCCAGCCCGGTTCTGCCCGAAGAAGAATACATCGATGCCCTGCTGGCCGACCTGGACCAGGACTTGCCCGCGGTCTACGGACGCCCGCTGAGCTCGATCTTCTTCGGCGGTGGCACCCCCAGCCTGTTCAGCGCGGCTGCCCTGGGCCGACTGCTGGCCGGCGTCGAGCAACGCATCGCCTTCGCGCCCGACATCGAGATCACCCTGGAGGCCAACCCCGGCACCTTCGAACAAGACAAGTTCGTGGCCTATCGCAAACTGGGGATCAACCGCCTGTCCATCGGCATCCAGAGCTTCCAGGCGCAGAAGCTCGAAGCGCTGGGCCGCATCCACACCGGTGACGAAGCCTTGCGCGCTGCCGAAATGGCACGCCGCGCCGGTTTCGACAACTTCAACCTGGACCTGATGCACGGCCTGCCCGATCAGTCCCTGGAAGAGGCACTGGACGATCTGCGCCAGGCCATTGCCCTGGCGCCCACGCACCTGTCCTGGTACCAGCTGACCCTGGAACCCAACACGGTGTTCTGGAACCAGCCACCCGTGCTGCCCGAGGACGATATTCTCTGGGACATCCAGGAGGCCGGTCAGGCCCTGCTGGCCGAGCATGGCTTCGGCCAGTACGAAGTGTCGGCCTATGCCAGGCCAGGCAAGGCAGCGCGGCACAACCTCAACTACTGGAGCTTCGGCGACTTCATCGGCATCGGCGCCGGTGCCCACGGCAAGCTGAGCCGCCATGATGGACGCATCGTGCGTACCTGGAAAACCCGCCTGCCCAAGGATTACCTGAACCCCGCCAAGCCATTCAAGGCCGGCGAGAAGGCCTTGGCCGCAGACGAGTTGCCCTTCGAGTTCCTGATGAATGCGTTGCGCCTCACCCAGGGCGTCGACGCCGGGCTGTTCGCGCAACGCACCGGCCTGTCCCTGCAGTCACTGGCGACGGCACGCGCCGGCGCCGAACAAAAGGGCCTTTTACAGGTCGAACCGACGCGTCTGGTCGCCACTGCCCGCGGGCAGTTGTTCCTCAACGACCTGCTGCAATACTTCCTGGTATAAGGATTGTCCTGATGGATTTCGTGCTCGATCTGCTCGCCACCGTGTCCCGCTGGGGCCGAGGCAACCTTTCGGAGATCTCCCTGGCCTTGGTGGGCTGTGTGCTGGTGCTGTTCGGCGCCGATGTGAAGGCGTGGGCCGAGGGCCGCCTGGGCTCGCTCTCAGGCATGCTGCGAGTGCCCCTGATCGCCATGATGTGCGTGATCGGCAGTGGCGCGGCCTTGATCTATGCCACGCCCTGGGTGCTGAAGGGGTTGAGCCAGTTCAACAACTACAGCCTGGCGCCGGTGCTGTTGGTGGTGTTGGTGCTGCTGGGGATCGTCGCTGATCGCAAATGATGCGTGAGCCTCAATCGACCTTCTCGAACTTCAGATCCCACACCCCATGCCCCAGCCGCTCGCCGCGGCGTTCGAACTTGGTCACCGGCCGCTCGGCCGGACGCGGTACGCAACCGCCATCGGCCGCCTGGTTGCGGTAACCGGGCGCAACGTTCATGACTTCCAGCATGTACTCGGCATAGGGTTCCCAATCGGTCGCCATGTGCAGCACACCACCGACTTTCAGCTTGCTGCGAACCAGTTCGGCGAACGCCGGCTGGACGATGCGCCGCTTGTGGTGGCGCGCCTTGTGCCATGGGTCCGGGAAAAACAGCAGCAGGCGATCCAGGCTGTTGTCGGCAACGCACTGCTTGAGCACTTCGATGGCATCGCAGTCGTAGACCCGCAGGTTTTTCAGACCCTGGGTCAGGACGCCGTTGAGCAGCGCGCCAACGCCAGGCCGGTGTACTTCAACACCGATGAAATCCAGCTCCGGCGAGGCCGCTGCCATCTCGAGCAGCGAGTGGCCCATGCCGAAGCCGATCTCCAGGGTGCGCGGCGCAGTGCGGCCGAACACCTGGTCAAAGTCGGCCGGTTCATCGGTCAGTGGCAGCACGAACAGCGGCTTGCCCTGGTCCAGGCCACGCTGCTGACCTTCGGTCATGCGTCCGGCGCGCATCACGAAGCTCTTGATAGCGCGGTGCTGGCGCGGTTCGCCTTCGTTGGACGTTGGCGTTTCTTGCGAGTCAGTCATCGGGGGCTCTTACTTGATCAGGCCATCCAGCGGCGAAGAGGCGCTGGCATAGAGTTTTTTCGGCATGCGCCCGGCCAGATAGGCCATGCGCCCGGCAATGATGGCGTGCTTCATGGCCGCGCCCATCATGATCGGATCCTGCGCGTGGGCGATGGCCGAGTTCATCAGCACCGCTTCACAGCCCAGTTCCATGGCTATGGTGGCGTCGGACGCGGTACCCACGCCGGCATCGACCAGTACCGGGACCTTGGCTTCTTCCAGGATGATCTGCAGGTTGTACGGGTTGCAGATACCCAGGCCAGTGCCGATCAAGCCAGCCAGCGGCATGACTGCGATGCAGCCGATCTCGGCCAACTGGCGAGCGATGATCGGGTCATCGCTGGTGTAGACCATCACGTCGAAACCGTCCTTGACCAGCACTTCGGCGGCCTTGAGGGTTTCGATCACGTTGGGAAACAGGGTCTTCTGGTCGGCCAGCACTTCCAGCTTGACCAGGTTGTGGCCATCGAGCAGCTCGCGGGCCAGGCGACAGGTGCGCACCGCCTCCACGGCGTCGTAGCAACCGGCGGTGTTGGGCAGAATGGTGTAGCGATCCGGCGGCAGCACGTCGAGCAGGTTCGGCTCGCCGGGGTTCTGGCCGATATTGGTACGGCGCACGGCGACCGTGACGATCTGGGCGCCCGAGGCTTCGATGGCCAGGCGCGTCTGCTCGAGGTCGCGGTACTTGCCGGTGCCGACCAGAAGGCGCGACTCGAAGGTGCGACCGGCCAAGGTGAATGGCTTGTCAATGCGAGCATTGCTCATCGGAATTCCTCTGCTGAGGTAAAGATACGAACGTGGAAGGTGCCGGCGACTCGATCAGCCGCCGCCGATGGCGTGAACCACTTCGATCTGGTCGCCCTCGCCCAGTACGGTGTCACCGTGCTGGCTGCGCGGGACGATGTCCTGGTTCAGCTCGACGGCCACGCGGCGGCCGACCAGCTCGAGACGGACCAGCAGCCCGGCAACGGTTTCGCCGTCGGGAAGTTCGAAAGGGTCGCCGTTCAATTGAATGCGCATGCGGTCGGCAGCCATCATTTTTTGGGGGTCGCCATTCTAGCCCGATCGCCGAGGATTCCCAAGGCCAAGCCGACCACCCGCGCGATCAGCCCAGGCGCCAGGCGACCATACCCAGGCACAGCCAACCGGCGAGCAAGGCCAGGCCGCCGAACGGGGTCACGATACCCAGCTTGCTGACGCCGGTCAGGGTCAACAGATACAGGCTGCCCGAGAACAACACGATACCCAGACAGAACAGCGCGCCCGCCCAGCCCACCAGGCGCCCTGGCACATGGACGCTGAGCAGCGCGACCCCGAACAACGCCAATGTGTGGATAAGTTGGTAGCTGACGCCGGTCTGGAAAATGGCCAGATACTCGGCGCTCAGGCGGTTCTTCAAACCGTGGGCGGCGAAGGCGCCGAGCGCCACACCGGTAAAGCCGAAGAACGCAGCCAGCATCATGAACGTACGCAGCATCCAGGTGTGTCCTCATAAAGCCGTGTTGCACTGCAGGGTCTGTATAATGGCCCGCTCACTCGGCCAGGCCAAGCCCTTCATGCTGCAATCCTTCTTCCGCCGTCTGTGCAAGACCCTGCTCTGGTTCGTCGCCGCAAGCGTGGCCGTGGTGGTGATCTTTCGCTTCATTCCACCGCCGGGCACCATGCTCATGGCCGAACGCAAGATCGAATCCCTGATCGACGGCCAGCCGATCGACCTGCAACGCGATTGGCAACCCTGGGCGAACATTGCCGACGATCTCAAGGTGGCGGTGATCGCCGGCGAAGATCAACGTTTCGCCGAGCATTGGGGCTTCGACATCGCCGCCATCCGTGCAGCGTTTGCCCACAACGAAGAAGGTGGCTCGCTGCGCGGTGCCAGCACTCTGAGCCAGCAGGTGGCGAAGAACGTCTTTCTATGGTCGGGCCGCAGCTGGTTGCGCAAAGGCCTGGAGGCGTGGTTCACCGGCCTGATCGAGATGTTCTGGTCCAAGCAGCGCATCCTCGAGGTGTACCTCAACAGTGCGGAATGGGATGACGGGGTGTTCGGCGCCGAGGCGGCCGCGCGGCATCATTTCGGCGTGGGCGCAGCTCAACTCTCCCGCCAGCAAGCCAGCCTGCTGGCCGCCGTGCTGCCCAACCCGCGCAACTGGAGTGCCAGCCGGCCCAGCCCTTACGTGGCTCGCCGCGCGGGCTGGATCCGCCAGCAAATGGGCCAACTCGGCGGGCATGACTATCTGCTGCGTCTCAACATGCCGCGCCCGGCGCCCTGGGCGGATTAGGCCACGTCTGTGTGAGAGTGCGGCAAGCCCTCTCCCGCAAAGACTTCCTGCCAGGCAATAAAAAGCCCCGAACCAGTCGGGGCTTTTCAATTCAACACATCACATCAAGCCGCGATCGAAACCTTCAGCTTGTTCATCGCACTCTTCTCCAACTGACGAATGCGCTCGGCCGAAACGTTGTACTTCTCGGCCAGCTCGTGCAGCGTCGCCTTTTCCTCGGCCAACCAGCGCTGGTAGAGGATGTCACGGCTGCGATCGTCCAGCACCTGCAGGGCTTCGTGCAGGTTGGTGTTGGAGTTGTCGCTCCAGTCGGCGTCTTCGAGTTGGCGCGCCGGGTCGTAGCGATGGTCTTCCAGATAGTTCGCCGGGGACTGGAACGCACTGTCGTCGTCTGCTTCGGCAGCCGGATCGAAGGCCATGTCATGGCCGGTCAGACGGCTTTCCATCTCGCGGACTTCACGCGGCTCCACACCGAGGCTTTCGGCCACGCGGTGCACTTCCTCGTTGTTCAGCCAGGCCAGACGCTTCTTCTGGCTGCGCAGATTGAAGAACAGCTTGCGCTGCGCCTTGGTGGTCGCCACCTTGACGATGCGCCAGTTGCGCAGAATGAACTCGTGAATTTCAGCCTTGATCCAGTGCACGGCGAACGACACCAGGCGCACACCCATTTCCGGGTTGAAACGCTTCACGGCCTTCATCAGGCCGACGTTGCCTTCCTGGATAAGGTCGGCTTGAGCCAGGCCGTAGCCCGAATAGCTGCGCGCGATATGCACGACGAAACGCAGGTGAGCGAGCACCATCTGCCGAGCCGCTCCAAGATCCTGCTCATAGTAGAGACTCTCGGCCAGTTCACGCTCCTGCTCGGGTGTCAGCAAGGGAATGCTGTTCACCGTGTGCACATAGGCTTCCAAGTTCGCACCCGGCACCAGCGCATAAGCAGGTTGCAAAGAAGTGGTCATACGAAAAAACCTCCGACTCACATGACTCGTGCCCGTGGGCACTGCGAAAAATTGACCGGAAACCAGTGGACAAGTTCCCTATGACGCTTTAACGGTCAATGACAATAAAGTTAACTTGAATAAACGTTCACACAGCACACATATCTGTTGCAGGCTAACGCGGCGCCAGTTCGCGCAGGTGCCGCCAGACCGCAATCCACGCACCGATATACCCTAACAATACCGCGCCTAGCAAGAGCGACAAGCCGTCGGCGACGGGAACCCCACCCAGGGCGAAGTCGCTGCCGTACAGGCCGGAAAGCCCGATGACCGCATCGTTGAGCCAATCCAGGCCGAAGGCCAGGATGCCCCAGGCAAAAATGCCTGCACCGAAGCCGTACAGCGCACCCATGTACAGGAAAGGTCGACGCACGTAGCTGTCCGTGCCCCCTACCAGTTTGATGACCTCGATTTCGATGCGCCGGTTCTCGATGTGCAGACGAATGGTGTTGCCGATCACCAGCAGCAACGCCGACACCAGCAGCAGGGTCAGGCCGAACACGAACCGGTCGCCCAACTTGAGAATCGCCGCCAGGCGCTCCACCCATACCAGGTCCAGCTGCGCCTGCTGCACCTTGGGCAGTTCGGCGAGTTGCTGGCGCAGGGTTTCCAGGGCCGCCTTGTCGATTTCCAGCGGGGTGACCACCACTACGCCGGGCAGTGGGTTCTCGGGCAGTTCCTTGAGCGCCTCGCCCAGCCCGGACTGCTGCTGAAACTCGCCCAGCGCCTGCTCGCGACTGATGAACTCGGCCTGCGCCACGCCCGACAGCCCCTTGATCTGCGTCACCAGGGCCTGGCCCTCGCGCTCGCCGGCATCGAGTTCCAGATACAAGGAGATTTGCGCCGCGCGCTGCCACGAACCGCCCAGTCGCTCGACGTTCTTGAGCAGCAAAGACAGGCCCATGGGCAAACTCAAGGCCACGGCCATGACCAGGCAGGTAAAGAAGCTGCCGATCGGCTGCTTGCCCAGACGGCGAAGGCTGTCGACCCAACTGGCGCGATGGCTTTCGACCCAGGCGCGCAGCAAGCTGCTGAACGGCGGCCCGTCGTCTTCGTCACGCTGGCGTTTCTTCGGCTTCTGCGGTGTTGGCTCGCCGCCCTTGGGCGCTACCCGGTCCGCGACCTTGGGGCTGCGTGTCGCACTCATTGTCCTGCCTCTCCGTCACCGATCAGGCGCCCGCGCTGCAGCGTCAGCATGCGGTGACGCATGCGCGCGATCAGCGCCAGATCGTGGCTGGCAATCAGCACGCTGGTGCCTAGCCGGTTGATGTCTTCGAAGACCCCCATGATCTCGGCCGCCAGACGCGGGTCGAGGTTGCCGGTGGGTTCATCGGCGAGCAGCAAGGCTGGCTGATGGACGATGGCCCGGGCAATGCCCACGCGCTGTTGCTGGCCCGTCGACAAGTCGCCGGGGTACAGGTCGGCCTTGTCCGCCAATGCCACGCGCTCGAGCGCCGAATCGACCTTCTTGGCGATTTCCGGCTTGCTCAAGCCGAGAATCTGCAGCGGCAAGGCGATGTTGTTGAACACCGTACGGTCGAACAGCAGTTGGTGATTCTGGAACACCACGCCGATCTGGCGGCGCAGGAACGGGATCTGCGCATTGGTGATCTGTCCCAGGTCTTGGCCGGCCAGCAGCAGCTTGCCGCTGGTGGGCCGTTCCATCGCCAGCAGCAGGCGCAGCAAGGTACTTTTGCCCGCGCCGGAATGACCGGTAACGAACAGGAATTCGCCACGCCGCACCCGGAAGCTCAGTTCATGCAGACCGACATGGCCGTTGGGGTAGCGCTTGGCAACCTGTTCGAATCGAATCATGAAGGCTCCCGCTCGGCGAACAAGGCCTGGACGAAGGGTTCTGCCTCGAAGGTACGCAGGTCATCGATGCCCTCGCCCACGCCGATGTAGCGAATGGGCAGGCCGAACTGCTTGGCCAGCGCGAAGATCACACCACCTTTGGCGGTGCCGTCGAGCTTGGTCAGGGCCAGGCCGGTCAGGGCCACGGTCTGGTTGAACTGCTTGGCCTGGTTGATCGCGTTCTGCCCGGTACCGGCATCGAGCACCAGCAGCACTTCGTGCGGCGCCTGCTCGTCGAGCTTGCCCATCACCCGACGGACCTTCTTCAGCTCTTCCATCAGGTTGTCCTTGGTGTGCAGACGACCTGCAGTGTCGGCGATCAGGACATCGATGCCGCGCGACTTGGCGGCCTGCACGGCGTCGAAGATCACCGAGGCGGAATCGGCACCGGTGTGCTGGGCGATGACCGGGATATTGTTGCGCTCGCCCCACACCTGCAACTGCTCGACGGCTGCGGCACGGAACGTGTCACCCGCCGCCAGCATGACCTTCTTGCCTTCGAGCTGCAGCTTCTTGGCCAGCTTGCCGATGGTGGTGGTCTTGCCGGCGCCGTTGACGCCCACCACCAGAATCACGAACGGCTGGTGCTCGGCCTTGATCACCAACGGCTGCTCGACCGGCCGCAGCAGGGCGGTCAGCTCGCTTTGCAAAGCCTTGTACAAGGCGGCGGCATCGGTCAGTTCCTTGCGTGCCACCCTGCGGGTCAGGCTCTGGATGATCACCGACGTGGCCTCGACGCCGACATCGGCGGTCAGCAGGCGGGTTTCCAGCTCTTCGAGCAGGTCGTCATCAATGATCTTGTTGCCCAGAAACAGGCTGGCCATGCCTTCGCCAAGGCTGGCGCTGGTCTTGGCCAGGCCCTGCTTGAGGCGGGCGAAGAAGCCGGTCTTGGTCTGCCCTGGAGGTTGCGCGGCAGCAACGGCAGGCGTCGGCGCTTCGACACGGGGCGCAGCGACGGGTGCCACGGGTGCGGGCAGCGGTGGCGCAGGTACCGGGGCTGGCGCGCTGGTCGCTGCCGGCGCTGGTGGCGAAACAGGAACAGGAACAGGCTCGACGGCCACCGGGGCCACCGCTTCCGGCCGCGGAGCGATGACCGGCGGCGTTTGCGGGGCATCGTCCTCGACCAGCGCCACGGGCTCCTCGGGAACCGGGAGTACCAGGCCGTGCGGGGCAGGCTGCTCGACCGGTGCGGCAGCGGGCTCGGCCTGCGGCGCCAGAACCGGCTCCGGTGCGAGCGCCACTGCAGCTTCCACGGAAGCCTGCGGGATCGCCTCGGCAGCGGCGTCGGCTGCTGCAGGCAGATCCTGGGCGGCAGGGGTTGGCGGCTGTTCGGCGACAGGTGTCTGCGGCTTCTTGCGCAGCCATCCGAACAGGCCTTTCTTTTCACCGGCCGGGGCCGGGGTCTTTTTGTCGTCGTTGGAACCAAACATGGAAGACGGCTATCTCAAGGTAGCGACGCGCCAGGCGGCGAGTCGGAAAAAATTCGAAGACGCAACACAGACTGCTTTTACGCCGGCTCGTTCACGCGCAACATTTTGTCGAGTTGCCCGGGCAGGTTCATGCCTTCCAGGCATGGCCCCCAGCGAACCGGATCAGTATCCTAGCACCTCCTCGCCCGTAGACGCTAAGGCCACGCGGGCAGCTCTCAAGGTTCTGAATCCCATGAATGTCCTCGCCCGCCGCGCCGCAGGCCTGCTGCTCTGCACGCTCAGCCTGCCTTTGGCGGCTTTTGCCGCCGATACACAGCCCACGCACGAATTCACCCTGGACAACGGCCTCAAGGTCGTCGTGCGCGAGGATCACCGCGCCCCGGTGGTGGTTTCCCAGATCTGGTACAAGGTCGGCTCCAGCTACGAAACCCCCGGCCAGACCGGCCTGTCCCACGCCCTTGAACACATGATGTTCAAGGGCACCGACAAACTGGGCCCCGGCGAAGGCTCGCGCATCCTGCGCGACCTCGGCGCCGAAGAAAACGCCTTCACCAGCGACGACTACACCGCCTATTACGAAGTGCTGGCCAAGGACCGCCTGGCCGTGGCGTTCGACCTCGAAGCCGACCGCATGGCCAGCCTCAGCCTGCCCGCCGAAGAATTCGCTCGGGAAATCGAAGTCATCAAGGAAGAACGCCGCCTGCGCACGGACGACAAGCCCAGCGCCAAGGCGTACGAGATCTTCAAGGCCATGGCCTTCCCGGCCAGTGGCTATCACACGCCCACCATCGGCTGGATGGCCGACCTGGAACGCATGAAGGTCGAAGAGCTGCGCCATTGGTACCAGGCGTGGTATGTGCCCAACAACGCCACCCTGGTGGTGGTGGGCGACGTCAAGCCAGACGAGGTCAAGGCCCTGGCGCAACGTTTCTTCGGCAACATCGCCCGGCGCCCCACCCCACCGGCGAAGATCCCGCTGGAACTGGCCAACCCCGGCCAGCGCCTGGCCACATTGCATGTACGCACTCAACTGCCGAGCCTGCTGTACGGCTTCAACGTCCCGGCCCTGGCCACTGCCGACAAGCCGCGCGACGTCCAGGCCCTGCGGCTGATTTCCGCACTGCTCGACGGCGGCTACAGCGCGCGCATGGCCACACGCCTCGAACGCGGCCAGGAACTGATCTCCAGCGGCGGCGCCCGGTACGATGCCTTCACCCGCGGCGACAGTCTGTTCTTCATTTCCGCGACGCCCAATGCGCAGAAGAAAAAAACCCTCGCCGATGTCGAGAAAGGCCTCTGGAAACTGCTCGACGAGCTCAAGACCACGCCGCCCTCGGCCGACGAGCTGGAGCGCGTGCGCGCTCAGGTCATCGCCGACCTGGTCTACAGCCGCGACTCCATCAGCAGCCAGGCCACCACCATCGGCATGCTCGAAACCGTGAGGCTGTCGTGGAAACTCATGGACAGCGAACTCGAAGACCTCAAGAGCGTGACGCCGCAGGACATCCAGAGCGCCGCACGCACCTATTTCACCCGCGATCGCTTGAGTATCGCCCACGTTCTGCCAGAGGAAGCCGCTCATGAGTGAGCCCACCACCCCCCGTCGCCTCCTGGCTGGCTCGACCCTTCTGGTGCTGGTCGGCTGCCTGGCCACTTTCGCCGTCCAGGCTGCGGACGCCACCGGCGCTGGCCAACCCGCGCGCGGCCTGCAATCGGTGAGCGAGCTGGGCAACACCGCACCCAGCCATCGCCGCCTCGACATTCAAAGCTGGAAAACCGCCGAAGGCGCCAAGGTCCTGTTCGTCGAGGCCCATGAGCTGCCGATGTTCGACCTGCGGCTTACCTTCGCCGCCGGCAGCAGTCAGGATCAGAACCATCCCGGCATCGCCGTGCTGACCAATGCCATGCTCAACGAAGGCGTGGCCGGCAAGGACGTCAGCGCCATCGCCCAGGGCTTCGAAGGCCTGGGCGCGGACTTTTCCAACGGCGCCTATCGTGACATGGCCGTCGCGTCGCTTCGCAGCCTCAGCGATACCGACAAGCGCACCCCTGCCCTCAAGCTGTTCGCCGATGTCGTCGGCAAACCGACCTTCCCGGCAGACGCCCTGGTACGCATCAAGAACCAACTGCTCGCCAGCTTCGAATTCCAGAAGCAGAACCCTGCCAAGCTGGCCAGCAACGAGCTGTTCACGCAGCTGTATGGCAGCCATCCGTATGCGCACCCCAGCGAGGGCGACGCCAAGAGCCTGCCGCGCCTGAGCATCGAGCAGCTGCGGGCCTTCCATCAACGTGCCTATGCTGCAGGCAACGCGGTGATCGCCATCGTCGGCGACCTGTCGCGCGGCGAAGCCGAGCAGATCGCCGCACAGGTATCCAGCGCCCTGCCCAAGGGCCCTGCGCTGGCCAAGCCGGCGCAACCAGCCGCGCCCGCAGCCGGTGTGACCCATATCGACTTCCCGTCCAAGCAGACGCAGATGTTCATTGCGCAGCTGGGCATCGACCGCAAGGACCCGGATTTCGCCGCGCTGTCCATGGGCAACCAGATCCTGGGCGGCGGTTCCTTCGGTACCCGCCTGATGAGCGAGGTCCGGGAAAAACGCGGGCTGACCTATGGGGTGTACTCGGGCTTCACGCCGATGCAGGTGCGCGGTCCGTTCCTGATCAACCTGCAGACCCGTGCCGAGCTCGGCGACGGCACCTTGAAGCTGGTGCAGGACATCCTGCGCGATTACCTCAAGACCGGCCCCACCCAAGAAGAATTGGACAACGCCAAACGCGAACAAGCCGGCAGCTTCCCGCTGTCCAATGCCAGCAACGCGAGCATCGTCGCGCAACTGGGCGCCACCGGTTTCTACGACATGCCGCTGACCTGGATGGAAGACTTCCTGCAGCAATCCCAGGCGCTGACCGTGGAGCAGGTGAAAGCTGCGATGAACAAACATCTGGATGCCGATAAACTGGTGATCGTCACGGCTGGCCCCAAGGTTGCGCAGCAACCGTTGCCGGCCCCTACGGACACACCCAATGAGCAACCGCTCGGCGTACCGGAGCACTGATGGCCAGCGTCAAAACCAAGCAACCCCATGGTGGCCAAGGCCACATGCGCATCATTGGCGGCCAGTGGCGCAGCCGCAAATTGAGCTTCCCGGAAGCGCCCGGTCTGCGCCCTACCCCGGATCGGGTGCGTGAAACACTGTTCAACTGGCTGGCAGCGCACATCGAAGGTGCCAAGGTGCTGGACGCCTTCACCGGCAGCGGCGCTTTGTACCTCGAAGCGCTGTCGCGCGGCGCCAGCATGGCACTGGCACTGGATGCCAATGCCAGTGCCATTTCCAGCCTTCGGCAAAATCTCGACCTGCTCGGGTGTGCCGTCGGCCAACTGCTGCAAAGCGACGCGCTCAAGTACCTGGAAACCCAGACCCCAAGCGCATTCGACCTGGTGTTCCTCGACCCCCCTTTCCACCAGAACCTGCTGCCAGCCACCTGCACACTGCTTGAAGACAAAGGCTGGCTGGCCGCGCGGGCCTGGATCTACACGGAGAGCGAGGCACCGCCCTCTGCGCTGCAGATGCCGGCAACATGGCGCCTGCACCGCGAGAAGAAAGCCGGACAGGTTTACTACTCCCTGTGGCAGCGTGGCTGACACAGGCTTGCCAAGGCAGCCACGTTGAACGCAACGCACCCCAGCTTCCGCCCGGCCCTTGGGCTGGGCAACCCGCATCTACAGACGCTGTGGGGCCCTTTGTGGCGCAAGCAACCGGCACTGGCGCGCGAGCGCGAACGCCTGTGGCTGGAGGACGGCGACTTCGTCGACCTCGATTGGCACGGCCCACACGCACCCCATGCGCCACTGGTGCTGGTATTGCACGGCCTGACCGGATCATCCAACTCGCCCTACGTCGCCGGCCTGCAACGGCAGTTGGGGCTGCACGGTTGCGCAAGCGTGGCCGTCAACTGGCGCGGCTGCTCCGGCGAGCCCAACCTGTTGGCGCGCAGCTACCATTCCGGCGCCAGCGAAGACTTGCTGCACGTACTCGACCACCTGGGCAGGCAACGACCCCTGGCGCCGCTTTACGCCGTCGGTTATTCACTGGGTGGCAACATCCTGCTCAAGCACCTGGGTGAAAGCGGAGCGAACAGCCCATTGCAGGCCGCGGTGGCGGTATCGGTGCCGTTTCGCCTGGACCAGTGTGCCGACCGCATGACCCAGGGGTTTTCCAGGGTGTACCAGGCGCATTTCATGCGCGCCATGCTCGGCTACCTGACCGACAAGCGCAGCCGCTTCCAGCACGAGGGGCAGCACGAGGGACTGGCCGCGCTCGAAGCGCTGGGCTCGCTGCAGGGCATCAGGACCTTCTGGGATTTCGACGGGCAGGTCACGGCTCCGCTGCACGGCTTCAAGGATGCCCAGGACTACTATCGCCGCTCGTCGAGTCGCTACTACCTGGGCGGCGTCGCCAAACCCACGCTGATCATCCAGGCCAAGGACGATCCGTTCGTGTTTGCCCACAGCCTGCCCACCGCCGAAGAAATGTCGCCCTGCATCGAGTTCGAGCTGCATGCGCGGGGCGGACACGTCGGCTTCGTCGATGGCAGCCTGCGCCAGCCCGGCTATTACCTGGAACGGCGCATACCGCAGTGGCTGAACCAGTGGATCGAGTTCATGGCCCCTTCTGCACGGGCCGCTGCGGGTCGGTGATCCAGTCGCTCCAGGAGCCTGGATACAGCGTCGCCAACGGGTAGCCCGCCAGGGCCATGGCGAACAGGTTGTGGCAGGCGGTGACGCCCGAGCCGCAGTAGGCCACGGCCTGTTCCACAGGACGGCCCTTGAGTTGAGCATCGAACCGCTCACGCAACTGTTGCACAGGGAGAAAGCGCCCATCGGGCCCCAGGTTCTCGGTAAAGGCTGCGCACTGTGCGCCGGGAATATGCCCTGCCACAGGGTCGATGGGTTCGACCTCGCCCAGAAACCTGGGCAATGCGCGTGCGTCCAACAAGGTCAACCCGGGCGCTTGCAGGCGCGCCTGCAGCTGGGCCGCATCGACCACACGCTCGTCGTCGGGCGCTGCAATGAAATCGCCTGGCTCGGTGGACGCTGCATCCAGACTCAAAGGCAGTCCGGCGGCGTGCCACGCCGCCAGCCCGCCGTCGAGAAGGAAGACGCCGTCGCGCTTGCCCAGCCAGGTTAGCAGCCACCACGCACGTGCCGCATAGGCACCCGGCCCGTCATCGTAGAGAACCACCCGACTGTCTGCACCGATGCCCCAACGCTGCAGCCGTTCCTGCAACTGTCCAGGCTCGGGCAGCGGATGACGCCCGGTGACGCCCCTGACCGCCGGGGCGCTGAGGTCACGGCCCAGGTCGGCGAAACAGGCACCGGCGATGTGGCCCTCGGCATAGCTGCGCTGGCCGTAATCGGCGTCTTCCAGGCTGTAGCGGCAGTCGAGCAGGACCCATCCGGGGGAATCGATATGTTCGGCGAGCGCTTGCGGGCTGATCAGTTGCGCGAGGGGCATGAAGGACTCCGGCGGGGATGAATGATGGACCTGCGCGCAGCTGGAAAAGCTCGGGCAAAATCGATCGCGGCATGAATCACTGTAGCAGTCGGCACACCCGTTCGCGCGGCGCGTCGGGGCTGGCGGCCATCGTACAACGAGCGGTCGACCACCGCGACAGCGTGCCACAGGCGATCCTGCTTGCATTGCGCCATGGATGCAGGCTTGGCCCACCTCTCCGGCTGCGATACCATCGCATTCCCCAACAGATTCCCGCCAGGACGCCGTGATGAACCGAGTGTTGTACCCAGGTACCTTCGACCCTATCACCAAGGGTCACGGTGATCTGGTCGAACGCGCCTCGCGCCTGTTCGATCACGTGATCATCGCGGTCGCCGCGAGCCCCAAGAAAAACCCCCTGTTCGCCCTCGAGCAACGGGTGGAGTTGGCCCGCGAAGTGACGCGGCACCTGCCGAACGTCGAGGTCGTGGGCTTCTCGACCCTGCTCGCGCACTTTGCCAAGGAGCAGAACGCCAACGTGTTGCTGCGCGGCCTGCGGGCGGTGTCCGATTTCGAATACGAGTTCCAGCTGGCCAACATGAATCGGCAACTGGCCCCGGACGTGGAAAGCCTGTTCCTTACCCCTTCGGAACGCTATTCCTTCATTTCGTCGACGCTGGTGCGGGAAATTGCGGCCCTGGGTGGAGACATCACCAAGTTCGTCCACCCGGCCGTGGCCGAGGCGCTCACCCTGCGCTTCAGCAACAAGTAGCCGGCAAAGGTAGCGCCCGCGTGCACTACGGGCGCTAATGCGGCACAATTGCGCCCATTGGTTTTCACATGCCTGGGCCGTTGTCTCGGGCCGGAGTCTTCATGTCCCTTATCATCACCGACGATTGCATCAACTGCGACGTCTGCGAACCCGAGTGCCCGAACGCTGCCATTTCCCAGGGGGAAGAGATCTACGTGATCGATCCCAACCTGTGTACCCAGTGCGTAGGCCACTACGACGAGCCACAGTGCCAGCAGGTCTGCCCGGTGGATTGCATACCGCTGGACGAAGCGCATCCTGAATCCCAGGAACAGCTGATGGCCAAGTACAAGCAGATCACCGGCAAGCATTGATTCCAGCGCGCTGGCAGATGCGCCAGCGGCATGCTCAGTCGCGGTTGCCGTAGCCGCTGTTCGTGCAGCCCAGGCAACGCACGAAGGCGGCCCGGCCCGGATCGACCACCAAGGCCTTGCCGCTGGCGCCGACATTGCCACCGGCGGCGGTGAACGGCAATGCGATCACGAATAGCCCCGCGCCCACGATAGTGGCGGCCACCAGCAGCGGCCGCGCGATCAGCAGATCGCCGATCATGGCATAGGCCGGCGGATTCTGGATCTGGTAGGTCGGGTCACCGCTGCTCGTGCTCATGCTCGAATCGGCGGCAGTGGCCGGCACGACGTGCAGGCCGAAACTGACGACCAGCGCCAGCGACAGGGTTCGAAACAGGTTCATGGCACAATCCTTCTGCTCACGTGGGGCGACTGCGATTTGCGATGGGGTCATCAGGGATGCAAGTAACTATATCAGTTGCCCGCCATTGTGCAGGCCGCGCGCAGCCGGATCATGTCTGGCAGCGCGGACAATACACACTGGCACGCTGGCCCAGCTTGACCTCGCGCAGGGTGGTACCGCAGACCTTGCACAGCTGCCCACCCCGGCCATAGGCGAACAATTCCTGCTGAAAGTAGCCCGGCTGGCCATCTCCACCGATGAAGTCGCGCAACGTGGTACCACCGCGTTCGATCGCGTAGGCCAGGATGCGCTTGATCTCGACCGCCAGGCGCAGGTAGCGGCCGCGCGATATGCCCCCCGCCGCGCGGCGCGGGTCGATACCGGCGGCGAACAGCGCTTCGGTCGCGTAGATATTACCCACTCCGACCACCACCGCGTTATCCATGATGAACGGCTTGACCGCCATGCTGCGGCCACGCGACAGCTGAAACAGCCGTTCGCCGTCGAACAGCTCGGTCAACGGTTCGGGCCCCAGCCCTTGGAGCAATGTGTGGTTGAGCGCATCCAGGCTCCAGAGCATGGCGCCGAAACGTCGCGGATCGGTGTAGCGCAAGGCCATGCCCGATTCCAGCTCGATGTCGACATGCTCGTGCTTGAGCGCCGGCAGGCCGGCCTCGACCAGGCGCAGGTTGCCCGACATGCCCAGGTGGCTGATCAAGGTGCCGACTTCAGCGTTGATCAACAGGTACTTGGCCCGCCGCTCGACGGCCACGATCCGCTGCCCGGACAGCCGCGCGTCCAGGTCTTCGGGTATCGGCCAGCGCAGGCGCCGGTCGCGGACGATCACGCGGCTCACGCGCTGCCCTTCCAGGTGCGGAGCAATACCCCGGCGAGTGGTTTCTACTTCGGGTAATTCAGGCATGGGGCCCCTGATGCGAAACGCGGATCGATAGGCAATCGTGCCCCAGGCTCGACGCCTCGGACACCCTGAGATTCTAACCGCTAAGCCCCGCAGCGCCCACCGTGCGCACCGGGTCATTTGTCGAATGAGCCGTCGGCGACGGGGACGGCAGGTTATACTCCCGCTCTTTTTTCCGGAGCGACTTCATGTCCCTGCCCAGCCTTCGCCTCAAAGCCAACGCCGACCGCCGCCTGCGCGCCGGCCACCTGTGGGTCTACAGCAACGAGATCGACGTGGCCGCCACTCCGCTGAACGGGTTCCAGGCGGGCGATCAGGCCATTCTCGAAGCGGCGGGTGGCAAGCCCCTGGGCGTGGTTGCAATGAGCCCGAACAACCTGATCTGCGCTCGCTTGCTGTCGCGCGACGTCAAGCTGAGCCTGGACAAGTCGCTGCTGGTGCACCGCCTCAACGTGTGTCTGTCGTTGCGCGAGCGCCTGTTCGACAAGCCGTTCTATCGCCTGGTATTCGGTGATTCAGACCTGCTGCCGGGCCTCGTGGTGGATCGCTTCGGCGACATCCTGGTGGTGCAGCTGGCTTCGGCCACCATGGAACGCTACAAGGCCGATGTCATGGCCGCATTGATTCAGGTGATCAAACCCAGCGGCATTCTGTTCAAGAACGACTCGGCCGCGCGTGATGCCGAAGGCTTGGAACGCTACGTGGAAAGCGCCTTCGGCGTGGTGCCGGAATGGGTCGCCCTGGAAGAGAACGGCGTGAAGTTCGAAGCGCCGGTGATGGAAGGCCAGAAGACCGGCTGGTTCTACGACCACCGCATGAACCGCGCGCGCCTGGCGCCCTACGTCAAGGGCAAGCGTGTGCTCGACCTGTTCAGCTACATCGGCGGCTGGGGCGTGCAGGCCGGTGCCTTCGGCGCCAGCGAAGTGTTCTGCGTCGACGCTTCGGGCTTCGCCCTGGACGGCGTCGAGCGCAATGCCGCGCTCAATGGCTTCGCCGAAAAAGTCACCTGTGTGGAAGGCGATGTGTTCGAAGCCTTGAAAGAGCTGAAGGCCGCCGAAGAACGCTTCGACGTGATCGTGGCTGACCCGCCCGCGTTCATCAAGCGCAAGAAAGACCTGAAGAACGGCGAAGGCGCCTACCGCCGTCTCAACGAGCAAGCCATGCGCCTGCTCAGCAAGGACGGCATCCTGGTCAGCGCGTCGTGCTCCATGCACCTGCCCGAAGACGACCTGCAGAACATCCTGCTGACCAGCGCCCGCCACCTGGACCGCAACATCCAGCTGCTGGAACGCGGCGGCCAGGGCCCGGACCATCCGGTGCATCCAGCGATTCCGGAAACGCGGTACATCAAGAGCATTACGTGCCGGTTGTTGCCTAATAGCTAGCACTGCTGCAGCCGTATGTTGGAATCGATGTATTTCTCGTGATCGACTCCAACGTACGTCCTTGCACTCACTTCATCTCACGTTACCCACTACACCTACACATTTTGAGACATATACAGCTCCCGCTGCGCCATCTTATGAAGATGAAAGCGTGAAAGGAGCATGTCTGGCTCGCATCGCTCAAGAAACAATGAGTTAGCTCAATCCGGCTATTTAGCCGAACGCACGGACCTGAAAGAGAACAATATAAGTAGATACAGATATCTCGCAGAAGCCAGTACAGTTTTTACAACTCAAACAATTCGCCTGCCGACTCTGTGAATCCGCCCTTGACTTCTTTCGTACGGCTATTAACCTCAAGGCGTCACATCGTCGTGACGTCCAATGAAAGCGAGGGAATAAAATGAAGAAGATAAATCTCGAATCAAAAAAAATCGCCAACCTGATGTGCTTGGTTAAAGCCAAGTAAACCCTAAGAAAGGGGGGAGGGAAACCGGACCCTTCCTCCTTTGCTGAGGAGGTTTTCCATGTATTTAAATCAAGACCTATTTATTTATCCGCACCAAGGCCAGTGGATACTATGGGACTATCGCAACCATCAGCAGTACGAAATAGACCCAGACACATGGATTTGATTGAATTCGATCCTCACTAGCCCTGCTAGTTTTGATGCGGAGTCCATCGTAGATCGCTCGCTCCTTCAAAGTGGCGTCCTATCATCAGAACCTGTGCCTCAAGACACATGGGGATGGGATATACTTTCAAAGATTTTTCATATCGGTACAAAAAATATTCAGTTTGAGACAGCAATCGCCAATGTGGAAGACTGGGCCAAAGCCTATCAACAGCACTGCTTCGAGGTGCTATCTAGTTGCGCCCCTACATCAATTGATAAATGCAGTGCGAGCCAGCGGCGTATCAAGCTGCCGAAGCCAAATATTTCTGATCTGGACGCCTCATTGAAAAGCACCCTTTTAAACCGAGCAACTTGTAGAGTATTTCATAATCAGGAGTTATCCTTGATAGACGTCTCCACTTTACTTTTTATAGCGCTCGGCTTTACCACTCCATTTAGAAAGGCTTCAAAAGCTGCCAGCATCTGTGCATTGGGTCAGCGTCGAACCTCCCCATCGGCAGGGGGCCTGAACGCCACAGAAGGGTATGTGTACGCAAAAAACATTCGGGACGTGGAAGCTGGATTCTACTATTACGATCCTTACGAACATGCATTGGAGCACCGTGGCCCACTCACATCAACGGCTCTTGGCGAGACATTGAGCGGTCAACATTTCGTTGACAATCTTCCAATGGGGATTTGGCTGACTTCTCGGCTAGACAAATTGTGGTGGAAGTACGAACACTCCCGCGCCTACCGAATGGCACTGATTGAAGCCGGTCATATTTCCCAGAGCCTTCAACTTATCGCCACTGCGTTGAATTTCAAGACATGGGTTACAGGCGCATTCAATGATGCGGCTGTTGAACACGCGCTAAAAATCGAGCCTTCCCACGAACAACCTTTATTCTTCGTGGGTATTGGATATGGAGAACACTCCGCCATTCCGATCGCATTAGAAATGACATTGATGCGAGGGGAGACCCCTTAATGAATCGAACCACTATGACCGACCTGAAAGATTGGAATATGCGTTCAGCGGTTCGCAGCAAGCAATGGGCATATGATATTAGCCCGAATGATACAGATACAGTGGATCATCATCAGTGGTGGTTTCCCGAACATATGGCGCCTGCATTTACCAGATCTGAGGTTTCAGGCCTATCACCAGCATCAAAGCAACGATTGCTGGCAAAGCATCTCATCTATTTTCTTCGATACACAACAACCCTAGAGCTTCAGATTGTAAACCAGGCAGTCTGTGACATCACAGAAAGAAACTCGGGACTCAACCTGCCTGAAAAATCCAAAAACCTGGCACTCCGCCTATATACAGATGAAGCCTACCACGCCCTTTTTTCAGAGGAGCTGGCCGATCAAGTAGCGCAGCTCTACGCTGACAATCAGCAGATATCAGAATTTAAACGCATTTTAGAAATTTCAAAACTCGAAAAATCCGAGAAAAAAGAACAGCGTCCGCTCTTTAGATTCCTGACAGCTTTCATATCCGAGACTGCCATTGCAAAAGAGCTACTCGATTTATCCTCAGCATCTTTGAAACGTCCAGTAGGGTCCATGTTTCGAGACCATTTACATGACGAAGCTCGTCACTGCAAATTTTTCTCCGGGCTATTTGTTCATGGATGGAGACACGCCGATGAGCACACTCGAAACTGCATCAGCCGACTGCTCCCAATCTTGATGAAAACTTTTGCACTCATCGACGAAGACTGGCTCAGCTCAGCATTGAGAGACGAGGGGATCAACACAGCGTTGGCATCGGAGATAGCTCATTCGCTCAACAGCGATAATCTGCTTTCACAACGTGCAAAGCGATCGTGCGTGGCAACGTTCAGTGCTCTCCGAAGCGCGGGAGCAATTACAACTGAAAATCAGCGGGAGCCATTCCATAAGGCAGGGCTGTTGGATGAATTGTGACCTAAAACGTACGGACCAGAGGCAAGCAGGAATCATCGCACTCTTGATACTGATGACCTCGCTGGGCGTTTTCCCGTTGGACGTCATCCTTCCCTCCTTTCCAGCCTTGGCCGAGCATTTTCAAACCAGCACCACACGGATCGCCTTTTCACTCAGTATCTTCGCTATGGGCTTCGCCTTCTCACAGATCGCCATTGGCCCGCTTTCGGATCGCTTTGGCAGGAAGAAGCTTCTGCTCGCTGGGCTTGGTTTAGCCGTGAGCGGCGCGATTGGATGCACTATGGCGCAAGACTTCTCAAGCTTTTTGGCGTTCCGGCTGGTGCAGGCAATAGGCTGTGGTTGCTTCGTTTTAGCCAATGCAATCATCCAAGACCTGTTTTTCGGCACTCAGCGGCGCCAGCTTCGAATACTCATGGTCAGTATCAGTGGGATCTGTATATCAGTTTCGCCATTGATCGGCACGATGCTGCAAACCGTAGCAGGGTGGACAGCGAGCTTTCACGTCTTTGCAGCGCTCGGTGTCGTTACGATCTGGCTTGCGCGCAAGCTGATGGATCAAGACAGCATCAGCAGCTCTTCTATCAATGTCGGCTGGAGCGACCGGTTTGGACCTTGCATGAAGCTTCGATTCATTGGGATGTCCCTGCTGTCGGCAATCGCATTTGCCAGCCATTTCTCCTTCATCGTCATCTCTCCGCTATTTTTCTTGGAAAAGCTAGGCTTCACATCCATGGAGTTCGCTTTCTCGTTGCTGTGCTACAGCCTTGCTTATGTAGGCGGGGGCTATGCTGCTTCCCGACTGGGCCGTGTGACGTCCGTTCATGTGCAGATGACTGCAGGATTGACGCTCATTCTAGGATCGGGAACAGCCATCATCCTGATGCCAGAGACATGGCAACTATCGTTCGCCAGCATTTTAGTGCCAGCGATTTTCTGCACAGCAGGCGCCAGCATCCTTAGGCCAGCGGCAACTTCCGAAGCACTTGATCTATCGGAACAGAGTGCAGGCACCGCATCGTCGTTACTAAACACGACTGTTTTTATCATCGGGGGCGTGGTGAGTGCTTTTGTCAGTAATTCCAGCCACCAACTGCTTCAAACATTGGGCTGGTCCTTCGTCTTGATGGGAGCTTCGGGCTTTCTTCTATTGAATGCTTTGGCTTTTCTCGCCAGGCGAGCGCCTCCTTCCAGTCTATAAAGCGAACCGCACGGCGTTCAGTCCGGAGAGGGCCTGTAAAAGAGCCGCGCGAGCCGCGTCAGGCCTTACTGCCGATTACTTGCCGCGCCCCACGTTCCATCCTTCCCCCATGGGTGTAGAATCGTCCTACTCATCGCCAATCATCCCCCGGCGGGTTTATGAGCTCGGCCGAACGCGTGGCGATCCCGCAGCGTTACCGGCCTCATCCGCAAGCACGGCAACACACCGCCCGAGCGTGCCGCGGACCAGGAAAAGCTCACTCCCTCATTGCAACCCGATTAGCCGCCCGGAGTCGTTCCATGCCTGACTATCGCTCGAAAACGTCCACCCACGGTCGCAACATGGCCGGTGCCCGCGCGCTGTGGCGTGCCACTGGCATGAAGGACGACGATTTCAAGAAACCGATCATTGCCATCGCCAACTCGTTCACCCAGTTCGTGCCGGGGCATGTGCACCTCAAGGATCTCGGTCAGCTGGTTGCACGCGAAATCGAGCGCGCCGGCGGCGTGGCCAAGGAATTCAACACCATTGCCGTGGACGACGGCATTGCCATGGGCCACGACGGGATGCTGTATTCCCTGCCCAGCCGCGAGATCATCGCCGACTCGGTCGAGTACATGGTCAACGCCCACTGCGCCGATGCCATCGTGTGCATCTCCAACTGCGACAAGATCACTCCTGGCATGCTGATGGCCGCCTTGCGCCTGAACATTCCGGTGATCTTCGTTTCCGGCGGGCCGATGGAAGCCGGCAAGACCAAGCTGGCCAGCCACGGCCTGGACCTGGTCGACGCCATGGTGATTGCCGCCGACGATACCGCTTCGGATGAAAAGGTCGCCGAATACGAGCGCAGCGCCTGCCCGACCTGCGGTTCGTGTTCAGGCATGTTCACCGCCAACTCGATGAACTGCCTGACCGAAGCCCTCGGCCTGGCCCTGCCGGGCAACGGTTCTACCCTGGCGACCCACAGTGATCGCGAGCAGCTGTTCCTGCAGGCGGGCCGTACCATCGTCGAGCTGTGCAAGCGCTACTACGGCGAGAACGACGAGTCGGTCCTGCCGCGCAATATCGCCAACTTCAAGGCATTCGAAAACGCCATGATGCTGGACATCGCCATGGGTGGTTCGACCAACACCATCCTGCACCTGCTGGCCGCTGCCCAGGAAGCCGAGATCGAGTTCGACCTGCGCGACATCGATCGCTTGTCGCGTACCGTGCCGCAGCTGTGCAAGGTCGCGCCGAACATTCAGAAATACCATATGGAAGACGTGCACCGCGCTGGCGGCATCTTCAGCATCCTCGGCTCGCTGGCCCGTGGCGGCCTGCTGCACACCGACCTGCCGACCGTGCACAGCCGCAGCATGGCCGAAGGCATCGCCAAGTGGGACATCACCCAGACCACCGACGAAGCGGTGCACCACTTCTTCAAGGCCGGCCCCGGTGGCATACCGACGCAAACTGCCTTCAGCCAGTCGACCCGCTGGGACACCCTGGACGACGACCGCGAAAACGGCTGCATCCGCAGCTTCGAACACGCCTACTCCCAGGAAGGTGGCCTTGCCGTGCTCTACGGCAACATCGCAATGGATGGCTGCGTGGTGAAGACCGCCGGCGTGGATGAGTCCATCCACGTGTTCGAGGGCAACGCCAAGATCTTCGAAAGCCAGGACAGCGCGGTGCGTGGCATCCTCGCCGACGAAGTGCAGGCCGGTGACATCGTGATCATCCGCTACGAAGGCCCCAAGGGTGGGCCGGGCATGCAGGAGATGCTGTACCCGACGTCGTACCTCAAGTCCAAGGGCCTGGGCAAAGCCTGCGCGCTCCTCACCGACGGACGTTTCTCGGGCGGCACGTCCGGCCTGTCGATCGGCCATGCATCGCCTGAAGCAGCAGCAGGTGGTGCCATTGGCCTGGTGCAGGACGGCGACAAGGTGCTGATCGACATTCCCAACCGCTCGATCAACCTGCTGGTGGACGATGCCGAACTGGCTGCCCGTCGTGCCGAGCAGGACAAGAAAGGCTGGAAGCCGGTCGAGGTGCGTCCACGTAAGGTGACCACTGCACTCAAGGCCTATGCCCTGCTGGCCACCAGCGCCGACAAGGGCGCGGTACGCAACAAGGCGATGCTCGACGGGCTCTAAGACGCTCTCTGACAGCCGGACCGTATGGGCCA